>JAABUX010003465.1_pt1 | contig 20895 bp, 21 predicted proteins | sample 5561851 | NCBI WGS metagenome assembly JAABUX01 (sample SAMN10711883, study PRJNA513361) | rock metagenome | isolation source: Antarctica rocks | place: Antarctica: Victoria Land, Richard Nunatak red sandstone | collected 2016-01-03 | reverse complement strand
CATGTCGGCCAGGACGACATGCCGGTGCCGCAGGCGCGAACGCTGCTGGGCGACCTGCAGCTCGGCGTGTCGTGCCACGGCAGCCGCGAACTGGCGTTCGCCGCCGGCGAGGCCGGGGCCGACTACGTGGCGTTCGGCGCGTTCTTCCCGACTACGACCAAGGACGCGCCGGTGCGGGCGGAGTTGGAGCTGCTGGAGTTCTGGGCCGAGTCGATGACCGTGCCCTGCGTCGCGATCGGCGGCATCAACGCGGCGAACTGCGCGCCGCTGGTGCGCGCCGGGGCCGATTTCCTGGCCGTGGTCGGCGCGGTCTGGAGCCATCCGGGCGGTGCGGCGGCCGGGGTGCGCGCGATGCTGGACGCGATCGCCGCCGCATAGCGGGGCCGGTCCCCGCGCGGGGACCGGCTTGCTCCGATCAGGGCATCAGCACCTTGTCGACGACGTGGATCACGCCGTTGCTCTGGTAGACGTCGGCGATCGTGACGTGGGCGACGCCGCCCTTGGCGTCGGTGACGGTCACGCCACCCGCGCCGGCCATCACTGTCAGCGGCTCGCCTTCGACGGTGGTGACCGTGGCCTTGCCACCGCCGGCGGCGACGGCCGCGGCCAGCGCGGTAGAGTCCATGCGGCCGGGTACGACGTGGTAGGTCAGCACCTTGGTTAGCGTCGGCTTGTTGGCCGGCTTGAGCAGCGTGTCGACCGTGCCGGGCGGCAGGGCGGCGAACGCCTCGTTGGTCGGTGCGAACACCGTGAACGGCCCCGGGCTTTTGAGCGTCGGCACTAGGCCGGCGGCCTTCACGGCGGCGACCAGCGTGGTGTGATCCTTCGAGTTCACCGCGTTGTCGACGATGTCCTTGGTCGGGAACATCTCGGCGCCGCCGACCATCGGGTCGGTCTGGGCCACCGGCGACGCGGCGAGATTGGTGGCCGGCGTGGCGGTGTTGCAGCCGGAAAGCAGGCCGGTGGCTAGAAAGGTGCTGGCGAGCGGAAAGTAGACGCGCTTGTTCATTGGAGGTCCTCGTAATGCTCTCGGCCGCGTTATGCCGCCCGATGCAGTCTCTACCTGCTAGCGTCCGGCCCGGATGCAGCATGGTGGCGGCGCGGAATTGCCAGCCACTGTGACACCGCCGCGACATCGATCCGCATGTCGCGACCGATCCAGTCAATGCCGTCTTTCGCGTCGGGCGAAGACGTCCCATCAAGGCTGGCGTCGTCCGCCATCAGCGGCCGGTAGTCGAGCCGGCCCGCCTGCGCCAGGATCGCGAACGCGTAGGTGCCGTAGTGGCGGTGGAACAGCTCCAGCACCCGCGCGCCGGGCGAACAGAAGGCGATGTTGGTCATCCCCGCCCCGTGCGCGCCGACGACGTGGCTCGCCTGCGCGAACAGCGCCGCTTGGTCGGCGATGGCGAGCGATCCCGGCACCACCACCTCGAACCCCGCCGGCAGCAACACGGACAGCAGCTCGGCCTCATTGACCACCCGCCGGGAGCGCGCGTCGGAGCGCGAGACGTACAGCCGCCGGTGGCCGATGCCGCTCGCGGTCGCCTCCGACGCGGGCAGCCCGAACGCGGCCCGGATCGCCGCCATCGCCCACGGCGCCCCGAGGTGCGCCGGATGCTGGTTTTCGGCACAGGTCGAGACGACCGACAGCTCGGCGACCCGGACCCGCGTGGCGACGTCGGTCGGCAGCCATTCGCCGGCGCCGAAGCGGGCTGCGATATCGGTCTGGAACGGATATCGGAGCCGGGCGCCGATGACGGTCGCCGCATCGAGCCGGCTGCCGGAGCGTCGGTACAAGGCGAGTTTCGGCATCTGGTCGCACAGGAAATGGCAGAGGTTGGGCACCGGGAACAGGTCGGACACCAGCACCGCGCGGTTCCGGCCGATGACCGGCGACGCGGCGGCGGCGGTTCGGACCAGCACCGGCGGGCGACCCACCGACAGTTCCGGGTAGGGCGTGCCGTCCGAGCCGAACACCGCGACGTCGTCGCCATTGAGGAACACGTCGGCGTCCAGCAGCCGGTAGAGCGCGATGGGCTCGCGCGCCTGCGGCCGCTTCAGCTCTGCGAGGCAGGGTGGGCAAGCCCCGCCGTCGGGCAGACCGGCCAACGCCGGGCGAGTGTCCGCCGGCACCAACTCCACGGCGCCGCACCCCAGCCGCTTCGGGCTCGGCAACGGCGATATCGGCGCCGCGCGGGCTAGGTGTTCGGGCCATGGCGGGTGTTGGGCCCAGCCCTCGTCCGGTCGCAGCCAAGCCGCCGCCACCGACCGCGCCGCCGCGTATCGTCCGCGCCGAAGCAAGCCCCGCAGCAGCGTCGCGGCCGGGCGGTCCGATCGGCTGCGGTTCGGCACGAGTTGCAGCGCGTACCCCGCCAGCACCATCGCCCCCGGCAGGCGGCCCGCGTCCTCGAACGCCTTGGCCGCGTGGTAGACCACCCAGTAGTCGGTGACGACCGGCAGCCGCCGCCACACCCGCAACAGCAGATCGGCCGCGTTCTCCGGCGACGCGACCTCAGCCACCAGCGCGTCCCGCAACCGGGCCTGCGGGTCGACCGCGGCCAACACCGCCCGCGCGTCGGCGCGCTCGTCCACCGGGGCCGCCGGCTCCGCTCGTCGCATCTGAAGCGCGAGCCCGTCCAGCAACAGCGCCGCGTCGAGCGCGCCGGTCACGCGATACGCCTCCGCCGCAGACATCAGAACGTCCTCGTCGCAGTAGGCGGGCAGCCGCCAGAACACGGAGTCGACGACGTGCACCGCCTCGACCGGCGACAGTAGCGGAATGACGCGCCCGAGTGCCGCGACCGGGTCGCGCGCCCGGACCACGTCGCGGGCGAGCTGATCCACGTCGGCCATCATATTCCTTCCCGAAATCAACGCTTGGCCGGATCGTGTTGCAGGCGGAAAGATGCCGCGATGGACGCCACCACGCCAGAGGAGACCACCGACGCGGCGCTGACCGCGCAGGCCGCCGCACTCAACAACCGCGCGTTGACCCTGCGGGCGGCGGGCCGGGTCGAGGATGCGGCCGAGACTCTGCGCCGTGCGGTCGAACGCCACCCGGGATCGATCCACCCTCGGGCCAACCTGGCGGCGACCTATCTCATGCTGGGCCGCCCGCTGGACGCGCTGGCGATGGCCGAGGCGGCGCGGCGGCTGGCTCCGGACGCGTCCGAACTGCTGAACCTCGTCGGCGGCGCGTTGCTGGCGCTCGATCGGCCGGTCGAGGCGGCGGTGTCGTTCCGGCGCGCCTTGTCAGGGCAGCCCGACCATGTCCAGGCGCGCTTCGGGCTGGCGATGGCGTTGCTGTCGCAAGGCCGCTGGGCGGAGGGTTTCGCGCACTACGAGGCCCGCTGGAACGACCCTGGCTTCCTCGCCGACGAGCCGGAGCGCGATGCGCCGCTATGGGACGGGGTCGCGCCGCTCGCCGGACGGACGATCCTGCTGCACGCCGAGCAGGGGTTGGGCGATACGCTGATGGCGGCGAGGTTCGCCCCGGTGCTGCGGGCGATGGGTGCGCGTGTGGTCATGGCGGTGCAGGCGCCGTTGCTCCGGGTGCTGGCGCCGCTCGCCGACGCGGTGGTGGCCCGTGACGCGGCGGCACCGCCGCACGATGTCCGGGCGCCGATGCTGAGCCTGCCCCGGCTGCTGGGGGCGACGCCGGAACGGATACCGGGTGCCGCGCCCTACCTGTTCGCGACGGCCGCCCGACACGTGCGCGGTCCGGGCCGCAACGTGGGGTTGGTGCTGTGCGGCAGCTCGGAGCACCCCGAGGACGCCGTGCGGTCGATCCCGGCGGCGCTGTGTGGGCCGCTCCGGAGGGTGCGGGGAGTGACTTGGCACCTGCTGCAACCCGAGGTGCGGGCCGGCGACGCGGCGGCGCTGGCGGGGTGGCCAGGGCTGCGGCGCTACGACGATGGCGCGCTGAGCGAATTTGGCGATACCGCGCGCGTGGTCGCGGCGATGGACGTGGTGATCTCGGTCGACACGGCGGTGGCCCATCTAGCCGGCGCGCTCGACCGGCCGCTGTGGCTGCTGCTGCAGCACGCGGCCGACTGGCGCTGGGTTCGCGAACGGATGGATACCGCATGGTACCCTTCGGCTCGGCTGTTTCGCCAACCTGGCGGGCGAGACTGGACGCCGTTACTGACCGATGTGGCAGCGGCGCTGTCGAAGCAGTAGTGCATTCGAAACGGGAGCTGACGTGAGCGACGGCCTGACACTGGTTTGCCTTCAGCGTCTCGATGGCAAGCTGGACATCATGCGCGACGAGATTGAAGCACCGTCTGACGGTGCTGGATATACGGGTAGGTCTTCCTGTGGCCACTAAAGCAAGCCATCACTCGATCAGTTTGGGGCGGTTCGATCAGCTGGATAGCCGCATGAACGAGATGGAGCGGCGATCAGGAAACAAGGCGTCAGTTACGACATCAGCCTACGCCAGCGTTCCACCGATCGCGCCCGGTCGTCTGCCCAGCCGTGTCAGGTTGGCTCGCTCTGAGTCTGCGTGTTGCATAATGATCCGTGACGAAAGTACCAAAAAACGCAACTACGAGCACACCGATACAAGTGTATCGCTCCCACGAGCCGTAGGGCTCATTAGACAGGAGGAGTATCGCGGGAGCTGCCAGCACGAACCACGCGACACGAATGAACGACCCCGCTCTCTCTTCCCTGTGAGCGGCAAGCCGTTCGGCCTTTGTCACAGTGTAAGAGATGGCCAGCTTGAACAACATCAGCGCAACCGCCGGGCCGACAATCACATAAAAATTATACGGCGGCGGGGCTTTAATGCCCGTGGCATTGATGAGCACCGGCGAGAGACACGCCACGGTCATGTATGCACGAGACAAAACGATCCGCGAGAAACGTGTCATGTCATCCTCCCTCGGTAGGCTATGCATGATCCGTGGGCTGGACATTGCACTGGCTGGAAGCCGAAGGCGACCTAGCCCCATGGCGCGAGCGCGTCGCGGCCGAAATCATAATGGCACGGGCGACTGTCGCGCGGCTGGTGCCACCCCCTAATTTAGACGTCCTTGTTCAGCGTCTTGCCGGTGCCGGGATACCCGAGCTCGGGATGCTCGGGCAGGCTTACCGCAAGGGCCTATTCAGCCTGACGCTGGATCCCGACAACCCGCATTTTGCCAGGGGCGTGAGTGACGGAACCCTGTGTCGTCAGGTCACGCACGAGGTGCACCACTGCCTGCGCATGGGTGGTCCCGGCTACGGGCGCACGCTGGGCGAGGCGTTGGTGAGCGAGGGACTGGCGGGCCAGTTCACGGGTCGTCTGTTCGGCAGCGGTCCCGAGCTTTGGGAGCGCGCCGTCGATGACGACCTCCTGCGCATGCACTTCCCGGAGGGGAACGTGCTCGCCACGGAAGGCTACGACCACGCCGAGTGGTTTTTCGGCACCGGGCGGTATCCCCGCTGGCTAGGCTATACTCTCGGCTATCGCATGGTCGGCGACTGGCTGGCCGCAACGCCCGAGGTGGACGGTGACACATGGGTGAATGTCCCCGCGCAGACGGTGATGGCAGCAGTTGACCCCAGAATGCCGGGATCGAGGCGTTGATCTCCCGGCTTCAATCGGCACGAGCAACCTGGATGGAACTTGCAGTTCCCTTATCACCGGACCCTCAACCTCGGGGCGAGCACGCCTGATCTACCGCGTCGCCTGGAGCGAAAAGGCCAGCGGCAGCCAGGGGTGGTCCGGCCACGTCCATAGCCCGTCTGCGTCGCGCACGAGCGTGCTGAACATCCGCCACGGCAGGCGCGCGTGCTCGTGCAGGAAATCCAGCCTGAGGCCGGCGTCCAGGATCGCCCCGACGATGGCCGACAGCGGGTGCATGAACTGGTGCGTGCGGCTGTTGCTCAAGCAGGCGGTCGCGTCGGCGTAGTCGCGGGTGTCGTCGCTCACCAACTCGCCGCCGAAATACGGCGCATACCAGCCGGGTTTGCCGTTCGCCGCACCCTCGTCGTCGAACACGGACGCCACCGTGTGGTGCTCCGCGAGATAAAGCCGCCCGCCCGGTTTCAGGAAATGCGCCACCACCCGGGCCCATGCCGCTATGTCGGGCAGCCACACCAGCGCGCCCCAGGTCACGTAAACCAAATCAAACGACCCTGCTTCGGCGACGACCGCCGGGGCGTCGTAGACGCTGGCGCACGTAAAGGTCGCGCGCACTCCCAGTTCGGCCGCCAGCCCGCGTGCCGCGAGGATGGCCGGCTCGGAGAAATCGAGCCCGACCACCTCCGCGCCCATCTGCGCCAATATCAGCGAGTCGCGTCCGAAATGGCATTGCAGGTGCAGCACCCGCAGCCCCGCGACCGGCCCCAGCTCCGCCGCCTCGATCGCGTGCAGCACGCCCTGCCCCGCCCGCAACGCCGTCAGGTCGTAGTCGGGCGAGGCCAGGTGCAGCGGCACCCGCTCGTCCCAGTTGGCGCGGTTGGCCGACTGCCACGCCGGCTCGGTCACACCGGCGCCCCGGACTCCATGGCCGCCAGGAACGTCGCCGCCTTGTCGCGGATCGCCCGTTGCCGGGTCGCGTCCATCCGCCGCCAGTTGGCGATCGGGATCTGCATGCGGTTGTTGCCGGCGAACCGGGCCTCGTGGCGTGCCATGAAATCCCAGTAGAGGAAATTGAACGGGCACGCCCGCTCGCCGGTCGCGTCGCGCACGTCGTAGTGGCATTTCTTGCAGTAATCGCTCATGCGGTTGATATACGCGCCACTCGACGCGTATGGCTTGCTGCCGACCACGCCGCCGTCCGCGTGCAGCGCCATGCCGCGCACGTTCGGCATTTCCACCCACTCGTAGGCGTCGGCGTAGACGACCAGGTACCATTCGTCGACGTCGTCCGGGTCGAGCCCGGCGATCAGCGCGAAGTTGCCGGTGATCATCAGCCGCTGGATGTGGTGGGCGTAGGCGTTCTTGCGCGTCTGGCCGATCGCCTCGGACAGGCAGTTCATCTTGGTTTCGGCCGACCAGTAGAACCACGGCAGCGGCCGCTTCGCGTCAAGCGCGTTCAGCGTCGCGTATTCCGGCATCTTCAGCCAGTAGACGCCGCGGATGAACTCCCGCCAGCCGAGGATCTGGCGGATGAAACCCTCGGCCGAATTCAGCGGCACCAGCCCCGCCCGATACGCCGCCTCCGCCCGCTGGCAGATTTCCAGCGGCGTCAACAGGCCGAGGTTGAGCGAGGTCGACACCAGCGCGTGGAACAGCGTCGCCTCGCCGGTCTTCATCGCGTCCTGCCAGTCGCCGAACTGCGGCAGCCGGAGTGCGACGAAATCCTCCAGCGCCGCCAGCGCGTCGGCCCGCGTCACCGGCAGGCCGAACCCCTGCACCGAGCCGAAATGCGTCGGGAACCGGGCCTCGACCAGCGTCATCACGTCGCGGGTGACGCCGTCGGGCGGGAAGTGGTGCCCGGCGGGCAGGTTGACGCGGGCCGGCAACGACTTGCGGTTCTCGGAGTCGTAGTTCCAGGCGCCGCCCTCCGGCCCGCCGTCGGCGTCGAGCATGATGCCGTATTGCCGGCGCATGTCGCGGTAGAAGAACTCCAGCCGCAGCTGCTTCTTGCCGGCGGCGTAGTCGCGGAACTCGCGGATCGAACACAGGAAGCGGTCGTCGGTGCGGATGTCGACCGGAACGTTGGCCGCCTCGTGCCAGGTCCGCATGTCGGCCAGCACCCGGTATTCGCCCGGCTCGGTCACCACCACCGCGCCCGCGTCGTGCCGCGCCACCGCGCGCAGCATCTCGCCCCTGAAACTGCCGGTGTTGTCCGGGTCGTCGAGCCGGATGTAGTCGACCTCGACGCCCCGCTCCCGCAGGTCGGCGGCGAAGTGGCGCATCCCGGCCAGGATCAGCACGATCTTTTTCGGATGGTGCGGCACGTAGGTGCATTCGGTCTGCACCTCGCACAGCAGCACGACGTCGCCGGGGGCGATGTCGCGCAGGCTCGACAGGCCGGGCGTCATCTGGTCGCCCAGCACCAGCCGGATGGTCGGCCTAGTTCTTGGTTCGGACAGTGGAGCGCCCTCCGTCGACGGCGATGATCTGGCCGGTGATCCAGCCCGCGTCAGGCGACAGCAGGAAGGCGGCCAACGCGGCGCCGTCCTCGGCCTCGCCCAGGCGGGGGATTGGGTGGGCGGCGGCGATCGCGCGCGCCATCGCCTCGTTGCCGGTCAGCGGCTCGGCGATGCCGGTGCGGGTCAGGCTCGGGGCGATCGCGTTGACCCTGACGTGCGGCGCCAACTCGGCGGCGAGCGAGACGGTGATGCCCTCCAGCGCGCCCTTGGCCGCCGCGATCACCGCATGGTTGGCAAAGCCCGCGCGCGCGGCCACGGTGCTGAACAGCACGACCGAGCCCTCAGCCGCTTTCAGTGCGTCGGCGGCCGCCGCGATCGCCATCGCCGCGCCGACCGCGTTGAGGCGGAACGTGTCGATGAAGACCGCCTCCGTCGCCCGCTTGATCGGGATCATGACGATCGAGCCGACGCAGTAGGCGAGCCCGCCGGCGCGCGGCCCGGCGGCTCGGACGGCGGCGGTGAGCGCCTCGACGTCCATCGCGTCGGCGATCGCCGTAGTGGCGTCGAGCGGCCCGGCCATGGCGGCGAGCCGGGCGGCGTCGCGGCCGACCAGGTGCAGCGACCGGCCGGCGGCGTGCAGGCGTCGCGCCAACGCCGAGCCGATGCCTCCGGTGGCGCCGACGATGATGACGGGGTCGGACATGCGGCTTCCTTATCCGTGGAGATCGCGAAGGGTGGCCCTTAGTTCCGGTTGGGCAAGGCCAAATACCGGCACGATTGCCACCGATACGAGCTTGCATTACTCGGTTGTAGTGGGTTGGGGGAATGCACTAGAAGGCGACATGGCGAACCCAATCTCGATCCGCCTCGACGACGATGTCCGGACGGAACTCGAGCGGCAAGCCGAGGCCCGCGGGATTGGTCTGGCGACCCTGCTGCGTGATCTCGCGACCGTGGCCGCGCGCGAGGCTCGTCGAAAGCGCATTCATAGCGACAGCGCGCAGGTTGCCGCGTCGGCCGACGCGCGAGCCTTCTATGCCGAATGGGGCACGCCGCACACCGATGTGCGCTGAACTCGTCGTTCGCGCCGGACAGATCGTCGTCGCCGATTGGCGCGGAGACGCATTGCCGAAGGAGCCGAACAAGCGTTGCCCAGCCGTGGTGGTCGAGGATGACGGGCTGTTCGCGCCGACCTATCCGAACGTCATCCTGGTTCCGCTAACTGACGACGCCTCGCTGGCGATCCCAGACTTATCCGTGGCGATCGCCCCGACCGAAGCCAACGGTTGCGCCAAGCCGTGCTGGGCGGTGTCACACCTTGTCGCGACAACATCGAAGGCACGGCTGCGATCGACACGGTCCAGCATTACCCCAGGGCAGCTTGCCGCGATCCGGCGCCAGATTGCGTCCATGATCGGGATCGAAGCCTAGCTCGACCACCAGACCTGTCCCGCCCAAGACAAGCCAACCCGCTCCGGTCATACTGCCGGCGAACGCCAGGGGGCCGGAGTACATGCGCCAGTTGCTGCTGCTGCGGCACGCCAAGTCCGCGTGGGACGATCCGGGGCTTGACGACCACGCGCGGCCGCTAAACCCACGCGGGCGCGTCGCCGCCGCCGGCCTGCGCGGTGTGATGGAGACAGTCGGCCTCCGCCCCGACCTCGTGCTGGTGTCGTCCGCCCGGCGCACCCTGCAGACCCTGGAGGCGCTGCAACCGTGGCCGGGACCGGACGCGCCGCTCGTGCGACCACTCGACGCGCTGTACCTCGCGACCGCCGAGCAGCTGTTCGACGCCGTGCGGGGCGTGCCCCCGACGGCGCGCTGCGTGCTGGTGATCGGCCACAATCCCGGGATGCACGAGTTCGCGGTGTCGCTCGGCGGCTCCGGGTCGCCCGCGACCGAGGACCAGCGGCGGTTGCGCGAGGGCTTTCCCACCGGCGCGCTGGCGGAGTTCGGGATCGCGGCGGAATGGGTGGCGCTGGCCGCCGGCGACGGCCACCTGCACCGCTTCGTCGATCCCCGCGACCTGGTCGCCTGAGAGGGCCACCTTGAACGAGCATCTGGCCGACCGCGCCGAACCGGACACCCCGACCCCTGCCACTGCGGCTACCAAGCCCGCGCTGCACCTCACCCTGGTGCCGCAGGACGCGGCGCGGCTGTCCCGCCTACCCGACTTCACCCGCCTCCGCGCCGGCCGGCCCCGCGCGTCGGCCACCCGGATCGTCTGGCACGACGCCGCCGAGCTGCCGCTGTTCAGGGCGGGGCTGGCGCTGGCCGAGCACCGGGTCGGCGGACGCACGCATTGGCGTCTGGAGCGCACCGTCCATCCACTCGGCGCTGCACCCGAACCGGTCGCCGAGGCCGCCACCCTGGTCGCGTTGGCCGAGCGACTGGCGACGGCGGGCGAGCCGCCGCTGCCGGAGACGCTGCTGCCGATGGTGGCGTTCGAGGGCACCATGCGCACGTTCCCGTTGGTCGCCGGGGCCGGCGCCAGCCAGCTCAAGCTGCTGGAGGGCGCATTGCGGGCGGTGATGCGCGAGGCGACCGTCTGCCGCGTCGCGATCGAGCCGAGCGGGCCCGGCGCGTTTGCATTGGCGCGGACGCTGGCGGCGCCGTTGCGGCTGGGTGCCGCGCGACAGTCGCTGGCCGGCGAGGCGATGGAGCTGGCGCGGCCCGGCGCGCGCGGCAGGCGGCTCGACGCGACGCTGCCGCCCGGGTTGCCAGTCGGCGACGCGTTCGCGCGCATCGTCGCCGGCCTCGCGGCCGACCTGCTCGGCGAGGCACCGGACGCCGCCGAAGGCATCCGAGTGGAGCCGGTGCACCGGATGCGGGTGGCGCTGCGGCGGCTGCGCTCGGCGATGTCGCTGTTCCAGAAGGCGGTCAGCTCGCCCGAGCTGGACCTGCTGCGGGCCGAGCTGAAGGAGGTCGCGCGCGTGCTGGGCCCGGCGCGCGACTGGGACGTGTTCCTGGGCGGCACCGGCCGCGCGGTCGCCGAGGCGTTCGCCGACAACCGCTCGGTGGCCAAGATGATCGCCGCGGCGCGACGCAAACGCGAGGCGAGCTACGCCGAGCTGGCGGCGATGGTGGACAGCCCGGCGTTCCGGCGGCTTGGCCTGACGCTGGCGCAGGTGGCGACGCTGCGCCCGTGGGAGCACGCCGACGCAATCCCGGAGCCGCCGGAACAGGACACGCCAGGCCACGAGACGCCGGACCACGAGACGCCGGGCCACGCGGCGTCGGGCGGCGAAACGATGGGACGGCAGGCGACGCTGCTCTCGACCGAACTCGAGGCCTACGCGGCGCGGGCGCTGCGGCATCGCCAGAAGCGCATTGCGGGCGTCGGCGAGGACCTGTCGGAGTTGCCGATCGCCGAGCTGCACGCGCTGAGAATTCAGGGTAAGAGACTACGCTACGCCGCTGAATTCTTTGCTCCGCTATTCCCCGGCCGCCCGGCCCGCCGCTACATCCGGCGGCTGTCGGCCGTGCAGGAGCGGCTCGGCCGGCTGAACGACGCGTCGGTGGCGGCGTCGCTGATGGCCGAACTGGGCAACGCCGACCGGTTCGCGGCGGGCATCGTGCACGGGTTCGTCGCCGCGCACAGCGAAAACGCCCGGATCAAGGCGGAACGGAGCTGGCGGCGGTTCGTCCGCAGCGAGCCGTTCTGGAAGACCGTGCGCTAAGTCACCTAAGTTGCGGCAGGACTTGCGCTATCGCGAGGCCGGGTCTAGGCAATCCGTTCCGATCCCGTTTGATTGAGGAGGGGTTATTGTCGGTCCGTCCGCCCCGCCGCATCTTCGGTTCCGGCGCGTCCCGCCGCCGTCGCGCCCGCCTCGGCGGCCGGCTCGATGCGGGCCTGGCGGCTGGACTGCTCGGCGCGACCCTGGTCGGTGTCATCTTGTTGCTGTCGATGCCGGCGACGCTGTTTGGCCGCGTGCCGGTGTTGAGCGGCCAGGTCGCGGCGGACGCGCTCGACGTCCAGGTGATCGACGGGCAGACGTTGCGGCTGGGCACGACCCTGGTTCGGCTCGTCGACGTCGTGGCGCCGGCGCGCGGCGACCAGTGCGGCCGCCGCAACGATTGCGGTGTCGCGGCCGTCGAGGCGCTGGCCGAGATCGTGCGGGGCCACGCGCTCCGCTGCACGCTGGCGGGTCGCGACGCGCAAGGCTTCGCACAGGCGAGTTGCGACGCGGCGGGCAGTGACGTGGGCGAAGCGCTGGTCGCCGCCGGGTGGGCGCGACCGTCGCGCGACGACGCGGCCCTGCGCGCGGCTGCGGCAGGCGCGCAGGCGGCGCATCGTGGGGTGTGGGACCTGGCGAGCTGATTGCCGGCCGCGATTGCTGCGGCTGCGAAGGTTGCACGTCGGGCACGGCCACTCTAATTCGGCGAAGGGTCGGCACGGGTCGGCTCGCGGCATGGCGGCGCCGGTAGACCTCTGGCTGAAGGACACGCGGGCATGGCGCGCACGGTCACACTGACGCTCGACGGCACCGATCGCCACGCGACGTTGCCACTGCTGGACGGCACCATGGGGCCGAGCGTCGCCGACATTCGCAAGCTGTCGGCCGATCTCGGCATTTTCACCTACGACCCAGGCTATGGCGGCACCGCCGCGTGCGACAGCAAGATCACCTATATCGACGGCGACGAGGGCATCCTGCTGCACCGGGGCTACCCGATCGACCAGCTCGCCGAGCACTCGACCTTCCTCGAGGTGGCCTACCTGCTGCTCAACGGCGAGTTGCCCAATCCCGCGCAAAAACGGGAGTTCGATCACGGCGTCATCCACCACACCATGCTGCACGAGCAGCTCAGGGCGTTCTACTCGGGGTTCCGCCGCGACGCGCATCCGATGGCGGTGATGTGCGGCGTCGTCGGCGCGATGAGTGCCTTCTACCACGACAGCCTGCACATCGACGATCCGGAGCACCGCCGCATCAGCGCGTTCCGGCTGATCGCCAAGATGCCGACCATCGCCGCCTGGGCCTACAAATACGCGATCGGCCAGCCGTTCATCTATCCGCGCAACGACCTCGGCTACGCGGAGAACTTCCTCTACATGATGAACGCCGTGCCGGCCGAGGACTACCACGTCAATCCGATCCTGGCCCGCGCCATGGACCGCATCCTGATCCTGCACGCCGACCACGAGCAGAACGCCAGCACCAGCACGGTGCGGCTGGCGGGCTCGACCGGGGCCAACCCGTTCGCCTGCATCGCCGCCGGCATCGCCTCGTTGTGGGGCCCGGCGCATGGCGGCGCCAACGAGGCGGTGCTGCGGATGCTGACCGAGATCGGCCACGTCGACGCGATCCCGGAGTTCATCAAGCAGGTCAAGGACAAGAACAGCCACACCCGGCTGATGGGGTTCGGCCACCGCGTCTACAAGAACTTCGACCCGCGCGCGAAGATCATGGAGCGGACCTGCCACGAGGTGCTGGGCGAGCTCGGCATCAAGGACGACCCGCTGCTGGACCTCGCGATGGAGCTCGAGCGCATCGCGCTGCACGACGAATACTTCGTCAGCCGCAAGCTGTATCCGAACGTCGACTTCTATTCAGGCATCATCCTGAAGGCGATGGGGTTCCCGACCAGCATGTTCACCGTGCTGTTCGCGGTGGCCCGCACCGTCGGCTGGATCAGCCAGTGGAAGGAGATGGTCGAGGATCCGGCGCAACGGATCGGCCGCCCGCGGCAGATCTACACCGGCCCCGTCCAGCGCGACTACGTCGAGCTCACGGCGCGAAAATAAATTTATCGTCTACAGTCTGGGGATAACGTTATCCACAGCCCGTTGACAAACGATTTGAAAACGTTCCGCTAAGTGACTCAACAGACTCGCCATTTGTCAATCGCCTGCCGCGACCCGAGCTCGTCTATCTCGGTTCGCTGACAGCCCGATCACAGGCGTGCCTTGATGCGGCTAACGCAGCGTTCTTTCGCGTTTTAAGACCGAGCTTCCATTCGATATCAGGGCTCTAGTCGGGTTCCCTCACACGGGTTAAGCAGGTTGCAAGCCGCAAACAATGCTGCCTTGAAGGCTCCTGTGATCCGATCTTTTGCTTCCTCACAAGACTCGCTGGTGCGTATGCGGCTGCGAACGTGGCCCGAGCGGCCGCCCGGCTACCCGGTGGAGCCGCGCAGCCGCGCCTACTGGTTTCGCGGCCGCCCCTCGCCGGCGTGCGAGCGGAACGATCCTTATTTGAAGCTCGTCGGCACCGATCGGCTGCGCACCTATCCCGACGGCCTATGGCTCGCGTTCGGCGGCACGCCTGTGGAGATGTATGTGGATATCTTCGCCGTGGAGGCGTGCGGGTCGATCACCAACCTGTCCGACAAGCGGTCGCGGTTCGCGCCGTCGACCCATTCGATGGTGGCGGTGTGCCCGTTGCGCTGGTTGCTCGGGCATCGCAGTCCGGGCAGGCCGATCCCGCGCTGGCGCCGAATCGGGATGTATGACGAGCCCGAGTCGCCGTTGACGGTGCCGGTGCCGGTGCGGGACATGCGGGTCATGTATGCGCTGAACCAGCGCCAGTATCGGAGTTTCGCGGCAAGTCAGGTGCCGAACCCGCACGAGTTGTTCGTGCCGATGAACCAGCTCACCGCGATCGACGCGGCAGCCAGCCCGGCGATGCGGACGCTGGTGGCCAAGGCGGCCACGACGGCGAACTTCTGGGCCCCGGTCGCGCCGTTGCCAGCCGCGAGATAGGCGGCGTAACCCCTACCGTATGAGCGATGTCGAGAACGACCGGCTGCTGGGCGTGCTGGGCGTGCTGGGTGCGATGGGTCCGCTGGCGAGCGCGCAGTTCATGACCCGGCTGACCCTGTTGACCGACGCGGCGGTGGACCAGGACCACATCCCGGCGATCCTGTGGTCCGATCCGCGCATCCCCGACCGGGGGCCTTCGCTGCTGGGCGAGCCGGGCGCCGCCGACCCGCTGCCGGCCCTGTTGGCGGCGGCGCGGGGGCTGCGCTCGGTCGGCTGCTCGGCGCTGGCAATTCCGTGCAACACCGCGCATGGCTGGGCCGGCATCCTCGGCGCGCAGGGGATGGAGCTGCTGCACATCGTCGATGCGACCGCCGGCGAGCTGGCCCGCGAGGTGCCGCGCGGCGGTTGCGTCGGCGTCATCGGCACCACGGCGACGCTGCGGCTAAAACTATACCCCGCCGGCCTGGAGCCGTTCGGCTGGCGGTGCATCGAGCCGACGGAGGACGAGACGGCGCAGCTGGTGATGCCCGCGATCGCCGCCGTCAAGGGCAACCGGGTCGCCGAGAGTTTCGCGCCGATCGCCGAGGTCACGCGCAGCCTTGTGTCGCGCGGGGCCGACGCCGTAGTGCTGGGCTGCACCGAGCTGCCGATCAGCTTGCTCTGGGGCGACCACGGCGCGGCGGCGCTACGCTCGTTCGGCGTGCCGGTGATCGACACCATCGACGCCTTGGCTCGCGCCAGCATCGCGTGGTCGCGCGGCCAGCGGCGGATTGCCCGCGCCGCCTAAACGCTACGGCGTGGGCGCGGCCTCGACCGGCGCGTCCCCGCTCACCGCTGGTGCGGCCGTGGGCTTGGCCGCGACCTCGTGCGCCGTCGGGCCGCGCGCCGGGGCAGGCGTGTGCATCATCGTGCCGGTCATTGGGATGAAATACACGCCGACGTCGCGACGCGAATGCACCCGGCCCTCGGCATCCTTGGAGTAGACGTAGAGGATCTGGCCGTGCTTGAACGGCTGGCCGATCGGGATGATCATCCGCCCGTTCGGTTTCAGCTGCTTGAACAGCTCCGGCGGCGCGTATTGAGCGGCGCAGGTGACGATGATGATGTCGAACCCGCCGTCGATCTCCGGCCAGCCGAAATAGCCGTCGCCGACCCGGCCGCGAATGTTGTCGAAGCCGAGCGGCGCCCAGATCTTGTCTACCGCGTGGCCGAGCGGCTCGATGATCTCGATCGAGTAGCTGCGTGCCACGATGCGCGACAGGACGGAACTCTGGAAGCCGCTGCCGGTGCCGATCTCCAGCGTCACGTCACCCGGCTTCGGCCTGCAGACTTGCGTCATGTAAGCCTGCCCGAGATAGTCCGACAGCGCCGAACCGTAGCCGAGGGCCCAGGGCTTGGGTTTCTCCTCGTACGCCTCGCCCGGCTCGGCGCGGCGGTCGGCGTAGTTGTAGTGATAGTACTCGCGCGGCACCGCCTCGAACGCCGCCAGCACCGCCGGGTCGGCGGCACCCAGATGCTCCTTGAGGTATTGCGCGATCAGCCGCATCGCCGCCGGCTTGCGCGCCTGGATCGCCGCGAACTGCGATTCCGTCAGGCTGACCGGGCGATTCGACTTGGCCATCGCGGATTCGAAGGCGGCCCGCGTCCAAGGTTCGGCGGCGGCGCGCGCGGCGGCGGGAAGCAGGGCTGACGCGGCGCCGGCAGCGATCAGCGAACGGCGGGTGAGGCTGAGATCGACCACGGTGATGGAATCCTTGCGCGCGGGAAAGTCGTTGCCGCCAGCGCATACATGACGAGCGCCGTCTGGATAAGCCTGTCGTAGCCAATCGACAGTGCGATCAGGTTCGCCAGTGGCGTCGCCACCACGGAAAACGCTCCGTTCAGCGCCCACGCCCACGGCAGGAACCCCGCCCCGCTGCGCGCCAGCCCGAGCGGGAACAGCAAGCCCAGCGCCACCGACACCGGTGCCAGCGCCAGCAGCAGCAGCGCCACCCGCCCGCCGACCGGCCAGCCGAGGACGCCCAGCGCCAACGGGACGGCCCCGGTCCAGGCCAGCGCGCACCATGCGATCACCAACCCGGCGGCCCATGCGGCGACGCGGCGGGGCGAGCGCTCGACGCGGTCGGCCAGCAGGCTGCCGAGGCCCGAGCCGACCAGCATCGTCGTCAGCACCAGCGCGAACGCCAGGGTTCGGTCGGCCAGCAGCACACTCGCCTGCTCGATCGCATAGATCTCGATGCAGAAGAAACCGAGGCCGAGGGCGGCGAAGTAGGCGATCGCCCGCAGCGTGCCGCCGCCGCTCGGCCGCAGCCGCCGGCCGCCGAATAGCGGCACGATCAGCACGATCAGCGCGATCACCGCCGCCTGCGCCAGCACGGCCAGGTTCACCAGCGGCGCGATCTCGGCCTGCGGCAACAGCTCGACCCGCTGCAGGATGGTCGGCAGCGAGGACGGGGTTAGGCGCAGCAGGTTGTAGAACGCCGGCCGGTCGAGGGTGATCGGCGCCAAGTCGAACGCCGACGACGAGGCGCTCGGCTTGCCGGCCAGCGCCGCCTCAGCCTCGTCGGTGATGGCGTCGTGGGCGCCCTCGCCGCCGGACGTCACGGTGCCCTGCTCGAAGCTGACGGCGGGGAGGTCGTTGAAAACGCCGGCGCGCGCGGTCTCCGGATCAATGCCGGGATAGTAGGACAGGTCGAACGATCGCGCGCCGCAGAACGATCGGGCGGTGGCGATCCGGTCGCCGCCGAACGGCGCTTGGGACAGCAGGATGCGGACGTTCCAGGCCGAGCGGTAGGCGATCACGTTGTTCGCGGGATCGGCCACGCCGACCGCCCGCAACGCGGCCCGCGCGGTCGCGAGCATCCGCAGCGCGTAGGCGGGGAACTCGCGGATCGACACCGGGACCGAGACGATGCCACTGGGGCCGACCGCGCGCAGGTCGGCGGCCAGCGCCTCGGCGGTGAACGCGACCGAGTTGCCCTCGGCGGCGTCGAGGAAGTCGCCCGAGATGTCGACCAGGTCGTACGAGCCCGCCGCCGCGTCGCGCGCCAGCGTCAGCGGCCCGTCGCGGTGCACCCGCACGACGGCGGTTGCCGCGAGTTCGCCGCGCAGCACCGGCTCCGGCTCGGCGACATCGACGCTGGCCGCGCCGAGCGTCGTCGCCTCGGCGGTGCGGAACCCGCCCGAGCCGCCGGCCAGCAACACGCGGGGGTGGCTCAGCATCGCATACGGCAGGGCGGCCAAGGTCGCCGGCGCGTACGGCGTCGCGACGGCACCGCCCTCGGGCGCGATCGCGGCGATGCGGCCGCCGTCGCGATACAGCCCCCAGGTGCGCGGCGGACCCGGCAGGCCGAGCATCGCGGCGTCGTTGGACACGTCGGTGTCGACCCGCTCGGTGAAGTCGTCGAGCAACGTGTAGAGGCCGCGCGGCAACGTCGTCTCGCGCACCACGCGGCTGTCCGGCACGTGAAGCGGGGCGTAGATCGCCTTGTAATCGTTGTAGGTCGCCTGGTCGTAGTTGAGCAGCAAGCCAAGGCTCGGGCCGAGCGTCAGCAACGCCGCGAACAGCACCGAGCTCCGCCGCCAAGGGGCCGCCGCACTCGCCACCGCCAGTAGCGGCAGCAGGTAGGCGACCAGCCGGAACGGGTGGACGAAGAACATCAGGCCGAGCACGAGCAATGTGCCCGCCCCGGCGCCGGTCAGGTCGGCGGCGTAGACGCGGCCCGGTCGCGGCCAGTGGACGAACGAGAGGCTGACGAACAGGCCGCCGAGGAAGAAGAACGGCAGCAGCGCCGCGTAGTAGCCGGCGATCAGCCAGAGCTGGCTCGTGAACGTGACCGGATTCTGCAACTGCAACGGGTTGAACGGGTTCGCGGTGGCAACGCTGTAGCCGACCGCGCCGGCGACGATCATCAGCACCGGCAGCACCGACAGCCACATCGGGGCGCGGGCGGCGAACCAGTCCCGCGTCAGCGCCATCACCACCCCCGACAGCGCGAAGCCGGCCAGCACGATCGAGATGACCCAGTAGCCATACTCGGACCATTTCGCGACGGCGAAGTAGCGGGTCAGCGCGACCTCGAACCCCAGTGTGCAGGCGGACACGACGAACAGCGGCAGCAGCCGCGTCACGGCCAGATTCTGCGCCGGATGAAATCCTTCACGAGGCCATTGAAACGGACCGGGTCGTCGACGAACATCGCGTGGCCGACTCCCTGTAAGACCACCGACTCCGCATCGGGATCGTGTTGCACCAAGTTGGCCGCCTGTGCCGCCAACCGTGGCCGCACCAGATACAGCACCGGCACCCCGGCCGAATAGACCGCGTCGCGCCAATAGGTGCGCGGGAACGGATACGCCAGCAGCGACGCCGCCGCCCACGCCGGAGTCCGCAGCGCCGCCTCGGCGAGACGCTCCAGATAGGATCGGGCGATCTGGCGCAGAAACATCCCGCGCACGAAGCGGCGGACCGAGATCTCGCGCGGCACCGGGCCGAGGTGGCGGTGACCCGCCGGCTCCGGCGGCTGCGGCGGCGGCGGCGGTTGCTCCTCGCCGATGGAATTGTCGACCAGCACCAGCCCGGCCAGTCGTTCGCCGCCATGATTATGGACATAGGCCAGGATGTCGAGCACGCCCAGCGACCAGCCGGCCACCACCGGCTTGTCCGACCCGAGCACGCGGAGCAGGTCGGCGATGTCCTCGCCGCGCCGCACCGGCTCGTAGCCACTCGACGCAATCTCGCTGTCGCCCTGGCCGCGCGGATCGAATGCGATTACCCGATATTGCCGCGACAGATCGGCGATCTGCGCGGCAAAGATCCAGGCGGGCATGGTCCAGCCCGGCACCAGGACCAGGGTGCGGCCGCGCCCGGTGTCGGTGTAGTGGAGGCGGATTCCGTCCGACGTCAGAAACCAGCGGTCCGCCGCGCACGCTGGAGGCGCAACCAGCAACGCGATGGCCAACAGCGCGAGTCGGAGCGTCATGGGTGTGACAAGGCGAGCCTACCGGGTCCGTGTCAATATTGCGGAGAAAGAACGATGATCGAGCATCCGGGCGGCGGGCGGGGGCCGCTAGCGGCGCTAGCCGTGCTGCTCGCGATCGTCATCGGCGGCGTGGTCTTATCAGGGGCGCTGCGCAGTTCCAATCGGCTGCAAGACTGTGTGATGGCGGGGCGCACCAACTGCGCGCAGACGCCCTAGATCGCGCCGACCAGCGCGATGCCGAGCACGATCGCGACGCCGGAGCCGAGCAGGATGATGCCGAGCCGCCGCTCGATGACCACGCGGGCACGGTCGCCGTAGACCCGCAGCAACGCCGCCTCGAGTAGGAACCGGGCACCTCGGGTGACGACGCTGGCCAGCACGAAGGTCGGCAGGTCGAAGCGGGCGGCGCCGCTGGCGATGGTGACCAGCTTGTACGGGATCGGCGTGACGCCCTTGAACAGGATGATCCAGACGCCCCAATGCCGGTAGCTGGCCTGGAAGCGGGCCAACGCCGCCTCGTAGCCATACAGGCGCAGCAACGGCCGGGCGGCGACGTCGAACACGAAGTAGCCGATCGCGTAGCCGAGCAGACCGCCGGCGACGCTGCCGACCGTCGCAACCAGGGCGAGACGCCACGCGCGGGCCGGCCGCGCCAGCACCATCGGCACCAGCAGGGCGTCGGGCGGGACCGGAAAGAAGCTGCTCTCGGCGAACGCCACGGCGGCCAGCCACCACGGCGCGGCGTCGGTCGCCGCCAGTTCCAAAAGCCGGGCGTAGAGGCGACGAAGCATTACCCGCCGTGCCGTGCCGCATGGTTGCGCGCAAACCATGGCCGCGCGTAGCGGAGAAGGCTAGGTTTGCCGCCTGTCGCTGGGAGGAACCCGCCATGCGCCGTCTGCTCGTCGCCCTGCTCGCCTGCGCCGCCGGCCTGCACGCCGCCAGCATGCCCGCCGCCGCACAGGCACCCCCGCCGCAATCGTGGCTGTTCGGCACCTGGACCGGCGGGCTGTTCCCGGTGACCGGCGGGGTCACGCTCGAGGCCTGCCTGGCGCAGCCGGTGGTGATCTTCACCCGCGACATCGTGCTGCGGGCGACGCTGACCGACCCGTACTATACCCAGCGCGTGGTGCAGACGGCGCAAACCAACCCCGGCGTCACGGAGTTCCGCTTCACCCCGGC
>JAABUX010003464.1_pt1 | contig 20899 bp, 18 predicted proteins | sample 5561851 | NCBI WGS metagenome assembly JAABUX01 (sample SAMN10711883, study PRJNA513361) | rock metagenome | isolation source: Antarctica rocks | place: Antarctica: Victoria Land, Richard Nunatak red sandstone | collected 2016-01-03 | reverse complement strand
ATCCAGGTCCAACCGTGTGATTGCAATCGCCATATTGACCTCGCGAATCGTGCAGAGCACAGCGAATCACGTCGGCGACGTTATGGGAATCCCTTGCGAGTCAGGGACCGGTGCCGCTGGTATCATACCAACTCCCGTTGATCGCGACTCTTCCGCGATCGGCGGGAGTTGGTAGGCGCGCCGGGTTGGCCGGCGGCGGCGCGCCAAAAGAGACTCGATACCATGGGTCGCGATTAGCGAGCCATGGTATCAGCGGGCTTGCTGCAGCGGTACCCAGGCATTGCCGCGCTGCTGGAAATAGGTGCCGTCTTGGCGTTGTACGTAGGTTTCGCCGCCGGAGGTGAAGGGGCGGCCAGGCGCCGGCGCGAACGGCAGCCAGCGGGTCTGGCCGGATGCAGGATCGACATACGGGGCGTTGCCGCGGATCGCCTCCTGATCGTAGTTGCGCAGCGTTTGAGAGATGGCGGCGCTGTTGGCGGCGGCGCCGGCATTGTAGCTGGCAAAGCCCTCCTGGACCGTGCGGTTGGCGGCCGCGTTGCCGTCATAAATGCCACGCTGCATCTGCACTGCGCCGGCGATATTGGTGCCGTTCGCGGTCGTCAGGCCCCACCGGGCGAAGTCGAGATAGGACATCTGGCCGCCGGCGGCGCGGTATCGCGGGTAGTTGGCGTCGAGCCAGGTCCGGTTCGTCGCGAGGTATGTTTGGAATAGCTGCTGCTGGCTTTGGGCGAGCCGGACCTGGGCGCCTTGGTTGATCCCGGCCATGCACTGGTCGAAGTCGGGGCGTCCTAGGCAGGATTGGGCGTGCGCCGCGCCGGCGCAGGCGAGGATCACGACCCAGCGAAGCTTAAGCGGACCATACAGCCCTCCTGCGTTGGAGGGTTTGGCTAGCGGAAGCCCGGGCGGGCGGCATCATGCAAATGGGGGAGGTGCGGACCGTTATTCTGACGCGAGCGCTGGTGATGGCGTTAAGGCAACCCCGCTGCCGCGCGGTCGAGCCGGGCGGCGGCACGGTCGTGGCCGATAAGCGGGAGCAGTTCGCGCATCTCGGGGCCGTGCTCCTCGCCGGTGAGGGCAAGGCGGAGGGGCAGGTAAAGTGCCTTGCCGCGGCGGCCGGTGGCGGCGCGGATGGCGCCGGTCCAACTAGGCCAAATGTCGCCATCCCAGGGATCGGCAGGCAAAAGGGCCCTTGCTTCGCTCAGGAATGCGGCTTCGCCGGGGACCGCAGGCGGCACGATCGTGCCCGCGACCACCTCCCACCAGGCGCGGGCGTCACCGAGCAGGTCGAGGTTGCCCCGGACCGCATGCCAGAAAGCGGGCGTAGCGCCGGGAGGAAGTCGGTCCTGGACCGCCTCAAACGAGGCGGCATGCAGCGCCCGGCGGTTGATGGCGAGGAGCTGGGCGCCGTCGAAGCGAGGTGGCGCGGCGGAGAGCCGGGCAAGGTCGAACGTCTTGGCGAGCACGTCGAGGCTTGCAGGCTCCGGCGCGTCCGGGGAGCCGAGACGGGCGAGGTAGCCGGCGAGGGCCGAGGGATCGACGCCATCCTGGCGCATGGCGCGCAGCGTGGGAGCGCCGCCGCGCTTGCTCAGTTTGCCGCCATCGTCGCCGAGCAACAACGGCAGGTGGCCAAAGCGCAGCGTCCGGCGGTTGCCGGTGATGACGCCGAGCGCGGCCATGATGTCGAGTTGGACGCCGGTATTGCTCACGTGATCCTCGCCCCGGATGACATGGGTCACGCCGTCCGCGAGGTCGTCGATGGCCGAGGTGAAGGTGTAGAGCGGCGTGCCGTCGGCCCGGAGCACAACCGGGTCGCTGGTGGACGTGAGCTTGACCTCGCGGGCACCGAGCACGAGGTCGTCCCACCCGGCGCTGCCCGAGGAGAGCAGGAACCGCCAGTAGGGCACCTTGCCGCCAGCCTCGGCGCGGGCGCGCTGGTCGGGGGTGAGGCGGAGCATGGCGCGGTCATAGAGCGGCGGCAGACCGCGGCGGCGGCGCTGCTCGCGCTTGGCAGCAAGCTCTTCCTCGCTCTCGAAGCAGGCGTAGAGGCGGCCCGCCGCACGCAGGCGCTCGGCGGCTTCGGCATAGCGGTCGAGGCGATCGCTCTGCCGGGCGTATTCGTCCCAGCCAATGCCGAGCCAGGCGAGGTCCTGCTGGATCGCTTCCTCGTATTCGGGGCGGGAACGGGGGCGGTCCGTGTCGTCGAGGCGGAGCAGGAACTGGGCCCCGTGCTTCTTGGCGACCAGGGCATTGGCCAGCGCGACGCGAGCGTTGCCAGCGTGGAGCAGGCCGGTGGGGCTAGGGGCGAAGCGGAGCTTCATGGAATGCGCCGCCGGGGATCGAGGGCGCGCCAGTCGCGATCGGGCGGGGAAGCCGGGTGGCTGGCGAGGGTTTGTAGCTCGGCGCGGCTCTCCCAGGCAGGGCCAGTGGGGTCGAGCACCACGGCGTCCTCCCCGAAGGTGAGCCAGGCGTCGAGCAAGCCGCGGGCGTCCATGCCGGGCTGGCGGCAATGCTCGAGGCTGTCGCGGACGTAGGCGCGGGCGAAGCGAATAGCCGCCTCAACGCCGTCGAAGCCGCGAACTTCCTCGGTGATGCCCTCCTCGGCGCCGCCCGAGAGGTCGAGGATGCGGACGCGCAGGGTTTCGCTCACGCGACGAGGCCGGTATAGCCGTTGGTGATGGGGTAGCGGCGGTCGCGGCCGAAGGCGCGGCGGGTGATCTTGACGCCGGGTGGCGCTTGGCGGCGCTTGTACTCGGCGCGGTCGAGCATCCGCCAGACGCGGAGGACGGTGGCACGGTCGTGGCCCCGGGCGGCAAGAGCGTCGACGCCGAGCTCCCCCTCGATTAGCCCAGCGAGTATCGCGTCGAGCTCGTCGTAGGGCGGCAGGGTGTCGTCGTCCCGCTGGCCGGGCTTGAGCTCGGCGCTGGGGGGCTTGGTGATGATGCGCTCGGGCATGACCGGGCCGGTGGGGCCGAGCGCGGCGGGAGGGCGGTGGGCATTGCGCCAGCGGGCGAGCGCGAAGACCTGGGTCTTGTACACGTCCTTCAGCACCGAGAAGCCCCCGCACATGTCGCCGTAGAGGGTCGCGTAGCCGACGCTCATCTCGCTCTTGTTGCCAGTCGTCAGCACCATGTCGCCGAACTTGTTGGACAGCGCCATCAAGATGAGGCCGCGGCACCGGGACTGGATGTTTTCCTCGGTGATGTCCTGGCCGGTGCCCTCGAACGCGGGAGCGAGCGCCTGCTGGAAGGCGAGCATGGCCGGAGTGATCGGGACGGTATCGCAACGTATGCCGAGCAGCTCGGCGCACCGGGCGGCGTCTTCGAGGCTTTCATCGCTGGTGTAGGGGCTTGGCAGCATGACCGAGCGGACCTGCGCGGGACCGAGCGCGTCGACGGCGACCGCCGCGGTGAGGGCGCTGTCGATGCCGCCCGAAAGGCCGAGGACGATGCCGGGAAAGCGGTTCTTGCGCACGTAGTCGGCGAGGCCGAGCACCATCGAGCGGTAGACGAGCTCGATCGGCGCGGGCTCGGGCGGGAGCGGTTGGGGAGTGCAGACGAAGCCTGCTTCGGTACGCACCCATTCGGTGGTGACGATGGCTTCCTCGAACCAGGGCATTTGCACCGCGAGGCTGCGATCCGCGTTGAGGACGAAACTGGCGCCGTCGAACACGAGCTCGTCCTGGCCGCAGACTTGGCCGCAGAACACGAACGGCAGGCCGGTCTCGACCACGCGGGAGACGCCGAGAGCAACGCGCTGCGCGGTCTTGTCGGTCTCGAACGGCGAGCCGTTGATGCTGAGGAGCAACTCCGCGCCGGTTTCGGCGAGGGTCTCGGACACGGCGGGGAGCCAGAAATCCTCGCAGACCATGAGGCCGAGGCGGACGCCGCGGAAGGCGACGGGGCCGGGGCTGGGGCCAGCGTCGAATAAACGCTTTTCGTCGAACACGCCGTAATTCGGCAGCTCGTGCTTGGCCCGGCGCGCAACGACCTGGCCGCCATCCAGCACGAAGGCCGCATTGTAGAGCTTGGTGCCGTCGCGCCAGGGGCCGCCGACAACGAGGGCCGGCCCGCCATCCGCGGTATCGGCGGCGAGAGCGTCGATCGCGGCTTCGCAGGCGGCGACGAAGCTCGGCTTGCGCACCAGGTCCTCGGGCGGGTAGCCGCCGATGCTGAACTCGGGGGTGACCACGAGGTCCGCCCGCTGCTCGGCCCCTTGGGCGCGGGCGCGGCGGAGGCGGGCAAGGTTGCCGTCGATGTCGCCGACGGTGGTGTCGATCTGGGCCAGGGCGATACGCAGCGTGTCGGTCATGCCGGGAAGGTAGTCAGTGGGGAGGCGAATGGGAAGGCAGGCACCGGGGATCGACGGTCCGTCCTGCGCATAGTAAGCGGGCTCTATCGTTGTAGCTGCAAGGCGACTCCTTTCATGCCGACCGAATCGTTCCTCTTGACCGAGCCGCTCCGCGCCGGTGTTCCTGAACCCGGCATAGTGCCGGTCCCGAACGCAACCGGGCACCGACTGCCAGAGCTAGACGGATTGCGCGGATTGGCCGGGTTGCTCGTCCTCTTCCATCATACGCTCCAAGTGCCGACCGGCGGCTTCTTGGGAGTGGACTTGTTCTTCGTTCTGAGCGGCTTTCTCATCTCGTCGCTTCTCTTGACCGAGATCACCCGGCGCGGGGTGCCGCGCTTCGGTCATTTCTATCGACGCCGGGCTACGCGACTCCTGCCAGCCTTCTGTTGCATGATCCTGCTCTATCTTGGGCTTCGCTTTTGCTTCGGTCCGCAGGTCCCGTGGATCGGGCCGCGCCAGGCGCTCGCCGTGCTGCTCCTCTCAGATATCCACGTCGTAACGCCCTATCTTGGTCACGCATGGAGTCTCTCTGTCGAGTGGCAGTTCTACTTCGTCTGGCCGTTCGTGATGACTGCTATGGCGCGGGCTGGGTTGAACCGGAGCGGGATCGCCTCAGTTGCCCTTCTTGGCGTACTCGCACTTTGGGTCCTGGAGTATTGGTGCGCCATTAGCCTCCGGGTGGACGGGCTGCTACTCGGCAGCGCGCTCCCGGCCGCTATCGGTCGGCCCTGGTTTCGTAGGACGGCAGCCTGCCACCGCAATGTCGTCGAAGCCAGCTTCTGGTTGGCGTTTGTAGGGTTTCTCGCCCTGTCTTTCCTGGCAAGTTATCCAGCGCCTTGGATGGGGCGATGGGTGTACTCGCTCGCCGCTATCCTGGGCGCGCTGATTGTCGGCACCCTATTACTCTCACATGCGCCTCTTACGCGACGATCGCTGGGTAACCCCGTCATGGTGCATTTCGGCCGCATTTCCTACGGGCTCTACCTGTACCACTTCCCGATTGCTGCTTTCATGTTTGTCCGTCACTTCAGCCCGCTCGCCATGATGGTCGTGGGTGTAACCGTTTCCGTGGCGCTGGCCGACTGCTCTTGGCGGTACCTGGAAGCACCATTGCTACGGCTTCACCGGACGTCGTGACTGCACTCTACTCCGCGGCCCGGCGCTCGCCGTTGCGGTGCATCAGGAACTCTCGGCCGACCTTAACGCGCGCCTGGCCGTCATACTCGACGATGTCGGCGGTAGCGTAGGTCTCATGCCAGTCGGCGGGGATGAAGCTGCCAGTGCCGACGAGGTCGATAGGGGCTTTGGCGTCGGCCATGACCCGGCATTTGTCGACGCCGAAGCCGCTGCTCACGACGAGCTTGACGTGGGGGAAACCGGCCTCGTCCAGGGCCTCGCGCATGCGCCAGATGGCGGCGGCAGAGACGCCGGTGCCGACGAGGAAGCGCAGCTCGGAGTCGCTGCGGTAGCGGCGGATGGCGCCGGGGACGTGGCGCTCGAGCACGGCGTAGCTTTCCGCCGGGTCAAGGCCTTCCAGGTACCGGCCGCCATGGGTGTCGAGGCGGATGCTGAGCCGGGCTTCGGCGGCAAGCTCGGGAAACCGGCGGCAGACGGCAAGCCCATCCGTCACCTCGCGGCCGAAATAATCGACGAGGACGGTGAGGTTCTGGTCGGGCAGCGTCTCTCGGAACATTTCGGCGGCGCGCACCGTCGAGCCCGCGTAGCCGATCAGCGCATGCGGCATCGTGCCTTGGCCGCGGACGGTGCCGAACAAGGGAGCGCAAAGCGTGGTGCTGGTGCCGACGAAGCCGATGGCGCCCTCGCGCTGGGCGGCGGCGCTGCCAACACTCGCCGCGTAGCCCATGATCTCCTGCATCTCGGCGCCGGCGCAATGCCGCGCCTCCATGGCGAGGAAGCCGACTCGCGGCAGCGCCATGCACATCTGGTAGGCATTATGCGCCGCGACGCAGGCGGAGCCGAGCTTCTGCAGCAGCAGCGTCTCGCAATCGGCGAGCGCCAGGAAACTGCCGCGGACGTACACAATGGGCTCGCCCGCGCCGACCCATTGGCCTTCGGGATGCACCACGTCGAGCTTGAACTGCGCGCCGCGCTCGGCCTCGACCCGGCGCAGCCAATCGAGGGCGAGCCCCGGCGCGGAGACGACCGGGCGGCGCAAAAACAGCGCGTAGGTGACCTCGCAATCGCCGAACCGGGCAACGACCTCGCGGGTGCGGTTGAAGTACGCGTCCGTGCGCTCCGCGATGTCGGCGTCGAGCTCTGTCATTGCGCGGCGGCTTGGTGGCGGGGCGCGCGGCGCGCTTTCAGCTCCTCGGCCACCAGGAATGCGAGCTCGAGGCTCTGCCCGGCGTTGAGGCGCGGATCGCAGAAGGTCTCGTAGCGGCCGGCGAGGTCGGCCTCGGTAAGGCGGTTGGCGCCGCCCGTGCACTCGGTCACGTCCTGGCCGGTCATCTCCACGTGGACGCCGCCGGCCCAGCTACCCTCGGCGGCGTGAGCATCGAAAAAGGCGCGGACCTCGGCCAGAATCGCATCGAAGCTGCGGGTCTTGACGCTGGTGGTCGTGCTGACGGTGTTGCCGTGCATCGGGTCGCAAAGCCACACCACCCGGCGCCCCTCGCGATGGACGGCGCGGAGCAGGGGCGGCAACAGGCGCCCGACATGGGCGGCCCCCATGCGGCTGATCAGCGTGAGGCGCCCAGGCTCGTCCGCCGGATTCAGCGCGTCGATAAGGCGAAGGAGTTCGTCGCCAGTGGTGGTGGGGCCGACCTTGAGGCCGATCGGATTGCGCACGCCGCGGAGAAACTCGACATGCGCGCCCTCCGGCTGGCGGGTGCGGTCGCCAATCCAGAGGAAATGGGCCGAGCAGGCGTACCAGTCGCCGGAGGTGCTGTCGATCCGAGTGAGAGCCTGCTCGTACGGGAGCAGGAGCGCCTCGTGGCTGGTGTAGAAGTCGGTCTCGCGGATTTGGGCGGTGTTGGTGCTGGTCATGCCGCAGGCGGCCATGAAGGCGAGGGTCTCGTCGATGCGGCTTGCCAGGTCCTGGTACCGGGCGGCCAGCGGCGAGCGGGCAACGAAGTCGAGGTTCCAGCGGTGGACCTCGTGCAAATCGGCATAGCCGCCGCCGGCAAAGGCGCGGAGCAGGTTGAGGCGGCCCGCGGACTGGAAATAGGCGGCTTCCATGCGCGCCGGGTCGGGAATGCGGGAGGCGGGGTCGAATGCGGCGCCGTTGATGATGTCGCCGCGATAGCTCGGGAGCGTCACGGCGTTGATCGTCTCGGCATCGGAGGAGCGGGGTTTGGCGTATTGGCCGGCTAGGCGGCCGAGCTTCACGACGGGCACGCTGGCGCCGAAGGTGAGCACGACCGCCATTTGCAGCAGGACGCGGAAGGTGTCGCGGATGACGTTGGCAGTAAAATCGCCGAAGCTCTCGGCGCAGTCGCCGCCTTGGAGCACAAAGGCTTGGCCTTCGGCGGCGAGGGCGAGAGCGCTCTTGAGGCGGCGGGCTTCGCCGGCAAAGACCAGCGGCGGGTAAGCCGCGAGTTTCGCCTCGACGGCGGCGAGGCGCCCGGCGTCGGCGTAGGCGGGCGCTTGACGGATCGGGCGGTCGCGCCAGCTCGCGGGCGTCCAGGGAACAGGGCTTGGCATCGGTATCGGTCTCCCAGCCGCGTGACTACCGCACCCCGGCAGGTGGCGCTACTCCGCCGCCGCGGCCTGGCCAACCGTGCGGGCGGGCACGCGCATCGTGACGAGTTCCTCGGCCGAGGTAGGATGGATGCCGATAGTGCGGTCGAAATCCTGCTTGGTGGCGCCCATGGCCATGGCGATGCCGACCCCCTGCATGATTTCGGCAGCGTCGTCGCCGAGCATGTGGCAGCCGAGGACGCGCTGGCTCGGGCGGTCCACGACGAGCTTCATCAGCGTTTTCTGGCCCCGGCCGCTCATGACGTTGCGCATGGGGGTGAAACGGGCGACGTAGATATCCGCCGGGCCTCGCTCGGCCGCCTGCTCCTCGGTGAGGCCGACGGTGCCGATCGGCGGCGCCGAGAACACGGCGGTGGCGACAGGCTCCAACGTCCAACTGCGCGGGCGACCCGGGCCGAACAGGCGATCGGCCAAATGGTGGCCCTCGGCAATCGCGACCGGCGTGAGGTTGAGCTTGTTGGAGACGTCGCCGAGCGCGAAGATGTGGGGCGTGCTCGTCCGGTTCTCGGCGTCGACTGGCACCTGGCCGCGTGGGCCGGGGGTAAGGCCGGCCCGGTCGAGGCCGAGCCGGCTCGTGTTGCCAACACGGCCGGTGGCAAAGAAGACCAGGTCGGCCTCGATCCGGTGGCCGTTCGTGAGCGTGGCCAGCCGGGCCTCGCCGGCGGCTTCGAGCTTGTGCACGGTCTGGCTCGGATGGAGGCGGACGCCCTGGGCGGTGAGCGCCTCGGCGAGCGCCTCCCGGATGTCGTGGTCGAACCCCCGCAACGGCAAGTGCTGCCGGAACACCACGTCCACCTCGGCGCCGAGCCCCGCGAAGATGCCGGCGAACTCCATCCCGATATAGCCGCCGCCGACCATGACGACCCGGCGCGGCATCGCCCGCAGATGGAACGCCGCATCCGAAACGATGCCCAGCTCGGCGCCTTCGATGTGCGGCTCGATGACGGGGTGGCCACCGGCCGCGATAACGATCCGCTCGGCAGTGACCCGGTGCTCATGGCCACTGGCGTCACGCAGCGTAAGCGTGTGCGAGTCCTCGAAACTGGCATGAGCCTTGAAGGAGCGAACGCCGGCGCTGTCGAGCAGCTTGAGGTAGATGCCGTTCAGGCGAGCAATTTCGGCGTCCTTGGCGGCGATCAGCGCGGCCCAGTCATGCTCGCCGGCAGTGGCGCCGCGCCAGCCGAAGCCGTGCGCGTCGCGGGCAAAGCGGCTGTACTCGGAGGCTTGCACCATGATCTTCTTCGGCACGCAACCGACATTGACGCAGGTACCGCCCCAGTACCGGCTCTCGGCAATGCCGACGCGCGCGCCATGGCCGGCCGCGATCCGCGCGCAACGCACGCCGCCGGAGCCGCCGCCGATTACGAACAGGTCGAAGTCGCGGGTCATCGCCGCGGTCTACTCCACCGTGACGCTTTTGGCGAGGTTACGCGGCTGGTCCACGTCCGTACCGCGGAGGATGGCGGCCTGGTAGGCGAGGATTTGGACGGGGATCGCGTAGAGGATCGGCGCGGTGAAGGGGTCGCAGTCGGGCAGGACCACGAGCTCGGCCGCGATGTGGCGGAGTTTGCGAGCGCCGGCGCTGTCCGTGAAGGCGACGATCTGACCGCCGCGAGCCGCCGCCTCCTGCAGGTTGCTGGCGGTCTTTTCGAACAGCGGACCGCTTGGGCATATGGCGACGACGGGCACGTCATGGTCGATGAGGGCGATCGGGCCGTGCTTCATTTCTCCCGCCGGGCAGCCTTCGGCGTGAATATAGGTGATCTCCTTGAGCTTGAGCGCGCCCTCCATGGCAATCGGCCAGAGCGGGCCGCGGGCGAGGTAGAGCACGTCCCGGGCGCGGGAAACGAGCTCGGCGGCGGCGCCGATCCGGTCCCAGAGCGTGAGCGCGGCCTGGGCCTGGCCCGGCAGGTCCAGGAGCGCGGCCGCAAGGCGGGCCTCCTCGGCGTCCGAGATGGTGCCGCGGGCGCGCGCCGTAGCCAGCGCTAGACAAGCCAGCACGCTGAGCTGGGCGGTGAACGCTTTGGTGCTGGCAACGCCGATCTCGGGGCCAGCGACGGTCTCGAGCACGGCGTCGCTCTCCCGGGCCATCGTGCTCTCGGGGACGTTGACGATGCTGAGCACGTGCTGGCCGCGGGCGCGTAGCAGGCGGAGGGCGGCCATGGTGTCCGCAGTCTCGCCGCTTTGGCTCACGAGCACGCCGACGCCGCCTTGCACCATCGGCGGGTCGCGGTAGCGCAATTCGCTCGCCACGTCCGCGTCCGTAGGCAGCCGGGCCAGCGCCTCGAGCCAGTGCCGCCCGACCTGCCCCGCGTAGAACGCGCTGCCGCACGCCGTGATGGTCATGCGCGGCACGGTCGCAAGCTCGAACGGCAAGGGCGGCAGCACGACGTGTCGCGTAGCGTCGAGCATGCGGCGGAGCGACTGGCCGATCACGCTTGGATGCTCGTGCAGCTCCTTTTCCATGAAGTGTCGATAGCCGTCCTTGCCGACGGTAGCACCGGTGAGGGCGGTGATCTTGACGTCGCGTTCGACCGCCTGGCCGGACCGGTCCCGGAAATCGGCGCCCTGGCGGTGGACGACGACCCAGTCGCCGTCCTTGAGGTAGGCGATGCGCCGGGTCAGCGGGGCAAGGGCGAGGCTGTCCGAGCCGAGGAACATCTCGTCGTCGCCGAAGCCGACGGCGAGAGGGGCACCATGCTGGGCGCCGATCATCAGCTCGGGGTGGCCGGCGAAGACGAGCGCCATGGCGTAGGCGCCTTCCAGCCGGCCGAACGCGGCGCCGGCGGCCTCGACCGGCGCCATGCCCTGCTGAAGGTGCAGGTCCACGAGCTGCGCGATGGTCTCCGTGTCGGTCTCGGTGCTGAACTCCTGGCCTTCGCGCTCGAGCTCGGCGCGGAGCTCGGCGTGGTTCTCGATGATGCCGTTATGGACGACGGCGACGCGGCTCGTGCCGTGCGGATGGGCGTTGCCCTCGGTCGGGGCGCCGTGGGTGGCCCAGCGTGTGTGGCCAATCCCGGTGGTGCCGGGCAGCGGGCGGCCGCCGAGGGAGGTAGCGAGGTTCGCGAGCTTGCCTTCGGCCCGGCGCCGCTCGATGTGGCCGTTGACAAGCGTGGCCACGCCCGCGCTGTCGTAGCCGCGGTATTCAAGGCGGCGCAGCGCTTCGAGCAGCACCGGAGCGGCTGGCTTCGACCCGATCACACCGACGATGCCACACATGGGTTGCTCCTACGTCTTACGCTTATGGGGAGCGCGGCCGGGCTTCTCGACCTGGCGCGCGCGTCCAATGGCCAGCGCGCCAGGCGCCACGTCCGCGGTAATAACGCTGCCAGCGGCGACGAACGCGCCCTCGCCCACACTGACGGGGGCGACCAGCACGCTGTCCGAGCCGATGAAGGCGCGGGCGCCGATCGCGGTCCGGTGCTTGGCGGTGCCGTCGTAGTTGCAGGTGATGGTGCCGGCGCCGATGTTGCTGCCCGCGCCTATCTCGGCGTCGCCCAGATAGGTGAGATGGCTCGCTTTCGCGCCGGTCCCGAGCCGGGTGGCCTTGAGCTCGACGAAATTGCCGACATGGGCGGCCGCCTCGATGTGCGTGCCGGGCCGAAGGCGGGCGAAGGGGCCGATAACGGCGCCTTGGGCCACATGGCAGCCCTCGAGATGGCTGAACGGGCGGATTTCGGCACCGCTCTCGACGACAACGCCGGGACCGAACACGACGTTCGGCCCGATTGTCACGTCGGCGGCAAGTCGCGTGTCCCAGCTTAGGAACACCGTCTCCGGCGCAAGCAGGGTAGCACCTGCTTCCATCGCCGCGCGGCGTAGCAGCGTCTGCACGGCGGCCTCGGCCTCGGCGAGCTCGGTGCGGGAGTTAATCCCGCGCAGCTCCTCCCACGGCGCCTCGACGGCAGCGACGGGAACGCCTTCGGCCCGGGCCAGGGCGACGCATTCGGTGAGGTAGTACTCGCCATTGGCCGGGCTCGCCGGCACGGCCTCGAGCCAGCGGCGCAGATCGGCAGCGCGGGCGCAGAAGACGCCGGCGTTGCAGAGCGTGGTAGCCCGCTCCGCCTCCGTGGCGTCGGCATACTCGACGATGCGGTCGACCCAGCCGCCCTCGCCGATCACCCGGCCGTAGCGGCCAGGCTCGGGCGGCCGCATCGCGAGCAGGGCCAGCCCGGCGCCCCCAGCGCGCCGACAAGCCAGCAGCGCTTGCATCGCCTCGGCCCGGATGAGCGGATTGTCGGCATAGAGCACGGCGGTGTCGCCATCCCCGAACTGCCCGGCCGCCCGGAGCGCCGCGTGCGCCGTGCCGAGCCGCTCGTGCTGCACCACCACCGAGTGCGGCGCGGCTGCGGCGGCAATGGCATCGCCCTCCGGCCCTACCACCACGACAACGCGGTCGAACGCCGCCTCGCAGCTCGCGATGAGATGCTGGATCATCGGCCGGCCCGCAAGACGGTGCAGCGCCTTGGGCATTGCGGATTTCATCCGCGTGCCATGGCCGGCTGCCAGCAGGATAGCGGTCGAGGTCATGCCCACCCTCGATAGCTGTAGCTACCGTCCTGTGTCAAAGCTTCTCTCACGATTCGGTGAACACTTCTCGTTACCAGTTCCTGCGATGCGGGGCGGCGATAGGCGCCTACTACGGCACCACGATGACTTTGGACGCAAAACCTTGCGGAATCGTTAATGGGTCGCAGGAGGCTCGAGATACAGCGTGGCTTGGCCGAAAAAGGGAGTCTTGAAGGCGGCGCGGACAAGGGTCATGGGGCCGCCGGGGGCAAGGCGCGCGAACCAGGCGCTGCCGATCTGCGGCCGGTGCATCTCCGCGTAGTCGGCGTCGCGCTTGAACCCGGCGAGGACGTGGCCCACGACATCGCAGCGGAGCGCCGGGCCGCTAAAAACCGAGCGGCTGTCGCGCGGCAGGTCCTGGATGCCCGCCGTGCTGGCCTCGAGCAACGCGATGCGGCGGCCATCGAACGTGTTGATGCGGCCTTCGCAGCGACCGGTTTCGTTCACCTGTCGCACGAGCTGCGCCATGGCGCTCAGCGTGTCGATGGTGCCCTGCTGCTCGGCGGGAGGCACCGGGTCGCGGTGGTCGTCGAGGGGAACGAGCTGGCGGATCACCGGCTCGCCCGCGGGATAGTCGATCTGCATAACGCGGAGCGCGCCGCGCAGATGGCCGGCGGCAAAAAACTGGGTCGGCACGGCCCGCCCATTCACGAATCGGCCGCTCGCCGTCGTGTCCATCTGGCTATGGACCAGCAGGCCGAAGGCGCCGGCCGTGTGATAGTCGATGCGCACCGCATAACGGTCGGGCTGCACGTCCATCGTGGCCGTGATCACCATGACGTTGAGCGGGCCGGCCCAGACGGCAAAGCGGGATTGGTCCGGCGCCTGGGCTGCGGCGGGAATCGCGGGCAGCGCGAGGGCGAGAGCGAGGAGGGCGTAGCGCATGAGCTATGCTAGCGCCGACCGCGGCCGCCGCAAACTTGACACTCGCGCGAGCCGCCGCCTAAACGGCCCGGACGGGCGCGTAGCTCAGCGGGAGAGCATTCGCTTCACACGCGAAGGGTCACAGGTTCAATCCCTGTCGCGCCCACCACTAGGTTTTCGGCAGGCCCGGTTCGCCCAGATCCCACCATAGCCCGGCGAACGCAGCGATCCCCTCGCGGGCAGGCGCGATCAGCAAATGCTCGTCCGGGCCGTGCTGCTTGCAGCCATTGTAGCTGTGCGGGACCCAGAGGAGCTGCACGCCGAGGTGGTCCACGAACACGTCGTTGGGCAAGCCACCGCCGCTGTTGGGGATAACCTGGACGCACTTGCCGAGCGTGCGCTCCATGCTCTCGGCCGCCCAGCGGACCCACGGGCTCGCCGGGTCGGAGCGGCGGGCAGGCATGCGCACGCCGTAGGAGACGATCTCGACCTCGGGAAACCCGGCCTGGTCGAGATGACGGCGAAGGGCGGGCTCGAAGATCTCGGGCTCGACGTCGACGGTGTAGCGGATCTGGCAATGGGCGACGGCGTTGGGCGCGACCGCGTTGACGGGGTTTTCCGGGCGGCCGGACAGCATCGACAGGACGATGAAGCTGTTCCAGCCATAGACCTTCTCGGCGGCGGTGAGGCCGGGCTCGCCCCAATCGGGGTCGATGGTCGCGGCTTCGCCCTCGGCCACGAGATCAAGGCCGGCCAGCGCGGCGCGGACGGACGGCTTCACCTCCGTGGGCAGCCAGTCGCGCACCAGGATGCGCCCGTGGCGGTCGCAGACGCTGGCGAGGGCGTGGGCGAGGACGATGGCCGGATCGGTCGTCATGCCGCCCCAATTGCCGGAGTGGACGCCGCCCGGTCGCAGGTCGAGGCGCAGGTCGAAATGAAAGGTGCCGCGCGTCCCGGTGGAGAGGGTAGGGATGGTGGAGTGGACGCGGGGGCCGTCGCTGGCGAGCAGCACGTCGGCGGCGAGTGTCTCGCGGTTCGCCTCCACCAGCTCGCTCAGGCCGCGGGACCCGGCTTCCTCGCCGGTCTCGACGATGAGCTTGACGCTGTAGCCGAGCCTGCCGCCGCGCTCGGCGATGACGGCTTCGAGCGCCGAGAGGTTGAGCGCGTGCTGGCCCTTATTGTCGGCGCTGCCGCGGCCATACCAGCGGTCGCCCTCCTCCGTGAGCCGCCAGGGGTCGAGGCCCGCGCGCCATTGGTCCTCTAGCCCGCGCACCGTGTCGCCATGGCCGTAGGTGATGATGGTGGGGCCGGCGTCCTCGAGGCGCTCGGCGAGCAGGATCGGGCCGGCGCCCTTGGGGTTCGGGTGGATGGTGACGGTGAACCCAAGCCGTTCGAGCCAGGGCCGCATCGCCTCTTCGAGGTAGCGGGGCAGGTCCGCGGCGTGCGCCGGGTCCTGGCTGGTGCTCGGGATGGCGACGAGGCTGGCAAGCCGGTCGCGGAAGCCCCCACCGTCGAAGAAGGCGCGGGCGCGGGCTATGGCGGTGTCGCGTGTGCTCATCGGGGGCCTCCGTCCCTGCCAGATTGGTCGCTTGCGGGCGAGGAGGCAATCAGGCGGCGATGGGCTGCACCTCCGCTTCGATCGTGGCGCCGAGCTGCTGGCGCGCCAGCGACAGGTCGTAGGCGCTCTGCAAATTCAGCCAGAACTCCGGCGTCGTCCGGAAGAAGCGCGCGAGCCGCAGCGCCGTGTCGGGGGTGACAGCGCGTGGGCTGGTCTCGGCGATGATTGCAGTGATGCGGTTCGGCGTGACGCGGATAGCCCGCGCGAGCGCGTTGGCGCTCATCGCCAGCGGCTTGAGGTACTCTTCGCGCAACACTTCGCCGGGGTGGGTCCTGACGCGGGAGCAGCTCATGGCGATTGTCTCCATCGCTCAATGGTAATCTATAATCTCGACGCCTTCGGGACCAGCTTCGGTCCAAATGAAGCATAGTCGCCACTGGCCATTGATGCGGATGCTATGCTGGCCGGCGCGATCGCCCCGGAGTGCCTCCAGCTTGTTGCCGGGCGGCGACGCTAAGTCGGTCAGTACGGCGGCCGCGTCCAGCATATCGAGCTTACGCAACGCAACCGCCTTGATCGTAGCCCAGCGCTTGTTGCGCCCTGTCCGGAATAGCTCTTCCGCACTGGTATCCCTCCAGGACCGGATTGTCACGCATGCTATTCCGCGTGACGTACTAAGTCAAGCGGAATGGACGTCCTACCGCCCCATCCCGTGATACTCCGCGTTCGGCATCATATCGACCGCGTGCGCCATGCGATTCGTGTAATTGAAGAAACTGGCGATTTCGGCCACATCGAACACATCCTCGTCGGTGAGGCCCGCGGCGCGTAGCCGCGCGCGGTCGGGCTCGCCGATGTCGTGGGGACGCTCGGTAAGCTTCACCGCAAAGTCCAGTACCGCCCGCTGGCGCTCGGGAAGCTCGGCGACCCGGTAGTTGAACGCCACCATCTCGCCCAATTCGGCATCGCCCGAGAGCTTGCGCACCGCGGCGCCGTGGGCGACCAGGCAGTAATAGCAGCGGTTCTGCGCACTGACGGCGACGGCGATCATCTCGCGCTCGAGCTTGCTGAGCCCGGAGGGGCCGAGCATCAGCGCGTCGTAGGTGGCGACGAACGTCACGAGCCGCTCCGGGCGAAGCAGCCACGCCCGCAGCACGTTCGGCACGAAGCCGAGCTTGTCCCGGCATTTCTGGAAATAGGGGCGGAGGGCCTCCGGAAGCTGGCTCTCGTCGGCGTCGTGGAGCCGGGTCACGTGGGTGGGCTGGGGCATCTATCCCTCCAGGGTGCGGGCGCGGTCGCGGAGCACGTATTTCTGCATCTTGCCGGTGCTCGTCTTGGGCAGCGGGCCGAACACCACCGTGCGGGGGGCTTTGTAGTGGGCGAGGTGCGCGCGGCAGTGGGCGATGAGCTCGGCGGCGGTAGCGTCGGCGCCGGGCTTGAGGGTGACGAAAGCGCAGGGAGTTTCGCCCCAGGTCGCGTCGGGGCGGGCGACGACGGCGGCTTCGAGCACGGCGGGATGGCGGTAGAGCGCGCCCTCGACCTCGATGGTGCTGATGTTCTCGCCACCCGAGATGATGATGTCCTTCGCCCGGTCGCGGATTTCGATGTAGCCGTCCGGGTAAGCGACGCCGAGGTCGCCGGTGTGCAGCCAGCCGCCGGCGAAAGCGGCCTCGGTCGCCGCCGGGTCCTTGAAATAGCCTTTCATGGTGATGTTGCCGCGCATCAGGATTTCGCCCATGGCGGCCCCGTCGCGGGGCGTGGGCGCAAGCGTCGCCGGGTCGGCGACCATGAGGCCGTCCTGGACGATATAGGGGACGCCCTGGCGAGACATCAGGGCAGCGCGCTCGTCCGCGGGCAGCGCGCCCCAGCCGTCCTGGGGCGCGCACACGGTGACCGGGCCGTACACCTCGGTGAGGCCATACACGTGCGTGATCTCGAAGCCGAGGCGCTCCATCCCCTCGAGCACGGCGGGCGGCGGTGGCGCGGCGGCGGTCATCATGCGGACGGGGGTGCTGCGCGGGCTGACGCCGGGCGCATTGAGAATCAGGCCCATGACGACCGGCGCGCCGCAGAGATGGGTCACGCCGTGCCGGTCGAGCGCCTCCAGGATCGCCCCTGCCTCGACCCGGCGCAGGCAGACATTGGTGCCCGCGAGGGCCGCGACCGTCCAGGGAAAGCACCAGCCGTTACAGTGGAACATCGGCAGCGTCCAGAGATACACGAAGCGGCCCGCAACCTCCCAGGTAAGCGCGTTGCCGAGCGCGTTCAGGTAGGCGCCGCGGTGGTGGTAGACGACGCCCTTGGGCCGGCCCGTCGTGCCGCTCGTGTAGTTGAGCGCGATGGCGTCCCACTCGTCGGCGGGGGGCTGCCAGCCGAAGCCCGGGTCGCCGCTGGCGAGAAACGCCTCGTATTCGACCGCGCCGAGGCGCTCGCCACCCGGCACGGCAGGGTCGGCGATGTCGATGACGTGCGGCGCCGGCCCGGGCAGGAGGGCGAGCGCGGCGCGGATCGTGGGCGCGAACTCGGTATCGGTGAGGAGCACGCGCGCTTCGCCGTGGCTAAGAATGTAGGCGATGGTCTCGGCGTCGAGCCGGACATTGAGCGCGTTCAGCACGGCGCCGGCCATGGGCACGCCGAAATGCGCCTCGGCCATGGCGGGGGTGTTCGGCGCCATGACGGCAACCACGTCGCCCCGCACGACGCCGAGGCGCACGAGGGCGGAGGCGAGGCGGCGGCAGCGGGCATACGTCTCGGCCCAGTTGGCGCGGTAGTCGCCGTGCACCATGGCGAGGCGGTCCGGGTAGACGCCGGCAGCGCGGGCGATCAGGCCGAGCGGCGTGAGCGGGGCGTAGTTGGCGGCAGTGCGCGGGAGGTCGAAATCGGCGTGGGCCATGCTCAGAAGCCGAACATATGGTCGAGCGAGAAGCCGCCAGCCCGGTCCATCAGGCCGTGATAGCCGAACAGGCGGCAGGTCGCGTCCCGGATCAGCACGTAGGCGAGCGGGCCGGCGGCAGCGCGGTCGGGCGCGGTAAACACCTCGTCGGGGAAGACCATGGCCGAGCCCGAGCAGGCGATGCTGAGCGGCGCGCTCGCGACCTCGCGGCCATCGCCGTCATAGAGCTCCAAGCGCGTGGTGGAGCGGGCGAGCCAGGGACTCGAGGCCGGGTAGATCAGGTGGGTAAAGGCCCGGTGCCCGTCCGTGCCGAGGCGGAGGAACAGGCGGGTGGTGAGGCCGGGCGGCGGCCCGCTATAGCTCTGGGGCTCGTCCCGCCAGGTCATGACGGTGTTGAAGATGTGGGCGCCGAAGCTAGTCTCGGCGGCGTGCTGGCCGTCGCGGCGCTCGTAGCGGGCGAGGACGTGCAGCCAGCCATTGGCGTCGCCGCCGTCGCGGAAATCGTACACGAGCTCGGCATGGCCGTAGCCGGCCTGGCCCAAATCGAGGTTGAGCGCATCGAGGTCGAAGGCGGTGGCATGGTCGCGTGGCAGGCAGCCGAGGAAGTGGCCGGCGAGCGCGCGGCCCTCGGCGTCGAACACGTCGAGGCGGACCGGCTGGTTCGCTTCGCTCTCGGCCATGGGCGTCGGCAGCGCGATGGTGCGGAACCCGGCGCGAGGAAGGATCGGAAACGGCAGCAGGAAGCCGCGCCCGAGCGAGGGGTGGAGCGTCTTGATGGCGGGCTCGGGGCGCAAATCCGCCCGCTCGACGTTGACGTGGGCGATGCGGCTGCGGCCCGCTTCCACGACTTCGTAGCGGGGGCGGACGACGTGACGGCCGGCACGAAGCTCGATCTGGGCGGGCCAGCCAACGCCGGGGAGTACATCCGCCACATCGATGGCGCGGCTGGCGAAGGGAGCGAGAGGCTCGGTGAGCGCGACCGGCGCGTCGGCGCCCATGCGGTCGAGCGCGATCTCGCCCGCGGCGATCGGGGTAGCGTGGCTGTTCTGTAGCCAGAGCAGCACGCGCTCGCCGGGCCGCGGCGCCGGCAGCCCCGCATAGCGGTCGCTCGGCCAGGCATTCGCGTCATGGGTGCAGGAGAGGCTCGGGTCGGTCCCGTCGCCATAGGTGTCGAGCGCGTACTTGATCACGTCGTGGCCGGCCACGCCAATGGCGTGGATGAACAATTGGCCGGTGAACTCGGCAAGGCCGAAGCGGGCGCGGATGGCGCGGCTGTCGAGCGCGATCATGCCGGGGCCGGCCTGCTCCTCCCACTCGGCGAGGGTCTCGCCTGCCGCGCCGAACAGGCGCAGCCAGAGGCGAACGCTGGTCGCCCCGTACCCGGCCCAGTAATTGGCCGTGACGAGGCGGGTGCTGAGGCCGGACTGGTCGCGAAAGAAGGCGAAGTTGGTGGCGAAGTTGAGGCGGTCGAGGTAGCGGCGCGGATTGGTGAGCAGGCGGTCGGGAAGTCGGGCCGCATCGAGCGTGGCGATCGCCATGCCGGGCGGCAGCAGCGGCGCGAGGCGGGCAGCGATGCGAGCGGCGTCGAAGGCGGCCACGAGGAGCGTGCGGGCGCGGCTTTGCGGCAACTCTGTGAGCGGGCGGCCGGGCTGACCGCCGCGGCGCACGCCAAGCTGGTCCACGTCATGCACGTAGCTCTCGGCCGGCGCGGGCACGGCAGGGTGCAGGGCGAGGAGCGCATCCGCGATGCCCTCCGGGTCGTACACCGCGAGCGGGGCCTCGAGCCGCATCCGGGCGATGGCCTCCGCAGCGAGCGGGTGGGCGAGCGCTTTATAGAGGACGTTGCCGCCAGCGCGCGCGTCGAAGGTCTGGATGGGCAGCATGGCGGGTCCTCTATGACAGTCCGAGCAGGCGCCGGAGCGCCTGTCCGGCTTCTTGGGTATCGTCGATGGGGCTGACGGGCCAGAGATCGAGCCGGCCGGCAAAGTCCCGCACCCGGCCGTCCTCGGCAAGCAGGCGGTTGAACAGCGCGATGCGGCGGGAACGGCCGGGCAAGCGCGCGAGCAGGATAGGTGCGGCGGTAGCGGCGGCTTCGGAGACCATGGACACGGAATCCTCGGTGACCACGATGGCGTCGGCGAGGGCGAGCAGGCCGAAATAGGGATTGTCCCCGGCGCCGTCCCAGATCCAGGCGCCGAGCGGCTCGATCTCGGCGCCGAGCGACAGGAGCGCATCCGCTGCGGTGCGGCGGGAAGGAGTGACGGCGACGCCGGCACGGTCCGCCCGCATGATCGCGGCGAGGCCGCGTCCCAGCGCGGCGGCGGTGGCCGGGCTGAATTGGTACCGGCCGTTGCTGCCGCCGAGGAGCACGGCGACGAGCGGCCGCGGCAAATGGGCAAAGCGGGGCGCCCATAACGCCCGCGCTTCGGCGAGCCGCGCCGGGGTGACCCGGTGCAACGCGGTGCGGGTCACGACCACGTTGGGTCCGCTAAGGCCGTCATGCCGGTTGACCACGACGAGATCGAAGCGCGCCGGGTCCATGCGCGGGTGCTGGACCTGGATGGCGGGGATGCCGGGCCTGCGCAGCGCCGCGGCGACGATAGCCGCGGTGCCGCCCGCAGCGATCACGGGGCCGTCGATAGGTGGGAGGCGGACCGCCGCGAGCGGGGCCGGCCAGAACCGGGCCGAGATCCAACGCCACGGCGCGCGCGGGTGCAAGGCGTGCAGCGCAGGCGTGAGCCCGGCGGCTTCGGCGAGGCCAAGCGCCTGCGCCTGCAACCCGGCAAGCGGCTCGGTGAGGATCGTGGCGGACATCGTGGGCTTGCTAGCGAAACCGTGGGCTGCGTCAACGCCAGCAAGCGGCTGCTCATACCAACGGCATCAAAGCTTGACCTGTTCGGCCCATGAGCGTGTAGCTATCGATGTGATGCGGTCGGGCTGTGCGA
>JAABUX010003463.1_pt1 | contig 20906 bp, 18 predicted proteins | sample 5561851 | NCBI WGS metagenome assembly JAABUX01 (sample SAMN10711883, study PRJNA513361) | rock metagenome | isolation source: Antarctica rocks | place: Antarctica: Victoria Land, Richard Nunatak red sandstone | collected 2016-01-03 | reverse complement strand
TCGGTGATCTTGTGTGCGCGACCCAGCACGGCGCGCAGGCCCAGCTCGTCGCGGCGGACCGATCCGCCTCCACTAGGCACGAGGCAGGGCAGCCACGGGTCGTTGAGCAGGTTGAACGTGAAGCGGTGGCCTGTTGTCTCTGTTGTCGTCATTATTCTTGTCCCTCCGGGATATGCCGGATGTCCAGATTGTCTAAGTAGGTGTTGCGAAGTTCGTGCGGCTCACACAGGCTGCGCAAGTGATACATCCAGGCCAGCCAGCTGTGCAAGAACTTTCCAGTGTCTACTTAGCTCGTCGCCGGCCTCTCTGTCGATGCGTGTCTATCCTATTCGCCATCCTCCTCTCCTGCCGCTGTATGGGCCTGCGCGTCGGGACCGATCAGCAGGCCCAGTGTCTCGTCCAGGCGCAGCGGTATGTCGCCGGCCATCCCATCCCCTTGCGCGTCGAAGACGACCAGTCGGTACGACCGTAGCAGCGCAGACGTGCCCCATCCTGCTGGCAAGTGCGCCTTTACGCCCGGCGCGTCCGGGTCGCCGAGCATCTTCACCAGACCAAAATGCGTCACCGTGACCGAGCGGCGGAGCAGGCGCTCGGTCGTGTCAGGGGCCGGCACGCGGCGCGTGTTGTAGGCGTGCTCGCCCGCGCGATCCAGCGTCGGGCGGTCGGGCGTGCCGTAGAGGCAGATCAGGCCGATCGACGGCAGCGCCAGACGCGTCACCGCCTGCGCGGCGGGGTGCAACTCGGGCGCGTCTTCCTGGCGCAGGTGTCCGGTGAGTTTGTCAAGCGCCATGCGCTCGTAGGGGTGCTTGATGACGCGGATGTCGCCCTGGTACGTCTCGCCCGCCGTCTCCGCGCATAAGGCCGCGCGCGTCATGTCCCAGGCGTCACGCCACGCCGGCGCCAGGTCCGCGGGACATGACTCGTCGCCCGCGTCGCCGTAGACGGCCTCGATCAAGCCCTCGACGTCGCCCGGCACGTCGATGTGGGTACGGTCGCGCACCCGCAGCCACGACCGCAGGAGCACATGGTTGTCGTAGATGAGCGACTTTTTGCGGCGCGCGAAGCGTGGGACGCCGTCGCCGTCGGTCTCCGGCGCGCATAGCCACAGCGTCGGTCTCTCCAGTCCGGCCGGCCGCGCGCGCTCATGCCGGTGCAGGCGCCCGCTGCGCTGCAGCAGCAGGTCGACGGGCGCGAGGTCGCTGACCATCAGGTCGAAGTCGAGGTCGAGGCTCTGCTCGATGATCTGCGTCGAGACCAGCACGGCGCGGTGGGGGCGTTGCACCGTCCGCGTCGCGCCGTCGGGCTCGACCTCGGCGCCGTGCTTGCCGAAGCGCAGCAACGCCTCTTTCTCGCGCGCCTGGCGCAGGTCGAACGGCATGCGCGCGTGCAGCAAGGCCAGGTCGGGCGCGTCGTCGCGCCCGGCGAACAGGCGCGCCAGCGCCCCGTATACCTCCTGCGCCCGGCGCACGGTGTTGCAGATCACCGCGGCGCACCCGCCGTCGGCGAGGGCGTCGCGCAGTCGCTCTCCCAGAGCGAAGGGCGCGCCGGGCGTGGTCGGTACGGCGCAGTCCTCCGCGGGCAGGTGCGCGATGCGCAGCGGCTTCTTGCCGCGCTGCGAGGCCGGCACGTGACGCGACGTCACGCGTGCGACCGGCGGCGCGGCCGGCGCATCTCCCTTCCCCGTGGTAATCCAGGTGACGCGGGGATAGGGCGCGTCGTCGAGCGTGGACCGCGCTTCGGGCGACGTGCCCGTCGCGCCGCCGATGAAGGCCTGTACCAGTGCGGCGCGCCGTCCGGCGGGCAGCGTGGCCGAGAGTAAAACGACAGAGCAGCCCAACGCGCCGAGCCAGGCCAGCAGACGCTCCAACAAGACGGACATGTAGGTGTCGTAGGCGTGTACCTCGTCGATCACGACCGTCTTGCCGCCCAGGCCGAACAGGCGCACGAACACGTGCTTGGAGGACAGCACGGCCATCAGCGCCTGGTCGACCGTGCCGACGCCGTAGGGCGCCAGCAGGCCGCGCTTCTTGTAGGTAAACCACTCCGCGGCGACGACGGACGGCCGCTCCTTATGTGTGATGTCGTCTTTGTCGCCGTCGTCGTCGATGTTGGTAGGCGCGAAGGGCCGCGCGCCGTCGTCGAGCAGCAGCGCGAACTCCGCGGAGAGGGCCGCGTGCCCGTGCAGCAGCTGCAGCGTCACAGCGCCGTCCGCGTCGTCATAACGCCGGCGCAGGTAGTCGCGCACGCGGTCGAACATCTGGTTCGAGGTCGCCTGGCTGGGCAGGCCGATGTACGCGCCGGCCTGTCCGCGCGCGGCGCTCCAGCGGTCGGCCAGGAAGATCGCCGCCTCGGTCTTGCCCTCGCCCATCGGCGCCTCGATCACGGCCAACGTGGGTCCGTCGTCCGTCCCGCTCGCCCCATAGGCATCGGCCAGGGTCTCGATCTGGACCTGCACGGGCGCGGGCGGGTTGGCGGCGGGGAATAGCGCGGCGAACGACAGGGGGGCCAGGCCGGTGGACGCGATCATATTGCCACGCCAGCCCAGCGCGTCGAGGGCCGTAGCGGCAGTGGCGCGCGAACGCCGGTGGTAGTCGTCGAGGTCGAGCGCGGGCAGCGCCCCGCCGTGCGCGCGCAGGTCCTGCACTTTGAACTTGTAGTAGTCGGCGTTCGAGCCGATCCAGTCGGCCGTGGAGACGAGGCCGGCCAGCCACATCGCCGCCGCGTTGTCGACGCGGCGGGGCACGGCGTCGTCGGGTATCCTGTAGCGCGCCGCAAGGTCGCGCAGTAGGGTATGCCGCGCCGCGGTCCACGCGCTCGTCCCCAGGGTCGACGGGCCGAAGTCACCGACCACGTTCTGGCCGTGGAAGCGCCCGTGGTGGCCGCCGACGGACGTGGCGAGCGTGGCGGCGACGGCGCGGGGTAGGCGGAACAGGTCGTGCAGGTCGTCTTGCAGCGCGCATTCCGAGACGGCCCCGTGCGAGACAGGGCCGCCGGTCGGGGTCTTGGCCTCCCTGAGTCCTGCCGCGTTCAGGAGCGCGCGCAACTCTTGCGGCGTCTCTTGGCGATGCTGAAATGGCGGGCACGCTTTCCCGATGTCGTGCGTGGCGGCGATAAAGGCGATCCAGGTACCGGCCGTGTCCTCGTCGGGCAGCCCGAGCGCGGCGGTGATGCGCCGCCTGGTCCAGGGGGACACGGTGTCCCGCCACATGGCCTCGGCCACGGAGCCGACGTCGAGCAGGTGGCAGATCAGCGGGTGGTATTGCGGCGGGGCGTTGCTGTCGCGCGACAGCTTGGCCCACAGGCAATTGAGCGCGGCGATGTCCGGGCTGGCAGTCGGGGTTGTCATTCTGCCTCCTCTACAAGGACGTTTTCTTCGTCGTAGAACGCGAGGGTTTGCCGGAGCGCGGCGCGCACCGTGGCGCGCAACTCCTCGGGCGCCAGGACACGGCAGTGCGGGCCGTACCAGGTGATCCAGCGCACGAACTCCGGCGTGATCGTCGTGGCGAGCCGGACGAGGACCTGCCCGTCCGCCCGGGGCTCGAAGGTCAGCGGCTCGGTCCGGCGCTCCTCTTGCACCCAGCGCCCGCCCTCCTCGTCGAACAGCAACTCCACGAAGACGGGCTTGCCGCCCACGCCGCGCAGGATGCCCCACGACTGGCCGCGATAGGCGGCGAGGTCGAAGCTCATCGGGATGGCGTAGGTCGTGTCGAGCAACTCGACCGAGTGGATGCGGTCAATCTTGAAGTCGAGCAGCTTCTCCCGGTAGTGGTCGTAGGCCGTGACCATCCACGACCGTTCGTAGGGGTAGACGGCGTACGGCTCGATCACGCGCTCGCCGATAGCGCCCCCGCGCATGGCCGTGGCGTAGACGATGCGCGCCTGGCGCCGCTCCAGCCTGGCCCGTTGCACCAGTTCAAGCATGGCGCGCCGCGCGACGTTCGACCGCGCATCCTTCTGGCGGCGCTCCAGCTCGCCTTGCAGCAATGGCCGGGCTGCTTTGGGCAGCGCGTTCAGCAAGTGCGCGAGCGCCGCGCCGAGACTGGCGGTGTCGACGTCACCGCTGTCGCGCGCCAACTCTGCCGCCAGGGTCAGGGCCAGCACGTCGGGCAGCGAGAACAGGACGGGCGGCAGCGCGGGCGTGCGGGCGAACGCATAGCCGTCGGTCTTGGAGTGGGTGATCTCGTAGCCGAGGCCGCGCAGCATTTCCAGGTCGCGGTCGATCGACCGTTCCGAGACCTCGAACGCGGCGGCGAGGTGCGGCCGTCGCCAATAGTGGGGCTGGCTGGTGATCCGGCCCGCGATCCTGAGCACGCGCGCGAGGCGCTTGGTGGCTTCCGCTTTCCGCCCACCGCCGTCCATATCCGCGTCGTCGAACACCGCACCCTCCTGTCTATGCAACATGCTCATCCCAGTGGCCACGATGGGTATCATACTGTAATCGCGCGCCACCATCGCGTCGCACAAAAAAGCTACTTTGCAAATGACGCGAGCGCAACCACCCTCTCGTCGCCGCGCGTCGATACACATCGGCGCGCGGCGACGAGTAGATCACCGAGCGCGTCCTAATGCGAATCGGCGTTCTCTAGAGCGGAGCTGTCAGTGTCGTGTGCGGTCTCGAATTGGTCGAGCCATGGCCACGCGCGCCAGGGGTGATTCGCATGTAACCACAACGGCAGCACACGAGTGGCGACGCCATTGTTGCCCGCCGATACCTCGATGGTGATGGGCACAGGTAGGGCTGAAGGCGCGGAAATGTCTTGATCGTTGACCATAGTCGTATATCTCCTTGTGCCAAAAGGCACGGCGAACTACGACCGGTCCATCGTCGTATAATGAAGATGGCCGGTGATGGCTGTAGGGACCACGCATTGAGCCATTTCCGAGGGGGGGTGGGCTTGCAGCAACAAGTCCATCCCCTTTTAGCTATCCTCCCTTCACTCGACTATCGCTTTGGTTGCACTATAACAGCAGCCAGGCACAGACGCAGCGCTCAGCGACTTGGCTTGCAATCCACAGTTGCGCGGATGGTTGCGTCATTGCTTGACCGGCATCATGGCCATCCACGGAACCCCCACATACGTGGGGACAATACGAATGCGGCACCAACGCAGCGCTTAGCGACGGTTCACCCCCAACAAAGGTGGGGAGCAGCGCCGCATAACTGGATAATAACGGCTCGCTCATGATTTTGACCACCTCTTTTCACACAAGTGCGCTACACGCGTCCCGCTCCCCTCTCCCGCGCACAGGGAGAGGGGCCGGGGGTGAGGGCCATCCTCCGAAGGTTTTCCTCTATATGGCGCCTTGTGTTATAGTCATAAGTAGAAACTACGGTGGTTTCCGGGGAGTATCGGGGGCGGGGCGTATGTGTGTGGAGCGTCGAGAGGCCATGAGGCGAGTTAGCCGCGCCCACTGTTGCTGGCACACCATCCCTGGGGCGATCCGGAGGCACCCCGAGATACAGGACAGACAAATACGGATTCGTCAGACGACGATGTGAGAGTGCATGGCCTTGCGCCACGCACTCTTTTTTTATATCGCGCGCCTGCGCCGACATTGACGGACTGGCAGCGGCAAGGGCGATGCCGAGGTAAGGACAACGTACACAGGGTGAACAAACACGTAGGCGGGTCGTGTAGAGGCTAGGAACTGGAGGGGACGACCGTGAGCAGAGTGCTTGTACTCAATGCATCTTTCGAGCCGCTGAGCCTGATCTCGGTGCAGCGCGCGGTGGTGCTGCTGCTGCGCGAGAAAGCCGAGGCCATTGAAAATGACATCTCGCGCTTCCTGCACGCTGAGCGATTCTCACTGCCCGTTCCGCTGGTGATCCGCCTGGTGCACTACGTCCCGATCCCCCGGCGCCTCAAGGTACCGCTGACCCGCAAGACGCTGCTCAGCCGCGATGAGTATACGTGCCAGTTCTGCGGCACGACCGCCGGCCCCTTGACCGTCGACCACGTGATGCCGCGCTCGCGCGGGGGCGCGACCTCGTGGGAAAACTGCGCGGCGGCTTGCTTGCGCTGCAACCATCGCAAGGGCAACAAGACCCCCGAGGAAGCGGGCATGGTCCTGCGCAAGAAGCCGGCGCGGCCCGACTTCACGCACATGGCGTTCGTTATCCTTGGCGAGGCGCGTCACAACGAAGTGTTCCAGCGGTACATTTATTAGAGAGACGTCTATTAGAGAGGCGTCCAGTCGAAGTCGTCCGGCCATTGCTGCTTGGCATGCACCATAGCGGCGAGATGAACTTCTTGCCCGCGCACGCGGTAGGGGATGATGTAGCTTGTGCCGCCTACAACCAGTTCGCGCGTCCCGTCCACGCGACCCGGACGGCCCATGCTGGGCTGCGTGGCGAGGCGTGCGATAGCCTGCTCTAACCGGTCTTGCACTCGTTCGGCAGCGGTAGGACTATCTTTCGCGATGTACGCGATGGCTTCATAGAAGTCGTCGCGCGCGCGGTCTGACCATCGGACACGCATCAGGAGGTGGGGGACTGAGTTGTATGGCGCGCACGGGCCTCGGCGATAATGCGCCGCCCCTCGGCCATGACGTCCTCGTGTGGCGTCATACGCCCGGCATCGAGGTCGGCCAGCCCTTCCTGGATATGAGCGATCTGCCACCGTTGCTCGGTGAGGTAACTTTTCAAGGCTTCATTGAGGTGATAGTTGCGGCTACGCCCCGTCGCCTCCGCCAATTGGTCCAGTGCCACGATGTCCTGCTCGTCATACCGGCCGGGATATGTTTTCGTCGCCACGTCGCTCATCCTCCGCACCCCGTATACACTCTGTATATATCAGTATAGAGATGTATACATGCGGTGTGCAAGTGATAGATGGGCGTCGTTTCGCGGATCGGCGAGATATTTCAGCCAAATGTAGTGGTCGAACAGCCGATTTTGGACTTAGCGACCACAACATCTGGTGTGCCTACCTAATTATGAAGATGAACTACTAACTACTAACCACTCGTCACGGCTGGCGTAGGTGGTCTGGCAAAAGAGCGGCGATGCGCGCCATGACCTCGGCGCGGGCCTGGGGGTCGGCCTCGTCGCGAGGGACGCCGCGCGTCCGGGTGACCGTGAAGGGCGGCCCGAAGCGCGCCACCGGGGTCGCGCCGTCCTCGTAGACCCCGACCGGCAGGAGTTGTACTCCCGCGCCGCACAGCAGCGTGACCAGCGTGCCTACCCCCGGCAGCGCCTCCGATAGATGACGATGGTGACCGCGGTAGCCCTCGGGAAACAGCACGCCCACGCGGCCCTGCCCGCGCGGCGGCGGCAGCACGGCCGTGGCCAGGCGTCGTACCGCTGCCCCACGCCCGCCGCGGTCGTCCTCGACCACCGGCATCGGCACCATGTCCCAGGCCACGGCGACGCGCCGGAAGGTCCAGTGCGTCCCCGGCACATCGGCCTGACGCCCTTGCCTGTCCCAGGGAACCGGCGCCCGCACGCGGTCGATGACCATGATGCGTACCTCTTCCCCGCGGCGCCGCCACACCGCGTCGGCGATCAGCGCGCCGGCATAGCCAATCCACAGGCCGGGCCGCTGGTAGTGGTTGGACACGATCAGCAGCGGACCCGACCCGGCGAGCGGGATGTGCTCGTCGCCCTCCTGGCGCGGCGCGGGAACCGTCGCGGCTAGCAGCGTCGCCGCGTCCGCCGCCAGCGAGCGGCGCTGCAGGCGGAGCATCGAGCCGCCGATGTCGGCCAGGAGCGACAACGGTAGAAAGTGCGTGCGGCCTATATTCAACGTCTCACCCGCTCACCGCTCACCGGTAGGTACGGCCTTTCCAGGACGCGCCGCGCCGAGCGACGACCCGCCACGCCGAATCGGCCGTGATCAGCCCGAACAGGGCCACACCCAGGGGGTGCAGCGCGGCGTAGCCCGACGGTACGCCAAAACGACGATACCATGGCGTCAGCAGCGCCGTTGCTATCGCGTAGTTCAGCGCCGCCAGGGCCAGCGCCGAGCGCCGGCGCGCCAGGATTGCCCGTAGCAGCAGCGGCAGTGTCGAGCCCAGCGTGGCGCTGTAGAGGGCCGTGCCGGGCAGGCGTCGCGGGTCGTCCAGCACGTAGCGCGCGGCGTTCTTGCGGAAGCCGGCCCACACCTCGCCCAGACTCCCGTACATGCGCACTCCCACCACACTCTCGCCGCGACAGAGCCGGTACGCGGCGCCCGACCGCACCAACAGGCGGGCCAGCGCGGCATCCTCGATCACCGAGCCGCGCACCGCTCTGTGCCCGCCCGCCCGCTGGTACGTCTCGACGCGACAAAGGATGTATTGGCCGTTGGCCAGCGGCGCCGAGGCCGCTGTAGACCGTCCTCGCGGACCATCGCTAGCACGGGAGACTCCGAGGCTGGTTCGGGAGCGCGTGGCGCTCGCCGCGCTGTTCGCTCGCCCCTGGTCCAACGAGGGGACGGACGGGACGTCCGCGCTCCCAGGGCTTCCGCCCGCCAACGAACGAGCGCCATTGCTCCCCTCTCCCGCGGTCGGGAGAGCCGGTTGGGCTGTCGGCTCCGCAGAGCCGAGAGACGGATCCGCATGGGGTGGGGGTGAGGGTTGCCCCGCGGTCGGGAGAGGGGGTGGGGGTGAGGGTTGCCCTGCGGTCGGGGGTGAAGATCGCTGGGGTGAGGGCCTCCCGTTGGTGCGGCGCGGCGAGACGCCCGCGAACAGGACGGCATAGGCCAGGGGCAGCAGCAGACGCTCGGCGGCGCTCTCGCAGCGCTGGCCCGTCAGCAGCGAGAGCGCGTCGAGGCGCTCTCGCAGGGCATAGTGGATGGCGGCACGCAGCGAGGCCGGCGCGTGGGCCGTATCGGCGTCGGCGAACAGCAGCCACGCGCCGGCCGCCGCCAGGGCGCCCTGGTGGCAGGCGAACGCCTTGCCGGTCCACCCGAGCGGCAGCGGTTGTCCCGCGAACACGCGCGCCCCTCCGGCCTTGGCAACGGCCGCCGTTGCGTCGGTCGAGTTATCGTCTACCACGATGACCTCGTAGTCGGGGTAGTCGAGCGCGCGCAGCGAGGCCAGCAGCGCGGGCAGCCGGTGCGCCTCGTCGCGCGCGGGGATGATGATGGAGACGCGCGGCCATGCGTTAGCCGCCTCGTCGCCGGTTACGTGCGACGAGGCGACGTCGGGGGCCGGTGGGAGGGTGGGCAGACCCTGGTAGTGACGCCATGAGAGGACGCCGGCCACCGTTTCCAGGGCCAGTGTCCGCAGCAGGGCGGTCGTCTGAGGGCCACGTTGGTCGTCGCGCATCGCTTCAGGATAGCAGGAATCGGCTCAGGGGGTTACGTTTTGGCTGCTCGTTCGTCTATGATGGGAGAGACGTCCCCGGCGGATCGGCGATCGCCCCAGGGCGATGAATGGAGGCAACGGTGCGGTATCTCAAGCTCTCGTATCTCTTACGGATAGGTATCCTGGTCGCGGCAGCCGCGTGCGGCCTGCGCGGATCGGCGGCGCGCGGCGCTATCGCGGCGCCGGTTTCTCCTGTGACGGCGGCGACGAGTGGGATCGTGGCGGCACGGAGCGCGGACTGCGCCGTGTTGGGACCGTATCAGGTGGGCATGCCAGGGCGCTACCAGCCGGTGCGGCCAGGGACCATCGCCCTCGCCACGCGGCCCAACCAAGGGACGGGTATTGGCGTTCCCTATGGATGGTACGGTCAGTTAGTCATCTCGTCCTATAGCGGCTGCGGGCAGGGCGCGACCACGGGCACGCTGTTGGTCCGTCGCGGTTCCTCCGGCCCCCCGATTGCACAGCCCGAGCATGGCGCGGTGCGACCTCTCGTGCCCTGCGCGGGGCCATGCGCCGCCTATGGCATCGTCGGGATCAGCGGAACGTTCACGGAGTCATCGTCGTCGCAGGCAACTCCCGCCATCGTGCGGCTTAACGTCGCCATCACCACCACCGTGCCCATGACGCGGCCCGCCACGGGACCCGGCGCGCCATGCTCGCCCAGCAGCGGTTGCATCGGGACGCGCACGGTCACGCGCACGGTCGCGTTGTCTGGCCTGACGGGGCAGATCGACGTCCAGCCGGAAGATCGGCGCGTGACGCTGTCCTTCACCCTCCCGGCTATGGCCGGCAGCGCCGCCCCGACCCCTATTGTCCTCTATGGCTCGCGCGGCGGCGCGCCCGTCGTACAGTAGCCGCCCCTAGCAGCTCCGGGCCATCATCGGTCGAGGAAGCGCCCGATGAACGCGCCATACTCGTCCCCGGCGAGCAGGTCGCGGTCGACTGTGACGCGGTGGCGCGTGGTGACGACGCGCTCGTCGCGCATGGGATTATAGCCCTCTTTCTGATACTCCTCCCAGTAGAACCCGGTCCCGCGGCGCTGCCAGGCCGGGAGGTCGTCGAAGGCGATGCCGCGCTCCAGCAGCAACGCGCGCTTGGCCGCCACGCTCTGCCCGTCGAGCGCGGCGGTCGCCTGGCGCACGGTGCGTCCCGCCTGGCGCAACGTCCAGTAGCACCAGCCGTTGAGGGCGCCGCGCACGGCGTCCGTCTCCCGCCAGCGGAAGTAGTCCGCCACCTGCGCGGCCGCGGCGCCGAGCCAGACGCGGCTATCGAAGTGCGCCGGCGTCGCGGCAGCGTGCGTGAAGGCCGCGCTGGCAATGCCCGCCGTGACCGACACAATCTTCTCCAGTTCGCGGTCGAACATATCCCACTCACGCGGGCAGAGTACCGAGATCTCGTCGCTCTCGGTGTAGGCGTAGAGCGCGTTCAACTCCTGGAGCAGGGTCGTGGCCGTGCCCACCATCAGGTCATGGAAGCGCGGATCGAACGGCTTCTCGAACGCCTGCTCGGTAAGGCGCGAGAAACCGCGCCCGTCCACGCGCACCACGGTCCACGTCCCCGGCAGCAGGCGCAGCGCGTGGAAGTACTCCAACTCGCGCATGCGCCGCTCGAACAGGTCGCTATCCACTGTTGCTGTCTCCCACCATCCCGTCATCCGTCATCCGTCATCCGCGCGATAACTATCGCCCGTGCCGTTGCAACGGCCGCCCCTGTCGCGTCGTGTTGCTCTGCGCGTCCCGCGCAGGTAAAACTCGTAGTAGTCGTGTTGCAACGGCCGCCCCTGTCGCGTCGTGTTGCTCTGATTGTACTCCTCTCGCGGCCGCTACCCTCCCATCTCCCTCCACTGCCCAGCCCTTGACAAGGGCGTCAGCCGGGTCTATTATATCCATAAGGGTAATAGTCAATCCGCTGAGGATACATCTCGTCGAGTTGCCCTGCGCGGCCTTCTCTCGTGCCACCGGCAGCCGCGCCGGCGCGGGGGTCCGTTGACGATTGACGGAGGAGGGGGAGAAACCATGATCCGGCCGTTGCGGCGGTTGTCGTGGATAGAACGCCTCTTCGTGGCGGTTATCGGGGTCGATATCGCCCTCGTCCTGGCCGGCCCTTTCGTCGTCCCCGCGACGTTCGGCTCCCCGGCGTGGGTCGGTTCGACGTTCGGCGACGTGGCCATGCAGCTCGCGCTCGCCGCCCTTGCGCTCGCCGGTCCCTGGTCCTTCCGGCGGCAGCAGGGCAGTATCGGGATCAACATGGCTCTCGGGCTGGCATTCGCCGCGCTTTACGTGAGCGTCATCGTGCTGGAGTTTCAAGGGGTCCAGACCGGCGTCAACATCGTGGCGCTCTTCGTCGGCGTGGCGTTTGTGGCGGGCGCCTCCGTCACCTATCGTACGCGCCATTGGCTCCAGGGGCTGCTGGCGGCCATCTTCGGCATCTTGCTGGTCAACGTTACCACGTTCCGGCCGCACCCCGCGACCCTGCAGAGCACGCCCTGGACCGGCCTCCCGGATCGCATCGCGGAGTGGGGCATCCTGTTCCTCGCGGCCGGCAAAGTCTGGCCCATGCTCGCGTTCCTGTTCGGGCTCGGCTTCGCCCTGCAGTTGGGACGCGCCCGCGCGGGGACGCCGGTCCTGCCCCGCTACACCCGTCGCCTGACGGCGCTGCTCGCCATCGGCCTGCTGCACAACGCGCTGCTCTGGGACGGCGACATCCTGGTGAACTACGCGCTGATCGGGTTCCTGCTGCTCCCCTTCGCCCGCCGCCACCCGCGCACCGTGCTGCTGTGGGCCGTGGGGCTCCTGGCAGCGTTCGTGGGACTCATCGCCGTCGCCGCCCTCGTCGCCGCCCTGCAAGGGCCAGCCCGCGCGGCGGCCGCGCCTGCGGTTCCGGCCCCCGACCCCATGGAGGCCCTGTGGCGCACCGGCAGCTACGGCGCGCTCCTGACGGCGCGGCTGGGCGTGCTGGCAGGCAGCGCCACGGAGAATCTGGGCGGCGCTCCTATCGCGCTGGCCGTCTTCCTCACGGGGCTGTATGCCGGCCAGCGCGGCATCCTGACCCACCCCGAGGCCCACCTCCCGCTGCTGCGGCGCGCGACTCGCTGGGCCGTGCCGGTCGGGCTGGCTGGCGCCCTCCTCTTTACGCTCATCTCCGTCGCCGCGCCGCCCGTCGTGGCGCTGCCCATCCCCGCGCGGACGCCGGGCACGGCGGCCGCCGTGCCCGGCGTCCTGGCCCTGAGCCTCGTCTACGTGGCAGGGCTCACGCTGCTGCTACAACAGCCCCGCTGGCAGGCGCGCCTGGCGCCATTGGCGGCGGTCGGGCGGATGGCGCTGACCAACTATCTGTTGCAGAGCCTGGTCTGCACCACACTGTTCTACGGCTACGGCCTGGGGTAGTACGGCCGCGTGGGGCCGCTGGCGGGTATCGGCCTCGCCGCGCTCATCTTCGCGCTCCAGGTACCATTGAGCGCATGGTGGCTGCGCCGCTATCGCTTCGGCCCCGCCGAGTGGGCCTGGCGCTCGCTCACGTACGCGCGTCCGCAGCCCCTGCGCGCGCCCGCGCCGCCCACGACCGGAGCGGCGCGGACAATGGGAGCGGCCGAGAGGGGAAAAGAGGCTGACATGGAAGGAGGCCGTTAGCGATGTCGTGGGACGACGATGGGCCGGCGGGCGATGCGCCCCTGACGCCGGCCGTGCTCCATATCTTGCTGGCTCTGGCCGAAGGCGAGCGCCACGGCTACGCCATCATGCGCGCCGTCGCCGCGGACACGGCGGGCGCGGTGCGCCTGGGACCGGGAACGCTCTATCGCTCGATCAGGGGCCTGCTGGCCGACGGCCTGATCGAGGAGTCCGAGGCGCGTCCCGACCCAGCGCTCGACGACGAGCGCCGCCGCTACTACCGCCTGACTGCCCTGGGCCAGCGCGCGGCGCAGGCCGAGGTGGAGCGCCTGAGCCGCCTCATCGCCCTCGCCCGGTCGAAACCGCTGCTGCAGGCCGCGCGACTGCACCCGCGCGCGGGAGGAGCGTGATGGGGCGGTAGTGGTCGTCACGCTCATCCTTGAGCCTGGTCGAGCAACGGACGTAACGGCTGGTCCTGTTCATACCGCAGTTTAAGGCGCAGGGATTGCTCCGCTTTAGCTAGCTCCGCGCCGAGATAGCCGGCATGGCTGAGTTGTGAGATAAGACCTTCACGGACGATCCCGAGCAACATCGGCTCCGCCGACCGCCCGCGCATCTCGTGCGCGGGCGTGTTGTCCGGGAGGTAATGGCGCAGGATGATCTCGCCGGCGCTACGGTCCAGAGTTATGATGAAGAAGCCGTTGGGGTCGTACGCCAGGGGCTGGCGCTTGCCGCCCGGCCGGATGGAAACAAAGGGCGGCGCCTCATCGGCGCCAGGCAGGGCGCGCTCCCATCCTCGTGGGAGGGCCGTGCCGTCGTCCTGCCCCGACGAGAAGGGTCCGGGCGCCCGCGCGGCAAGCTCGCCCACGCGGGCCTGGAGAGCGGCGATATCGGTCTCCCCCGTATGGTCCACCAGCTCGATCTGATGGCGGAAGCGATCGACGCGCGCCCGCGGGACGTTGCGCAACACCGGCAGGTGTCCCTTGGCCCCAAGGATGCGCCCCTCGGCGTCGACTCCGTCGGCGTGGAGGGCGCGCAGCCCCTGCGCGGGCTGGAAGACCGGCGACTCCCTGCCGCACAGCAGCAGGACGCGGATCGCCGGGTTCGTCGTCACGTTCAGGACGATCCGCTCGATGCCCAGGTTCACCGTGTAGAGGCGGCCGGCGATGGCGACGCCCGGCGCGCGGGCCAGCGGCGCCATCAGCTCATTGCTGGTGAGCGTGCAGACCGCGACCGGCGCCGTCGGATCGCCCACGACGTAGGCGCCCGAGGTCACGGGCCAGCCCTGGCCACGCCCCGCGCGCGCGACGGCGCGGCGGAGCGGGCCGCCCTTCATGAAATCCTGCATAGTCGCAACGCGCCCGAACATGCGGACCGCCCGCGCGTTCTCGCCGCGCCCGTCGGCGGGCAAAGCGCGTCCCATCGTCCGCATCAGACGGCGCAGCAGCTCACCACGCGTTCGCGTGTCTGGCCTCGTCTCGGGCGTCATGGTCTCCTCTTCAGCAGGCATGTCTACAGCGGCAGGACGGTGATCGTGCCCGTCATAAAGGGCGCATGGACCAGGCAGTAGTAGGTGTAGACGCCGGGCTTGGGGAAGGTCAGCGTGAAAGGCGTCTTCAGGAACGTCTGGCCTGGCAGGTTGACGTAGTTGCCGGTCAGCCCGCGCAGCCCGGAACTGGCTACTCCGCCCGTGTAGACGCCGCCCGTGGGCAGGATCGGGTCGACGACGCGGGGGTTGTAGGCCAGGATAGGACCTTGTGGGCCAAAGCCGATCGGTGCGATCTCGCGCGTCGCCCGCGGATCGAGGCCGAAGCTGACGGTGTGATGACGGTCGCCGCCGGAAACCCAGGTCACGCGGTCGCCGGCGCGAATCGTCAGGGCAGCGGGGACGAAACCGTCGGCGCTGTCCGTCATCGTCCCCGTCCCGGCCTGGACGGTCCACGTCCGCCGCGTGGGGTGTGGCTGTGGGATGACCCGGATGACTCCATCCATGTCCGGCATACCTGGCATGCCGGCGTGGAAGAGGCAATCGTAGGCGTACGCGCCGATGTTGGGGAAGGTAACCGTGCAGGACTGTGGATTGGTCGTGACGCCGACCGGCCCGATGGCGCCGCAATTGAGCAAGGTCGTGGCCGATCCTTTGTCGCGCTCCACCAACTGCCCCCGCGCCGTCGGGAACGCCACGGCCGGGTTGACCAGCAGGGTCGCGCGCCCGTGGACCGTCGCGCGGAGCATCTGGTTCCGAGGGTCTTCCAGCACGCGCAGCAGCGCGTCGGGACCAAAGGTGATGGTATGAGGCTCGTGCGTCGAGTTCGCGGTCCAGGTCACGGAATCTCCTGCGTAGATGGTGAGAACGCGCGGATAGAAGGCATTGACGGCCGCCGTGCTGTCGTTGCCCCCGGGCAACATCTGGCTGAACCCGGCGATCACGCGCCAGGTCCGGGGCATGACTCCGGGCATCGCGGCGCCCCCGGAACGCGCGGTTCCCGTCGCTGATGGACCCATCGCGGGCGTATGCGCCCTGCTGGTGACGGTCACGTAGCCGGTCAGGACGACGATCTGGGTCGCTGTCGCGTCCGTCCCGCCAGCGCTCGCGCCGCTAATCTGGAGAACGGCGCCAGCGCGGACATCTCGGGCCGTGCCCATGACCACGGGCAGGAAGGACGACCGCCACTGGATGCGCACCGCGCTGCCTGTCGGGCTGTAGGAACCGTCCTCGTTCTTGCGCAGCAGAATCCCCGTGAGCGTGTGTCGCCGCGCGTCCGTGGTCTCCTGTACGACGATATCGACACGCCGGCCGGGCGGCGGGAGTGCCGCGCCCGAGGCCGCGGGCGTGCCCATCGCGTCGTGTCCAGGGGAGGACGAGCGTGCCGTTGGCGTCGCGCCGCGCCCCGGCACGGTCCCACCCGTCCCCGAGAGCACGGCCTTCGCCCCGACCAGGCCGCCCACGAGGACGAGCCCGATCCCCCAACGGAGGTAAAGCGCCCGCGACTGCTGGAGTGGTGGTGTTCCGTTCTGGTGTGCCATGGCTACATGTCTCCTTCCATGGGTTCCTGTACCAATAGGCCGTTGGGCGTTCGCGCCGTGGCCGACGCGTCGTGCGACGCCCCGCGTGTCGCGGGCCAGGCCGCGTCGGCTGTCGGCCTCGCGCCCGGGTCGTCGATAGGCGCGGCCGCCGCGCTCTGCTCCCCCGGGCAGGCGGGAGCGCGGTCGCGTCCCCGCGCGCGGCGCCAGGCCAGCCAGGCGTTCCCGATCAGTAGCCCCATGGGCAGGAAGGCCAGCCCCTGCAACAGAAAAAAGGCGGCGACGCTGACCCCTGCCACCACGACGCCGAAGTACACCTGCTCCTGCTCGTGGTTCGGTGAGGTCGGCGGGTCGGTCAGCATGACCAGGGCGAAGAACAGCGCCGCGTTGACAAAGGGGACGCGGAACACCTCGGCCAGGCGCGCTGTCCCGCCCATGGTCATGAACGACGCAAATGTGAACAGGCCGAAGTACATGCCCAGGAAGGTCAGCGCCTGCCGGAACTTGTTGATCCGGTCGACGACGATGTAGCCGGCCGTCAGGAGCGCCAGCAGGGCGGGCAACGGTAGAGCAGGCAACGCGCCCCACCAACTCTGTCCGCTGTTGAAGAGGACGATGGAGCCCAGCAGGGCCACGGCGGCCGGGTTGAACACGTGGGCGCGGGGCGCCCAGGGGTTGCGGAACAGGTGCTTGGACAGAATCGCCAGGGCGCCAGCCGCTGGTGGGACATACCAGGGCTCCCGCGGGCTGAGCACGAGCGCCACGATCAGGCCGGAGAGGATCGCCCCATCGGGGACGATCCAGACCCGTCGCGTCAGCAGGGTCAGACCGACGTCGAGCAGGGCCGCGGCAAGTGCCGCGCCAAGGATGGCCGGTCCCACCCGACTCAGGCCCTCGCCCGGCCCGGCCACGGCGGCCAGCGCCACGAGCATTATGAGGAGATAGCCCTTGGGCGAGCGCCAGAACCGCCGCAGGCGCCGCGCCAGATGCCCGCTCGTCATCGCTGCCGCTGTCATCGCTGTCGCTGTCATGGTCTGTACCTCGCGAATCCGCGCGTCGCGCGCGCTTGAAGCGTTGACGAAACGATTAACCCTTCCACCCTCTGGCGCTCGAGCAGGCGCAGGCCGCGCGTCGGTCCCAGGATGAAGGCGGCCGTGGCGAGGGCGTCGGCCAGCATCGCCGTGGGGGCGACGACGGTCACGCTGGCCACGGCGGTCGGTGAGCGGCCCGTGCGCGGGTCGAGCAGATGGTGCTCGCCCGCGGCCACGGGGCTGGGCCGCTCGTAGCCCCCCGATGTGCAGACCGCGGCGCTGGACACCCGCAGGACCTCCCATAGCGCGTTGGCCTGACGCGGATGGCGCACCCCGACGCGCCACGGCCCGCCCCACGCGGCGTGCCCCTGGACGTAGAGGTCGCCGCCCGCGTCGATGGCGTAGCCAACGCAGGGGAGGACGGCCAGCTCCCTGGCCGCCAGGTCTATGGCCAGCCCCTTGGCCACCGCGCCGAGGTCGAGCAGCAGGGGCTGTCGCAGCATGATCGCGCCCCGCTCCGGGTCGAGGTGAACGTCGCGGTAGGTCGGCGCGGCGGGAGCGAGGCGCGTCGTGACGCTCTGGCCGATGACGTACTGGCGGTTGAAGCCCCGCTGCTCGAGCGCCTGCCCGATCGTCGGGTCGAAGGCGCCGCTCGACAGGCGGGCCACCTCCAGCGCCACGCGCGTTGCCGCGAACAGGACGGGGCTGACACGGACCGGGACACCGACGCGGGACGCCAGATCGCTGACCTCGCTGCGCGCCTCGAACCGGCTACAGATCTCTTCGACGTGCCGGAACCACCCGAGCGCGCGGTCCACCCGCTCCGCGACCGCATCCTCCGCGCGCGGTGACATCACGGTGATGGAGACCAGCGTATCCATGGCCACGGTGGAGCGGTGGTAGACGTCCGGTGCGTCTCCGTCGCCTGATCGTGGCGCTACAGTGTCCTCGACGTTGGGCTTGAGCATCATAATCCGGCCTTCTACATGCGCGCCTGCCGCAATGCTTCTTGCACGGCGTCGTGGAAGGCCGCCGTGCTCCCCGTCGCCCCGCTCACGAGGTCGACCGCGGCGCTTTGCCGCGCCACCGTCTGCCCCGGCAGCCCCGCGATCCAGTCCCGCGAGAAATAGGTTGTGCATTGCGTGATGGTCACCGCCGTGATGCGCCGGCGCCGGATGGTGACGGTCACGGTGACGTCGCCGAACGGACTCGTGCCCGTGGCGCTATAGGTCCCGTCGCGATAGGGGATGGCCTGCTCGGGCGAGGTCACGTCCCCAGTGGGCGTCTGGAGTTGGCTGACCAGGTCTGCCGCCGGCTGGGTCAAGGCGTAGCCCGCCCCGTACACCGTCAGGACGGCCAGCGAACTCAGGGCGATGAGGCCGCGCGACATTTTCTTGGCCATAGACGTTCTCCTCGCACGCGCTGTGAAGCGGCCACAGGCCGGATGGTCATGACGACGCTGGCGGAAGCCGCCTGCCTGGCGCATCCGCTTAAGTCAGAACTGACTATATGGGTAGTGTACGCGAAAGACACGGCAAAGTCAATACTGTCTATATCGCCGAGAGAGCCGGTTTGTCCTTCGCCTGGATGTGTCCCTTGCGTACTTCATTCGCTGCACGGCCTCCGTGTCGGCTTGGCCCCCTGTGTCATGGGGCGAGCCCCACGATTGTAATGGTGCGCCTCGGACCTGCGATTGAAATCGCATGGCAAACCACGGACACTAAAGTGTCTCCGGATCGGCCGTCCGAGCGACTTTAGTCGCCGTCGTTTGCCATGCGACTTGCAAGGCGCTCGGCCGTCATGCGGCCGCGCGCCTTTAGTCGCAGGCTGTCGAGCACGATCACAATCGCGGGGCGCGCTCAGGACCGGTGTCGGGCTGGCCACGTCGACGGCGAGACGAAGGACCGCGTATACTGCCGATATAGTCAATGTTGACTTCTGAGGTTATGAGGTTATGAGGCTTCATGCACAAAGCTCTGATCCTGCTCGGCCTGCTGCTCCACGGGCCGCGCTATGGCTATGAGTTGCACCGCATCGTGCGGGCCCATGGCGATCTCTACACCGACCTCAAGAAGGGCAATCTCTACTATTTGCTCGACCGCCTTGCCCGGGAAGGGGACCTGACCGTGCAGGCGGAACCGGGGACGCGGGGAGCGCGCGGGGAGCGGCTTATCTATGCGCTCACCGACCAGGGGCAAGCCCACTTCCACGCCTTGCTGCGCGAGGTCCTGCGCGCCTACGAGCCCGCCCACACCGGCGTCGATGTCGCCGCGATCTACCTCCCGCACCTGCCTCCGGACGAGGCCGCGGCCCTGCTGGACGAGCGACGCCGGGCGGTGGAGGCGCGGCGGGCAACGGCCACGGTCGAGTTAGGGGAGGCCGCCGAGGGCACGTCGGAGGAGCGGATCGCGGCGGGGCGCCTCGCAGCCGACCACCTGCTCAGTCTGATGGACGCCGAGTTGGCCTGGATCGAGCGTGTCCTGGCGCACCTACGGGAGAGCGGGTCAGTCAGCGCCCCCGAAGACCACGGGCGGGACAGGCCGAGGGAGCCAGATCATCCGCCCCACCCACCATCAAGCGCATGATGCAGACAATAACCCGTCACACTGTTGCGCTGACCGTGTGATAGCCCGTCGCGCCACCGGGGTACTGGTCGTGTACCGCGTCGGTCTGGACGCGGCCGGCGCCGTCGATGGCGCGGGCTTGCAGGGTCACGGTCCCACGGACGGGCAGCGCCAGCCGCCACTGCACCCACGTCAGCGGCGACAGCGCGGGCGTGTGTAGCTCCGCCACGCGCCAGGGACCGCGGTTGACGCGCACCTGCACCGCCCGCACGCCGCGTCGCCCGGCGAAGGCGACTCCCGCGACCAGCAGGCCCTCGGGTCCGCGCCGCGCCACGTCGATGCGCGCCGTGGTGTGGGCCTCCGGCAGGGCGACCCAGCCGTTGTGCTCCCAGTAACCGGCGCGCGGATCGTCGGTCAGGCGCACGGTGTCGACCCACTTGACGCCCTTGTAGCCGTAGAGGCCGGGCAGCAGCGCGCGCGCGGGGAAGCCGTGGGCCTGCTCCAGCAGGGACCCGTTCATGCCGTAGGCCAGCAGCACGCGCGGGTCGCGCGCCAGCGCCAGGGGAATGGCCTCCTCGTGCCCATCGGGGGAGCGGAAGAGTACTGCCGTGGCCCCCAGCGCCACGCCGACGCGGTCCAGCAGCGCCGCGATGGGGACGCCCGAGAACAGCGCGGTGCTGATCAACGGACCGCCCACGGGGTTGCTGACGCACTCCTGCGTCACCAATTGATCGCGGCGCGGCAGGGCCAACAGGTCGGCGAACGAGAGGCGCTGCGGCCGCTGCACCAGCCCCTCGACCGAGAGGCTCCAGGCGCTGACGTCCACGTCGGGCCGTTGCAGGTCCTCGTCCATTTGGTAGAAGGCGTGGCCATCCGCCGCGTCGCCGACCGCCGAGACCTCCGGCGTCAGGCCGGGGATGTCGAAGCCGGGCTTGCGCGGCGGCCGCGGTGTCCAGCCGAAGAGGCGCCGCCCGGCCGAACGCGTGCGCAGGGCGTAGGCCCAGGGCGCGACGTAGAACAGGGCGATGAGCACGCCGAGCCCCGCCACGATCCGCCCGTTGTGTACCAGGAAGCCGCGCCGGCCGGGCGCAAACGGCGCCTCGCGCGCCAGCAGGTGTAGCCCTCCCACGTAGGTCAACACCAACACCAGCGCCACGACGGCATGGTCGCGGGGCACGACCAGGATCGCCAGGTCGGCCAGCAACCCCACGGCGATGACCGCCCGCAGCCACGCCGGCCACCCCTCACCCCCCCGACCCCTCTCCCATGCACGGGAGAGGAGGGGAGTAGACAGGGTATAGGCGCTGTTGTCGAGGTCCCGACCGACTGGGAGCGCGGGCGGCCCGCCCGCTTCTATCGCCACCGTGCGGGTTGGTGTTCTCACCCGCCGT
>JAABUX010003462.1_pt1 | contig 20906 bp, 20 predicted proteins | sample 5561851 | NCBI WGS metagenome assembly JAABUX01 (sample SAMN10711883, study PRJNA513361) | rock metagenome | isolation source: Antarctica rocks | place: Antarctica: Victoria Land, Richard Nunatak red sandstone | collected 2016-01-03 | reverse complement strand
GGAAAGTCGGTCGCCGCCAGGTCTTCCCACCCTGCCACAACCAACACCCAACGCGGGGTGGAGCAGCCCGGTAGCTCGTCAGGCTCATAACCTGAAGGTCACAGGTTCAAATCCTGTCCCCGCAACCCCCCCAACATCCTGAGCACACCCTGCTCGCACTCGTCCGACACCCTCCCGTCGCACTGGCATCCGGCATCTGCTACGGACGCCTCGACGTGGAACTTGCGTCGCATTCCGATCCAGCCAGTATCGTCGACCAGCTGATCGGGTTACCAAAATTCGCCCTGTGGTCCAGCCCGACGCTCCGATGCCGCGCGGTCGCCGACGCGATCGCCGCGGCGTTCGATGCGCCGGTCCACCTGGATGCCCGGCTACTCGAACTCGATTTCGGAGCCTGGGAGGGTCTCGCCTGGTCGGACGTCCCTCGCGCAGATCTGGATCGGTGGGCGGCCTGTCCGGTCGGTTTCGCAGCACCCGGTGGTGAAACCGGGGCGTCGCTTATCGCGCGTGTCACCGAGTTTTACGACGATCTCAAGCGTGAGCCGCACGTCATCGTGTCGCACGGGGGGCCCCTTCGGTTGTTGGCCGCGCTTGCTGTGGGACGCCCAGTGGACCTGCTGGCGCCACCGCCGGCCTTGGGATCGGTCCAGGTTTTCGACTGATTAAAGATGGATGCTGGCAGCAACGGTCAGCACGACGCAGTCGGCGACGACGGCACTCGCGCCGAGGACATCCCCGGTGTAGCCGCCGACATGTCGCCGGGCCAAAATGGCCATGGCGAGCCCGGCCAACCCGGCTCCGACACTGCAAATCAGGGCGGCCTTAACGGGCAGCAAGCTGGCGGATGCGATGGCGAGCACTAGGCCTGCCATCGCCACGCCGGGTCGCATGTCGCGCAGCGGGGCAGCGAACCCTTCAGCACGCGCGGGTTGAAGAAGCGCCAGGACGACGATGATGGCGCCGCGTCCCAAGCCCCCGCTCGCGACCAGCGCGGCGACGCCGGTCTCCGCCGGAAGTGACGCCAGCGCCGCGCCGCGAAGACCGATAGCGACGATGAGAGCGAGCGCCCCGTAGCTGCCGATGCGGCTGTCGCGCATGATTTCGAGTTTCCGTGCGACGGTTCGCCCACCGCCGAAGCCATCGGCGGTGTCGGCCAAGCCGTCCTCGTGCAAGCCGCCCGTCAGCAGCAGCATGACGCCCACGGCGAGGATGGCGGCGACCGTCGATGGCGCGCCGAGTCGCTCGGCTCCCCAGAGAACCACGCCGCCGCCGCCGCCGATCAATGCGCCGACAACCGGGTAGGCCCATACGCTGGCCGCCTCGCTAGGCCATTTCCGGTCGCCGATCAGCCCGGCAACGGGCAGCCGCGTCAGCAGCGTCATCGCAGCAAGCAATTCGTCCAGCCGCCTCACGCCCGGTCGGACACGCCGGCGTCGGCGAAGGTCGCCATGCCGGTGTGGCAGGCGAGGGCCGCGCGCAGGATCGGCACCGCCAGCGCCGCGCCGGACGCCTCGCCCAGCCGCATGTCGAACGACAGCAGCGGCGTCAATCCGAGCGCGGCCGCGAGCGCGCGATGCCCGGCTTCGGCCGACAGATGGGCGAGCACCGCGTGATCCAAGCCGCCTTGTGTCAGCCGCGCCAGGGGTGCCGCCGCGGCCGTGCAGACGAAACCGTCGAGCAGCACCGGCACGCGGTTATGGCGCGCCGCGACGACCGCCCCGAAGATCGCGGCCAACTCCCGGCCCCCGAGCGCGCGGGCAATCTGCAGCGGGTCGTCCATGAGACCCCGATGCAGCAGCAGGGCGGCATCGACCACCGCCGCTTTATGGAGGACTCCGGCAGCGTCGAGGCCGGTGCCGCGCCCAGCCCATCGCGCGCCCCCCCTGCCGAACAGGGCGGCGCAGAGGGCGGCGGCGGCAGTCGTGTTGCCGATGCCCATCTCGCCGAGGCAGAGCAGGTCCAATCCGGGCACGACCACATCGGCACCGAGGTTCACGGCCGCCAGGAAGCCAGCCTCGTCCAGCGCCGGCGCGACCGTGAAATCGGCGGTGGGCACGTCCAGGGTCATCGGCACCACGCGAAGCCGGGCCGTGGCGACGGCGGCGATTTGGTTGATGGCGGCGTCCCCGCGCTCGAAATTTGCGACCATCTGCGACGTGACCGCGGCCGGGTAGGGCGACACGCCTTGCGCCACGACACCGTGATTGCCAGCGAACACGACGATGTCGACCCGGTCCAGGCGCGGCATCGGACGCTCCTGCCACCGCGCGAGCCAGCCGACCAAGGCCTCTAGGCGGCCGAGGCTGCCGGGCGGCTTTGTCAACTGGTCCTGGCGCTCGGCCACGGCGATGCTGGAGTCGTTGCTGCCGGATGGCAGGTCGATGCAGGCGGCCCGCAGCGAATCGAGGCTGGCGAAGACGGTCATGGTCCCTCGTGACGGGCGATGGCGTGGAAGAAACTCGCGGTCACGTGGCCACGGCGGCCCCCGCCGAACCCGAGATCGTGGCCGAGTCCGTCCCGTAAAGTCGCAAGCGGCGCGTCCGACCCGGCGTCGATCACGCGCGCGTAGTGGAACTCGTGTCCACGTACGACGGCGCCCGCCGGGCCGATTGGGCAGTCGGCCAGCAGCGCCGCTTCCCGGTAGCCGAGATGCATCTGCCGCTTGGCGAAGCTGGTTGCGTGGCCAAGCAGCCCGGCCATCGCGTGCGACACGCCGGACGCGTCTTCCAGGCGGGTGCCCAGGGCCATGTAGCCGCCGCACTCGCCATGCACCGGTTTTGCGGCGGCGAAGGCGGCCAAGCCGTCCCGAAACCGTCGCGCGGCCGCCAGGGTTCCAGCGTGCAGTTCCGGATACCCGCCGGGCAGCCAGCAGACGTCGCAGCCGGCGGGCGGCGGCTCGTCGGCGAGGGGCGAGAAGCGGATGATTTCGGCCCCGGCGTCGCGCCAGCCCCGGGTCAAATGTGGATAGATGAAGCTGAACGCGGCGTCGCTTGCGAGGGCGATCCGTTGGCCAGGCGGCGGCAACCTGGCGCCAGCCCCGGCGTTCAGGCGCAGCGGCGTACTGCCGGCAAGGATCGCGTCCAAGTCGAGGGTACGCTCCGCCATCTCCGCGAGCCGCTCCAGCAACCCGGCGAGGTCCGGATGCTCGGCGGCCTGGACTAGGCCGAGATGGCGTTCCGGCAGCGCGATTGCTGCATCGCGGGGGATGGCGCCGAGGACGGGCAATCCGATCGCCTCGATGGCGGCGGTGATGGCGAGCCGGTGGCGCTCGCTACCGACCCGGTTCAGCACGACGCCGCCGACAGCGACGCCGGGCCGATGCGTGTGCATCCCCCGGGCGATGGCGGCGGCGGTCTGCGACTGTCCGGACACGTCGAGCACCAGCAGCACGGGCAGGGCGAGCCGCTCGGCCAGGTCGGCCGCCGCTCCGGATCGGCCCGGCGCGGCGGCGATGCCGTCGAATAGGCCCATGGCGGACTCGACCACCAGCACCGACGCGTCCTGGGCGGTGCGGGCGGCAAGCGCGTCGACCAGCGCAGACGGCATCGCCCAGCTATCCAAATTGACCCCGGGCCGTCCAGCCGCGGCGGCGTGGAACATCGGGTCGATGTAATCGGGCCCCGACTTTCCCGTGGCGACGACGATCCCGCGCCGACGCAGGGCGGCGACGATGGCCAGGGTGACGGTGGTTTTGCCCGCGCCGGAACGCGGAGCGGCGACGAGCCAGCCACGGGGTTCATTTGGCGGGGTCATGGGCCAGGCCTATATGCGGCAGCGTGGAAGAACAACGACCCCTGCGGCGGGGCTGGACGACCGGGGCCTGCGCCACGGCGGCGGCGAAGGCGGCGTTCGCGGCCCTGTGTACCGGATGTTTTCCCGACCCGGTCGAGATCGGCCTGCCGCGTGGCCAGCGCGTGGCGTTCGCCTTGGCGGAGACCGGGTTTCGCAACGACGGCGCATGGGCGGCCGTCATCAAGGACGCCGGAGACGATCCCGATGTAACCCACGGCGCCCTGGTCGTGAGCCATGTCCGCCCTGGCCCGCCCGGCAGCGGGGTCGTGTTTCGCGCCGGACCCGGCGTCGGCGTCGTCACCCGGCCCGGCCTGCCGATCCCCCCCGGCGAGCCGGCCATCAACCCCATGCCGCGCGCGATGATCCGGGCCGCTCTGGCCGAAATCATACCCAGCCCGGACGCCATCGTGGAAATATCCATTCCCGGAGGCGAGGTCTTGGCGGAACGCACGCTGAACGGCCGGCTGGGGATCGTGGGCGGCCTGTCGATCCTGGGGACGACGGGGATCGTCATCCCGTATTCCTGCGCCGCCTGGATCGACACCATCCACCGTGGGATCGACGTGGCGCGCGCGATGGGCGTCGGCCACGTCGCCGGGTCGACCGGTAGCGTGTCGGAGGCCGCGGTGCAGGCGCTGCACGGGCTGTCGGAGGTGGCGCTGCTGGAGATGGGCGATTTTGCCGGCGGGCTGCTGAAATACCTGCGGGCGCATCCGGTGCCGCAGGTGACGATCGCCGGCGGGGTCGCGAAGATGACCAAGCTGGCGCAGGGGCGGCTGGACCTGCACTCCAAGCGCGGCTCGGTCGATATGGCGGCGTTGGCGGCGCTGAAGGGAAACGCCGCGTTGGCCGAGCGGATCGCCGGGGCGAACACGGTGGCGGAGGCGTTCGCCCTGGCGGCGGAGGTGGGCGTCATGCTGGGCGACGCCGTGGCCGAGCACGCCTGGCATACAGCCGGGTCGGTGCTGGCCGGATCTGGGATTGCCCTCGACATCGCGGTGTTCGACCGTGGTGGCCAATTGGTCGGCCGCGCTCCGTTCGCGCCCGTCCCGAAATTGCTCGAGAGAGGATGAAGCGAAAATCACGTTCCTCCAGCCGGAGCGGGGCGGAAACGACGAATATGCGCGGGGTCGTAGAGGGCGCTGTCGCGGAAACCCTCGGCCGCCATCGCGCGCCCGACCAGCACCAGCGCTGTCCGTTCGGCCGGATCGGCGGCGTGCCGGGCCTCGATGTCGGCCAGGGTGCCCCGCAGGATGCGCTGGTCCGGCCAGGTCGCCCGCACCACGATCGCCACGGGGCAGTCGACGCCGTAGTGCGGGATCAGCGCGGCGACGATGGCGTCGAGGCGGTGGATGGCGAGGTGGATCGCGAGCGTGGCCCCGGTGGCGGCGAACGCGGCGAGGGTCTCGCGCGGCGGCATGGCGGAGGCGCGGCCCGGCATCCGGGTGAGCACGACGCTCTGCGCCAGTTCGGGCACCGTCAGCTCGCAGCCCAGCGCGGCGGCGGCGGCGGCGAAGGCGGGCACGCCGGGCGTCAGCGTCCAGGCGATGCCGCTTCGGTTAAGCCGGCGCAACTGCTCGGCGATGGCGCTGTACAGCGAAAGGTCGCCGGAGTGCAGCCGCGCCACGTCCTGCCCGGCGGCGGTGGCGGCCACATACTCGGCCTCGATCTCGTCCAGCGACAGCGGCGCGGTGTCGACCAGGCGGGCGTCGGACGGGCAGTGCCGCAACATCTCCGCTGGCACGATCGACCCGGCGTAGAGGCAGACCGGGCAACGCGCCAGCAGGTCCCGGCCGCGCAAGGTGATGAGGTCGGCAGCGCCCGGGCCGGCGCCGATGAAGTGCACGGTCATGCTTCGGCCAGCGCGCAGGTGGCGCGTCCGTTCGCGATCCGGGCCAGCAGCAATCGCCCGCCGGACGCCGCCAGCGCCGACCCTTCGGCCACCGACGCAGCCCCGGCGTGGCGCGCCGCCGCCTCCGACCGGGTCGGACAGCGCGGCTGGACGGCGGCGAGCGCCGTCGCGTCCACGAAATTCAGGGCAACGCCGAGCCGCCGCGCCGCCTCGTGCAGGCCGGTTTCGTCCTGCTTGAAGTCCGGTGCCGCGAGCGCGCCGACATGGCAAGCGGCTTGTTCCTCTGCGAGGCGGACCAGGGCCACAATGTCCTCCGCCGGGCAGCCGCGCCGGCAGCCAATTCCGGCGACGATCACGGCTTTACCACGACGAACTGGGTCACGGTCATGGCGGGACGGTAGCCGTGCAGGCGTCCGACGGCATCCAGGCGTTCGACCGACAGCCGGGTCAAGGTGCCGCCGAGCCGGGCGCGGACGGCCAGCAACGCGGCCTCCGACTCGATGGTGACGGCGTTGGCGACCAGGCGACCATCGGCGGGGAGGGCGGTCCAGGCCGTATCCAGCACGCCTGGCTCGTGCACGCCGCCGCCGATGAACACCGCGTCGGGCTGCGGCAATCCGGCCAAGACCGCGGGCGCCGCGCCGTGGACGACCCGATGCGCGGGCACGCCGAACACGGCGGCGTTGCGTGCGGCCCGGCTCGCGCGGTCCGGACGTTCCTCGACCCCGATCGTGCGGTTGGCCGGGTGGCGCAGCATCCACTCGATGCCGATCGAGCCGGAGCCGCAGCCGATATCCCACAGCAACTCGCCCCGGCGCGGCGCCAAGGCGGACAGCGTCACCGCGCGCACCTCCCGCTTGGTGATCTGCCCGTCATGCTCGAACGCGTCGTCCGGTAGCCCGGCGACAAGCGGGATCACGCGCGCACCGGGTTCCGCCACGACCTCGATCGCGAGCGTGTTGAGCGGGTGGACGTGGCGGCCGTCGAACGCGGCGGCAGTCGTGGCGCGGATGCGCTCGTGCGGGCCGCCCATGGCTTCAAGCACGTGCAGCGCCGAGCCGCCGAAGCCGCGTGCGCACAGGATGCGGGCGACTACGGCGGGGGTGGCGGCATCGGCGGACAGCGCCAGCACGCGCGCGTGGGGTTGCAGCAGGGGCGCCAGCGCCTCGATGGGGCGGCCGCACAGCGAGAGGGTCGCGCAGTCCTGCAACGCCCAGCCCAGCCGTGCGCAGGCCAGCGAAAAGGCGGATGGGGCGGGGAGGCACGAGGTTTCCGCCATCGGGACGTGCCGCGCCAGCAAGGAGCCGACGCCGTAGCAGTAGGGATCGCCCGACGCGAGTACCGCGACCGGCCGGTGGGCGAGGATCGCGGGTATCGCGGCCTCGATCGGGGAGGGCCACGCCAGGCGCTCGCCCCGGATCAGCGCGTCGGCCAGCGCCAGATGACGCGCGCCGCCGACGACGAGGGCGGCCGCCTCGATGTGGGCACGTGCGATGAGGGGCAGACCCTCCGTCCCGTCCTCGCCGATACCGAGGATGGTCAACCAGCGGTCCGTCATGCTCTGTGGCTCGCATGAACGTACTGATCCTGGGCGGCACCACGGAGGCATCGGCGATCGCGAACGGGCTCGTGGGTGATCCCGCGATCCAGGCCGTGCTGTCGCTGGCCGGCCGGACCCGCGCGCCGGTGCTGCCGGCGATCGCGGCGCGACGGGGCGGGTTCGGCGGCGTGGACGGGCTGGTGCGCTACTTGCGAGACGAGTCCGTCGACGCCCTGATCGACGCCACGCACCCGTTCGCCGCGCAGATGTCGCGCCATGCGCTGGCCGCCGCCGAGCGGACCGGCGTGTCCCGCCTCGCGGTCGTTCGGCCGGCGTGGGAGCGGCAGCAGGGCGACGATTGGACCGAAGTCGCCGACATGGCAGACGCCGTGCGCACCCTCGGCGAACGGCCGCGCCGGGTGTTCCTGACGGTCGGCCAGCAGGAACTCGCGCCGTTCGCCGCGGCACCCTGGCACGACTACCTGATCCGCAGCGTCGAGCCGCCGGACCCGAGCTGCCTGCCGCCCCGCGCCCGGTGCATCGCCGCGCGAGGGCCGTTCGAGCCGGCAGCCGAACGCCGGTTGCTGGAGGACGAGGGAATCGAGGTGATCGTCACCAAGAACTCCGGCGGCAGCGCCACGGCCGCCAAGCTGAGCGCCGCGCGGGCGCTGGGGCTGCCGGTCGTGATGGTCGCCCGTCCGGCCGCTATCGCCGGGCCGACGGTGGCCGATGCGGCGCAGGCCTTGGCTTGGATACGCCATCATGCGCGGCGCGGCGCATACAAATAGGGCCGTGCGCCGGGCCGCGCGATCGTGCGCGTCGCGGCCGAGCCGATCAGCACGAGGGTGCGCATGTCGGCGCGCGCCGGGTCGGCGGCGGCGAGGGTGGTAATCTCGATCGCCTCGTCGAGCCGGCTGATGGCGGTGGCGAAGGCGACCGGAACCGTCGACGGCAGCACCGGCCGCAAGGCGTCGAACGCCGCGCCAAGCTGCCAAGGCCGCGCGTGGGAGGCCGCGTTGTACAGCGCGAGCACGAACCCGGCCGAGGCCGCCGCGACCAGGCGTTGCAGCACGAGCGGCCATGGCTTGAGGTTGTCCGACAACGACAGCACGCAGAAATCGTGGCCCAAAGGCGCACCGAGGCGGGCGGCGGCGGCGAATACGGCGCTGATCCCCGGCACGACCTCAATGTCGAGCGCGCGCCACTCGGCCGGGCCCGCCTCGAGCGCCTCGAACACCGCGCTCGCCATCGCGAACACCCCGGAATCGCCTGACGACACCACCGCCACCCGGCGGCCCTCGACGGCGAGACTCAAAGCGTGGCGCGCGCGGTCCAGCTCGACCCGGTTGTCCGAGGCGTGCCGGACCTGGCCTGGACGCGGCGGCACGCGGTCGAGGTAGGTGGAATATCCCACCAGATCGGTCGCGGCGGCCAATGCCTCGGTCGCCTGCGGGGTCTGCATCGAGAGCGCCCCCGGTCCGAGGCCGACGATCGAGATCATCGCGGACGCTGCCGGCCGGCGACCAGCACCAGGGAGAAATACGGCGCGGGCTCGTCCGGCATGTCCGCGAGCTTGACCGTGCGGGTGCCGGGCATGGTGCCGCGCTCGACATACAGGGCGCGATCGGTCAACCCCGCCTGGCCGAGGGCGGCCCGGATTTTCCCGAGGTTGCGGCCGACCTTCATGATCACCGACGCGTCGCTGGCGGCCAGGCGCGCGGCGAGGCTGGCCTGGTCGAGCGTGCCGGGAAGCACCGTCAGGATGTCGTCGCCATGCGTCATCGGCAGCCGCGCCTGCGCCCAGCAGCCGCTCATGCCGGTGATGCCCGGCGTGATCTCGCTGGGAAACTCGGCTGCGAGCCGGTCGAACAGGTACATCGCCGAGCCGTAGAAGAACGGGTCGCCCTCGCACAGCAGCGCCACGTCCGACCCGGCGGCGAGCCGCTCGCCGAGGGTGGTGGCAGACGCTTCGTAGAAGGCGCGCATGCCGGGTTCGTAGCGTGGGTCGCCGACGTGCATTTCGGTGGTGAAGGGATACTCGAAGCGCAGTTGCTCGGCCGCCGGGTTGATGTGCGCGCCGGCGATGCTGCGCGCGTGGCCGGGCCGTCCGCGCTTGGCGAAGAAGGCGATTACCGGCGAGGTCGCGAGCAGGCGCACTGCCTTGAGCGTCAACAGCTCCGGGTCGCCGGGCCCCATGCCGACGCAGTGCAGCGTGCCGGCGGTCATTCGCGCTCGCTCGCGAGGGCGTTGACGGTCGCGACGGCCATGGCGCTCCCGCCGCGACGTCCGCGCACGATGACGAACGGCACGCGCCCGTCCGCGGCCAGCGCGTCCTTCGACTCGGCGGCGCCGACGAAGCCGACCGGCATGCCGACGATGGCGGCCGGATGTGGCGCGCCGGCGTCGAGCAGCTCCAGCAAGTGGAACAACGCGGTCGGGGCGTTGCCAATCGCCACCACGGCACCCTCCAGCCGTGCGCCCCAAAGGCCGAGCGCCGCGGCCGAGCGGGTATTGCCGATCCGTGCGGCCAGGCCGGGCGTCACGGGGTCGTCAAGGGTACAGACGATCTCGTTGGCGGCGGGCAGGCGGGCGCGGGTGATGCCCTGGGCGACCATGCGGGAATCGCACAGGATCGGCGCGCCCCGCAGCAGGGCGGCGCGGGCGGCGGTCGCGAAACCGGGGCCGAACTGCAGGTCGCGGACGATCTCGACCATGCCGCACGCGTGGATGACCCGGACGGCGATGCGGGATTCGTCGGGCGAGAAGCGGCCCAGGTCGGCCTCGGCTCGGATGGTCGCGAACGAGCGTTCGTAGATGGCAGCGCCGTCGCGGATGTAGTCGCGGGGGGTCATCGCTGCGCGGCGGCTTGGGACAAGGTCAACCCGGTCGCGAACGGCGAGTCGTGCGCGCACCCGTCGCGGACCAGGTTGTAGCGGCCCGCCTCGCCCACCAGGGTGAGCGCCGCCGTGCCGGGGTGGGCGCAGCCCTTGGCGCACCCGGAGACGTGCAGGAAGCCGGTCCAGCCAGCGGCGGCAAGGGCGGCGGCGTCCTCCCGCGCCCGGACCGTGCCGCTGGCGCATCCGGCGCTGCCGATACAGGCGGCCATCTGCAGCCGGCGGTCGGTTGGGGTGGCGATCAACCCGGCGGTTTCGGCGGCGTCGCGCAGGGCGGGAATGTCGGTCGCGCGCACGCTGCCGAGCAGCACGGTCCGCCACGGGCTGACTCGGAGCGTGCCGTCGCTGAAGCGGTCAGCCAGGTCGGTGACGACGCCGAGCGTCCGGGCGTCGGTTTGCCCGAACGGTAAGCCGATCCCGAATGCGCCGCGGTTCGTGCTGGCATATTGAGTGAAGCCGACCGGAGTCGCACAGGCTGTGCGGGCGGGAGCTCGGGTCGGCCCGAGCGACGCGAACACGGCGTCGCTCATTGCGTCCTTCATGCGGCGCGCGCCCGCCGCCAACGCGAGCTCGCGCACGATGCCGAGGGTGACGCCGGGTGGGCAGGGCGCCTGCAGGTCGCCGAGCACGATCCAGTGGCGGACGCCGTCGGTGCGGACGGCGATGTCGGCCGGCTCGGCAAGGCCGAGGACGCCGCCGCCATCGACGGCGAACCCGAATTTCGCCGGCAGGGCCGCGAGCGCCGGTTCGGCCGCCAGCATCGCCTCGATTTCAGCGGACAGGCAGGCAGAGTCGGCAGCCGCGGCCGGGTCGTCGCCGGCGAGCGGCAGCGACATGACGTTGCGCCGCCGCTCCACGGCCGGGTCTGCGCTGGCCAGCCCGGCGGCGACCATGGCGGCGGCGAAATGCGGCACGCTGTCCGCGGTGAGCCCACGGATTTGCAGGTTGCCGCGCCGGGTCAGCTCGATCGTGCCGTTGCCGAACCGCGCCGCGGCCTGGGCGAGGCTGCGCGCGGCGTCGCTCGCGAGCTGCCCGCCCCGCGGCTTGACGCGCACCAGGAGGCCGTCCCCGGTCGGCATCGGGTCGTACAGGCTGGGACACCATCCACGTTTCATTCGGGCGCGCCGGTGTTGCGGCGAGGGTGCCAGAGACCGCTCCGCTGCGCCTCGGCGAAACGGGCGGCCATGGCGGCGCGGGCGTCTGGGTTGGCGTCGCGCAGAAAGGTATCCACGTGGTCGTTGCCCAGCGTTGCTTCGAACAGCAGCTCGAACTGCGCGTCGAACCGGGTCGGCAGCGTGGCGGCGAAGCCGTGCAGGGCCTCGACGCTGCGGGCGATCTCGGCGGCGCCGCGATAGCCGTGCCGCATCATGCCGGCGATCCAGCCCGGGTTGGCCGCGCGGCCCCGCACGACGCGCACGATCTCCTCCGCGACCGTCCGTGCCCGAGGCGCATCGGGGCGAGAGGTGTCCATGTGGTACAACGCTGGCGCCGCCCCGAGGCTCGCGGCGGCGGCGGCGAACCCGCCCTCGTGCGCGGCGTGCTCGGAACTGTCGAGCAGGTCGATTTCCGCGTGGTCCTGCTGGTGTACGAACGCGTCCGTCGCGGCGACCCGGGCAGCCAGGCCCGCCTGGTCCGTCGCTCCGTCGAGCCCTTGCCCATACGCGCCGGCAGAGGCCGCCAGCCAGCCGTCGAACCCTTCACCCGCGCCGTAGCGTCCGGCCGGCGCGCCGTAGATGCGCGTCGTCGCCTGCCGCAGACGCGCGCCCGACAGCCCACGCGCCGCCGCGGCCAGGGGGTTCCAATCGTCCGCCTCGTCCCGGGCAGCGATGGCGCGGACCACACTGTCGAACAGCACGACCTGGCTTTCGAACGCATCCCGGAACAGGCCGGAGATGCGTAGCGTGACATCCACGCGCGGCCGGTCCAGCAGGGCGATCGGCAGCACCTCGAACCCGCTGACCCGGCCCGAGCCGTCGTCCCACACGGGGCGGGCGCCCATCAGCGTAAGGGCGAGCGCCAGATCCTCGCCGCCGGTCCGCATGCTGGCGCTGCCCCAGACGTCGATCATCAGCGCGCGGGGCCACTCGCCGTGGTCCTGCAGATGACGGCGCAGCAGTTCGGCCGCGGCCGCCTCGGCCAGCGCGAGCGCCGAGCGGGTCGGGACCATGCGCGGATCGACGGTGGTCAGGTTGCGCCCGGTCGGGAGCACGTCGGCCCGGCCCCGCGTCGGCGCACCGGCCGGGCCGGGCGGCACGAAGCGGCCGTCGAGCGCGCCGAGCAACGCGCGCCGCTCGGCTTCGGCCGAGGCGTCCAACCGCGCGGCAAGGTCGGCCGGATCCAGCGCCGGGCAGGAGCGCTGGAGCGCCGCCATCATGCGCTCGCGCTGGGCCGGGGAGCGGCCGTACACGTGCAGGCCGTCGCGCACCTGCAAGTCCTTGACGTCACACAAATAGGCGTCGAGCCGGGCGAGCGCGTCGTCCTCCGGCGCGTCGCGCGGCGTCCGGCTCTCGGCCAGCAACCCGGCGGCGTCCGCGCGCTCCAGGATGCCGGCCCGCAGCAGGGCGGTGCGGCGGCGGTCCAACCCGTCGGCCGCGGCATACTCGTCGATCATGCGTTCGAGCTCCGCCGCCGCGTCGTGCAGCCCGGCGCGGCCCAGCGGTGGAGTCAGGTGGCCGATGGTGACCGCCCCAAGCCGGCGCTTGGCCGCGGCCGCCTCGCCAGGGTTGTTGACGATGAACGGGTAGACGACTGGAACGCCGCCGGACAGCGCGCGGGGCAGGCAGTCCGGGCCGAGGGCCACCGATTTCCCGGGCAGCCACTCGAGCGAGCCGTGGGTGCCAAGATGTACGATCGCGTGCATCTCGCGGAGCCAGAGATAGAAGGCGATGTAATCGTGCCGCGGCGGCTGGTCGGCGTCGTGGTAGCTGGCGCGCCGGTCGGCCGCACGGCCGCGGTCGGGTTGGATCGCGAGGACCAGCTTGCCGGCGCGCAGATGGCACGCGGTGAACCAGCCGTTTTCCGCCACCGGGTCGCCCCACGCGGCGGTCACGCTCTCCCGCACCGAGACCGGCAACCCGGCGAACAGCAGGCGATAGGCGTCCAGCGCCAGGAACGGGGCTGGCGGGGTGCGGCTGAGCGCGGCGGCGTCCGGTGCGTTGCCGACATCGTACCCCGCCGTCGTCAAGTCTTGGAGAATGGCAGCCAGGCTTGCGAAGCTGTCCAACCCGACCGCGTTGCCGCGTTGCCCGCCCACGCCCGGATAGTCCGACAGCACAATGGCGAGACGCCGGTCCGCCCGCGGGGTCTCGGACAGCCGCGCCCACCCGGACGCGCGGTCGGCGGCCAAGGCCACGCCGTCGGCGTTGGGGCAATGGACGATGCGGGCATATTGCAAAGCCGCTGCCGCCGGCTCCTCGGCCTTAAACGAGATCGCGCCCGTCAGCAATCGCCCGTCCAGTTCCGGCAACACGACCTGCATCGCCAAATCCGCCTGCGACAGCCCGCGCGGCGACCGTTCCCACGCCGCCCGCGACGACCCGGCCAGCACGACCTGCAGCACGGGCGCGCCGGGCGCATCTAACGGCGATCCCGACCCGTCCCGGCGCGCGGAGAAGCCGGTCGCGTTCACGACCACCGACGGACGCCAGGCGCGCAAGGTGTTTGCCGCAAAACCAGCGCTGTCTGGTGCTTTCAGGCTCGCGACGTAGATCGCGCCGACCGCCATTCCGCGCGCCCGCAACGCGTCCGCCAGCGCTTCGACTGGGGCGATATCGGACGACAGCAAATGCGACCGGTAGAACACGATCGCCGCGAACGGACGATCCTCGATCAAGTCGAGCGCATGCACGCCATGCTGCGGCACTGGCTCGGGCGCGCCCGCATCGTCCGCGCGCAGCCCGCCGGCGAAGGCCGCCACCGCGAGCGCCCGCGCCATGTTCGCCGGCCCGCCCATCCGGACGCACGCATCGAGCCGGGCCAGCACCTCGGGCGGCATGGTCGAGAGCGCGGCGAGGCGCGGGTCGTCGATTCCGTCCCCGGGCAGCAGCGCCAGCGCGATCCCCTCCGCTCGGCACAAACTCGCGACCTCCTCGGCCCCGTAGCGCCAGTAATCCAATCCGCCGAGCAGCCGGATTACCACGCAACGCGCGCCGGCGACGACCTGTTCGAGGTACCGATCGACCGACATCGGGTGCCGCAGCCGCGCCAGGCTTGCCAGTCGCAACGTCGGCAAGCCCGGCTGCCACGCGCCCGCCAGCGCTCCCAGGTCGGCGTCCGAGAACGACAGTACGACGATCTCGGCCGGGGTTTGGCCGAGATCGTCGGCGGCTTCGGCCTCGTCCAAGGTCGCGGTGTCGCGGACCAGCAGGTGCATCAGCCGGGACCGTGGATTCCGGCCGTGATGGCCGCCCGGTCCAGCCCAGTTTCGCCGATTACCACCAATTGGCCGGACCGCTTCTCGCCGGGTCGCCAGGGGCGGTCGAACTGCTGGCGGAACCGGCCGCCGACGCCCTGGATCGCGAGCCGCAGCGGCTTTCCGGCCACGGCGGCGAAACCCTTGATCCGCAGCACGTTGTGGGCCTCCGCGACGCCTCGCAGCCGGGTCACCAGCGCGTCCGGCGCGTCGGTTTCGCCCAGTGTCACGACGAAGCTTTCGAAATCGTCGTGCTCGTGCGCGCCGTCCTCCGCGTCGTGGTGCGACGGGCGGGCGGCGAGGTCGTCCTCCGCCGCCGCGGACAAGCCGAGCAGGATCGCCGGATCGACCCGGCCCTCGTGCGCCGCGACCACACGGACCGCGCGGGGCAGCGTCGCGCCGATCTCCGCGCGCACCCGGGCCAGCGTCGCCGGGTCCAGCAGGTCGGCCTTGTTCAGGATCACGAGGTCGGCGGAGTTCAGCTGGTCCTCGTACACCTCGGCCAGCGGATTGTCGTGATCCAGCCCGGCATCGGCGGCGCGTTGCCGGGCGACCGCCGCCGGGTCGTCGGCGAACCGCCCGGCGGCCACGGCGGGGCCGTCCACCACCGCGATCACGCCGTCCACCGTCACGCGGGAGCGGATGCCCGGCCAGCCGAACGCCTTCAGCAGCGGCTTCGGCAGCGCCAGGCCCGAGGTCTCGATGATGAGGTGCTCGGGAGGATGAGGCCGGTCCAGCAAAGCTTCCATCGCCGGCAGGAACTCGTCGGCGACCGTGCAGCACAGGCAGCCATTCGCCAGCTCGACGATGTCGGCCTCCTCGCAGGCCGGGATGCCGCAGCCCTTCAGCAACTCGGCATCGACCCCGACCGCGCCAAACTCGTTGACCATGATCGCCAGCCGCCGCCCGCCGGCGTGCTCGATCACGTGGCGCAGCAGCGTGGTCTTGCCGGCGCCGAGGAAGCCGGTGATGACCGTCGCCGGGATTTTCGCCGTGCCGCTCACGCCGCGAGATCCGGTATCCGCCCGAGCACCATGCGGGCCAGCGACGCCGGGCGCTTGGACGGCAGCACGGTGCCAGTTTTCGCCGCCGCGTACGCCTCGACGTAGGCCAGCAGGTCGGAGCCGAGCGCCGGGTCGAGCCGGCCGAGCAGGTAGGTCCACTTGCCCGGCGTCGAGATCGCGGCGGCGCAGCCACTGTCGCAGCTCGACAGGCAGACGACTTCGCGCAGCTCCGCCACCGGGTTCGCCGCCAGCAGCGCCGCGACGGCGTCATGCATGTGGCGGCCCGGCGGCGTTTCGCCCTCGGTCAATTTCAGCCCGGCGCGGCAGGTCGTGCACACGTGCAGGATGGGAATTTCAGGCATCGGCGAACTCCGTTGGTCTCATGCGGACACGGGGCGCCGACCGCCCGCGGAGCGCCGCTCCGAGGGTCGATGCTGCAGCAGCATCGCCGCCGCTGGGGCACCCCGCCCAGCGTCGCGTTCAGGCAGCGATGGCAGGTCTCCTGGCTCGCGGATGTGGCCCCACTCGATCGAGCGCCGATCGGGGCCGCGCTGCCCGTCTGCCTTCCGGGGGTTCTGGCCCAGTGGCGTGCGACGGACGGCTCTCCGCTTACAGTTGCGGGGGCAGCTACGGCATTGGGGACGAACCCTCACCGCATTCCCTTTTCACCCTCCACCCGGACGAACCGGCTGGAAGGACCATCGCGCTTGCAGTATGTCCGGCACCTTGCGCTGTCAATCCAACATTCCGGAACGCCGATGACGCCGCCGCGGCTGAGCCTGGTGCTGGGCGGCGCGCGGTCGGGGAAAAGCCGGTATGCCGAGGCGCTGCTTGGCGATGGTCCGGCCCCCATTTACATCGCGACGGCGCAGGCGTTCGACGACGAGATGCGCGCCCGGATCGCCGAGCACCGGGCGCGGCGGGACGCTGGGTGGCGCACCGTCGAAGCGCCGCTGGATCTGCCGGGCGCGCTGCTCGATGCGGGCGAGACGCCGGTGCTGGTCGATTGCCTGACGTTGTGGCTCAGCAACCTGCTGCTCGGCGGGCACGACGTGGCGGCGGCGGAGGCGGCGCTGATCGAGGCCCTCGCGGCCCGGCCGGCGCCGACCGTGCTGGTGTCCAACGAGGTCGGGCTCGGCATCGTGCCAGACAACGCGCTCGCCCGCGCCTTCCGGGACCACGCCGGGCGGCTGCACCAGCGCCTAGCCGCGATGGCCGACTCCGTGGTGTTCATGGTGGCGGGGTTGCCGATGATCCTGAAAGGACCGCCGTGATGGACGACGACGCCGCGCGCCACGCCGCCAAGATGGCCAAGCGCAAGGCCGTGCAGGACGCCGAGGTCGCCGGCAAGACGATCGAGAAGGGCCTGCTGATGGTCCATACCGGTCCGGGCAAGGGCAAGACCACGGCGGCGTTCGGCCTGCTGCTCCGCATGGTGGGGCGGGGGCGGCGGTGCGGCGTGGTGCAGTTCATCAAGGGCGCGTGGTCCACCGGCGAGCGCACGGCGCTGCTGCGGTTCGACGACCTGGTCGAGTGGCACACCATGGGCGAGGGCTTCACCTGGGAGACGCAGGACCGCGCCCGCGACGTCGCGGCGGCCCGGCGCGCCTGGGACAAGGCCGTGGAACTCATGCATCAGCCTGGCCTCGGGCTGCTGGTGCTCGACGAGCTGAACATCGCCCTGCGCTACGATTACCTGCCGGAAGCCGAGGTGGTCGCCGCCCTGCGAGCCCGTCCGGAGGGGCTGCACGTGGTCGTCACCGGCCGCAACGCCCGCCCGGCGCTGATCGAGGCGGCTGACCTCGTGACCGAGATGACCTTGGTCAAGCACCATTTCGCGGCCGGCGTGAAGGCGCAGGAGGGCGTCGAGTTCTGACGGCGCGCGCCGTCATGCTGCTCGGCACCGGGTCGAGCGTGGGGAAGTCGCTGCTGGTGGCCGGCCTGGCGCGGGCTTGCTTGCGGCGCGGCCTGGCGGTGCGGCCGTTCAAGCCGCAGAACATGTCCAACAACGCGGCCGTGACGGCGGATGGCGGCGAGATCGGCCGCGCACAGGCGTTGCAGGCGCGGGCCGCCGGGGTTGCGCCGTCCGTGCACATGAACCCGGTGCTGCTGAAGCCGCAGAGCGAAACCGGCTCGCAGGTGGTGGTGCAGGGCCGGGTGCATGCGACCGCTCGCGCGCGGGAGTACCAGGCGATGAAGCCGGCGCTGCTGCCATACGTGCTCGACAGCTTCGCCCGGCTGGGGCGCGAGGCGGACATCGTGCTGGTCGAGGGCGCCGGCAGCGCGTCGGAGGTCAATCTGCGTCCGGGCGACATCGCCAACATGGGGTTCGCCCGTGCCACGGGGACGCCGGCGGTGGTGGTCGGCGACATCGACCGGGGCGGGGTGATCGCGAGCCTGGTGGGCACCAAGGCCGTCATCGACCCGGCGGATGCGGCGCTGGTAAAGGGCTTCATCGTCAACCGCATGCGCGGCGACCTGACGCTGTTCGCAGCCGGCATGGACACGATCGCGGGCCACACCGGCTGGGCGGCGCTTGGGCTGGTGCCGTTCTTTCCGGACGCGCGGCTGCTGCCGGCGGAGGACGCGGCGGACCTCGGCCCAGGCGCGCGGCGGCCGGGCGCGCGGCTGCGGATCGTTGTGCCGATGCTGCCCCGGATCGCCAACTTCGACGATCTCGACCCGCTCGCCGCCGAACCGGATGTCGACCTGATGATGACGCCGCTCGGGACGGCGCTGCCGGTGTGCGACCTGGTGGTCCTGCCTGGATCGAAGGCGACCATCGCCGACCTGGCCGACCTGCGCGCGGCGGGGTGGGACATCGACCTCATGGCGCATCGGCGGCGCGGCAGCCGCATCCTGGGCATTTGCGGCGGCTACCAGATGCTGGGCCAGTCGCTTGGCGATCCGGACGGCGTCGAGGGACCGGCGGGGAGCGTTGCAGGCTTGGGCATGCTGGAGGTCGAGACGGTGCTGACGGGCGACAAACGACTCGCGCACGTGCACGGCTGCAGCGTGGCGGACGGCGTGGCGTTCAGCGGCTACGAGATGCACGTGGGACGGACGAGCGGTGGCGCGACAGGCCGGCCCATGCTGCGGATGGCGGATGGCCGGATAGAGGGCGCGTGTTCGGCGGACGGGTTGGTGGCGGGCTGCTACGTGCACGGCCTGTTTGCCCATGACGCGCAACGCGGCGCTTGGCTGACGCGGCTCGGCGGCGTCCCATCAGGACGGTGCTACGAGGCGGACGAGGAGGCCGTGCTCGACCGGCTCGCGGCGCATTTGGAGTTGCACATCGACGTCGACCGGCTGCTCAGCCTCGCGCGATGAGCGCCCAGACGGCAGCGACGGCCGCAATCTCGATCGCGCAGGCCGTGCGGTACAGCGATAGCGCCCGGTCCAGGTCGGCCAGCCCGGCATCGCTACGGCCATTTCCCATCCAGGCATCGTCCACGAGCGTGTCACCGTAGACGCGTGGGCCGGCCAACCGTAGGCCGAGCGCCCCGGCCATGGCGGCTTCCGGCCATCCGGCGTTCGGCGAGCGGTGATGGCGCGCGTCGCGGACCACGGCGCGCAGGGCGTCGCGGGGCGATGCCTCGCGGTGCAGGCACGCGGCTAGAATCAACCAGACTGCCGTGACCCGCGACGCCGGCAGGTTCACGAGGTCGTCGAGCCTGGCCGCGGGCCAGCCGAACGCCTCGTGGCGCGGCGTGCGGTGGCCGATCATGCTGTCGGCCGTGTTGATCGCCTTGTAGGCGACGATGCCCGGCAATCCCGCCAGCGCGCCCCACAGCACCGGCGCCACGACCCCGTCGGAAAAATTCTCCGCCAGGCTCTCGATGGCGGCGCGCACGACGGCAGGCTCGTCCAGGGTGAGCGGGTTGCGGCCGACGATGTGGGCGACGGCGGCGCGTCCGCCCGGCAGGCCGTCCCGCCGCAGTCCGACGCCCACCGCGGCCACGAAGGTGTGCAGAGTGCGCTGGGCCAGGAACGGAGTCGCGGCCAGCGCCAGCAGCGGCCAGGACAGCCAGGAAGGCAGGGTTCGGAGCAGGATGATTTGCAAAGCCAGCGCCGGGACGATGGTCGCGAGCAACAGGATCAGGACAGCCAGCGCTCCACCGGCCCGCTTCGGCCAGGGAAAGGGCCGGTTCAGCGCGCGGTCCAGTCGCTCGATCAGCGCGCCGATCCACATGACCGGGTGGCGGATGGCGCGGAACACCGGGTCGGGGTAACCCATCGCTGCCTCCACGGCCAACGCGCCGGCCATCAGGCCGAGCTGGGCTGCAGGATCGAGGGGCCACATGGCAGGAGCGCTAGCATGACCGGCGGGACGGGGGCAGGGGAGATCGCCCATGGCGGCAGCCTCGACGACGCGCGCCGCCGGTTCCCGCGGGCGCCGTCGCCGTTCATCGACCTCTCGACCGGCATCAACCCGGTGCCGTACCCGTTCGCGCCGCTCCGCCCCGAAGCGTTCGCCCGGCTGCCTGAACCGAGCGCGGTATGGGCGCTGCAAGCGGCCGCCGCCCGCGCCTACGGCGTGGCCGACCCGGCGATGGTCGCGGCCGCGCCCGGCACGCAAATCCTCATCAACCTGCTGCCGCGCCTGTGGCCGCAAGCGACCGCCTCGATCCTCGGGCCGACCTACGCCGAGCACGCGGCGTCCTGGGCGGCGGTCGGGGCGGCCGTGCACGAGACGGCGGAGTTTGGGCAAATGGGCGGCGGGGCGGTGGCGCTGTGCAATCCCAACAACCCCGACGGACGCCGGGTCATACCGGGCGAGCTGCTCGCGCTGGCGGGCCGAACGCGGTTGCTGGTGGTCGACGAGGCGTTCGCCGACTTCGAAGGTCCCGGCCTCAGCCTCGCGCCCCACGCCGCACAACCCGGCGTGATCGTGCTCCGCTCGTTCGGCAAGGCGTTCGGGCTGGCCGGGGTGCGGCTGGGGTTCGCCCTCGCCGCGCCCGACACCGCGTCGGTCATCCGGCGGGCGCTCGGGCCGTGGGCGGTCAGCGGACCCGCCCTCCAGATCGCATGCGAGGCCCTGGCCGACACGGCCTGGGCCGACGCCACGCGCCGCCGCCTGGACCGCGATGCCGCCCGGCTCGACGCGCTGCTCGCCGCCGAGGGATGCCGGGTGATCGGCGGCACCCGGCTGTTCCGCCTGGTGGAGGCGGCCGATCCCGGCCTACTCGACCGTCTCGGCCGCGCCGGGGTGTTTATCCGCGCCTACCCCGACCGCCCGCGCCAGTTCCGCTTCGGCCTGCCAGCCCCGGACCACTGGGACCGCGTGCAAGCCGCCCTGGTCGGCTAGCCCATCTTATTCAGCGCATGCCAGGGATTCGCTGGCGGATGTAGCGTAAGGGTCTGATTGCAAGCAGAAACTTGGGTGTCGACGCCAAACTTTGCCGAATCGGAC
>JAABUX010003461.1_pt1 | contig 20910 bp, 16 predicted proteins | sample 5561851 | NCBI WGS metagenome assembly JAABUX01 (sample SAMN10711883, study PRJNA513361) | rock metagenome | isolation source: Antarctica rocks | place: Antarctica: Victoria Land, Richard Nunatak red sandstone | collected 2016-01-03 | reverse complement strand
TTCGTTGGCTACCACTCCACAAAAATTCCGAATCGGAGGCATGATGCTGTTCCCCAAAAAATTCCTTCTTTCCGATCTGTACTTCGCCCTGATACTTTCGCTGCCAGCAACTTCAATCGCACAATCTTGCAAAGAGAGTCCCGACCCCTCAGGATCCCCAACCAATGTACGGGAACGCTTGATCCTCGAATCGCAGCGAGTTGCTCTGCCCAAATTGATTGAATCGGCGACATCCCCCGACGCCGAAGCTTTGGCAAGCCAGTTGAGCGTCCTCGCACGAGACATGCAGGTTGCTTGGCTCAAACGGGGCCTTAACAAGTCGCCCCTGCCCGAAAATATTGATGCCCGGCTGTCCGACGCAGGAGCGTTGCACAGGAAAAAGATTGCCGAGGAAGTGGGCAAGATCGCATCATTGACTCTTGTCGAATCGGCGTCGCGACAAGATCTGGCGCAGAAGAAAAGTCGGGGTCAGGGTCCGCGTGCCGGTCTCCAGAAGGACGCGATGAGTGCGGACCGTTCGCCAGATTCCGTCGAATCTGAGCGGGTCAGGAATTTCGTGGGTGAAAATTGCTCCCAAGCTATCGGTTTCGTCAAACAACTCATGACCGATGCTCCGTGCCCCCTGTCGCCCGATCAAATTCAGCTCTCTTGTCGACTAGATAGGGCGATCAGAGCTTGTTTCTCCTACTGGGTAATTAAGCATCTGGACGCCATGCCAGATGAAAAAAATCTTTTAGAAGCCGCGAAACGCGTGAAACAGTCTTTAGGCAACATTGCAGATAACGTCTTGTTTCAAGCCATCCTCGATCCAGGCGAAGTCGAGAAATTCAATCAAGTGAACTATGCATCGAGAGGAACGAGGGTTTTGCTCGAACCAGAGGTCATTGCCAACCTGGGCATTTCAAGAGACCAACGCAAGCTGATCATTGAAGGTCTGGAAGAAAAATTCCGCCGCGTCGTGCAGTTGAGACGAACCGAGCCGGATCTGCCCAACGATTCTTCTCCCGCCGAACGGACATTGGCAGCGTCCCAGTTGAACGAGAGGTTGGAACGAGAACGGGCTGAAGCCGATGAAGCCATCTACGATCTTTTGACACCTTCCCAAATCATAAAGCTTTTCAAGATGACCGGGCGATGGGCTCCTAAACCCGCAAAATCGCGCCGGCAAACCGATAAATCCACCCGAGCACCCTCATCTTCTCTGTTCCCGAACGACGATCCCGCGCCGTCCCGAGGGGTCTGACGAGAATGGCACTTCCTGAAGCGCAACTCTTTTCATGTCAGCCACCTGGAGAACGACGGCCTCGCTCGCGGTAAGCTCGGGTTGATTCACGACCCCGGGCTCGCCAACGAGGAGGCCGCCGTTGCATCAGCCTACCAAGGACCACCTCCGTCGCCACGTCGATTCCCTCCGCCATGACCCAGCCCGACTCTTCGCCGGACTCCTCGACCCCGCCCTGGTCGAGGACGCGTTGCTCGGAGAGCGGGTCCGCTGGCGGGACTGCGTCTATACCCTCTGCGTGACCCTCTGGGCCTTCCTCGGCCAGGTCCTCTGCCCCGACCATTCCTGCCGCGCCGCCGTCGCCCGCCTGATCGTCGCCCTGGTCGCACGCGGCGAGGCGCCATGCTCGGCCGACACCGGGCCCTACTGCAAGGCCCGCCGGCGCCTGCCCGTCGGAGTCCTCTCGCGGCTGGCCCGCCGGCTGGGCAAGGATCTCGATGGACGGGCCCCCGCCGATCTTCACTTCAAGAGGCGTCGCATCCTGCTCGTCGACGGCACCACGGTCAGCATGCCCGACACCGAGGAGAATCAGCGGGCCTTCCCTCAGAGCCGGGCCCAGAAGCCCGGGCTGGGCTTCCCGCTGGCCCGGTTGGTGGCCGTCATCTCGCTGGCCACCGGGGCCGTGCGCGACACGGCCATCGGTCCCTGGCGCGGCAAGCGGACCGGCGAGATGGCGTTGTTCCGCTCGCTCTGGGATGGCCTGGAGTCGGGCCAGGTCGTGGTGGGCGACCGTTATCTCGCCTCGTTCTTCACGATCGCCTCGCTGGGCGGTCGCGGCGTCGACGTCGTGTTCCGGATGCACCACGGCCGGAAGGTCGACTTCCGGCGGGGCACCCGGTTGGGGGTGCTCGACCATGTGGTCAACTGGAACAAGCCGGCCTGCCCGGACTGGATGGACCGGGCGACCTACGATGGCCTGCCCGGCCAGCTCGCTGTCCGCGAACTGAAGGTGAAGGTCGAGCAGGTGGGCTTCCGCGTCGATGAACTGGTCCTGGCGACGACGCTGCTCGACGGGGTGTCATTCCAGGGCTAGCGCGCACTTTGAGTCGTTTCGGCAAGCTGTGACGCTTGCGCCCCGGGCTCCCTGATTGTAACCTTCTCTGGGAGACTTCATCGACGACGCACAGCGGATCACTCATGGCAGACATCCAGCGGACCGGCGTGGACGAGATCCTCCGGCATTTCGAGGAGTTGGACGACCCCCGATCCGCCATCAACTTGCAGCACCCGCTGGTGAGCGTGGTCGTCATCGCTCTGATGGCGATCCTAGCCGGTGCCGGCGGTCCCACCGCGATCGCCAAGTGGGCCGCATTGAAGGAAGATCTCCTGGTCGAATTGCTGAACTTGCCCTATGGGGTCCCGCGCAAGGATGTCTTTCGCCGCGTCCTGATGGCGCTCACGCCCGCCGCATTTCAAGCCTGCTTCGCCAACTGGCTGCGGTCACTGCGCCAGGCGGCGGCCACGAACAGCGGCGTGAAGCAACCGGTCCTGGCGATCGACGGCAAGACGGCCAGGCGGAGCCACGACCGCAAGAACGGCCTGGGCGCGTTGCATTCGGTCAGCGTCTGGGCCAGCGAGTTCGGCCTGTCGCTGGGGCAAGTCGCCTGCGCCGAGAAATCGAACGAGATCACGGCCATCCCCGAGTTGCTCAGGCTGGTGGACATCAAGGGCGCCATCATCACGATCGACGCGATGGGGACCCAGAAGGCCATCGCCGGGCAGATCATCGAGGGGGAGGCGGATTATGTGCTGGCGCTGAAAGGGAACCAGGAGACGTTGCACCAGGCGGTCATCGACCACATCCACGAGCAGTGGGAGGACGACTTCGCGAGGGTGAAGGCACGTCGGCATCAGACCAAGGGATCGGGACACGGGCGTGAGGAGACACGGACCTACATCCAGATGCCGGCGCCCGAGGGCCTGCCCGGGCTGGATCTGTGGGCGGGCCTGAAGTCGATCGGCGTGGTGGTGTCGGAGTGCGTCCGCGAGGGGGAGGAGACCGCCGAGGTCCGCTATTACATCAGCAGCCTCGGGGTGGGCGTGAAGCGATTCGCGCACGCCATCCGGAGCCATTGGAGCATCGAGAACAGTTGCCACTGGAGCCTCGATGTGACCTATCGCGAGGACGAATCACGCATCCGGGATAAGCACCTGCGCGAGAACTTCGCGTGGCTGAATCGCCTCACCTTGTCGCTCTTGAAGCAGTATCCCGGCCGCGAGAGCTTGGCGATGAAACGACGGAGCTGCGGATGGAGCGACGACTTCCTGCTGAAAGTCCTTGTCGGGGCAACGCTTTAGTTGCCGCTGGCCCTGGGTGTCATTCACCAAGGAGGAGGTGGCGAGACTGTATTTCGAGCGATGGAACGTCGAGCTGGATCTGCGATCGATCAAGGTCGAGATGCAGATGGATGTGCTGCGTTGCCGGTCGCCGGAGATGGTGGAGAAGGAGATCTGGGCTCACATGATGGCCTACAACGCGGTGCGGTCGCTGATGGGCGAGGCCGCCGAGGAGCTCGCGATGGGGCCACGGCGGTTGAGCTTCGTGGGGGCGATGCAGACGATGCGGGCGTTCGAGGAGGCGATCCGCCAGGCGAGCCCGGAGCGTCGAGTCGAGTTGGTGCAGCAGAGGCTACGAGCGATCGCCTCCCATGAGGTGGGCGATCGCCCCGGTCGGGTCGAGCCCCGAGCGAAGAAGCGTCGCCCCAAACCGCATCGCTTGCTGACCGTGCCCCGCCGAGAGGCTCGGAAGCAGTTGCTGCACAATGCTTAACGCTTCGGGAAGTGCCATTCGGTTCAGGCCTAACGGTGACTTGCCTCGCCCCGGAGGATCGGACCCAAAACTTCGCCGAAGGCGTCGGCCATCCGGGCGAAGCCGAGGTCGGTCGGGTGGGAGCCGTCAACGGTCCCCTCGCCGTCGTCGCCGAGTTGCGGGTCGCCGGGGAGGTAGTGCAACCCCTCGACGCCGCTCGCGAGCAACCGGTCGTAGGCCGATCTGAGGGCGGCCCGGCTGGCGGCGTGGTGCCGGGCGTGGGCGGGGACGAGTGGGGCATTGCTGAAGGTCCGGTCCTCGGCCATCACGATCGCCGTGGCGGGGTGGGCCTTGCGGAGCTTGCGGACGAACGGCTCGACCCGCTCCTCGACCTCCGCCGCGACCATGTTCGGCAGGCAATCGAGCACGTAGATGGCCGGGTCGAGCTCGGCGAGGAGGTCCGCCATCTCCGGCTCCATCTTGCCGTTGCCCGAGAACCCGAGGTTGATCACCGAGCGATCCAACCGCCGGCCCAGGATGGCCGTGTGGACCATCCCGGGTCGCGACGCGCAACCGCCTTGCGTGATCGAGGTCCCGTAGAACAGGATCGGCTTGCGGGCCGCCTCGGGCCTCGACGCCGGGCGTTCGACGGCATGGCCCTCGGGCACGCCGATCTCCACCGACGAGACGCCGTTGTAGAGGGGCAGGTAGAGGAGATATTCGCGACGGCCTCCGGGGAGGCCGCCGGCCAGGGTCGACGTGTTGGTCGGGGCCGCCTCCGGCCGGCCGACGCCCAGCCATCGAAAGCGACCGTCCTCGGCCTTGACGTAGAGGTCGAGCCCGCTGACCCCGCTGGCGGCCATGTGCGACATGGCCAGTCGGTTGGAGGTGACCGTCCATCGGGCCCGGATCGTCGTCGCGTCGGTCGCGAACCGGACGCAAATCCCGGCCGACTGGCGGCTCAGGTCCCAAACGGCCGGGCGGACGAATCCTTGCGCCTTCGCGGAGAGCCGGTCGTAAAACGCCCTCGTCTCGGACCAGCCCTTCCCCTCCACCTCCAGGTCGCGGGCGTCGACCCAGCGGGTCTCTTCCTTGGCGACGGGCAGGGCGGAGTCGAAGAGGGCGTAGGCCGCTTGCCGCATCGCATCGGGGAAGTCGTGTTCGCAGTCGGGATGCTCGACGCGGAGGCGCTCGGGGTGGCCCTGGAGCTTGTAGACGGCCATCGCGGCGGCGGCGATCCGGTCCACGCTGTCCGGCCGGAAGTTGCCGTCCTTGAGCGGGGCGATGATCAGGACATGGCGAGGGGCCAGGGCGCCGATGATCTCGTGGAAATCGAAGGGGATGTCGCCGAGGTGCCCGCGATAGGCGGCCAGCCGTGGCATGTAGCGGGCCTGGGTCCAACCCTTCTGGGGCATCCACACCTTCTCATCACCGCCGTAATAGTCGAGGTAGGAGTCGAGCCCGCAGCTCGAGACGATGGCCTTGATCCGGTCGTCGAAGGCGGCCGTATACACCGAGTTGTGCCCGCCCAGCGAATGGCCGATCGCCCCGAAGCCCCCCGGGGCCACGAAGGGGAGCGACTCCAGGAGGTCGAGCCCTCGGATGTTGTCCCAGACCGCCTTGAGGGTCCCGCTCTCCCAGCCGAGCGCCTCAAGGTCGGGCCGGTATTTCGCCAGCAGGGGATAGTTCGGCGCCAGGGTCACGTAGCCGCGCTCGGCCAGCTCGCTGGCGTACTGGCGGTTGGGTCGGTCGCCGAGCCCGACCACGATCCCGTGACCCACCACGTCGTCGGTCGCGTGCAGGCAGAGGACCGCCCGGGCACGCTTGCCGTCGCCCTTGAGTACGGATTTCGGGATCGAGAGGTAGGCCGGCACGCGCGAGCCCGGCTCCGAGGCGTAGGTGATCAGCCGACGCACATACGACCCCCGATCCACCTCCTCCTCGACCCTCACGTCGAGCGGGCACCGCTTCTCCGATCCCGGGAGCCGCCCCATCACGGCCTGCATCCCGTCGAGGATCTCGCCCCGACGCTTGAGCCAGTCGTCGCCCGTCCGGACGGGTTCCGGCTCGTTGCCCGGCCCGCAGTAGAGGAGGAGGTTCTCCCGGGGCAGGCGAGGGCCCGGTGACAAGACGTCCGGCCGCCCCGGCGGGAGATCATCGGCCTGGGCCCGACGGTCGATGGCCGGGGGGACCATCAGGACCGCCCCGAACCAAGCCAACGCGATCGGGCGCCACGTCGCGGAGATTCGGAGATTCGGAGGGGGGTTCACGGTCGGACTCCGCGGATCTTGCTCGACGGCCGGGACGCACGAGTTCGATCGTCGCCACTTTATCCCGGTCATCTTCTCATGCCCGGTTGACATTCGGGGAGAGTCGTGTCATCTTGTGGGCGTTTAACCCTTGTTAAAATCCCCATCCGGCTTTCTCCCGTCAAGCAGGGGACCGGAAAAAGACAGGGAGGCAATCGGCCAGCAGGACGGGACGGGTCTCCGAGTCTATCCACCAAGCGAGACGATGACCATGAGCCGATGGATTGTCTGGTTCGCGATCCTCTCCCTTTCACCGCCGGCCGGGGCCCGCGCGGAGGGGCCGCTGAAGGCGGGCGTCTTCGCCGTCGACGCCTCCCCTCCGATCGGGAGTCCGCTCGCTTATGATCCCACCAAGGGGGTCCAGCAGCCGCTCAGTTGCCGGGGCGTCGTCCTGATCGGCGATGGCGGGCCGGTCGTCCTCTGCGTGGTGGACTGGATCGGGATCGGCAACGACGGCCAGGCCGAGTTCCGCGAAGCATTGGCGAAGGCGGCGGGGACGACCGCAGCCCGGGTCGCGGTCCATACCTTGCACCAGCACGATGCGCCGGAGTGCGATTTCTCCGTCGACCGGCTCCTGGCCAGGTACGGGATCAATCGCCAGGTCAGCGACGCGGACTACGAGAGACGGGTGATCGCCCGCGCCGCGGAAGCGGTCAAGGACGCCGTGGCCCGGGCGAGGCCGGTCTCGCACCTGGGCTTGTCGGGCGCGATCGTGGAGAAGGTGGCTTCGAACCGGCGAATCCTCGGCCCCGACGGCAAGGTGAAGTATATCCGGTATACCGCGTGCCGCGACCCGATCATCCGCGATGCGCCCGAGGGAACGATCGACCCAATGCTCAGGATGATCAGCTTATGGGATGGCGACACCGCGATCGTGGCGATGTCGTATTACGCGACGCACCCCCAGAGCTATTACCGGACCGGACTGGCCAACCCCGACTTCCCAGGGATCGCCCGCGACCAGCGGCAGGTCGCGACCGGGGTGCCCCACATCCATTTCGACGGCGCGGGGGGCAACATCGGCGCCGGGAAATATAACGACGGCTCGCCCGGGAACCGCCAGGTCCTGGCCGATCGCGTGGCCTCGGGGATGGCGAAGGCGTGGGAGTCCGTCCGGAAGGTGCCGATCGCGGCGTCCGACCTCGGTTGGTCCTCGATCCCCGTGGCGCTGCCGCCCGCCCCCCACCTCGACGAGGCCCGATTGCTCGCCACGGTCGAGGACGGGTCGGCCAGGGTCGCCGAGCGGGCCAAGGCGGCGAATGACCTGGTCTGGCTCCGCCGTTGCAAGGCCGGCGAGACGATCGACGTCTCCTGCCTCCGGCTGAAGAACGCCCGCGTGCTCCACCTGCCGGGCGAGCTCTTCGTCGAATACCAGCTCGCGGCCCAGGCGATGCGGCCCGACCTGTTCGTCGCCATGGCGGCCTACGGCGATTACGGCCCCGGATACATCGGCACCGAGGTCGCGTACCAGCAGGGCGGCTACGAGACCGCCCCTCGCTCGTCGCTGGTCGACCCCAGCGTCGAGCGGATCTTGACGGGAGCGATCCGGACGCTGCTCCGGGAGTGAAGTCCCCACGCTGCTCCGGGAGTGAAGTCCCCCGGGCGCGGCGCGGGGCGGCCGGAGCGGGCCGCGCCCGCGCCCTCGAAGCCGGCCGTTCACGGGATCGAGCCCACCGGGGAGGACAGCGAGTCGATCAGGTGCTGCAACGCCGCGGCGACCGCCCCTTGCATCTTGTTGCCCCGGGCCTGGACGATGCGGCACTCCTCGAAGGCCGGCCTCAGGGCCCTCCGCCTCGTCTCCTCGATGAGTCGGGAGAACAGGTCTTCCCGGAGGTCGAACAGGCGCCCGTTGAGGAACAAGGTCGAGGGGTTGAAGATGTTGATCACGGCGGTCAGCGCGATCGAGAGGTGCCCGATCAGCTCGCCGATCTCGGCCTCCATCTCCAGCCGGCCCGACCGCGCGAGCTGGACCACCTCGTCGATGTCGAGGCGGCGTCCGACCTTCGCCGAGATCCTCGCCGCCAGCGAGATGTCGCTGGCCACCGTCTCCAGGCAGCCGCGATTGCCGCACCCGCACGGCAGGCCGTCGGGGACGACCGGGATGTGGCCGATCTCGCCCGCGAACCCGTTCCGGCCCCGGAGGAGCCGCCCCTCGCTGACCACCCCCATCGCCATCCCCGTGGACAGGTCGAGCAGGACGATGTCGTCGAGCCCTCGGGCCTCGCCGAAGTACAGCTCCGCCAGGCAGAGGGCGTGCTTCGACTGGAGCGTCACGCATTCGAGCCCCAGCCGCTCGGCGAGGTCGCGGGTGGGCGAATATCCCTGGATCGCCCGGACATTCGCCGAGAGGACCGATCGGTCCGTCCGGATATCCACCAGGCCCGGCATGCAGATCCCGGCGCCCAGCGTCATCACCCCGGGGGCCTCCATCAGCTTCCCGGCCTCGGCGGCGAGGACGTCGATCAGCTCGTCGTAGGTTTCGGGCGTCCGGACCTTGATCCTCCGCTCCCGATGCAGAGTCCCGTCGAGGCCGGACGCCACGACCCAGCAATTCCCCGGCGCGATGACGATGCCGAGGAGCTGCGCCGTCTCGCTGGCCAGCTGCAACCGCTTGGCGGGCCGCCCGACCGCCCCGTCGGACAGTTCCACCTCCTCCAGCATCCGCGTGCCCAGGAGCCAGGCGGCCGCCTTGGACACGGTGGGCAGGCTGAGGTTCAGGTGACGGACGACCTCGGAGCGCGATAAGGGGCCGTGATTCCTGATCAACTTCAGGATCGTCTGCTCATGACCACCGGGGCGTCGGCCCGGCCGCGAGCCCGTCAGAGTTGCCACCACGTCGCCTCGGGTGTCGTTCGATGGGCCCGGTCGCGGCCGGAGCCTCCCGCAAGAAGGAGGACGCCGCACATCCCCACATCGCGTCCAGGGGCGATCCACGCCCCCTCGCGATGGCCCTCCAGCCCGGGCCGAGGAATCCCGCCTCCGCTCGGGCGATCGCGGCGATCCGGATCGCTCCTCAATCCCATCTCGTTCGCCCCCGGGGCCATTTCCATCCGACCATGATAGTCAGCGACGGGACATGAAGAACACCGCGGCATTTTCGAAATTAATTTTGATAAACTGCTTTACAAACTCGCTACCCGCTCCTTAGACTGCCCCCATCGGTAAGCCATCCGCACGCACCGATCCGACAGAGACCCTCATCGACGCCCGCAAGCCACGATGGCGACCCGGGATAATCGCTCGGCATGAGGGATGACCGATCGGATCGTGTGCGGATGTGCCGGGTCCTCGCCGGTCTCCGATCGAAGCGAAACGATGTCGGCCGGGATCAGGGGGCATCTCTCCCGCCCCTTCGCGGCCGCTCCCCGATCCAGGCGTGGGGCGCCACTCTCCCGGGCGCCCCGATCCCGTCCATCCAACGACCCCTCGCCGAGAGCCTCTCTCCCGCTCCAGGCGTCCTTCCCCCGCCCATGGCCCGCGCCGCCAGCCCGACCGATCCCCCGGCCCCGGGTGCGCGTGTTGGTGAGAATCCGTCCTTCGTCGGATCGAGACTCCCTCGCCTCGGTCCCTCCTTCCCGCGAAAGGGCCCGATCCATGACATCCCAGAGACGCGGCTTCACGCTGATCGAATTGCTGGTGGTGATCGCCATCATCGCCGTCCTGATCGCGCTGCTGCTGCCCGCCGTCCAGGCCGCCCGCGAGGCCGCACGGCGCATGCAGTGCACCAACAACCTGAAGCAGATCGGCCTGGCGCTGCACAATTACCACGAGTCGATCAACAGCTTCCCGATGGGCAGCGGCAACCCGACGATGGGCCCCAATGGCAATCCCGCCCCGATCGCCAAGCAGGGGCTCAGCGTCCACGCGGCGATCCTCGGGCAACTCGGCGAGATGCCCATCTACAACGCGATCAACTTCAGCTTCGGCATGGCCGACAACACCACCTATCCCGCGTTCCAGGTCAATCAGACGGCCCAGAAGACCCAGCTCAACGAATTCCTCTGCCCGTCCGACCCCAACGCCACCGTCTCGCTCGACACCTCCACCGCCGCCGGCAACAACTGCTATTACGCCAGCATCGGGGCCACGACCGACACCTACGGGGCCCTGGGCAGCAGCGGCCAGAACTGGGCGGGGGCGCCCTACACCGGCCTCTTCGCCCACCAGCAGTGCAAGTCGATCCGCGACGTGACCGACGGGACGTCCAACTCGGTCGCCTTCGCCGAGTCGACCGTCGGCGCCGCGAGCGAGCAGAAGGGGCAGAAGTTGATCGGCCTGACCGGGGTGAGCATCCCCGCCCCGGCCTTGCAGGTCAGCGCCTTCAACAACCCTGCCGGGGTCCAGTCCGGGATCCAGGTGTGCTCCGCGGCGTGGAGCGGCGGGACCGGCTCGGTCGACGTCCAGCGGGGCGACTCGTGGATGCACGGGTCGATGGCCATGACCCTGTTCAACACCGTGCTCGTGCCCAACGGCGAGTCGAGGCAGTGGACGTATTGCAGCGACACCGGGTCCGGGTCGGCCGCACGGTTCAGCAATTCGTCGAGCTACCACCCGGGCGGGGTCAATGTCCTGATGGCCGACGGCCACGTCCAGTTCCTCAAGAACTCGATCAACCAGCTGACCTGGTGGGGGCTGGGGACCATCGCCGGTGGCGAGGTCATCAGCTCCGATTCCTACTGAACGAAGGGCGATCGATCGCCGTCGCCGGGTGATCGGCCCCTCCGTTCCTGCCCGATCCGGATCCGAGGCGCTTCTTCCCCACACGAGAGGAGTTCATCGAGGATGCATCGAAAAAGAGGCTTCACGCTGATCGAGCTGCTGGTGGTGATCGCGATCATCGCCGTGCTGATCGCCCTGCTCCTGCCGGCCGTCCAGGCGGCACGCGAGGCCGCTCGGCGGACCCAGTGCGTCAACAACCTGAAGCAGATCGGCCTGGCGCTGCACAATTATCACAGCTCCAACGACTGCTTCCCCATGGGGTCCGGCAGCGGCATCTACCTGACGCCGGGCAATTACCTGGCGAAGGAAGGCTGGAGCATCCACGCGGCGCTCCTGCCGGCCCTCGGCGAGATGCCGCTGTACAACGCGATCAACTTCAACTGGAACGTCGACCCGCCCAACTGCAACACCACCGTGTTCTACACCCAGGTCAAGGAGTTCCTCTGCCCTTCCGACCCGAACGCCTTCGCGGTCGCGCACGACAACACGTCGGGCAACAACTGTTACTTCGGGTCGATCGGGGCCACGACCGACATCCTGGCGGGTGGCACGTCCTCGGCGCCGAATCTCTCCAACGTGCCGACCTCGGGCCTGTTCGCCTTCCAGCAGTCCAAGAAGATCGCGTCGGTGATCGACGGGACCTCCAACTCGATCGCCTTCGCCGAGTCGACGGTCGGGAATCCCGGCGCGAAGGCCGGTCAGAAGCTGGCCGGGCTGGTCAACGTGAGCCTGCCGGCCGGGGCCTTGCAGTCGAACGCCTTCAACAATTCGACCGCCGTGATCGCCGGGATCGCGGCTTGCTCCGCCCGGTGGAACACCGGCACCTCCACGCCCGACCTGCAACGCGGCGACACCTGGTGCCAGGGGGCGATGTGCGCGACCCTGTTCAACACCATCGTCCCGCCGAACGGCCAGAACGACGCCTGGGCCTATTGCAGCTCCGTGGGCTCGGGCGGAGTGTCCAACATCAGCAACGCCGACAGCTTCCACCCCGGGGGCGCCAATGTGCTGATGACCGACGGGTCGGTCAAGTTCATCAAGGACTCCGTCAACCAAGCCGTCTGGTGGGGACTGGGGACGATCGGGGGAAGTGAGGTGATCAGCAGCGACTCGTACTGACCGGGCTCGCCCGGGGACCGACCACGGCCTTCGCGGCCGCGCGGCGCCGATCCACGCGGGGGGATCGGTCCGGAGTCGAAGACGACGGCGCGGCCATCGGGATAGACGCTCTCCGCGACGTTCCATTTCCCTTCAAACTCGGGATGGAGTGCTTCGATGATGAGCAAGAGACGAGGTTTCACCCTGATCGAGCTGCTGGTGGTGATCGCGATCATCGCGGTGCTGATCGCGCTGCTGCTGCCCGCCGTCCAGGCGGCGCGCGAGGCGGCCCGGCGCATGCAGTGCGTCAACAACCTGAAGCAGATCAGCCTGGCGCTGCACAACTACCACAGCACCAACGACTGCTTCCCCATGGGTTGGGGCAGCGGCGTCCTCACCGGGGCGCCTTCGCTCTACGAGGCGAAGGAGTCCTGGGCCGTCCACGGTGCCATCCTCCAGTTCATGGGCGAGGGGCCGACCTACAACGCGTGCAACTTCAACTGGAGCCCCGACGAGCCCTGCAACCAGACCGTCGACAGCACCCAGATCAAGGCCTACCTCTGCCCGTCCGACCCCAACGCGACGACGGCCACTTACGGCGACAACGGGGTCCTGACCTCGGCCAACAACTCCTATTTCGCCTCGATCGGGCCGACCACCGACATCCGGGGTGGCCTGGCGACCTCGGCCCCCAGCTTCGCGGGCAACCCCACCGCCGGCCTGTTCGCCTTCCAGCTCTCCAAGAAGATCGCCTCGGTGACCGACGGGACCTCGAACTCGATCGCCTTCGCGGAGTCGACCGTCGGCGTCCCCGGCCAGGCGGCCCGGCAGAAGTTGATCGGCCTGGTCAACGTCGCCATCCCGGCGGCGGGGGTCCAGCAGAACGCCCTGAACAATCAGGCCGGCGTCAACTCGGCGATCGCCGCGTGCTCGGCCGCCTGGCAGGCGGGGCCATCCTCGTCGGTCGACATCCAGCGCGGGGATTCGTGGCAGCAGGGGGCGATGTGCATGACCCTGTTCAACACCATCTGCACGCCCAACGACCAGGCCGGCGAGTGGGCCTATTGCAGCAACGTTGGCTCCGGTGCATGTTCCAATATCAGCAACGCCGATAGCTATCACCCGGGCGGGGTCAACGCCCTGATGGCCGACGGCAGCGTCAAATTCATGAACTCGGTCAACCAGACGATCTGGTGGGCCCTCGGCTCGATCGGCGGCGGCGAGGTCATCAGCAGCGATTCCTATTGATGGCCCCGCCCGACGACCGCTCCCGGGTCGCGATCCCATCCGATCGCCGCGCGTCCCGTGACTCTCCCACGTGACGCCGCGCAATCGCCCCGATCCGATTGGCACGCGCGACGCTGGAAGTGCTATCCTCCCCGGACGCTCGCGGACGACCATCCAACCCGGCCAATGATGGGGACATCCATGACGCCCGACGATCGGCGCGGACACGGCCTCAATACGGATCACCTCATCAGCCATGCCCACGCCTTCGGTTCGTTCCGCGCCCGGGAGCGTGAGGGGTTGGTGGTGGCCTCGCGGCGGGGGATGCTCAAGGCGGGGCTGGCAGGCCTGGCCGGCCTGAGCCTGCCCGATCTGCTCCGGGCGAGGGCCGACTCGACGGCGGCGGGTTGGCCCGTCGCGGGCGGCAAGAGCGTGATCCTGCTCTGGATGGCCGGCGGCCCGAGCCAGATCGACACCTGGGACCCCAAGCCCGACCGCCCGCTCCAGAACCGCGGGCCCTTCGGGGTGATCTCGACCCGGCTCCCCGGCGTCCAGGTCTGCGAGCACCTCCCCCGACAGGCGGCGATGCTCGACAAGTTCACCCTGATCCGCTCGGTCGACTGCCGGCACAGCAATCACGAGCCGAACACGGTGATGCAGACGGCCGTGCTCGACGCCGAGCCCCGGACGAACCCGGAGGCCCGGCATTACCCGGCCATCGGGTCGGTCGTCGCCAAGTTCCACGGCCCGAATCACCCGGCCATGCCGCCCTATGTCGCGTTCATGAAGTCGCGGTCGCACCTCGCCTTCGGCGGCTATCTCGGGTCGCGGTACGACCCATTCATCGCCGACCGGGCCGCCCGCCTGCCGGTCTACACCAACGTGGGCGTCGACACGGGCGAGGTGACGGGCGCCGACTTCTTCAGGCTGCCGGAGGGCCTGACGCCCGAGCGGCTCGGCGGCCGGAGGTCGCTCCTGGGACAGCTCGACGCCCTCCGCGCCGCCCTCGACCGCTCGGGGGCGTGGGATGGCTTGGAGGAGTTCGATCAGCAGGCGATCGAACTCCTCGTCGGCCGCCGCGCCCGCGACGCGTTCGACCTGGACAAGGAGTCGGAGAAGTCTCGCGAGCGGTACGGCGACCACCTCTGGTGCCGGCAGGCGCTGCTGGCCCGGCGGCTGGTCGAGGCGGGGGTGGCCTTCGTCACGCTCGACCTGAGCTACCACGGCGCCTCGGGGACCTGGGACACTCACGGCGACAACATCCCCCCTTACGGCGGGATCAGCCGGGGCCTGAAGCCGCTCCTGCCGATCTTCGACCGCCTGATCACCACGCTCGTCGCGGACCTCGACGAGCGTAGGCGGCTCGACGACACGCTGGTCATCGCGATGGGCGAATTCGGGCGGACTCCGGTGATGGGCACGCAGGGTAGCACCGACGGCCGGAACCACTGGCCCAATGTGATGTCGATGGCCCTGGCCGGGGGCGGACTCCGACACGGCCAGGTCATCGGGGCCACCGAGCCGGACGGCGGCCAGATCCGGTCGAGGCCCGTCACCCCCGGCGACCTCGCCGCCACGATCTACCGCCACATGGGGGTCCCCCTCGACACGACCTACGACGATCCCGCGGGCCGCCCCCGTTTCATCGTCGACCGAGGCCGGCCGATCGAGGAGCTTTTCTGAGCCGATTGACGTGATCGCGGGGCGCGGAAGGGGCCGCGAGCCACCCTCATCTCATCCACATCCGGCAGCGATCCGGAGGAGCCACTTGCCATGAATCGATCCCGCATCTTCCCGAAGCTCGCCGGCCTCTCGATCCTGCTCCTCGCCAGTTCCGTCGCCCCCTCCGCCGGCCGGGCCGACGACGACCTGTCCGCCGAGCTGCCGCGGATCAAGCCGCTCGGACCCGAGGCCGCGTTGAAATCGTTCCGGGTCCACCCGGGTTTCAAGCTCGAGGTGGCGGCGACCGAGCCCCTCGTCACCGACCCCGTCAGCGCCTGCTACGATGCCGACGGCCGGCTCTACGTCGTCGAGATGCGCGGCTATCCCTACCCCGAGGACTCGCCCACGGGTTATGTCCGCCGGCTGGAGGACACCGACGGCGACGGCCACTTCGACAAGAGCACTATCTTCGTCCCGGGCCTGTCCTGGCCGACCGGCGTGATCCCTTACGACGGCGGCGTCTTCATCGCCGTCGCGCCCGACATCCTCTATGCCAAGGACACCGACGGCGACGGCGTCGCCGACATCACGAAGAAGATGTTCACCGGGTTCCAGACCCAGAACGTCCAGGGGCTGTTCAACGGCCTCCTCTGGGGCCCCGACGGCTGGATCTACGGCGTCTCCAGCTCGAATGGCGGTGTGATCGCCAACCTCACCCGGCCCGGGGCGAAACCCGTCTCGGTCCGGGGCCGCGACTTCCGGTTCAAGCCTGACGGCTCGGCCTTCGAGGCGATCTCGGGCGGCGGCCAGTTCGGCCACAGCTTCGACGACTGGGGGCATCGGTTCACCTGCATGAACAGCAACCACATGCGGCAGGTCGTCCTGCCGTCCTGGTACCTGGAGCGCAACCCGGCGCTCCTCGACTCGAAGGTCGTCGAGGACATCGCCGAGGAAGGGGGGGCCGGGCCGGTCTTCCGGATCAGCTCGGCCGAGCCCTGGCGGATCGTCCGGACCCGCCAGCGGGCGGCCGACCCGGTGATGTCCCGACGGCTGCCCCCCAGCGAGCTGGTCGCGATCGGCTTCTTCACCTCGGCGACCGGGGTGACCATCTATCGGGGCGACGCCTTCCCGCCCGAATACCGCGGCAACGCCTTCATCGGCGACGTGGGCGGGAACCTCGTCCACCGCAAGACCCTGACCAAGAAGGGCGCGGCGTTCATCGCCCGCCGATCCGACGCGGACGTCGAGTTCCTCGCCTCGACCGACAACTGGTTCCGCCCGGTCAACTTCGTCAACACCCCCGACGGGACCCTGCTGATCCTCGACATGTACCGCGAGACGATCGAGCACCCGTTCTCGATCCCCGAGCCGATCAAGAAGCACCTCGACCTGACCAGCGGCAAGGATCTCGGCCGGCTCTACAACCTCGTCCCCGAAGCCGGCTACCGCCACCGTCGCCCCCGGCTGGCCGAGGCGACGAACGACGTGCTCGTCGCGACCCTCGCCGACCCCGCCGCCTGGTGGCGCGAGACCGCGCAGCGGCTCCTGATCGAGCGGAAGGCCGCGGGCGCCGTGCCGGCCCTGAAGGCCCTCGTCCGCGAGCGTCCGACCCCGCTCGGGCGCGTCCACGCCCTCTGGACCCTCGGGGCCCTCGGGGCGATGGGCGAGGATGACCTGCTCGTCGCGCTGAAGGACGCCGAGCCGGGGGTCCGCGAGCAGGCGGTCCGGCTCGGCGAAGGGCACCTGGGCCCGGGTTCGACGGTGATCGGGCCGATCCTGTCCCTGGCGGAGGACCCCGACCCGATGGTCCGCCTCCAGGTCGCCTTCAGCCTCGGCGGCCTGTCGGCCGGCGACGGCCGGGCGCTCGACGCCCTGGCGGCGATCGCCGCCATCGATGCCGGCGATCGTCGGACCCGGGCCGCCGTGCTCAGCTCGATCCCCGGCCGGCCCGCTGCCCTGATGGCCCGCCTGGCGGAGAAGTCGCCGGGCTTCTTCGCCCGGCCTGAGGGGGGCGGCTGGCTCGCGGATCTCGCGGTGCTGGTGGGGATGGAGAAGGACCCGACGGCCGTCAAATCGGTCCTCGCCCGCTTCTCCGGCCCGGATTCGAACCCGACCATCACCCGCGAGGTCCTGCTGGCCCTCGGCACGGGCCTGAAGCGGTCGGGGAGTTCGCTCCGCGAGGCGCTCCGAGGCCCGACCGTCCCGGAACTCGACGCGGTCTTCGCCCGCGCAGCCAGGGTCGCCGGGTCGGATGGCCCCGTCGCCGCCCGCGTCGAATCGATCGGGCTCCTGGGATACGGGCCGCTCGACCAGGCGCTCGCGACGATCCCCGACCGGCTCGACGCCCGCGAGCCGAACGAGGTCCAGCTCGCGGCGGTCCAGGCACTGAAGGACATCCCCGATCGCCGCGTCGGCGCGATCATCGCCGATCACCGGAAGGGCCTGAGCCCGGCCGTCCGCCGCGAGGCGATCGAGGTCCTGTTCGCACGCCCCGAGCATCTCGCGACGCTCCTCGACGCCCTGGAGGCGAAGACCATCATCGCCGCCGACATCGAGCCGGCGCGCCAGAAACAGCTCCTGGCCCACCCGATCGCCGCCGTCAGGGGGCGGGCCGAGACGCTCCTCCGGGGGTCCGACCGGCCCGACCGCGCCGCGGTCCTCGCCGCGTTCCGGCCCGCGCTGGCCCTGACCGGCGACCGCCAGAAGGGCAAGGAGGTCTTCGGCAAGACCTGCGCCTCCTGCCACCGGGCCGAGGGCCAGGGCGTCGAGATCGGCCCGAATTTCGCGACCGTGACCGGGCGGACGCCCGAAGACCTGCTCGTCCACATCCTCGATCCCAACCGCGAGATCGCCCCGAACTACATCAACTACTCCGTCGGGACCTTCGACGGCCTGAGCTTCACCGGCATGATCGCCGAGGAGTCGGCCACCGCCGTGACCCTCAAGCGGGCCGGCGGCGCGACCGACGTCATCCCCCGGAACCGGATCGAGTCGATCGCGTCGAGCGGCCTCTCCCTGATGCCCGAGGGTCTGGAGCTGGGCCTCAAGCCCGCGGACCTGGCCGACCTGATCTCGTACATCCGGAGCATCCAGTCCGGCGGCCAGACGATCTCGATCCGCTGAAACTGACGAGTCCCCGGCCCCGGGAGCTGCGCGTCACCGCGCGGGGTCCGAGGGTCTGACCCCGCGGCACCCGAATCCAGGTCAAGGCCGGCCGGGCCGCGGGCCGCCGGAGGGGGCGCAACGCCGGCTGATGCGAAGATCGCCCGGCGAGGCCCGGAATCCTCGGCTGGCGCAGGCCGGGTCCGTGGCGAGCATGATCAAGTGGCGGCAGGGTCGGTGACGCGAGGCGACTCCAATCCGGCCCGTCACCGCGCCGCCTCGTGATCTAACAATGTTGCACGGCTCCTGCCCGATAGGTTATCTTTCGGATTGGGCGCAACTCGGTGCCCCTCGCAGGGATCGCACCGCCGGGCCCGCACCATGGACGACCTCTCCCGCTTCTGCTGCCTGAATTCCGACTGCCCCGATCATGGCAAGCGGGGGGCCGGAAACCTGACCGTGCCCCACCGCTACGGCCCCGGCAAGGCCCGCCGCATGCTCCGCTGCCGCACCGTGTCCGTCCGGTGAACCACATCTATTCGCCGACTGGGTCGGGCTCGATGATGGAACGACTGGAGTTCCCATCGTGGAGCCTCGACCATGGCAAGGGTACGACGCGGGGCGGTGGCTTGGGCGGCCCTGATCGACGAGTGGAATGACAGCGGCCTGAGCTTGCCCGCTCTCTGCCAGAGTCGTGGCCTCAATCTCGGCACGATGCAGGGCTGGGTCTACAAGCGTGGTCACCGATTCGCCATCGAGCGGGTCCGGGCTCAAATCCATGACGAGACGGTTCAGGGCGACGATCCGTCGGCGACCGCCTTCCTCCCGGTCCATCTCGTCGAGCCGATCACGGCGACCGGATCGGGCGTCGAAGTCGTCCTAGGACACGGGCGGCGGATCGCGGTCGCTCCCGGCTTCGACCCGGAGACCTTGCGGCGGGCCCTCGCCGTATTGCAAGACCGCCCGTGCTGAGCCTCTCCTCGGCACTCCGCATCTTCCTGGCCGTCGAGCCCGCCGACATGCGCAAGGGCTTCGACGGGTTATCCCAACTCGTTCGCGAACGGATCGCCCAGAACCCGCTCTCGGGCCACCTCTACGTCTTCCGCAACCGCAGACGCGACCGGATTAAGGTTCTCTACTGGGACCGCGATGGCTTCGCGCTCTGGTACAAACGCCTCGAGAAAGGCACCTTCCGCTTTCCCGAGGCCAAAGACGGCCGCGTCGAGGTCACTCCCGCCGAGATGGCCGCCATCCTCGAAGGCATCGACCTGCGTCAGGCCCGGCGGCAGGTCCGCTTCTCCCTGCCCGCGTCGCAACCCGCTTGAAAAATTCATACATATAATATGTTCGATTGAATATTCGATTTCACATCGACGGGATACTCGCGTATTGATGGTATGACGACCCTCGATGTCGACAGCCCGCTCCCCGACGACATCGAGTCCGCCCACCGGCTCATCCGCGAGTTGCTCGCGACCCTCCGCCAGCAGACCCACCTCAACGAATCGCTCCAGCATCAGCTCGAACAACTCCTCCGCCGGCTCTACGGCAAGAAGTCCGAGAAGCTCGACCCCGGCCAGCTCCTGCTCTTCGCGCGGGAGATCCTCGAGGCCGGTGGGTCCGAGATCATATCAGAGCCGACGCCCGCGGTGCCGGCGGCGAGCCCCCCAACCCCAGGTCACGGACGCAAGCCCTTGCCGGCGAGCCTGCCTCGCCAGCGGGTCGTCCACGACGTCCCGCTCCAGGAGCGGCCTTGCCCCGACTGCGGCGAGATCCGTCAGCCGTTCGGCGAGGAGGTCCGCGAGCAACTTGAATACGTCCCGGCCTCGCTGATCGTGCTCCAGCACGTGCGGCCCAAGTACGCCTGCGAAGCGTGTCGGGCTCACGTCGCGATCGGCGGGCGGCTCCCCGAGCCGATCGAGAAGGGGCTGCCCGGCCCGGGACTGCTGGCTCACGTGGCCGTCAGCAAGTACGCCGATCACTTGCCGCTTTACCGTCAGGAAGGGATCTTCAAACGATTCGGCGTCGATCTGGCCCGCTCGACGATGTGCGACTGGATGGCCACCATCGCTGGCCTACTGGCGCCGATCGTCAAGGCGATGCTCAAGCGGGTGCTTCTGTCGGATGTGGTCCAGACCGACGACACGCCGGTCAAGGTGCAGGAGCACGACGGCCCGGGGATCAAGACCGGCCGACTCTGGGTCCACATCGGTGATGGAAACAACCGTTTCATCGTCTATGACTACACGCCCGACCGCAGCCGCGACGGCCCCGGGCGGATCTTCCAGGGCTTCGAGGGCTACCTCCAGGCCGACGCCTACTCGGCCTACGACGCCTTGTTCAAGGGCGGCAAGATCGTCGAGGTCGGCTGCTGGATGCACGCGAGGCGGAAGTACTACGATGCAAGAGCCAGCGACCCGGTGCGGTCGCACCTGATGCTGGCATGGATCGTCGGGCTCTACGACGTCGAGGAGGACGCGAAGAAGGCGAGGAAGAAGCACCCCGGGTGGGACGAGGCGACCTGGCATGCCTACCGACATGATCTCCGATCGCAGCGTTCGCGGCCGATCCTGGAGGCGATCCACACCTGGCTGGAAGCCGAGCGCCCGAAGGTCCTGCCGAAGAGCCCGATGAACCGGTGAGCGTCACGATAGTTGGTGGTACGGCTGATCAGTTGGGGCTGAAATCGCGGCCCCAGAAGGCTTCCCATTGGCCCTTCTCGCTGCGGTACAGGGCGCGGAGGTGGCAGACCGCGTCGGCCC
>JAABUX010003460.1_pt1 | contig 20910 bp, 24 predicted proteins | sample 5561851 | NCBI WGS metagenome assembly JAABUX01 (sample SAMN10711883, study PRJNA513361) | rock metagenome | isolation source: Antarctica rocks | place: Antarctica: Victoria Land, Richard Nunatak red sandstone | collected 2016-01-03 | reverse complement strand
CGATTACAATGCGTAGGGCGCGGTCGGCCTCCTCGTCGACGGGCAGGCCATCGCGCGCATCGTACACCTCGACCAGGCCGGACTCGATGGCAAAGAGCATCGGGTCGTACGCCGCCTCATCGCCCGTAACGTCGACCGGCTCGATGCGCTCGCGCGTCGTCTCCACCGGCGCCTCGGCGGCGCGCCGCTGCAACGCGGCAAACTGCGCCCGCCGCCGCTCCTCGCGCCCCGGATCCTTGGTCTTCTTGTTGCCCTTACTCATCTTGCCCTAGATCCTCCATCGCCAACCGGCGCGCTTCGTGTGCGAGGATAGGCTCAAGGGTTGCCGCTCATACTCCCTCTCTTTACCGTAGACGCGCATCATTGTGCGTAGAATGGAGCGGCGCGCTGATGTGTCGCGTGAACGCTCGACATCGTCGCGCACCAGCACATCAACGGGGTGTCCGAACAGGTCCGCAATATCCTCGCACAGGTCGACGAACGCCAGACCAGGAGTATAGCCGGGCTCGAACGAGACCACAACATCGACATCGCTTCCCGGCGCGAAATCGTCACGCAAAATCGAGCCAAACAGGTAGAACTCCTGAATGTGCCAGCGGCGGCATAGGTCGGCGATACCGCTCGATGGAATACGATGCGGATACCTCATGGGCGAGACAAGGGCCACCCCATCATCCATCGCGAACCATGCCTTATCAGTCCTTCCCCATCGCATCCATGAATTGCACTAAACCGGCAGATGTCCTGGCATCCGATCACGCGGGCTTCATCGTCGTGCTGTCCGTTCATTCCAGGTAACTATTGTCACTCTACACGAACCGGGGGACTGAAACAAACGCGCGAATCATGAGCGCGCGGGGCCGGACGTGTGTCGGAACGCCTGCCCGCTGACTGCTGACTTAGGTTGCGTAGGCGCGGAGTTGGCGGGACTGGGCGGGGCGGCGCAGCTTCTGCATGGCGCGCGCCTCGATCTGACGCGCGCGCTCACGGCTGATACTGAAGCGCGCGCCGATCTCGTCGAGCGAGCGCGCCCGGCCGTCGGGGACCATCCCGTAGCGCAGGCGGATGATTTCCTGCTCGCGGCCGGTCAGGCTGGATAGAGCGCGGTCCAGGTCCCCGCGCAGCATACCCTGGGCCACCGACGCGCCGATGTCCGGCGTGCTCACGTCCTCCACGAACTCGGAGAGCGTCGAGGAGTCTTCGTCGTCGCCGACTGGCGTCTCCAGCGACGTGACGTCCTGGCCCGCCAACAGATCGGCGCTCAGCCGCTCCTCGCTGACACCGACGCGGCCCGCCAACTCGTGTTGCCTGGGCTCGCGGCCCATCTCGGTCGTCAACTCGCGGCGCGCGCGCGCCACCAGGTTCAGGCGCTGCTGCACGTGCACCGGCAAGCGCACCGCCCGCGACTGCGTCGAGATGCCACGCAGCACCGACTGGCGAATCCACCAGATGGCATAGGTGGAAAAACGGTAGCCCAGCGAGGGATCGAACAGCTCGGTCGCGCGCATCAGGCCAAAGTTGCCCTCCTGCACCAGGTCCAGCAGGGGCATACCGCGGCCCATGTACTTCTTGGCGACGCTGACCACCAGGCGCAGGTTGGCCTCGGTCAGTCGGGCGCGGGCGCGGCGCGCCTGGTGCACCAGCGCGCCGTCAACGCTCCACCCCTGCAGCGCGTCGCGCGCCGCGTCTTCATCGACGCGGATCAGGGCCGCAAGGCGGGTCGCCAGCGTGGCCAGACTGCTCTCCTGGCTCTGGATCGTCTCGAATAGACTGTCCGCCTCGCTGCGGCCCAGCCCCAGCAGGCGCGCCGCCCAGTGCGCCGCCACGTGCTCCTGATAGGGTTGCCCGTCGACCAGCGGCAGCGCCACGGCCTCCGTCTCGCCCTCGTCGCCCGTGCCGAGCTCACGCACCTGGAAGGTCACGTGGCGGCGGAACCCCTGTAACACCCGCTCGGTATCGGCGTCCAGGCCGCCGATGGCGGCCAGCGTCCCCAACGCCGCGATCACCGCGTCGTCGGCGGCGACGACGGCGCGGATCAAACTCTCGAAGCCGCCGCGCCAGTTGTCTCGCGCGCGGAGGGTCGTGTCGATCATCCCGCTCACGGCCAGCACGTCCCCGTCGTCGCGGGATCGCCTCTCTAAGAGAACGCGACAGAGCGCGGCCAACGCGGCCGGGTGCAGGCCAAGCAGGGGGGCCCAGGCCGCCGCCGTCCCGTCGATCACCTCGGGCTGGCGTTGGAGGAGCAGCCAGCGGACGCGCGCATGGAGCGAGCGCAAGGCGCGGGTGATCTCCACGTTGCCGCGGTGCAGGTCGCTGCCGAGCGCGCGCTCCTGCTCTTCGTTGAGCAGGGGGACGCGCCCTATCTCGCGCAGGTAGGTGCGGACGGCGTCGTCGATCGGGACAGCAGCCTCAATGGCCTCGGTCGTCTCCAGGGTCTGGGGCTGGGGCCATTTCTCCCCGGCGTTGCCAGCCCCCTCGGTGTGTGTCGTATGCTCCGCAATCCCGGTCCCGCTGCTATTCCGTCGTGGGTCCATCGCGCACCTCTTTTTCCTTTCGTCCTGGTCAATTTCCGCACTGACATCTTATGAACAGTTTGCCATATCGCGGCTGCCCGTGCCTACACCCCAATGGAGGTGGAATACCCCCCGGATGGGTGGTATCTGGCCATGCGAACGCCGGTCAAGGCGACATCTGCCATTTTGCCATGCTGATCGGGCCTGACCGACGGGCGCACCATCACAGTCGTGGGGAGTAGCCCCTTGCTGACCCCATCCTCGGGCCATGCCCAACCGGACGGAGTACACTACTAGTAGGCCAAACCAACACGCTACCGGAGGACAAGACTGTCGTGACCTTGCAGACCGCGCATACTCCTACCCTGATGGCTGTACATGCCCACCCCGACGACGAGTGCTTCGGCGGAGGCGGCACGCTCGCCCGCTACTCCGCCCAGGGCTACACCACCGTGCTGGTCACCTGCACTAACGGCGAAGAGGGCGAGATCGTCGACCCAACCATGGACATCGAGGCGGTGAAGCCGCGTCTGGCCGAGGTGCGCGGGGCCGAGCTGGCCGCCGCCGTGCGGGTGCTCGGCATCACGCACGCCGAACGCCTGGGCTACCGCGACTCGGGCATGGTCGACACCCCGGCCAACGATGACCCGCGCTCCTTCAATAAGGCCGACCTCGACGAGACGACCGGCCGCCTGACGGCGCTGATCCGCCGCTATCGCCCCGACGTCATCTTCACCTACGCCGAGGACGGCGGCTACGGCCACCCCGACCATATCAAGGCGCACCTGACCACTATGGCCGCCTTCAACGCCGCGGGCGACTCCGCGCGCTTCCCCGGCACGGGCGACCCCTGGACGCCGAGTAAGCTCTACTACTGCTCCTGGCTGATCCGCTCCAAAGCCCAGGGGTTGTGGCGCGCCACGCGCGAACGCGGCCTGCCGGTCACCTTCGGCGACGCCGACGCCACCGAGCCGCCGGAGTGGGGCACGCCCGACGACCTGATCACGGCGCGCGTCGACGTGCGCCCCTTCGTCGCGGCCAAGATCGACGCCCTGCGCGTCCACCATACCCAGATCCGGCCCGACAGCACCTTCTTGCAATTGCCGGACGATCTGGCGCGCGAGTTCCTGAGCCCGGAAGGCTTCGTCCGCTCCATGAGCCGCGTCCCCGCCCCTGAACAGGAGGACGACCTGTTCGCGGGCCTACCAGTACCAGTGACTAGTGGTTAGTGGCTAGTGATTAGTTCGTAGAACCGCTAGCCACTAACCACTAGTCACTAGCCACTTGGAGGGCGTTATGACAACCGTTGAGACACCCAGCATCGACGAGGACATCTGGCAGGACGTGTGGGACGAAGAACGCGCCTGGCGCGAGGAGGGTCCTGGCAAGGAACAGGAGCCCGAGCCGCTGGCGCTGGTCATCTTCGGCGCCACGGGCGACCTGGCGCACCGCAAGCTCATCCCCGCGCTCTACAATCTGGCCGCCACCAACCTGCTGCCCGATAAGTTCGCCGTGGTCGGCTACGGGCGCAGCGAGCACGACGAGGAGAGCTTCCGCAAGGGCCTGCGCGACGCGCTGACCAAGTCGGGCGTGCGCGTGCGCGACGACACCTGGAAGACCTTTGCCGACCGCATCACCTATATGTCCGGCGGCTACGACGACGCGGAGAGCTTCAAGAGCCTGGCCGAGCGGCTGGCTCAGCTAGATAAAGACATCGGTACCGGCGGCCACCATCTGTTCTATCTATCGACGCCGCCCAACACCTATGCCGACGTGATCAAGGGTCTCGGCGCGGCCGGCCTCAGCCGGCCCACGGAGGACGGCGGGTGGTCACGCGTGATCATCGAGAAGCCGTTCGGGCACGATCTGCCGAGCGCGCTGGCGCTCAACAAGGTGGTGCACGAGTCGTTCGACGAGGCGCAGGTCTACCGCATCGACCACTACCTGGGTAAAGAGACGGTACAGAACATCTTTGTACTGCGCTTCATCAACGGCATCTTCGAGCCGCTGTGGAACCGTAACTTCGTGGACCACGTGCAGATCACAGTGGCCGAGACGCTGGGCGTGGAGGGGCGCGGCGGCTACTACGAGGGCACGGGCGCCATCCGCGATATGCTGCAGAGCCACCTCTTGCAACTGCTGACGCTCACGGCGATGGAGCCGCCCAGCGCGTTCTCGGGCGACAAGGTGCGCGACGAGAAGGTCAAGGTGCTCGACGCGTTGCGGCTGGCCACGCCCGACAGCATCGACAGTTGTGTGGTACGCGGCGAGTATGAGCGCGGCATCGTCGGCGGCCGCACCGTCCCCGGCTACCGCGACGAGGACGGCGTGGCCCACGACTCCCTGACCGAGACCTACGTGGCGGCCAAGCTGATGGTCGACAACTGGCGCTGGAGCGGGGTGCCCTTCTACCTGCGCACCGGCAAGCGCCTGACAAAGCAGGTCAGCGAGATCGCCATCCAGTTCCGCCGCGCGCCGCATGTCCTGCTGCGTGAGCAGACCGCGCAGCGCCCGCGACGCAACGTGCTGGTGCTGCGTATCCAGCCGGACGACGGGCTGGCCCTGCGCCTCGACGTGAAGGTGCCCGGCCCCGGTATGCGCGTGCGTCCCGTCGACATGTCCTTCTTGTATAAGGACGCCTTCGGCGGCAGCTCGCCCGACGCCTACCAGCGGCTGCTGCTCGACGCCATGCGCGGCGACTCCACGCTGTTCGCCCGCACCGACGAGGTCGAGGCGGCCTGGACGCTGGTGACGCGCATCCTGGACCACTGGGGCGAGGAGAACAAGAGCGTGAAAGCCTTGCCAGGCTACGCCGCCGGCAGCTGGGGTCCCGCCGAGTCCGACGAACTGCTCAAGCGCGACGGCCACCGCTGGCGCACACCATAGCGAGTGACTGGTGGTTAGTGGTTAGTGACGAGTGAGGTAAGTGGTTAGCAGTTGTTGGAGAGGCTGAGCGACCTTTGAGAGTTGGTTGGACGCGGCGATCGGACAAAAAGTAGGCCGCGGGCGTCGTTCACACTTCTTCATAAGCGTGGACGACGCCCGCGGCCTACCCGGTAGAAAATGTAAGGGCGCCGCGTGGGTGACGGTCTCTACATCGTGGGCGTTGGGGCGCCGACGTTGCCGCAGGCGACCATGGCCCAACTCGGGGCGTGAATGTGCACCGAGACGCCGCTCATGGGGACCATATCGGTGATACCTGAACCCGAGAGGGCAGCGCCCTTTGCGTCCGGGACGAGGTCGAGCAGCGAGTATTGCACGGGCGCCGGCGTGCCGCAGAGACCGGCGTGGATGTGCGTGGGGTACACGTAACCCGGCGTCATCCCGGTGGCGTACTCGATGACCTCGGCGCCCTGCATGACCTTGTTACCCATGACCGGAGCCGGCTCCGTCATCATCACCGTGCCGTGCACGGTGGCGCCGATGATTGGCCGCACGTCGACCACTATCGTCGGATGGTGCAGGGCGCCGCACGAGAGCACGGTCAGGGCGGGGTTGGCGTCGTGGATCGTGACCGCGTAGCCGGCGGTCGGCAGGGAGCGCATTGGCAGCACGACCCCGGCGTGCGCCTCGCCCGTGTTATCGGCAATCAACCGCGGCAGGTGGATTATGGCGTCTCGGAGGTTACCGGTGCACGCCCCCTGGTTGACGCGCACGGTGTGCCGGCTGAACGGCTTCAACAGAGCGTAGCGGGTGTGGCGCTGGCTGGCCTACTGAACTGCCGGCCGTCGTTGTCAGGGTTGGGGTAGTGCGGTAGACTCACGCTGTAGGTCAAGCTGTCCAGCGCGCGGGCGAACAACATCATCGACTCATGGATGAGCCAGAGGGTCCTCAGTCGGTAAGCTTTCGGCGACTGCCGCGGCCAATAAATTCCGGTCGCTACTGACGACGGTAATCGGCTCGCTCAAGATCATCGCGGCCCGCTATGCACTCGCGAGTTGGATCGCATCCAGCGCGCGTAGCGGATGCCTCTTGAGAAGGACACGAGCCTGAGCAAGCACCGCACTATCCTGTGGTAAAACTAGGTATTCTGTCTCTGCATGTAGCAAAAACGCGCTCTCCAGTGACACTGCGCTGGCGGTCGACAGCGTCCTTTCGCGCACACATCTAGCAAGAAATGAGAACATCTCCACGCTTGTTAGCTCAGCGATCAAGATAGTATGGCCGGTTGCAAGATCCGTTACGCTGTGGACCCACGCTGAGCCCGCTTCGGTGAGATATCTTTTGGCGAGCGCGCTGGTGTCCATGAACAGCGTGCTCAATAAGCACCTCGATCTTCGTCGATCAAGACCTCGGATGGACGTGCTCCCGGAGCGAGACGTCCAACACGCGCCAGTTCCTCATCCGACAAGGACGTCGCCCCCGCGGGGGCATGGAGACTTGTGGAGAGAAAGCCAGCGGCAAGAAGCTTCGCGCCCACCTCCGCGCGCGCTGTCTCTGTTTTCTGGCTCTGATCGCTTGATCGGGGCACGATGACAACATCGGCCGGCCCAATAGGCGTCGTGGCCGGTAAGTCGATAACGAGCCTCCGATCCACTCCGACGACAACCGGGATTCTTACTGCTTCCATGTCTCCTCCTCACCTAATCTGCTCCGTAGAGCAGATAGTGCCGCAGCGACACACCACTATGCATTGACAGTTTGCACGCCGCGTAGACCTCTTGTCTCTATTATCCATCATGGACACGATTTGTCATTGATATAGTGCGGATATGATACAGACCTTCAGTTGCGCCGTCTACGTGAGGAACAGGAAAGCCAGGGGCAAGGAAAGCGGGAGGATCAATGAGCGGCGAATACAACACGACCGTTAACGGTGTCGATGTCTATGTTGGAAGCGGCAACGTGTACGAAGATGTGGGCCTTGACGACGCGGATGAGTTGTTCGCTAAAGCTCAGTTGGCCCACCAAATTAACACGATTATCAGGGAACGCGGCTGGACGCAGACCCAGGCAGCAGCAACACTTGGTGTCAGCCAACCAAACATCTCGCTGCTGGCGCGAGGCAGGCTGTCCAACTTCTCATTCGACCGTCTATTCAAGTTCCTGAATAAACTGGGACAGGAGGTCGAGATTACGACGGCGCCTCACGAGCACGACCATAAGCAAATTATGGCGCGCGCACGTTAACCGGGTTGGGAAGGTCATCGTCTTATGAGGCGCGCGATGTTGGCCTCGGCGTCGGGGTTGTTGCACGTCGATGATAATCAGCGCCGCGTCCGTCGCCGTCCTACCCATGTCCTTATGTCTTTTGCTCCTACATCCTGTCTGTCAGCATGTACTGGCCGGCCAGGTGTGTCTCCTCCACGGGCCAGACCGCGCCCCACAGCGGCAGTTGCGCGACGCCGGCGGGCGTAAGGCGCAGAGCGCGGCTCCGCTCCCGCCGCGCCACCCAGCCCTGCGTTTCCCAGGCGGTGAGCACCGCCGTGCCGAGCGCCCCGGCAAGGTGGTCGCGGCGCTCGCTCCAATCAAGGCAGCGGCGCGCGAACGCCCGCTGCCCCGTTGGCGCGGGCACGTCCACGCCGCGCCCGCGCAGGAACGTCGCGCCCGCGGGTGTCAGCGCGAAATCCGAGCCCTCCACCCGCAGCGCGTCCCGCTCCACCAGCGCGTCCGTCAGCGCGACGCCCACCTGACCGGCCAGGTGATCGTAGCAAGACCGCGCCAGGCGCAAGGCGTCGGTTTGTTGCCGCCCGCGCAACGACCGGACGGGGACCGGCGGCGCGACCCGCGCGATCTGTTCCAGGATCGTCGCCACCCGCGCCGAGGCGAGGCGGTAGTAGCGATGCCGGCCACGCCGCTCCACCACGACCCAGTCCGCTTCGAGCAGCCTGGCAAGGTGGATGCTCGCGGTCGAGGGCGTGACGCCGGCGACCTGGGCGAGTTCGCCCGCGGGGACCGCCACCCCGCCTAACAGCGCGCTCAGGATCGCCGTGCGCGCCGGGTCGGCCAGCAGCGCGCCGACCGCGCTCAGGTCTACCCCGCGCGCCGTGTCCCACGCCGTCGATTGATGTCTCATGCTCTCATCGTACTCGACACACGCTTTGATCGCACTCAAAGTATCCGCGAGAGACAATGGTATTACAACGTGACATGGGCCTGCGACTGAAGTCGCATGGCAAACAACGGACACTGAAGTGTCTCTACACGCGCCGCCCCAACGACTTTAGTCGTCGTCTTTTGCCATGCGACTTCAGTCGCAGGCGGATTCTAACGTTGTAGAGAGCGTTTCGTAACCACCATTTTCGCCATGAAAACGGCCCTGTTCGACATAACATTGCACCTGTCCCGAGAGTATGGTGCCGTTCAAGGGGTGATAAAAGGCCCTTCAGCACTACCATCGCCCGGGTTGCACGCCGCCAAATGCAGGTGTTATGTCGAATAGAGGGGTGATTGCCCTGATTTTGCCAGTTAGGAAACGCCCTCGTTGTAGTAATAGGGAAGTGACGGGAAAGGACGACATGAGATGGACACGATTACGATCACCCAGCAGACCAGGGCCGAGACGTTGCGCGCGCTGCACCATGGGCCGTCTCCGCTGATCCTGCCGAACGCCTGGGACGTGGTCAGCGCGCGCCTCTTCGAAGAGGCCGGTTGCCGCGCCATCGGCACGACCAGCGCGGGGATCGCGGCAACGCTCGGCTACCCCGACGGTGAGCGCGCGCCCCGCGACGAACTGCTGGCCGTGGTGGGACGCATCGCGCGCGCCGTGACGGTCCCCATGACGGCGGACATTGAGGCCGGGTACGGCGACACGCCCGCCGAGGCGGCGCGGACGGCGCGGGCGGTCATCGCCGTTGGCGCGGTGGGTCTCAATCTGGAGGATGGGACCGGCGACCCCGCGCGCCCCCTGATGGACACCGCGTCCCAGGTGGCGAAGATCCGCGCCGTGCGGGAGGCCGCCGTGGCGGCCGGCCTGCCGCTGGTCCTCAACGCGCGCACGGATGTCTACTGGCTGGCGGTCGGCGACGCGGACGGGCGCTTCGCGGCGGCCGTCGAGCGGCTGCGAGCCTACCGGGCGGCGGGAGCCGATTGCCTGTTCGTGCCCGGTGTAGGCGATGGGGAGACTATCGGCCGGCTGGTGCGCGCGGTCGATGGTCCGCTCAACGTGCTCGCCGGCGCCGAGACGCCCGCGATCGCGGATCTGGGACGGCTGGGGGTGCGGCGCGTGAGCGTCGGGTCCGCCCCGTTGCGCGCGACGCTGGGGCTGGTCCGCCGGATCGCGGACGAGTTGCTGCGGCAGGGGACCTACACCCGCATGACGACGGACGCTATCCCCTACGCCGAGGTCAATCAACTCCTCGCCGCGCGCGCGTAGACGTGGGGCGCGACGCATCCGCCGCATCGTTCCACATGTCAACCTCCGTAAGAAAGGACAACTGCCGATGACTCCGCACGATCCGATCGTGGCCGTGACCCACCCCGATCCGTCTGCCTATTACACGGATCTGGCGGCGCGCACGCCCCTCTATCGCGACGAGACACTGGGCCTATGGGTCGCCGCGAGCGCCTCCACGGTGACGGCCGTGCTGACCAGCGAGTGCTGCCAGGTACGTCCGCCGGCCGAACCGGTACCCACGGCGTTGCTCGGCTCACCGGCCGGCGACATCTTCCGTCGTCTCGTGCGCATGAACGATGGCCCCGGCCACGGTCCCCTCAAGCACGCCATAGCCGCCACGCTGGGCGGAATCGACGCGACTCACGTCGCCGGGCAGAGCAGCGTCTGGGCGCAAGCCCTCGCCGGCGAGGCCGCCCTGGACGACCCAAGCCGTGTGTCGGACTTTGCCTTCCGCTTACCGATCTATGTCATAGCGAGCCTGCTCGGGATTCCCCGAGACCGCTCGCGGCAAACGGCGGCGTGGATAGGCGACATCGCGCGGTGTTTCGCGCCGGCCAGCAGCCCGGAGCAGATCGAACGCGGCTCGGCGGCGGCAGGCGGTCTGCTCGACCTGTTCCACTCCCTCCTGGCCGCACGGCAGGCCGGACAAGCCGATGGGCTGCTGGGCACTCTCGCGCGCGAGGCGACGCGTGTCGGGCGCGACGACCCGGATGTCATTGTCGCCAATGGCATCGGCTTCCTTTTTCAGGCGTACGAGGCGACCGCCGGCTTAATCGGCAATACGCTCGTCGCGTTGGCCGCCCATCCCGCGGTGCGCGACCACGTCGCGGCCGATCCCGACCTCCCGCGCGAGGTCATCCTGGAGGTCCTGCGCGACGATCCACCCGTCCAGAACACGCGCCGCTTTCTGGCGCGGGACGGGGTGGTCGCGGGACAGGAGATGAAAATGGGCGAGGGGGTGCTCGTCGTGTTAGCCGCGGCCAACCGCGATCCGGCGGCCAATCCGTCCCCTCATCGATTCGATATCCGTAGGAACGACCGACGCGCCTTCACGTTTGGACGCGGCGTCCATGCGTGCCCGGGCGAGACGCTCGCCCTCACCATCGCACGGGCGGGGATCGCGCGGGTGCTCGCCTCCGGCATCGATCTAGAGCAGCTTGCCAGTGGGGTAACCTATCGCGCGTCCGTCAACACGCGCGTTCCGCTCTTCGCGCGGGCGGCGACCGCCTGACGGAATGTGACGTGGGACGAGCCCGTCGGCGCGGCCATCGTCATCCTGGGCGTCGTTATCTCGCGAGATTGGCCGCGCATCGTTCGTGGCGACGGGAGGGGCCGGGGATGACGGCGCCTGGATTGTTGTTTCCGTCGTTCGCGCGGAGCATCAGGATATATTCCTCGACCTCGGCCCCACGTGCAGCAGCAGGATCTCGCGTGTCATAGCAGTCCCTCAGCAGGTCGTGATGCGCGCTTTTCCATCTCGGACGGTGGCTCACTTATGTCGAGTAGACGGTCCCCTTGCGACGGCGGCGCGGACACGACGAGGAACTCGACATCCTGCTCCGATTCGTTGCGTATGCGATGCGACACTCCCGGCGGGATCTCCACGCCTTCGCCGCTCCGCAGCACGACGCGCTCGTCGCCGCGCTCCATGACGGCGGCGCCTGACACGATGAAGAAGAACTGGCGCGCGGCGCGATGGTAGTGGCGTACCTCCGTCGTGCGCGAGGGCATCCGCTCGTGGATGACGCTCAAGCCGTCGGACTGCACGAGGCGCCAGCCGTCGCAGCGGTCCCCCCACATGTAGTGCGGCGCCGTCGCCTTGCTAATCATAAGCTGATGGCCCCTTTCCAGAAGAGAATAGCGCGCGGCGCCGTCAGTATCAGTAGCCGGGTGGGACGGTCATGCTGCCCTCGCCGACGAGCACGGTGGAGCCGCCGACCGTGATCGTGGTCACGCGGCCGTCGCGCTTGTGGGCCGCGGCCTCGATCAGGCTGGGGCGTCCCATGGCCACGCCCTGGTCGATCCGCCACGCGAACGCGCCCTCCCGCTCCGGCAACCTCCCCGCCAGGACACCGGCCAGCGCCGCGCAGGCGGAACCCGTAGCCGGGTCCTCCGCGATCCCGAAGGCCGGGGCGAACATGCGCGCGTACAGGCGGCTGTCCGGCCGCGGGTCGCCCGCGAAGAGGAACAGTTGGGGCGCCCAGGACCGGGCGAAGTTCGCCGACCACGCCGCGTGGTCGAGCGCGGCGCGGTCGACCACGTCCCGATCCGTCAGGTGGACGAAGCAGAACGGGATGCCAACGCCCGCGAACCAGGAGTCCACCACCGCGTCCTCAGACAGCGCGAGGACGGCGGCAGCGTCTCCGCGCGCCGGACGGTCCGCTGGACTCTCAATGTCCATCTCCAGGATGAGCCGGGTGACGGTGGCCGCGCCGTCCAGCCTGATATCGACCGCGACCAGGCCAACCCCTTCCTCGAAAACGACGGTCGTGGTCCCGCCCGGCGCCTCGACGAGGCCGAGTCGGGCAAGGGCCGCGGCTGTGCCGATAGTCGGGTGCCCGGCAAAGGGCACTTCGACTTTAGGCGTGAAGATGCGCACGCGGCGGGTGTAGCGGGCGTCCTCGGGCGGCAGCACGAACGTAGTTTCGGCGAAATTGAACTCGCGCGCGAGGGCCTGCATGGCGCGGTCGGACAGGCCGCGCGCGTCGGGGAAGACGGCGAGTTGGTTGCCACCGAAGGCCGTCTCCGTGAAGACATCGGCGATGACGAAGCGATGCACCATGAGTACCTCCATTCCGTCAGTCCGTCCTACCGCGCCACGATGTCGATCTCGACCGCGGCGCCCAGGGGCAGCGCCGCGACCGCGATTGCCGTACGCGCCGGGTAGGGCGCCTCAAAATGGCGCGCGTACACCGCGTTCATCGCGGCGTAATCCGTCATGTCGGTCAGGAACACGCCGGCCCGGACCACGTCCGCCAACGTCTTGCCGGCTGCCCGCAGCACCGCTTCCAGGTTCGCGAAGATCTGCTCCGTCTGCGCCGTTGCGTCGCCGTCGATGAGGCGCCCAGTGGCGGGGTCCTGGGCGACCTGCCCGCTCAGATACACGAACTCCCCGGCGCGCACCGCCGGGGAAAATGGCCCCACCGGCGTGGCGATGCGGTCCGTGGTGAACGTTTCCCTCGTCATATCTCCGCTCCTATCATAATTCTGTGAGCTATGCCACGGATAGCGGGGTGAAACGACTGATCGTTCGACAAGCGCGATTGCGCGGTTGTGTCGTATAAGCGGCCCCCTGGATGCAGTGTAGACCGTCTATGTGGCCGTGGGAACAGCCAAGGACGCTCCTGGGCGCCAGCCAATTGCAGCGGCTATGGCGATGACGGCGCTCCCGGCCGCGCCTCGCGACGGGAATACTCGGCCGGGGCGAAGAAGACCAGCACGGTCAGGTCGTCGGTGATCGTGTGGAAGCGGTGGTCGACGTCCGCCGCGATAAAGACCAGCGACCCCGCCTCGACAGCGGTGTCGTCGTCCCCCACGCGCAGCCGGGCTTGGCCCTCGACGATGTAGTACAGTTCGTCCTCCGTGTGGGGTTGCTGCGGGTCGTCGGCCCCCGCGCGCAGGCGGTAGAGCCCAGCGCTGAGGGCTGGGACGCGCAAAAACTCGTGATACAAGCTCCCGGACTGTGCGTGCGCCGCGCGCACGTCGGACAGAGTCCATGCCTCCATCATCAGCAATCTCCTTTCCGGTCGCATCACGGCCTCCATCATCAGCCATCTCCTTTCCAGTCGCATCACGCGCCGTTGTGACGCGGATGACCGCGCCTGCAAGAGCAGTGTAACGAACTGTCCGTGACAACCGTGCGTCAGCCTTTGCACGGATGGACGCGCTCTTGACACCGGCCTCTTGCCCCGCTATAATATGATCATAACGTTAACGTCGTAATCGTGGCGGATGGTGGGATGTGGATGATCGGATGCGCATCGGCGATGTGGCGGAACGCGCTGAGGTCACGCCGCGCACCATCCGCTACTACGAGAGCATCGGGCTGATCCCCCCCGGTGAGCGTGAAGGCCACGGTCAGCACTACTACACGGAGGAGACGCTTGCCCGCCTGCGGAAAATTGACCAGTTAAAGCGGCTTGGACTCAGTCTGGATGAAATACGTGACGTCATCGACCTCTATTTCATTGACCCCAGTGGACGACAACCAAAACAGCAAGTCCTCGCCATCCTGCGCCAACATCTCGCCGAGGCGGACCAGAAGATCAGCGCGTTACGGCAGTTTCGCGCCGACGTACAGTCCCATATCGAGCGCTTCGAGCGCTGGCTCGAGGACACAGACCAGCACTAGGCCTTTTTTGCGCCAAAGGTAACGTTCACGTAAACACCACTTTTGGTGTACATTCATGCAGGAGGCAGGAGGATTGATAAGGATGAGCGATGTAGTCGGATTTATCGGACTGGGCCAGCTGGGTCTCCCAATGGCTACCAATCTACGCGATACCGGGTATTCTCTCCTGGTGTACAATCGCACGGCAAGCAAAGCGGACTCTCTGGTTGCTCGGGGCGCGCGCCTGGCGACCCGACCGGTTGACGCCGTGACGACCGGGGGGATTGTCGCCACGATTGTATGGGATGATGCGGCCCTGGAAAGCGTCGTCATGAGCGATGGTTTTTTGGAGCAACTGGGACCAGGCGGTATCCATCTGTCGATGAGCACGGTGTCGCCTGAGACGTCGAAGAAGCTGGCGGCCATGCATGCGCGCCATGGCAGCGCCTATGTCGAGGCGCCCATCTTCGGGAGGCCCGAGGCAGCGGTCGCCCACAAGCTCTGGATCCCTTTCGCGGGCCCGCGGATAGCCAAAGAACGAGTCCGACCACTCCTGACGGCGATGGGGGGACAGGGTATCTTCGATTTTGGCGAGGAGGTCGGCGCGGCAAATATTGTCAAGCTCGCTGGAAACTTCCTGATCGTTTCAGCCGCGCACTCTCTGAGAGAAGCGCTATCGATGGCCGAGCGAAACGGGGTCGATCCGACAGCAGTTGTCGATATGCTGACACAGACGTTATTTCCCGCTCCGATCTATCAGAGCTATGGCAAGATGATTGCCGAGAAAACGGCGCCTTTCAGTCAAAGCGCGATACCGCTGAAGGACGTTGGTCTGTTCAAAACCGCAGCGCAACAGGTGGATTCGCCCACGCCCATTTCACGTCATTTGCACGACCTCTTGAGAAGCGATGAAGGAGGCGTTGCACCCGTATCCCGCTGACCTGCGCATCGTCACCAAAGTAGGCGGCCCGGCGCGGCGCCGATGGCTCATTGTCCCTGGCGCTCTCTCCTGACGATCTCACCCGCGCGGTGCACGAAAACCTCGCACACCTCGGGCTCGACGTCCTCGACGTTGTCAACCTGCGCGTCCGCGCGGGTGGTCCCCCCGGCGACGAGTCGCTGGAGGCGCCGTTTACCGCGCTCGCGGACCTACGACAACAAGGGCTCATCCGCCACCTCGGCCTCAGCAACGTCTCAACAGCGCAGCTCGCCGAAGCGCGGTCCATCGCTCCGGTGGTGACCGTGCAGAATCTCTACAACCCCGCCGCGCCGTTCGACGGCCCCGTCGTGCTCCCGCCGATGTACGGCGCGTCGACACCCTGGTCCCGACCGCCCTGAAGATGATTGTCGAGACCGTGGCGCTGGTCCTGCTGCTGCGCCTGTTCGGAGTCTCCGGCGTGAGCGCGGGAGAGCATTGTGCTCTGTGCCCTGCCCACGGGGGTAGGAGGAACCATGCTGGCCACCCGCTACAAGGTCTTCGTGGCCGAGACCGCCTCGACCCTGCTGCTCACTACCGTGGCCATGGTGGTGACGGTCCCGTTCACCATCCTCCTGGTAGGAAGCTGATCGTGCTTCCCTGATGCGGCAGCGCCCCGCTTTCGACGTGGTATACTGCGCCATAGGCCACGGATATCGTTGTATAACATGGGTATCGTGATAGAAGGAGCTTTGACATGTCGCAGGCGACTCCAGCTTGGTTTACGCACTTCAGCTTGGGGAGTTGGGACCCGGTGGACTGTCTTGTGTCCGTGATCGACGACCCTGCCGAGGCATTGCAGGCCGTCGACGACCTGCGCGCGGCTGGCTTCGTCGAGGATGACGTTCGGCTCTTCCTCGGCCAGGAGGTCGTCGATCACGACCGCGACATCATGAACCACAGAAGCTCCCTCAAGAACGTGGTCTACATGCTGTCGAATATATCGGACGAGACGGTGATGGCGCAAGAGTACCTCGATGAGGCGCGGCAGGGACACCAAATCCTCGCCGTCCATGCGTCGGATGTTGGACGGGTGAAACAAGCGTCTGCCAGCGTCGTGCGTCATCACGCCCATCGGGTGCGCTACTACGGGCGCTGGACGGTGTCTGACTTAGGGGGCGGCGAAGGATAAGGTATCAACACTCCGCCCTTACTATTTGTGCTTAAACACAAATAGTGCAAAGGTTGTTTTTGGATAGACCCTAATACCATACGGTGCGCCTATGCGACGTGATAGCGGGCAAAGAGTTGGGGGTATCCCATGACAGTAAACTCACATGGATCGGGCACGTTGTGGGAGGGATGCTGGTGACGCCACGGCGTGTGCTGTAGACCGGGTGCTGTTCTAGTGGGTAGGAGGCCAGGGCTGTCTCTGCTAGAAAGTGTCCCAGCGGCTGGAGCGATGGAGTGCGCAAGCTGCCAAATCCACGCCGCGGGCTACCCACAGCGGACAGGACGGTCAGGCGGCTCCACTCTCAGAGGCAGAGCAGGATTTTGCCGCCTAGGCCGCCAGCGGCGAGCAACCGATGCGCTTCTTGTCCCGCGTCGAACGGCAGTTCGCGCGCGATGCGCAACGTGAGCACTCCGGCGTCCACGAGTCCGCTCGCCACCGTGAGGTCGACGCCATTCTCCGTGACAGAGAACTCCTCGGGGACAATCTCCCGCTCCGCGCGCGGGAGCGTGCCGCCTACGGTGGTGATATAGCGTCCACCATCTCGCGCGGCAGCGATGCTCGCCCCCGCGCCCACCGTATCGAAGACACCATCGACCTCGCCCCGTGGCAGCGGTGGCGCTGTCGCGCCGCTCTCGCGCACGAGCACGCGCCCGGCGCCGAGCCGCGCGGCCAGGTCCGCGTCCTTGCCCGCTACCAGGGCGATCGTCTGGACACCGGCATGGGCAGCGAGTTGCAGGGCGAAACCGCCCACCGCGCCGACGCCACCGGTCACCAACAGCGTCTGTCCTGGGGCAAGGCCGAGCGTGCGCAACCCCTGCAGCGCCGTGACCGCTGCCAGGGGCAGTGCGGCCGCCGTGGCCAGGTCACCTCCCGTCCCCCTCGGCGCGGCTGCGCACAGCTCGGCAGGCAACACGACCCGCTCCGCGTAGGTCCCGCGCCCGGTGCCCACTTGCGCCGACATGGCGACCACCCGCTCGCCGACGGAGTGGCCCGTGACGCCGGGGCCGATGGCGTCGACCACCCCGGCCAGGTCCCAGCCCAGGATCATCGGGAACGGGATCGCCCCCATATTCTTGGCGTAGGCGCCGGCGCGCGTTTTCAGATCAACAGGGTTGACGGCGGCGGCCACGACGCGGACGCGAATCTCGCCGTCGCGCGGCTCGGGCTCGGCGAGGTCGCGGAGCACAAGCTCCTCGGGACCGCCGAAGCGGTCGATAACGATAGCGCGCATGTCTTCTCCTCCCCCCTCGGGGATCGCTCTCGTGCGGCGAGCGGTACGCGTGCCTCCGCGTCGTCGCCCATCGTACAGCGCGACGGTGATATCGTGCGATCTGTACTACACTACGAGTATGACACGGCGCGGATCGCATAACCAGACAGATTTCCCCGTGTCCACCGGCTCGGGCGGCTCGGGGTCGGATACAACGCCGCCCACGCCCACCGACACGCCGATCGCGCTCCCCTTCGCCCTGGGCGCGCACGGCTCGGCCGCGCGTCCCGCCTCGCCCATGATGATGGCGACCCCGGCGGCTCTCGCGGGAGGAGGCGCTCCACGACTCGTGTCACGCCCCGACCCGTCCGCGGGCCTGTCACGGACCGCGCCCATACCGCCGTCCGGTTCGCGGAGCGCCGGTCCCGCCGTGGCAACGATGGCGCGGCTGGCGCGGCTGGCGGACACGGCGCCGTGCCCGGAGGCGCGAGACATCTTCCCCCCGGTCCTCGAGAAGAACTGTGCGCTACGCGCCGAGCAGATGACGATTGAGCGCGGCTTCGCGGGCATCATGATCAGCGCCCGCGCCGCCGACGACCCGCGCCCCGCGCCCCGCGCCCCGCGCCGGCCATCGGGCTAGACAACTTCACCCAACGTCGCGACGCGGCCAACGGAGCAGACTATCGACCTCGTCTACTCCAGCCTCGACACTATCACGCTCACGTAGCCGGACCGGCGCCCCGAAACATGAATGACGCGGGCGCCGGGCGACGCATCCGCGCATCAGACGACGGGCCGCAAGCCTTCGCTCCGCCCCTCCGGGGGCCGTCCCACCTCGGGCAGCTTCTGGAGGAGGGGCAGGAGCCGGCCCAACCCCTCGGCGATCGCCGCCGGCCCGACGCCGGCCACGCTGAGCCGGATGCGGTCCCCGCCATCCTCACCCCCGACCGTCTGGGCTGGGTAGAAGGCGTCCCCGGGCAACAGCGCCACGCCGACCTTGCTCGCCTCCGCCGCCAGGAGCCGTCCCCTTCCCCGCCGCAGGCGACACCAGAGGTAGAAGCCTCCGCCTGGGGCGGGAGAGACCTCAAGGAACGTCTCCGCGCCGCGCAATCCCGCGGCCAGGGCGGTGCGCCGCGCCGCGTAGAGCACGCGGAGGCGCGCGAGGTGGCGGTCGTAAGCGCCCGACGCCAGCAGCCGTTCCACCGCGAGTTGCGAGAGCGCGCCCGTGGTCAGGTCCGAGAACTGCTTGGCCAGCGCGAGGCGCGTGATGACGGGCGCCGGTCCCGTCAGCCAGCCGACGCGCAGTCCGGGCGCGATCGTCTTGGAGAAGCTGCCCAGGTGGAGCACCAGGCCATCACGGTCAAGCGCCACGAGCGGAGGCGGCTCCGTCCCGTCGGACCACAACTCCGCGTATGGCGCGTCCTCCAGGATTGGCACGCCGTGGCGCCGCGCCAGCGCGACCAGCCGCTCGCGCCGCGCCAGGGGCATCGTGGCCCCGGTGGGGTTGTGCAAAGTCGGCTGCACCACGATGAGCCGTACGCGCCGCCGCGCCAGGACATGGGCGAGGGCGTCGACGCGCAGGCCGCCCTCGTCGACCGGCACGCCGATCAGCCGCGCCCCGGCCGCTCCGAACGTCTGCACGATGCCCACGTAGGTCGGCGCCTCGACCATCACCTCGTCGCCCGGCTCGACCAGCGTGTGCGCGGCCAGGGCCAGTCCCTGCGTCGCGCCCGCGAGGACCATCACCTCGTCCGCCGCGACCCCCGCGCCGCGGCAGGTCATGCGCGCGGCGATCGCGCGCCGCAGCGACCCGAGGCCCTCCACTGGCCCGTAGGTGAGGCCGTCCGCCCCCGCGTGGGCCAGGGCGTCGGCCAGGGCCGCCCGCACCTCGTCGAACGGGATGGCCTCCCCGGCGGGCATCCCGCCCGCGAACGAGATCACGTCGTCCCGCGTCCCCAGGGCCATGATATCGCGCAGCAGGCCGGGGTCGGGCCCCAGCCCCTGGCCGACGGCGCGCAGGCCGAGCAGCCAGGCCGCGGAGAGCGCGTGCTCCGCCCGCGGCGCCTGACCGCTGGCGCCGCCATGCGCTGGCGTCTCGGGCGGGCAGACGATCGTGCCGCGACCGGGGCGAGCCCGCACCACGCCGTCGGCCGCTAACTCGTGATACGCGCGCATCGTGGTGGTGCGGTTCACGCCGAGGCTGGCCGCCAGCTCGCGCTCGGGCGGCAAGCGCATCCCCGGCGCGAGGGCGCCCGTCAGGACAGCGGAGCGGACGCCGTCGCGGATCTGCGCGTAGAGCGGCGGCGCGCCCGGAGCACGGTCGAGCGGCAGGCCGTGGAGCTGCCCCGTCATGGGCGGCCGATGCCCGCGCCCCCGCGCATGATCTGACCGCGTGATAGGTAGCGTCATCTTACCCATCCGTCCGTTCCGCCTGGCCGTCCCTCGCGTCGTAGGCGGCGAGGTCAACCCGCTCCATAAACTGCTCGGGATGGGCAAGCGCGGTGAACCCGCTGTGGCGATACAGTCCGTGGGCGTCGCGCGTGGCGAGCACCCAGCGGCGCAGGCCCCGCAGCTCCGGATGGTCGGCCACGACGGCCATCAGCCACTTCCCGAGGCCCTGGCCCCGCGCGTCCGGCAGGATGAAAACATCGCAGAGGTAGGCAAACGTCGCATAGTCGGTGACCACGCGCGCCAGGCCGATCTGGCTCGCGCCGCGATAGAGGCCGAAAGGCAGCGAGTGCTCGAGCGCGCGCCGGACGACCTCGCGCGGGATGCCCTGCGACCAATACAATGTCGTCAGGAAACCGTGTACGACGTCGAGGTCGATCTTGCGCCGATCGGTGCTGATCCAATAGGGGTCCCGCCGCCATTCCTGCCCGTCCTCCAGCCGTCCATCGTCGATCGCCATCGTGTCCTCCCCCGCGGCCGCGCGTCCCGCCTCTCTCCCTAAGTGCAGAATCAGAGGGCAAAGTTTGATGCATGCGTTTCTCAACCGACCGCAGTCGGCCGGTCGTTTGCCATGCGACACATGCGGACTGGCCCCCGACCGGCTGCGGCCGGTCCCGGTCCAGCCGGGCAGTCGCAGGCCCGGTGATCAGGCCCGGTGATCATTAAACAACATCATACCAGTGCCGGGCGCGCCAGGGCCGCGGCCACGACCGCGCCCAGGCGCCGCAGGCCGTCGTCGATGCGGTCCGGGGCCGCGTGCGAGAAGTTGAGGCGCAGGGCCCGTTCGCCCTGCCCTCCATCGCGCGTCGCGTGGAACGCCGAGCCGGGGACAAACGCGACGCCGCGCTCCAGCGCGTCGGCCAGCAGCGCCCGCGTGTCGACGCCCTCGGGCAGCGTGACCCAGATGAACAGGCCGCCCTCCG
>JAABUX010003458.1_pt1 | contig 20912 bp, 21 predicted proteins | sample 5561851 | NCBI WGS metagenome assembly JAABUX01 (sample SAMN10711883, study PRJNA513361) | rock metagenome | isolation source: Antarctica rocks | place: Antarctica: Victoria Land, Richard Nunatak red sandstone | collected 2016-01-03 | reverse complement strand
ACGGCGTCGGCCGGTCGTCGAGGCTTGGACTCGATCTCGGCGAGCAGGTCGATCGCGGCGGCGAGACGGGCGGCGGGGGTCAGGCCAGTGCCGCCTCGATCTCGGCCAGGCCGCCGACGACGGTCGCCCGCGTCTCGAGCCCGTATTCGGGCGGCTGGCGACTGCGGTTGCACCAGAACACGCGGAACCCCGCCTGTGCCGCGCCCTGGGCGTCCCACGCGTTGCTCGACACGAAGCCCATGTCGCTGATCGGCACGCCGAAGCGCGCGGCGGCAAGTTGGTAGACGCGCCGATCCGGCTTGTAGACCTGGATCGCGTCGACGCTGAGCACGGCGTCCAGATGGTCGCCCAGCCCGGCCGCAGCGACCGCGGCGTCGAGCATGCCGGGCTCGCCGTTGGACAGGATCGCCGTCTTCAGGCCGCGCGCCCGCAGCGATGCCAGCAGCGGCTTGGCGTCTGGATAGGCCGGCAGGACGCGGTAGCTTTCGAGCAGGGCGGCGCGCACGGCAGGGTCGGCGAGGCCGTTCTTGGCGGCGACGAAATCGAGCGCCGCCTCAGTAAGCGTCCAGAAGTCGCGATACTGATCGGGGCCGGTCAGCGTTGCGATCCAGGAATATTCGAGCTGCTTGATACGCCACTCGGCGCTGATCCGCTCCCAATCCGGCGGCAGCAGGGCCGCGTGTCGCGCCATCGCGGCATGCACGTCGAGCAACGTGCCGTAAGCGTCGAAGATGATGACTTCGAGCGGCATCAGTTCTCCTGCCGGTAGTTGGGGGCCTCGCGCGTGATCGCCACGTCGTGCACGTGGCTCTCGCGCAGCCCGGCGCCGGTGATGCGGCGGAAGCGGCAATTGCGCTGCAGGTTCGCGATGTCCTCGCTGCCGGTGTAGCCCATGCCGGCGCGGAGGCCGCCCACGAGTTGGTGGACGACCGCCGCGACCGGGCCCTTGTAGCCGACGCGGCCTTCGATGCCCTCGGGCACCAGCTTCAGCGTGTCCTTGATTTCCTGCTGGAAGTACCGGTCGGCCGAGCCGCGCGCCATCGCGCCGATGCTGCCCATGCCGCGATAGGATTTGTAGGAGCGGCCCTGGTAGAGGAATACCTCGCCCGGCGCCTCGTCGGTGCCGGCGAACAGCGAGCCGATCATGACGCAATCGGCCCCGGCGCCGATCGCCTTGACCATGTCGCCCGATGTCCGGATGCCGCCATCGGCGATCGCCGGGACGCCCCGTTCGCGACACGCGGCCGCCGTCTCGAGCACGGCGCTGAACTGCGGCACGCCGACGCCGGCGACGACGCGGGTGGTGCAAATCGAGCCGGGGCCGATGCCGATCTTGACCGAATCTGCGCCGGCATCGATCAACGCCTTGGCTCCATCGGGCGTGGCGACGTTGCCCGCCACGATTTGCGCCGCGTTGGACAGCCGCTTGATCCGCGCCACCGCGCCCAGCACGCCCTCGGAATGTCCGTGCGCCGTATCGATCACGATCACGTCCACCCCGGCGTCGATCAGCGCCTCGGCGCGCGCGAAGCCGTCCTCGCCCACGCCGGTCGCCGCGGCCACGCGCAGGCGGCCGAACTCGTCCTTGTTGGCCAGCGGATGGGTCTGCGCCTTGTCCATATCCTTGACCGTGATCAGGCCGACGCAGCGATAGTTCTCGTCGACCACCAGCAGCTTCTCGAGCCGGTGCCGATGCAGCAGCCGCTTGGCTTCCTCGTGATCGACCTCGGAGCGGACCGTGATCAGCCCCTCGCGCGTCATCAGCTCGTAGATGCGGGTGTTGGGGTCGGTGGCGAAGCGCAAATCACGGTTGGTCAGGATGCCGACCAGGCGGCCGGTCTCGCGCTCGACGACGGGGAAGCCGCTGATGTTGTGGGTCGCCTGCATCGTGCGCGCCTCGGCGAGCGTCTGGTCGGGGAAGATGGTCAGCGGATTGACCACCATGCCGGACTCGAACTTCTTGACCCGGCGCACCTGGCGCGCCTGCTCGTCGATGTCGAAATTCTTGTGGATCACGCCGATGCCGCCGAGCTGGGCCATCGCGATGGCCATCGGCGCCTCGGTCACCGTATCCATCGCCGAGGACACGAGGGGGATGCGCAGGTTGATCTCGCGCGTCAGCCGCGTCTCGACCGATACCGATGTGGGCAGCACTTGGGAGTAGTTCGGCACGACGAGCACGTCGTCGAACGCCAGCGCCTCCTCCACCCGCGACATCGCGGAAGCAGCGGCGAAATTGTCCAGACCGTCGGTATCGGGCGCCATGGTAGGGAACCTCTTGGCAGAAGCCCCGGCGAGGGGACCTTGGCGTGCCCACATAAGCGGCAAACCGACCCGGCGCAAGCGTCACGCTGGACCCCGGCCGGGCGCGACGCTACTCACCCACGACCGATCGACGCCGCCGGAGTTGCCGCCATGCGCCCTGCCCTACCGCTCTTGTTGCTTGCCGCCTTCACCATCACGCCCGCCACCATCGCACCCGCCGCTCGGGCCGCGACCGCGACCCTCACCCAGGCCTCGCCGCCCGCCGTCTACCATCCCGCTCACGCGATCGATGTCGCCGGGATCAGCCCGGGCATGACGCCTGCGGCCGTGTCGGCGATCCTCGGCAATTCGTTCGGGCCGGTGCAGGTGATCCAAGAGAACATGGGCTTGCAGGATCAGGGCATCGACGTCGCCACCCAGACCTATACGACCCGCATAACCGTCACCAAAGGGGTGGACGACGTCTCGGTCTGGTTCGGCACGCCCACGACCGGCAACGCCGTCGTCGAAGTGACGCATCAGACGATCTACGGCAACGCGGCCGACGCCCCCACGATCGACGCCGCCCGCGCCGCGCTCACCACGAAATACGGCCCCGCCGCCTTCGACGGCCCGGCCATGGGCACCGGCGAAGTCAGGCTGCTCGCCTGGTCCTACAAGGGCGACAAGCCGGCGCCCTGCACCGCGTCCGCCTGCCGCGCCAACCTGGCCGACGGGCTGTCGGTGGCCGACATGCAGAGCTACCGCCAAGCCGTCAAGCAGGGCCGCGAGTTGACCATCATCGGCATGCTGCTGGCAGGGATCAACGATCCGAGCCGGGTCGCGAGCGTGGTGGTGACGTTCAGCGACACGGCGACCAAGCTGCGCACGCTCGAAGAGGCGCTCGCACAGATGAAGGCCGCCGCCCGGCCCGGCAAGCCGGCCAAGCGTTAGAGCACTTTCCGCGCCACTTGGGGCGGGAGTAGTGCTCTAGCTCTTTGTTTCGGCGAGCATTACTCCCGACCAGGTGATTCCACCTGGTCGGGAAATGCTCTAGTTACCGCGGAACCCGGTCGCGACGACGTAGAGTTCGCTGCTCTCCTTGCGGCTCGCCTGCGGCTTGGCGTGCCGCACAGTGGCGAAATCGCGCTTCATGCTCTCGAGCATCTGGCGTTCGGCGCCGCCTTGGAAGACCTTGGCGACGAAGCCGCCGCCGGGCTGCAGCATGTCGCGGGCGAAGGCGAGGGCGTCTTCGGCAAGCCCGATGATGCGCAGGTGGTCGGTAGCGTTGTGGCCGGTCGTGTTGGGCGCCATGTCGGACATCACGAGATCGGCGCCGCCGTCGAACGCCGCGCGCAACTGCACCTGGATCGCGGGGTCGGTGAAGTCGCCGACGAGCAATTGGGCGCCGGCGAGGGTGTCGACCGGCAGCAGATCGACTCCGATGACGCTGGCGCCGCGCTTGAGCGCCACTTGCGACCAGCCGCCGGGCGCGGCACCGAGGTCGATGACCCGGCTGCCACGACGCAGGAGATGGTAGCGGTCGTCCAGCTCCATCAGCTTGAACGCCGCCCGCGACCGCAGCCCCTGCTGCTGCGCCGCGCGGACATAGGGGTCGTTAAGCTGACGCACGAGCCATTTTTGCGACGCCGAGGTCCGCCCCCGCGCCGTGCGCAGCTTGACGGTCAGGCCACGCGGACCCGGTGGTTGCTCGGCCATCGCGTCAGACCGAGGCGGCGCGGTGGGTCGCGCGCGAGGCGGCCGTCAGCAGGCGTCCGCGGCCACGTGCCTGGCGCATCAGCCGCAGCAACATACCTTCGCGCAGCCCGCGATCGGCGACGGTGACGCTGGTCATCGGCCAGGTCTGCCGGATCGCCTCGAACACGGCGCAGCCCGGCAGCACGAACTCGACCCGTTCCGGCCCGACGCACGGGTGTGCCGCCAGATCCTCGGGACCGAGGCCGCGCAGCAGCGAGAGCGCCTGGCCGGCCGCCTCGTCGCTGAGCGTCAAGCCATCGACGAGCGGCCGCCGATAGCGCGTGAGATTGAGCGCGACGCCCGCCAGCGTGGTCACCGTGCCGCTGGTGCCGAGCAGCCGAACTCCGCCGATGCGAGCCTCATGGGCAATGCAGTGGATCGCCTCGAATGGACGCAAACGGGCCTTGATCTCGTCGACCATCGCCTGGAACCCGTTCGGGGTGAACCCGGCCGCGCCATAGCGTTCGGCCAGGGTGACGACGCCGACCGGCAGGCTGTCATACCCGATGAGCTCCGGCACCGGGGCACCGAGGCGGACCCACGCCAGCTCGGTCGACCCGCCGCCGATGTCGAACAACAGCGCCCGGCGACCGTCGCCGGCAAGCAGGGGCGCGCAGCTTTCCAGCGCGAGTTCAGCCTCTTCGCGGGTGGAGATCAGGTCGAACCGCAACCCGGTCTCGACCTGCGCGCGGGCGAGGAAGTCGAGCCCGTTGACCGCCTGCCGACACGCCTCGGTCGCCACGGCGCGCAGCCCGCGCACCGGCCGCCGCTCGAGCCGGGCGCCGATGGCACGCAAGGCCGCGATGGCGCGCTCCATGGCCTGGGCGCTGAGCTCCCCGCTGCGATGGAGCCCTTCGCCGAGACGGACGATGCGGCTGAAGCTATCGGTAACCCGAAACCCGCCGGCCGTGGGCACGCCGACGAGCAGTCGGCAGTTATTGGTGCCCAGATCGATGGCTGCATACCCGCTTGCGCCCACGCGCTGTTCGCGCCGGCTATATCCCTGATCGGCCTCGTGAACCGCCAACCCTACCATCGACAGGTCCTTCCGCCCGCCACTGTGGTCGAAGCCCCGCCTCCCGTCGAGAGCGTTGTGACGCCCGACCGTCACAATCACCACCACCCCGTTGCGACCACCCCCCAGCCCATGCTATCGACCCGACTGCCGATTGGGGGATAGTTTAGCGGTAGAACCTCCGACTCTGACTCGGATGGCCTTGGTTCGAATCCAGGTCCCCCAGCCAAATTACAATAAGTGCTATGTGGCCCGCATTGGACTCGACTTCTCGACCACACCAGTGGCGGCGAGCCAGGAATTCAGACCGCGGACCTCGCCATCCCGCTCGTTGTCAGCGAGGCGACTTGCGGAATTTCCACCCTGTGTTCGAGCCGCCCGGTCTGCATGGTGGGGATGCCGAACAGCGCCATCGGCTCGCCCGGTGTGGTTTCGAATATTCCCTCCTCGAGGCGACTTTGGCGGGCTGGTGTTCGAGCGTGTCGAGCCCGTGAGCGGCCGTGACGGCGAGAGTGCTCCAATTGGTAGCGACTTGGTGCGATATCGTCAGGTCAGATCACCGGGTCGGCACGATCGGCGCCCCTGCACAGCGTCAGGAGCGAGGCGTAGGTCATGGTGTGACGCACGAAGGTTCCCCAAGCCCGGGAGCCCCGATTTTGCGATCCCGTCACGCGCAGCAAGGAGCAGATCCGGATCACAACTGATCGGCGCGTGCTTCAACGGGGGATGGCATCGAGCCAAATTGGCCCATCTAGCTCACTGACCAAATAAGGATCGACTATGGCCGAGAATGACGAGAATGGGCTGGCGCCGATCGGCGCCGAGGGCTTGAGGATCAAACAGCGGACGGCGGACGCCAAGGCCGATGTGAAAACGGAGCAAGTCGATCTGGGCGCCTCGCCGCTCGGCACCGACAACGAAGCCGGCGCCCCACCGGACGCCGGAGGCATGGCCACTGCGCGCAACGCGCCCCAGCCCTGAACCTCGAAGCTTGAACGCGGGCGCATGCCGCCGGCTCTGCTAGGCAAGGCGGTCGGCGCCGCCATCCAATCAATTGCCGAGCGCGGGGTCGAGTTGATCGCCGCGTTCAATCGTCGGCGATTGCCGGCCGAGCTTGCGTCGTTCTCCATCGGCGTCCACGCGCCGATCGCTTCCGAGATGACGCTCCGGGATCTCGCGGTCATCGGGTCGATCCCGGCCGGGCTCGATGGCCGGTATCTCAAGATGGGCGCCAACCCGGTCAGCGCGGATCCGGCCGGCAATCACTGGTTCCTGGGCGACGGCATGGTGCACGGCATCGCGCTCGAGGGCGGTCGCGCGCGCTGGTATCGCAATCGGTGGATCCGGTCGAGGAGTGCGGCTGCAGCGCTGGGCCAAGCGCCTGCGCCGGGCCCTCGCCGCGGCCGCAGCGACACGGTCAACACCAACGTGGTCGAGATTGGCGGGCGCGCATTCGCCCTCGTCGAGGCGGGCAGCTTTCCGGTCGAACTCTCCGAGACGCTCGAGCAGCAGCGCTACAATCCATTCGACGGCACGCTCGAGGCCGGCTTCACCGGCCACCCGCATCGGGACCCGGTCACCGGCGAACATCACGCCATCACCTACGACGGCAGCGTCTGGGACACCGTCCGCCACGTCGTCGTCTCGGCCGCAGGCGGCGTGATTCGGGACGAGCCCATCCCGGTCCACGACGGTCCCTGCATCCACGATTGCGCCATCACGTCGCGGTTCGCGATCGTGCTCGACCTGCCGCTCACCTTTTCGATGCGCGCGGTCCTCGGCGGGCACCGGTTTCCGTTCCGCTGGAACACAGCGCATCGCGCCCGGGTCGGCCTCTTGCCGCGGGACGGCCGCGCTGCCGACATGATCTGGTGCGACGTCGAGCCATGCTTCGTGTTCCACGTCGCCAATGCGTTCGACCGGCCGGACGGGTCGGTGACGCTGGACGTAATTGCCTACGACACGATGTTCAGCAGCCAACGCAACGAACTCGACGCGCTCGGCCGTCTCGAACGCTGGACGCTCGACCTTGGAGCCAAGCAGGGCTCGCGCCGCGTGCTCGATCCTACGCCGCAGGAGTTTCCCCGCATCGACGAGCGGCGTTTCGGCCAGTCCTACCGCACCCTCTACACGGTCTCGTCACCGCCGGACGGCGACCCGCAGTTGACCAGCGCGACCCGGATCTTCAAGCACGATCTCGAGGCTGGCAGCATGCGCGTGCACGATTTTGGCGCCGGTCATCTGCCGGGCGAGTTCATCTTCGTGCCGGCCCACGCCGCGGCCGCGGAGGACGAGGGCTGGCTGCTTGGCCTGGTGATCGACGTGGCGGCAGACGCGACCGATCTCGCCATCCTCGACGCGCGCCGATTCGAGGCGGCGCCGGTCGCCACGATCCGGCTGCCACACCGGATCCCGCCGGGCTTCCACGGCAATTGGTTTCCGCAACCGGCGCGATCCGGCCAAGATTGACCATGGCCGTCCTCCTTCAATGAGCTCGAGCACTACTCCCGAGCCAATCGGCTCGGGAAGTGCTCTAGCCCACAGCTTCGCGGATTGCCTCCAGCCATACCACGACCGCCGCGGCGCCCGGATCGGGGTGGCCCAGCGCGCGCTCGCCGAGGTAGCTCGACCGGCCCTTGCGAGCGGTCCAGGTTGCGGTCTGCGACGCGCCCTCCCGTGCTGCGGCCACGCCGCGAAGGAGCGCCTTGCGCGGCGGTTCGCCAGCGGCAAGGGCGTCCTGCAACTCCCCACAGGCGGGATACAGCGCGTCCAGCATGGTTCGGTCGCCCGGTGCCGCGCCGCCCAACTCCGCTACCGCATCGATTCCCTTCTGGAATGCAGCCACCCACCCCGTCGCATCATCTATCTGGACGGCGTCCATGGCTCCCGCAGCGCGCAGCAGAAAAGCGGCATAGAGCGGCCCGGAAGTGCCTCCGAGCGCCCGCATCATCGTCGCAGACATCGCCCGCAGCGTGGAGGCCGGGTTCATGAGATCGTATCCGGCCATGTCCCGTTCCATCGCCTCGGCGCCTCGCGCCAGACTAATTCCCAGATCGCCGTCCCCGACCGCTCGGTCGAGCTCGGTCAGACGGTGCTCCTCCCGCCGCAGGGCCGCGCTGACGGCGCGCAGCACGGGTCCCAGCTTCCCTGGCCGTCCCGCCGTCGATGCCGCTCGCTGCGCCCCGAAAGCGGCCATCTTCGGCCGGTCCAGCGTTGCGGCAGCACGGGGCGATCCCGGCCAGGCAACCGCCCTGGCAGCCGCGTCCAGCAACGCGATCCGCTCGGCATCCACAAGCAGCAGCGACAGGGAGCACCCGGCCATCTCCAGCGCGGTCAGGAAGGATCCGGCCCAGGCCCGCGCGACGGTAATGTCGCGTCGCTGCAGCCAGGCGAGCGCACTCCGGGCGACGATCGCCAGCTCCATCGCGGGCGTTCCGCCCAACCCGTTGACCAGCAGCGCGACACTCTCCCCGGCCGCGATGCCCCGATCGGCGACGATCCGCCCCAGCATCTCATCGACGAGCGCGTCGACCGGGGCGATCTGCTCTCGCCGAACCCCCGCCTCGCCGTGGATGCCGAGCCCCAGTTCGATCTCCTCCTCACCCAGCGAAAACCCGGGACGGCCGGCCGCGGGCACCGTGCAGGGTGTGAGCGCCACCCCCATCGTGCCCAGATCGGCGATCACGCCCTCGGCCGCACGCTTCACCTCTGAAAGCTTCATTCCGCGTTCCGCGGCCGCGCCAGCAATCTTGTGCACCAGCACCGTTCCAGCCAACCCGCGTCGCCCGGCATAGCTCCCGGCCGCGGCCAAAGCCACGTCGTCATCGACCACCACCATTTCCACCGGGATGCCCTCGGCCCGCGCAAGCTCTGCGGCCAGGCCGAAATTGAGGCGGTCACCGGTGTAGTTCTTCACGATCAGCAGTACGCCCGGCGGCCCGGCGACCGCCCGGATCGCGGCCAGCACCGCGTCCGTAGCCGGCGACGTGAAGACGTCACCGGCTACGGCCGCAGTCAGCATCCCCGGCCCGACATAGCCCGCATGGGCCGGCTCATGGCCGCTGCCCCCGCCCGAGATCAGCGCCACCTTGTCGACCAGCGGCGCATCGTTACGCACGACGACCGTCTCGCCCTCGAGCAGAGCCAGGCAGGGCGACAGAGCGACCAGCCCTTCCAGCATCTCGGTGACGACGTGACGCGGCGAATTGATCAGCTTCTTCATGATGCCTCGCTTGGGTCAGGCGTGCAGCAAGGTCCCGCCGAGCGCCGTCGGCGCGTCGGGCAGACGGGCGCCCGCTTGGAAGAACACGGCATGAAGCAGCGGACATTCGATCGCGACGTCTTCCGCGGCCAGATACGCGCGGTTCGCCGGCAGCTTCGCCTTCAGCCTTGTCTGACCAACGGCCAGGGTCAGCAATATCTGGCCGCCGATCGTGATCGACCGCCGCAGCACCCGCGCCCGCACCGCTTCGTTCGTGGGTGCGTCAAGCACCTGGACATACTCCGGCCGGATGCCGAGCCGCAGGTCGCCGGTCGCACCCGCGGGGCGCGCCACCGGCGTCGGCAACACGTCGAACACGAGCCCGCCGTCGCGCTCTCCGCTCGGCGCCAGGAAGTTCATCCCGGGGCTTCCCAGGAACCAGCCGCCGAACTCGGTATCCGGCTGCTCGTACAGCAGCCGCGGCGCCGTGCACTGCGAGATCCGCCCGTCCTGCATCAGCGCGATCTGGTCCGCGAGCGTCATCGCTTCGGTCTGGTCGTGGGTGACGTAGATGATCGTTTGGCGAAAGCGCTGGCGGAATTGCTTAAACGCCCGGATCAGCTGCAGCTTGGCATTCACCTCCACGTTCGTGGTCGGCTCGTCGAACAGGATCACGTCGCAGCTTCGCGCAATGGCGCGGCCGACGGCCACTTTCTGCCGAGTTCCGCTGTCCAGATCGGCCATATGCGCGTCGCGGTGCTCGGTCAGCGCCAGCACGTCCATCACCTCGGCCAGCCGAGCGCGTCGCTCGGCGCCGGACAGCTTGCCCTCGCTGCGCAAGGCCAGCGCGATGTTGTCCTGCACGCTGAGCGGCCGATACATCACCGGATACTGGAACACCATGCCGACGTCGCGCCTTCGCGGCGGCAGCCGGGTCACGTTGCGCGAGCCGAACCACACCTGTCCGGACGACGGCGTCTCGAGCCCCGCGATCATTCGCATCAGCGTCGTCTTGCCGCAGCCGGACGGGCCGAGCAGGCAGGTCACGGTCCCTTCCGGGAATGTCATGTTGATGTCGTCGACGGCGGCGAACGAACCGAACCGCCGAGTAAGCCCCTCCAGCCGGATGTCAGGCACGTCCCGCCTCCCGTCCGCGCCCGACCAGCGTGCCCGAGCGGCGGTCATACAGCAGGATCGTGCCGGGCCGCAGGCCGAACGGGAAAGGCGCGCCGATGTCCAGCCCGGCGACGTTCCGGCTCGGCGCCGTCGTGACCAGCGTCGTGCCGCCGGCGTCGAAGTAGATCACGCTTTCCGCACCCAGGTTCTCGACCAGCCGCACCTCGCCCGTGCCGGAGGCGCCGGTCTCGTCGTGCAGGATGCTTTCCGGGCGGATCATCACCGCCACCTCGTCCGCGCCAGGCTCCGCCTGCACGGCAAAACGCGGCAGGGTCGTCGTGCACATCCCGGCGTCGACCCGGCCCGGCAGCACGTTGCAGCGCGGAAACCCGACCAACTCGGCCGACCGCAGCACCACGGGCTGGTAATAAACCTGCTCGACCGGGCCGGATTGCAGCACATGTCCGGCATCCATCACCACCAGGCGCTCGGCCATCGTCAACGCCTCGAGCGAATCGGACGTGATGTAGAGGAACGTCGCGTCCAGCTCCGCGCGCAGGTCCTTGAGGTCGTCCATCAGGCTCTCGCGCAGCTTGAAGTCCAATCCGACAAGCGGATCGTCCAGAATGAACGTGTCCGCGTTCTTCAGAATGCCGCGCGCGATCGCGGCGCGCTGCTTCTCGCCGCCCGAGAGCTCGCTGGGCCGTTTCTGCAGCAGCTTGCCGATGCGCAGCATCGTTGCGACCTGGCCCACCCTGGACGCGATCTCGGCGCGGGGGACACGCTGCAGCGTCATCGGATAGGCCACGTTGTCGAACACGCTCATATGCGGGAACAGCGCGAACGATTGCGGCACGTAGCCGATCGAGCGAGCGGCGGCGGGCAGCAGGGTGATGTCGGCGCCATTGACCAAGACCCGGCCGGAATCCGGCGCTTCCAGCCCGATCAGGATCCGCATCAGCACCGATTTGCCGCTCCCGGGCGGGCCGCAGAACACCGTGAAGCTGAGCGGCTCGACCTCTAGGTCGATGCCCGACAGCGCCGGCGTGCCCCGGTATGCCTTATTCAGCCCATCGAAGCGGATCCGGCTCACTGTCCCAGCATGGCCAGGTAGGGGACCAGCACGATGCCCAAGCCGAACACCGCGGCGACGACGGCCAGGATGATCACCAAGGCGCGCAGGATGCCCCAACCGTGAGATGCGCGCGGCACGTTGGTGACGGCGATGTTGAGGATGGTGGCGCCGATCACCGTGAGCAGCCCGATCTGATATAGGCCAAAGCTCCACTGCTGGGTGATCAGCACGAAGCCCAGCAGCATCAACACGATCAGCGCGGTCTCGGCGCGGGCCAGGAAGCGGCTTTCCAACGCTCAGACCTCGCCCCGGACGGTGCCGAACGTCATGCCCACCAGCAGGAACCGCTGGAAGAAATAGACGATCAAGATGGGCGGCAGGATATACAGCGTGGTCAGCGATGACAGGAAGGTCCAGTCGATCCCGCCGCCATTGGAGAGCCCCGTCGCCAGCATGACCGGGACATTGGACGTGCTGATCCCCCCGATGATGTAATTGAACAGGAACTCGTTCCAGACGAAGATGAAGTTGAAGATCAGCGCCGCGATCACGCCGGGGAAGGCTTGCGGCAGCGTCAGCCGGGTGATGATGCTGAACCACGACGCCCCGTTCACCAGCCCGGTCTCGTCGAAGCGCGGCGAGACGCCGTCGATGAATCCTTTTAGGATCCAAACCGAGAACGGGATCGAGAACATCGCGTAGAACATCGTCATCGCGATGAAGCTGTCCTTCCAGCCGAACGCCACGTACATCAGATACACCGGCAGGATGGCGGCCGAGCCCGGCAGCATCCGGATCGACAGCAGCAAGAACATCAGGAAGCTGGTCGCGGCGGGCTTGAAGCGAGAGAACGCGAAGGCCGCCAGGAACGAGACCGACACCGCGATCACGACCGCGAGCACCGAGAGCACCACGCTGTTGATGAAATGATGCTGGAACGCCGGTTGGGCGAACAGCTTGGCGTAATTCTCCAATGTCGGACGGAACACCAACTCGGGCGGCACCGCCAAGATCTGTGACGCCGTCTTGAACGACGCCAGCGCGATCCAAAACACCGGCGCGAAGAACAGCAGCGCGATCAGCCACAGCAGCGCGTGATACGCGCCCTGGCGCAGCCGGTCGCTCATGCGACTTCCGCCTTCCGTTCGCGCAGATAAAGCACGTAGAGGAATGTCGCGGTGAAGGCGATCGAGATCAGCAGCAGGATCACCGCCAAGGCCGAGGAACTGCCCATGTTGAACGCCTCGAAGGCGCGGCGGAACAGCGTGATGGCGATCAGCTCGGTCGCGGTGCCGGGCCCGCCGAAGGTCATGTCGAAGATCAAGTCCATTGTCTTGAAGGCATCGATCGTTCGCAGCAGTAGCCCCAGCATCAGGATGAACTTGCCGTGGTACAGGATGACCAGGCGGAAGCGATCCCATAGCGAGAGCCGATCGATCTCGGCTGCTTCCAACTCGGCCTTCGGCACTGACGCGAGTGCTGCCAGCGTCATCAGCACCATGAACGGCGTCCACATCCAGACATCGACGGCCAGCACCGCCCAGAACGCCGCTCGGGCGTCGCTCAGGAATTGGACCGGGCTGAAACCCAAGCTCTGGATCAGCCAGTTCAGCACTCCGAAGGTTGGGTCGTAGATCAGCCGCCAGAATGTGCCCGCGGCGACCGGTGTGACGACCATCGGCGCGAACAGCAGCGTCAGCGCCAAGCGACGGCCCGGGAGCTTGTCGCTCCGCCAGAACAGCAGACCCAGGAAGAACCCGGCGACCGTCTCGATCCCGACCGCCAGCACCACGAACATGAAGGTGCGGCTCAGCGCCAGCCAAGTCGCGGCGTCGTTGAAGATGCTCGTGTAGTTATACCAACCCGAGAAGATCGGCGGGCGGCCGCTGGTAAGCGAGAACCGGTAGAAGCTCAAGCCCAGCAGCCACAGCGTCGGGATCGTGTTCCAAATGATGAAGAACAGCAGCACCGGCGTAATCAGCACCAGCGGTAGCACCGCCGGCCGGCCAAAGAACGCCAGCAGCCGGTTCTGCCGCCACTCGACCGGGCCGCGTCGAGACGAGACCGCGCCGTCCGCCATGCGACCTACAGCCGGATCCCGCTGCAGGCGCCCGTCGTCTCGGTCGTCGCCGTTCCTTCGTCGAACAGCACCCTTTGCTGCGTGCAGGCCGTCCATTGCAGCGCATGCAGCGGATCACTGATCTGCCCGGTGTAGTAGCCGGTGAACGCCTCCTGCTGCGCCGACAGCATCTCGGAGAATTTCGCGTCGTGCCAGAAATCCGAGCTGCGAAGCAGCATGAACTTGTAGGTCTTGTTCCAGGGATTGACCGCGTCGAAATCCGCCCGGGAACACGTCGCCTTGTCGCAGGGCATTCCGCCGCGCGTCAGGTATTGCTGTTGCGTCTCCGGCAGATACCACCACTTCATGAAGTCGATCGCCACCTGCATGTGATCGGCGTCGTTGAACGCGTTGATCACCCAGGGCTGGCCGCCGATGATGTAGTCCCGATACAGCTTGCCGTCCGCTCGCTTGAACGATGGCGGCGGCACCACGATGACCTTGTCCTTCATGCTGGCCGGAATCATTGTCGCCCCGGTCGCGACCCACTGCCAGGCCGCGAACACCTTGCCCTGCGTGAAAGCGTCGATCACCTCGGCGATGAAGTAGTTCGTCGCACCCGGCGGCTGATACTTCAGCCAGGACTTGTACATTTCCATCGCCTTCGCGTTGGACGGCGTGTCCAGGATGCCCTGCACCTGCCCAGTCTTCGGGTCCCAAACATCACCCCCAGTCGAGCGCATGACCGAGAGCGTGGGGCAGCTCGCGGCATCGTATTCACGTGAATACTGCGCGGCCATCCCGTGATAGCCCTTCTCCGGCCGGTTGAAGAAACTGATCAGGTCCGTCCACTGATCGAAGTCCATCTTCTCGAAATCGTCCCAGCTCGTCGGCAAGGGACGGCCGAATTTAGCCTTGAAGGCGTCCGCCTCGCCCGGCCCTTCCAGGATGTCCTTGCGAATGAAGATGCCATAGACGTCGCCGACCTGCGGGAACCCCCATAACTTGCTGCTGCCGTCCGGGAACACCTGGTAGCTCTGCCGGATCGAGGGCGACCACCAGTCGATGTTCAGCTCCGGGTTTTTCGCGATGATGTCGTTGACCTGCACGATCCATTTCGGCGTCGCCAGCGCGCCCAGCCACTGACTGTCGCTGATGATGATGTTGTATTCCTGGCTGTGCGTGGCCAGCGACGTGGCCGCTTTCTGGAACAGCGTGCCGAACGGCGCATCGGCGAACGAGAAGGTGACGGCGTAGCCGTATCTGTCTTTCGCGTATTTGGCGAACTCGGGCGACATATCGACGCCCAACTTGCTCGGCAGCCAGCCCGCGATGCCGAGGATTTGCATGTGGATGGACTTGCCGGCCAGCGGACTCTTCTGCGCCAGGGCGAGATTCGGGCGGGCCAGCGCGCCCGCCCCCAGCGCCGCCGAACCCTGCAACAAGCGTCGCCGACCGAGACTGGAACGCAAGGAAGCCGAAACTTTCTCGGTCATGATGGACGCTCCCGTCGGTGCCTTGGCAACCCGTCTTTTGACCAAGAGTTATCGCAATCGGATTGAAGGTCAAGGAAAGGTAGTGTCTCAGTTTGAAATTGGCGCCTGTTAGTCGACCGCCTCGCATCCGGCCGCCACCTCCTATATGCTTAGCGGAAAGCATAAGGAGGATCAGATGCCGAAGACGCTGAGTGACTACTTTCAAGAAGGACAAGAGGCCAACCGATCAGGTAAGCCGCAGGAAGCCAACCCATACAACCACAATCCGCACCACAACCCATACCTGATTGAGGGCGCTGCTAATTGGGATCTTGGATGGGAGAGCGAGCACAAGGCGAGTTACGGATAATGCCCAAAGGACCCAAAGGCGAACGCCGCCCCGCCGACGTGATCGGCGCTGCGGTCAAGGTAATGCGCATCGCGACCGGGGAGGAGGAGGACTCGCCGCCTTCGCCGGACGGCAAGGACCCGGCGGCGGTCAGCATGGGCAAGCGGGGCGGTGCCGCCAGAGCTGCTGCTATGACGCCGGAGCGCCGGGCGGAGATTGCGAGGAAGGCGGCGGCTAAGAGGTGGGATCGCTAGCAAGCATCGCCATAAGATCGTGAAGTTAATGCTTGCTTTGAATCATGGAGCAAGCATACACGTGTGACGATCCAGCAAGCATGGAGCGTTGCGATGGTTTCACGTCAGTCCAAGGGTGGAGACGCCCGAGCGGCTGCGCTCACAAAAGAGCGCCGCCGGCAAATCGCCATCGAAGCCGCGAAGGCCAGGTGGGAGAAGATCGACGGTTCAACGGAACTTCCGATTGTGAGCCAACGGGGGCCACTCAAGATCGGAGAGGTCACGATCGACGCTTACCGGTTGCGGGATGGCCGGCGCGTAATTTCGAAGAAGGGCATGGCGGCTGCACTAGCTCTGCAATCGAGCGGCGGGAACGCGTTTCTGCGCTCGATGATCAGGCCGGGCCTACGATCCGAAATCGACGAAAATCTATGGAATCTGATCCAAAACCCTATATTTTTCAGACTTGTAGACCCCGATTTGGATAGTGGGCCAGGAGCCACGGGCGACGGCTACGAAGCCACAACTCTTATCGAGGTTTGCAAGGCGATCATCACAGCCCAGCACTCGGGCAAGATGCACGGGTCTCAGCGGTTTCTCTACGTTCAATCAGAAATCATTCTTCGGGCCGCTGCCAAGCTGGGCATCACGGCGCTGGTCGATGATGCGGTCGGCTACATTTCCGATCGGAGGCGCGGCGAATATCAGCAACTCTTCGAAAAGTTTATTCTGGAGGAATGCAGAGAATGGGAACAAGAGTTTCCCAAGCAGTTTTTTGACATGCTGTATAACATCTACGGATTGCGCCGCATTTCGCCCGAAAGCACAAAGATGCCTCGGTTCTTTTCGAAGTTCATTCGAAAGTATGTCTATTTCCCGCTTGCGCACAGCAAAGGTGCGCTCCTCGATGAACTCGATGGGAAGAACCCAGTCGTGTATCAGAATGGCGGGCGACGCTTCAAATTCCATCAATTTTTGACGAAAGAGATCGGCTTACCGGCACTTCGGCAGCACATGTGGCAGGTCATTGGTATAGGGCGAATTTCCGGCAACAAGGAGCAGTTCAGGAGGAATTTCTTCAAGGCATTCCCTGAGTCTGCCCCCCTCGGCCATCAATGGTCTTTCATTGAGGATGAGATGGAGCCTTGACGCTAAGCAAGGAAGTTCATATCATGCGTGGCATGAACAAGCTGCCGATCGCCAAGCGTGTCCAAATCCTCTCGATGCTCTGCGAAGGTTCGTCTATGCGATCGATCTCTCGCGTGGCAGACGTGTCGATCAACACGGTTTCAGCGCTGCTAGTGGATGCCGGTAAGGCTTGCTCCAAACACCATGACGAAGCCGTGCGGAACGTTCGCAGCAAGCGCATTCAAGCCGACGAGATTTGGTCCTTCTGCTACGCCAAAGCAGCAAACGTCGCGCTCGCCAAAGCTGCTCCCGACGAAGCGGGCGATGTCTGGACTTGGACTGCGCTTGATGCCGACAGCAAGCTTATCGTTTCGTATCTGATCGGCGGTCGCGATGCCGAATACGCGCGCGAGTTCATGCAGGACGTAGCCGGGCGGCTCGCCAATCGCGTGCAGCTCACGACGGACGGGCACCGGGCCTACCTGGAAGCTGTAGAAGGCGCGTTCGGTGCCGACATTGATTATGCGATGTTGGTAAAGCACTACGGCGAGCCGGTCGGCGCTCTTGGCCGCTACAGCCCCGGCGAATGCACCAGCATCGACCTTCGCCGCGTTGAGGGACGCCCCGAGCTGGCGCACGTCAGCACGTCCTATGCCGAGCGTCAGAACCTCACCATGCGCATGTCCATGCGCCGCTTCACTCGCTTGACAAACGCTTTCAGCAAGAAGGCTGAAAACCACGCCCACATGGTCGCGCTCTACACCACTTGGTATAACTTTGCTCGCCAGCACAAAACGCTTCGATGCAGCCCCGCCATGGCCGCGGGCCTGAGCAAAACGCTTTGGAGCATGGGGGACATCGTTGCCCTTATCGACACGCAGGCTGAAACGCCGAAGGCTCGCGGCAGCTACAGACCCCGCGCCGCCAAGATCGCAATTTCAAACTGAGACACTACCCAAGGAAATCGTCCCTTTCCCTCGGCACTCCACTGGGGTTTGATACGTTGAGACAAAACGATGCAGGAGGGAACGCTGCCCCAGGGCCGCATCTATGTCGCCGGTACGGTCGACACCAAAGGCGAGGAACTCGCCTATGTCCGCCGGCTCATCGCCGAGCAGGGCGTTTCTGCGGTCCTCGTCGATCTCTCCACCAACGCGACAGCCGCCGTGGCCGACATCTCGGCCAGCGATGTCGCCGCCTGCCACCCGGGCGGCAAAGAGGCTGTGTTCACCGGCGACCGCGGCAGCGCCGTCGCCGCGATGGCGACCGCCTTCAGTCTCTACATCCTCGCCCAACCGGACGTGGCCGGGCTGATCGGCCTGGGCGGCTCCGGCGGCACCGCGCTCGTCACCCCGGCCATGCGTGCGCTCCCGATCGGGACGCCGAAGCTGATGGTGTCCACCGTCGCGTCGAGCAATGTCGCGCCCTATGTCGGGCCGAGCGACATCGCAATGATGTATTCGGTGACCGATATCGCCGGGCTCAACCGCATCTCCCGCATCATCCTGGCCAATGCGGCCCACGCCATCGCCGGCATGGCCCGCACCCCGGCGCCGGCGGCGCAGGACGACAAGAAGGCGATCGGTCTGACGATGTTCGGCGTCACGACGACGTGCGTGAACCAGGTCGTTGCGCTGATGCACGCCGATTTCGATTGCCTCGTGTTCCACGCCACCGGCACCGGCGGCCAGTCGATGGAGAAGCTCGCCGAATCCGGGCTTCTCTCCGGCATCCTCGACATCACCACGACAGAAGTCTGCGACCTGCTCATGGGCGGCGTGTTCCCCTGCACCGAGGATCGGTTCGGCGCCATCGCCCGCTCCGGACTGCCTTACGTCGGCTCCTGCGGCGCGCTCGACATGGTCAATTTCGGCGCGATCGAGACCGTGCCGGCGCAGTATCGCGATCGCAAACTCTATGTTCACAATCCCCAGGTGACGCTCATGCGCACCACCCCGGAGGAATGCGCCCGCATCGGCGCCTGGATCGGCGAGCGTCTCAACCGCTGCAATGGTCCGGTCCGATTCCTGTTGCCGGAAGGCGGCGTCTCCGCCATCGACGCGCCCGGCCAGCCCTTCCATGACCCGGCGGCCGACGCCGCCCTGTTTCAAGCGCTGGAGGCCACCGTGCGGCAGACCGACCACCGGCGCCTGATCAACCGCCCGGAGAACGTCAACGATCCCGGCTTCGCCGAGGCCCTGGTCGCCCAGTTCCGCGCCATCATGTCCCCCGTTTGAGTGTTGACCCGCTGATCATGCCCCGCATCGCTCGCGCCACCCTGCTGCATCGTTTCCGGACCATGATCGACCGCCGCGAGCCGATCGTGGGCGGCGGCGCCGGCACCGGGCTGTCCGCCAAATGTGAGGAAGAAGGCGGCATCGACCTGATCGTCATCTACAACTCGGGCCGCTACCGCATGGCCGGGCGCGGCTCGCTGGCCGGCATGCTCGCCTACGGCAACGCCAACGACATCGTCATGGAGATGGCGCGCGAGGTGCTGCCCGTGGTCCGCCACACCCCTGTCCTTGCCGGCGTCAACGGCACCGACCCGTTCTGCCTGTTCGATCCCTTTCTCGATCAGCTCGCCACACTCGGCTTCTCAGGCGTGCAGAATTTCCCCACTGTCGGCCTGATCGACGGCCTGTTCCGCGCCAACCTGGAGGAGACCGGCATGGGCTACGCGCTCGAGGTGGAGTTAATCCGGCAGGCCCGCGCGAAGGACTTGCTGACCACCCCCTACGTCTTCAACCCCGACGAGGCCCGCCAGATGGCCGAAGCCGGCGCCGACATCATCGTGGCCCATATGGGCCTGACCACCGGCGGGGCGATCGGGGCCGCCACCGCGCTGACGCTCGACGACTGCATCGCCCGGATCGACGCGATCGCCGACGCGGCCCGCGAGGTCGATCCCAACATCATCCTGCTCTGCCATGGCGGACCGATCGCGCAACCCGAGGACGCCACCACCGTGCTGACAAGCTGCAAGGGCATCCATGGCTTCTACGGCGCGTCCAGCATGGAGCGGCTGCCCACCGAGCAAGCGCTGACCGAGCAGACGCGACGTTTCAAGAATATCCGCCGCTAACCGGGGAACACAGTATGGCCAGAGCCTATGCCAGCCGGATCATCGATGCGCCGGTCGAAACCGTCTGGGCGAGCGTGCGCGACTTCAACGCCCTGCCAGCCTGGAACGCCGCGCTCTCCCGCAGCAGCATTGAGGAAGGGCTCGATTCCGACGTCGTCGGCTGCATCCGCACCTTCTATCTCGGCGAGCAGAACGTCCGCGAGCGCCTGCTGATGCTCGACGATACGCGCTACCGCTTCGCCTATAATTTCGAAACGCCGGCGTTCCCGGTCGCCGACTACCTCTCGCACTTCGAACTGATCCCCGTCACCGATGGCGACCGCACGTTCGCCCAGTGGTCCGCCACCTTCGACGAAGCGCCTGACGATTCCGGCAAATACGTCGCCATCGTCTCGCGCGACGTCTTTGCCGGCGGGCTGAACGGCCTGGCCGAGCATGTCCGAGGCAGATCGGCGCCGGAGGGACAGACGAGGTGGCAAGGCGACCGCCCGGCCAAGGTATTCTGTTCTGCCGTCCTCAACGGTCCGATCGACGCGGTCTGGGCCCGAATGCGCGACTTCGACGGCATGGATAGCTGGCACCCGGAGATCGCCGACATGACCATGCTGGGCGGCGCCCGGCCCGACAAAGTCTCCGGGACCCGCGACTTCCGTTTCGGCTCGGATAAGCTGCACGAGCGGTTGACCATGCTCTGTGACCTGACCCACGCCTTCGCCTATCGCATCACCGAAAGCGAGATGCCCTGGATGAACTACCACTCCGGTGTCCGGCTCTACCCCATCACCGCTACCAGCACGACCTTCGCTGTCTGGACGGCGGACTGGGTCGCCTCCGCGAACGACGACCTGGCGTTGATCCCCACCATACATCAGAATGTGTTTCAGAGGGCATTCGACACGTTGAACGAACGGTTCTTTTCCAATCGACCGGCGGGCTAACTGGCTTGAACTCGGGCAGCCCAGTTCAAGCCCCGGCGGAAGATGGTCGCCATCTCCGGCACCCGAAACTCGGACGCCACGTGTCCTAGAGCATTTTCCGATCGGGTGGGATCCTCACGAATCCCCTCATTTTGTAGACGGGTGGGTAGCTCCGATTCGGTGGCATTGTGTAGCTGTTTCAACCCATGTTGGTTTGGAGCAAGGACTTGGTTTCGCAGGGGCATGTGCACAGGCGC
>JAABUX010003455.1_pt1 | contig 20937 bp, 11 predicted proteins | sample 5561851 | NCBI WGS metagenome assembly JAABUX01 (sample SAMN10711883, study PRJNA513361) | rock metagenome | isolation source: Antarctica rocks | place: Antarctica: Victoria Land, Richard Nunatak red sandstone | collected 2016-01-03 | reverse complement strand
GGCGTGCAGGTTGTCGTCGGGCAAGCCGAAGCCGGCCAGCACGGCCGGCGCGCCGACCACGCTCAGGAACGCCTCCGCGATGGGGATGGACCCGCCCATGCGCGTCAGCGCGGCCGGGCGGCCAAAGGTCTCCTCCAGTGCGCTCGCGGCGGCGCGCATTGCTGCTGTATCGGCGGGCAGGCTGACCGGCGGCGCGAGGCCAAGTGAGCGCACGGTCACGCTAATCCCCGGCGGACACAGTTCGTGCACGCGACGCTCGAACAGGGCGAAAATCTCGGCGGGGTCCTGGTGGGGAACCAGGCGCATGCTGACCTTGGCCGTCGTTCGCGCCGGGATGACCGTCTTGGCCCCCTCGCCGGTAAAGCCGCCGATCAGGCCGTTCGCGTCGAGCGTGGGACGCGCCCAGAGGCGCTCCAGCGGCCCGTAGCTCTCTTCGCCCGCGAGGGCGGAGGCGCCAACCTCGTCCCGCAGATAGGCGGCCTCGTCGAAGGGCAGCGTCGCCCAGGCCGCGCGCTCCTCGTCCGTGGGCGCGGCCACGCGGTCGTAGAATCCCGGAATCGCGATGCGGCCGCTGTAGGCGTCCTTAAGACCGGCCAGGATGGCCGCGAGACCGTTGAGCGCGTTGGGCGCGGTCCCGCCGTACAGGCCGGAGTGCAGGTCGCGCGCCGCGCCTTGTACCTCGAGCTCGGCATAGACCATCCCGCGCAGCCCGGTGCAGAGGACGGGGACGCCCGGCGCGAACAGCGGCGAGTCCGCGATGAGCACGGCGTCGGCGCGCAGCAGGTCGGGGTAGGCGCGCACGAAGCGCTCGATGTGCTGGCCGCTGACCTCCTCCTCGCTCTCGATCAGCACCTTGAGATTGACCGGGAGGCGCCCCTGGGTCTGCAGCACGGACTCGACCCCTTTGAGCAGCGCAAACATCTGTCCCTTGTCGTCCGACGCGCCGCGCGCATAGAGATCCTGCCCACGGACCGTCGGCTGGAACGGCGGCGACTGCCACAGCTCCAGCGGGTCGGGCGGCTGCACGTCGTAGTGGCCGTAGATAAGCACGGTCTGCCGCACGGGCGCGTTCTGCCACTCCGCATAGACCAAAGGGTGGCCGCCCTGCTCCTCGTCGCCGATCACCCGCACCTCGAACAGGCCGATGGCCCGCAGATCGTCGGCCACCCACTCCGCCGCGCGGGCCACGTCGGGCCGATGCTCCGAGAGCGCGCTGACGCTGGGGATGCGCAGCAGGTCCTGCAACTGCTCCAGAAAGCGGTCCTGATGCGTCGTGATATACTCGCGCGCGTCCATCACTGCCCTCCTACTTGTGTCCTGCTCCTGGCCGACCACGCGCCGACCGCTGCTCGCTACGGCCGAGCCATATCTCGTACAGCATGCTATCTCTCGACAGGGTACCCGAATCCCTGCCGATTGTCGCGGCCGTACGGTCATCGCGCTGTTGTCGCCGATGCTCAACCTGGAACTATTGCCCCGGTAGCGTTGGGACCCCAGGCGTAGGCGTGGCCGTCGCTGCCCACCGCCAGGCTGTAGTCGTAGGCGGAGATGGAGCGAGCGGCGACGCCCCGCGGCAGCCGCACCCGCACCAGATCGTTGCCGGCGGTCGCGCTGTTGTCGCCGTTGCCCAGCTCGCCGACAAAGTTGTCGCCCCAGGCGTAGGCGTGGCCGTCGCTGCCCACCGCCAGGCTATAGTTGTGCCCGGCGGCGACGGAGACGGCGATGACGCCACGGGGCAGCCGCACCGACACCGGGACAGGACTACTTATCTTGTAGCTGTTGCCCAGATGACCGGAAGCGTTGTCACCCCAGGCGTATATGCGGCCGTCGCTGCCCGCCGCCAGACCATAGCTGTCCCTGGCAGCGACGGAGCGAGCGGCGACCCCGCGGGGCAGCCGCGCCTCCACCGGGATGCTGCTACTAACCATGTTGCCGTTGCCCAACTGGCTGATAGTGTTGGAGCCCCAGGCGTAGACGTAGCCGTCGCTGGTCAGCGCCAGGCTGTAGTCGTCCCCGGCGGCGATGGAGACGGCAGCGGCGCCACGCGCAGCCGTACCTGCACCGGAGTGCTGCTGCTGGTGGTGCTACCGTTGCCCAACTGGCCAATGGTGTTGGAGCCCCAGGCATATACGTGGCCGTCGCCGCCCATCGCCAGGCTGTAGTCGCGCCCGGCGGCGACGGAGATGGCGATGACGCCGCGCGGTAGCCGCACCTCCACTGGAGTACTGCTACCGGTCATGCTGCCGTCGCCCAACTGGCCGGATTCATTGTTGCCCCAGGCGTAGGCGTGGCCATCGCCGCCTACGGCCAGACTATGTGTGTCCCCGGCGGCGACGGAGCGAGCGGCGATGTCATGGGGCAACCGCGTCCATACTGACGTAGTGAAGGCGCTGTAAACGGTCTCATCGCCGTTACCAAGCTGTCCGGACTCGTTATTGCCCCAGGCGTAGATATGGCCATTGCTGCCCACCACCAGGCTATAGACGTGGCCGGCGGCGACAGAGCGGGCAGCGACGCCACGGGGCAGCCGCATCGGCGTCGGGGTGTAGTCGGTGGTCGTATCGCCGTACCTCAGCTGGCCGTAGCCGTTGTCGCTCCAGGCGTAGGCTCGCTTGTGCGCGGCAACATGGGCGGCGACCGGCAACCAGTCCCTTGGGCCGACCGTGACCGCGACCAGGGAGAAAAACATAGCCGCACGCGAGCCCAGATGACTGGCGGGACGGGTGAAACAGCCTGGCGCCGTGGCGCTACGGTGAATTGCTGTGGTGGACGGATAGCGCGGAGGGAAAGGCGGCATGGGCATGGGCGTGCGCCCGCGTCGCGCGAGGGTGAGGTGCGGCATCGTGCGTCTCCTTCTTGCAGTTTTGTCTCTACAGTGACGGCGCATGCGCGACATCGTCCAGCGCTGCGGGCCTCACAGCCCGGTGGTGTCGATGATGCTGACGGTGTTGTCGGCTTCGTTGGCCACGAACAGGCGCCCCGTTTGCTCGTCCACCGCTAGCGCCGCCGCCGAGCGTCCCACCTGTACCTGCGTCCGCGCCCGCCCCGTCCCCGTGTCCAGCGCCACCACCGTGCTCGGCGTCCCGAAGGCGGCCACGAAGGCCAGCCCCCGCCGCGCGTCCACCATCACTGCCCCGGCCCCCACCAACTGCGAGGTCGCCGCCAGCCCCGTGTCGTGAACGACGTGCCCCCGCCGCGTGTCCAGCAGGTTCGCGCGGCACGGCCCCAGCCCATCGAACGTGGCGTCCGGGCAGTCCACCACGACCGCCCGCCCCCGCGCCCCGTCGATGCCCACCGCCGGCATGTTCCCCTCCAGGGAGCACGCCTGCGGCTCCAGCATCGAGTAGTCCAGGAACAGGGTGCGGCGCACGCGCCCGGTGCGTGTGTCCAGCAAGGTCGTGATGCTGTACGCCTGCAGCGTGGTCGGATCCAGCGTGCTCCCCGCGACCACGGCCAGCCCCGCGCGGCTGTCCACAGAGATGGCGCACGCGCGCGTGGGGAGGGGGGCCAGATACAACGGCAGGGGCACGGTGCGCAGCAGGGCCCCCGTCCCCGCGTCCAGCAGGCCCACCGCGTTGCCGTCCGCCACCACCACGCGCCCCGCGCGCCCGTCCACCGCCAGCGCCCCATCGCCCTTGAGGCCGGGGACCGTGCGCAGCAGACGCCCCGTCGCGCTGTCCAGCATGCTGACGCCCCCGCCGCCGTTGGCGACGAACACGCGCCCGGTGCGCTCGTCCAGCGCCAGCCCCAGCGGATGGACCCCCACCCCCACCGCGTCCAGCACCGCCACGCTCCCCGCATCGGTCTCCGGCTTCTTGCCCGCGCGCAGCACGAAGACGCGACCGGTGTGGCTGTCCACCCCCAGCGCCTGCTGTCCCAGGTTGAATCCGTCGAAGGCGCCCACGACGCCGAGAGGGGTTGTGCCCCGCACCCGCCCCGTCGTGGCGTCCAGCACGCTCACGCTGCCCCCGCCGCCCGCGTCGCCGCCGTTGAGCACGAAGACGCGCCCCCGGTGCCCGTCCACCACCAGGTCGATAGGGTGCACCCCCACCCGCACCGTGGCCAGGACCGGCCCCGCCGCGAGCCCCCCTTGGGCCGCCACGGTCAGCGGCTGGGGCGGGACGACCGGCCCCGTGGTCAGCGCGGCCAGCCCCACGCTCAGCAGGGCGGCCCCGCCCCCGCGCCGCCCGCCAACGCCGTGCCCTCCGGGCACTATCCTCGTCGTCGTCGTCATCACCGCCCCTCCTTCCGTGGCTTCCCGTCGGCGCCGTCTCACAACCGGGTGGTGTCGATCACGCTGACCGTGCCGTCGGCCTCGTTGGCCACGAACAGCCGCCCCCGCTGCTCGTCCACCGCCAGCGATGTGGCGAAGCGCCCCACCCCGATCTGTGCCCGCACCCGCCCCGTCTCCGTGTCCAGCGCCACCACCGTGCTCGGCGCCGGACGCTCCGAGGTATCGAGCGTGGTCACGAAGGTCAGCCCCCGCCGCGTGTCCACCGCCACCGGACCCGCATAGACCGACGACGGCGGGATGTTGTCGTTGTTGGGGGGGACGACACTGCCCACGCGCACCCCGTGCAGGGCGCGCCCGCTGCGCGTGTCCAGCAGCGTGACCAGGCAGGCTTGCACCCCCAGGAACCGGGGGTCCGTGCAGGTCACCACCGCCGCGCGCCCACGCACCGGGTCCACCGCCACCGTCGGGATGTCGCAGCTCAGCGGTTGCCACTCGTCCAGGACGGTGCGCCGCACGATGCGCCCGCTGCGCGTGTCCAGCACCCACGCCTCCTCCGCCTCGGGCTGCAGCCCGGCCTCCTGCGGGTCGTGCCGATCCACCGCCAGCACCGCGCGCCCCGCCACGCTGTCCGCCGCCAGCCAGCACGCCCGCTGCCCGCCGTACCCGTCGAGGGGGGTGCGGCCCACCAGCCGGCCCGTCCCCACGTCCACGACGCTCAGCGCGGTGAGATCGGCGACCACCAGGCGCCCCGCGCGCCCGTCGAACGCCAGCGCGCCCACGCCGGGGATGGTGCGCAGCACGCGCCCGGTCGCGCCGTCCAAGACGCTCACGCCGTCGGCGGTGTCCATGAAGGCGCGCCCGCTCCGCTCGTCCACCGCCAGCCCGCCCGGTCCGACGCCGATACCCAGCACGCGCAGCACCCGCCCGCTGGCCGCGTCCAGCAGCACCGTGCGACCCAGGCGCGTGACAAAGACTCGCCCGGCCTGGCTATCGACGACGACCTCCTGTACCCCCAAGGTAAACCCAATAAACCCGCCCACGAACCCGACGGGCACGGTGCGCAGCAGGCGCCCCGTCGTGGCGTCCAGCATGCTGACGCTGCCTGATCCCCCCTTATCAGCATTGACGACGAAGACGTGTCCTCGGCGCCCGTCCACCGCCAGATCGAAAGGATAGCGGCCTACCCGCACCGTGGCGATGACTGGTCCCGTCGTAGAGGTCCGCCGGCTCACGACGGCCACCAGCCCGGACGATCCGAGGGGGGCAAGGGCGCTCCCGGCCAGGGTGGCCACGCCCAGACTTACCAGGGCGGCCACCCCTGTCCGTCGCCTGTCGCTGGACCGCGACCTGAGCAACGTTCTCGTCAGCTTCGTCATCGCTCCTCCTCTACATTGCTCGTAGCGGTTGTAGCGGGCGAGAGTATCCTGTCCCGGCACCCATCTCCACACGGCCCGTCACCTCTCGCTTTTCCGGCCTGGCCATCGCGGAGGCATGACTGACCGTGCGGGCGTCCGGCCCGTCCACGACCAAGAGTCGGAGTCGGATGGGCCGGACGCCTACACCCTCCTTAACCATGCACGCACAGACCGTGCCCATCTCCCGTGTCGTCGCGGTTGCCTCGGTGCCCAGGGCGCCGCCGGTCCGGCTAATAGCAGGCGGCGTTGCGCAGCCAGAAGTAGGCGAACGGTTGCGTCTGATCCTCGGTGACTCGTGCCTTGCCGTTGTGACAGGCCGGCGTGACCGGCAGGCTCTGCTGCGTAATCACTACACTCTGGTTCGGAGGCGCCAACCGCCGGGCCGCCGTGAATGGCTTCTCGTAGCTGGTGCTTTGCGCCTGGGTCTTCGTGTTGGTGGAGTAGTACAGGCCTCCATTGATCGAGCCGGCATCGCTCCCTGTGAACCACATGACGCGCAGCGGCGTCGCGCTGGGGGCGATGCCGCCGCGGCAGATGCCGTTGGTCCAGGCGCAGTGCCGATCGTACAGGTAGGTCATCAGGTCGACCAGATAGGAACCCGCCATCGCGTCATAGGGGTCCGCTAACGGCGACGACTGCCAGTTGGTCTCCGTATAAACCAGCGGCATGTGCCGGAAGAGTGACGTCCCGCGCGTCCACGTGTTGTTCATCTTGTCGATGTCGTTGCACGGGCCGTACGGCATGTACTCGTGAGACAAATAGTTTTCACGAGCGGTACGAGCGGGCGGAGGGGTGGTGATCTTCGTGTTGGCCAGCGCGTGGAAGTTGCGGAAGTAGCCTCCGCGCTTGAGGAACGGCGTCTGGTAGGTATATGGATGAATCCCCAGGCCGAGGGCCGCCCGCTTCGCCGTGAATGTCCGGTAGCCCGTGCCCGCGAAGTTCACCCCCTCGAACAGGGCCACGTGCAGCGCGTCCAAGGTCAGCAGGTACCCGTCATAGCTGCGCGCGCCACTCGAGCACACGTTGTTGTGACGCGAGGCGTCCTTCCCGTTGAGGGGGGCGCGCGGGCTGAGCATGCCCGCCGTGAGGATGCGATAGGGGAAGCTCGGCCGCAGGTACAGCGAGAGGGCCACCGCGGCATAGCCGAAGATGTGGCGATAGTCCACCGTGAGCCGGTTGCCGTCCTTCTCGGTGAAGTTGTAAAACTTGTACGTCTTGCAGCAGTTGGGCTCGTTGCCGATCTCGAAGTAGGTCGGCCGCGCGTTGCGGAAGTTGGGCAGGCCCTGGGCGAACGCCCTGAGTTGATAGTACCAGTCCTGCTGGTCGGCGGTAATGCTAGTCGAAAAAACGGGGGACTGCCCGAAGTTGACGATGGGGTCGAGGCCCTTGTCGTAGGCCATCTGCATGGCGCTGTACGCCGGCGCCCAGTTGGCGGTCTGCCCCCGGCTGGCCAGGGACTCGTTGAAGCGGATGAACTGCGCGCCGACGCCCTGCGGCGTGTTCGGCGGTGGGCTTCCCGTGCGGCCGTTGGCCGCGAACTGCAGGTTCATGTTGTTGGAGCTTGGGCAGTTGGGATCGCCCAGGGAAGCGCCGTCGCACTGGGCGAAGCCGCCCGCCAGCCCGTAGATGAAGGTGGAGCAGTCGCCGTAGGAGCCCGCGCCCGTGAAGCCTGTGCAGCGCGTGGGGCGCGGCTTGCCCCTTGGGGCCTTGCCGTACACGATGTCCAGGGAGGGGGCCGTGGCCGGCGCGTCCAGGCCCGCCCCCAGCGCCGAGGCCAGGCGCACCGGCGCCCCCCCGCCCGCCAGCGTCAACCCGTTGTTGCTGCCCACGTCCTGCGCCCACCGCTGGGCCAGCGCCGTCACGTCCCAACTCTGCCAGTGCCCGTCGCTCCCGGCCTGCGCCAGCCCCACCGACCCCGTCATGACGGTCGGCGCTGTAGCCCAACTCAGCGGCGGCGCGGTCCCGTCCCCATTTGCCGCGCTCGGGTCCGGCGCGTTGGGGTAGACCAGCGCCCCGGTCGCGGTGGTCGGGGCCGGGGTGTACAGCCGCAGCGTGCCCGAGAGGATCGGCGCGTCCTCCGGCAGCGCCGAGAGGTCGAAGGACAACTGCCCGTTGTAAGAGCAGCCGTTCGCCGCGCCCACCACCACCGCGGTGGTGACCGCCGCCGCCGTGGGCCGGCAACTGCTGACCGTGGCCGCAGTGCCGGTGTCGGCCAGGGCGGAGCCGGTGTCCAGGGGCAGGTCGAGCGTGACGGGGAAGACGCGCCCGGCGGCCTGCAGCCAGGCGGGGTCGACGCTCAGGCTAATGGTCGGCGTCACCGCGCCGCTGGCGTCGCTCGTCGTGCCCAGGGTAGCCCGTGCCCCCGTGTTGTCCCGTGGCCGTGTCCGTCCTTTCGCCATGCCGCTCAGCGTCCCTCCCAAGGCCGTTCGTCTGCCTGACCGTACGCGGGCGCATCAGAGATGGGTGGTGTCGATCACGCTGACCGTGTTGTCGGCCTCGTTGGCCACGAACAGGCGATCCCGTTGCTCGTCCACCGCCAGCGCCGCCGCCGAGCGCCCCACCTGGACCTGCGCCCGCACCCGCCCCGTCCCCGTGTCCAGCGCCACCACCGTGCTCGGCACGCCGAATGCGGCCACAAAGGCCAGCCCCCGCCGCGCGTCCACTGTCACCGCCCCCGCCCCCACCGACTCCGAGGTCGCCGCCAACTCCGTTCCGATCCTGGCGGGGTTGTGAGTCACCACCCGCCCCCGTCGCGTATCCAGCAGGTTCGCGCGGCACGGCCCCAGCCCCTCGAACGTGGCGTCCAGGCAGTCCACCACCACCGCCCGCCCCCGCGCCCCGTCGATGCCCACCGCCGGCATGTTCCCCTCCAGCGAGCACGCCTGCGGCTCCAGCATCGAGTAGTCCAGGAACAGGCTGCGCCGCGCGCGCCCAGTGCGCGTGTCCAGCAGGGTCGTGATGCTGTCCACCTGCAGCGTGGTCGGATCTAACGCGGCCCCGGCGACCACGGCCAGCCCGGCGCGGCTGTCCACGGAGACGGCGCACGCCCGCGTGGGGAGGGGCGCCAGGTAAGCCGGCAGGGGCACGATGCGCACCAGAGCGCCCGTCCCCGCGTCCAGCAGGCCCACCGCGTTGCCGTCCGCGACCACCACGCGCCCCGCGCGCCCGTCCACGGCCAGCGCCCCGTCGCCCTTGAGGCCGGGGACCGTGCGCAGCAGGCGCCCCGTCGCGCTGTCCAGCATGCTGACGCCCCCGCCGCCGATGGTGACGAACACGCGCCCGGTGCGCTCGTCCAGCGCCAGCCCCAGCGGATGGACCCCCACCTCCACCGTGCCCAGCCGCCGCCCGCTGGCCGCGTCCAGCACCGCCACGCTGCCCGCATCGGTCTCCGGATTCTTGCCCGCGCGCAGCACGAAGACGCGGCCGGTGTGGTTGTCCACTCCCAGCGCCTGCTGTCCCAGGTTGAATCCGTCGAAGGCGCCCACGACGCCGAGAGGGGTTGTGCCCCGCACCCGCCCCGTCGTCGCGTCGAGCACGCTCACGCTGCCCCCGCCGCCCGCGTCGCCGCCGTTGAGCACGAAGACGCGCCCGAGGCGCGCGTCCACCGCCAGGTCAATGGGATGCAGGCCCACCCGCACCGTGGCCACCAGCGGTCCCGCCGCGGGCGCCCGCCGCGCCGCGCCGGCCACTAGCCCCGCGGGAGCCGGCGCCCCGCCGGCCACCACGGCCAGCCCCACGCTCAGCAGGGCGACCGCGCCCCCGCGCCGCCCGCCACCACCGCGCGCTCTTCCCGTCGTCATCGTCGCCCCCCCTCCCGTGGCTTCCCGCCGGTGCCGTCTCACAATTGGGTGGTGTCGATCACGCTGACGGTGTTGTCGGCCTCGTTGGCCACGAACAGCCGCCCCCGCTGCTCGTCCACCGCCAGCGCCACCGCCAAGCGCCCCACGCGGATCTGGGCGCGCACCCGCCCCGTGTCCAGGTCCAGCACCACCACCATGCTCGGCCCCGCCGGGAACCCGTCGTACCCCGCGGCGACCGTGGTCGCGAAGGCCAGCCCCCGCCGCGCGTCCACCGCCACCGGCCCGGCCCCCACCCCCAGCGAGGTCGCCGCCAGCCCCGTCGTGTGCAGCACCCGCCCCCGCCGCGTGTCCAGCACCCCCACGTCGCACGGCCCCGGCCCCACGTCGTACTGCAGCGGGCACTCCGTCACCACCGCCCGCCCCCGCGCCCCGTCGATGCCGATGGTGTTGTTGTACGCGCGCGGCCCCGCCCCGAGCGAGACGATCCGCCGCACCCGCCCCGTGCGCGTGTCCAGCAGGCTGATTAAGCCTTCCAGCGGCGCGTCTTTGCTCCCGTACCCGTACACCACTGCCACCCCCGCCCGGCTGTCCACCGCGACGGCGCTGCTCACCCCGATCAGCGGATCGTGACGCAGCACGGCGCCCGTCCCCTCGTCCAGCACATACACCCCGCCATACCCCTGCGCCACGAACACGCGCCCGGTGCGCCCGTCCAGCGCCAGGGGATCACCGTCGATGCGCAACGTCCGCAACACCTGTCCCGTGGCGCTGTCCAGCACGGTGATGCCCGCGCCGGAGACGACGACGCGCCCGCGACGCTCGTCCACGGCGATGTCCGCCGGCTCGAGCCCCACCCGCGTCCGGCCTCGGACCTGCCCCGTGGCCGCGTCGAGCACCACCACACTGCCCCTGTCGACGCCCGGACCTTTGCCTGTGTCTAAGACAAAGACGCGGCCGACGCGGCTGTCCACCGCGACCACCCGCGAGTCGTAGCCGTTGAATTCCGCCAGCCCAGTCGCGAGCGCCATGCGTACGACGCGCCCCGTGGCCGCGTCCAGCACCGCCACGCTGCCTGTGCCAAGCGTGCGGCCGTTGTTAACGACGAAAACGTGCCCCCGGCGCGCGTCCAGCGCTAGGGCGAAAGGGCCTGGCCCCACTCGCACCGTGCGGATGAGCGGGCTCCCTGTAGGGACCCCTGCGGCCCTGGCCGTGGAGGAGAGCAGCTCTGTCGCTGCCGGCCTCCCAACAGTCGCCGAGATCATCGCCAGGCTCAGCAGAGCGACGCTCAACGTCAGCCTCCCGCTGGACCGCGCGGCCGGTCCGGTCCCTGGTAGCATCATCACTCCTCTAACGTAGACTCTCGTAGCAACGCGGGACTAACGTAGACTCTCGTAGCAACGCGGGACGGAGCGGTTGCCCCGCCTCGTCACCACTGTGACGCAGTAGCCTGTAGCCTGCTGACCTAGTAGCAGGCCGCGTTGCGCAGCCAGAAATAAGCGAACTGCTGCGTCTGGGCATTAGTCACCTGCGTCTTACCGTTGTGACACCGTGGCGTGACGGGCAAGCTATTTATCGTCGGCAGCGTGTTCGGGCCAGACACGACGCCCTTTGCCTGCGCCAGCGGCTTCTCATACGAGGGGAGGCTGCTGGGCTTGTCCGCGTCGGAGAAGTACAGGCCGATGTAGCTGCTGGTATCGGAATCGACACCCTGGTACCACAGGATGCGGAAAGGCGTCGCGCTCGGAGTGATGCCCTGCGCGCAGACCCCGTTGGTCCAGCTGCAACGCCGGTCGTACGTGTACGTCATCAGGTCGACCAGGTACGCCCCCTCGTCCGAGAAGTTTTTTGCCGTGGCCCCCTGCCTCGGGTCCTCCTGCGTGCGGTTCACCTCCGTGTAGACGACCGGCATGCCCCGGAAGACCGTCTGCCACAGGTTGTTCATGTCGTCGATGTCCGTGTCCGCGCTATAGGAATGGTGATTTGGCTGGTGCGTCACCGGGTCGAATTGCTGGGTCGCCCGATAGTTCTTGAAGTAGCGCATTCGGGGCTTCACCTGGTAGCCGTAGGGGTGCGGCGCCACGCCCAGCAAGGCCCGGCTCACATACGTCGGCCGCCGCGTGTTGGCCGCCGATTGGTCCGCGTCCGGCAGCCCCGTCGCCGGGTCGAGCTTCACCCCCGCGCTCAGCGTGTCGCCCCGCCCCGTCGGCGCCGTCGCCGTGCAGATCGCGTCCTCCGTCAGGTCGAACGCGTCGAGGCTCCGCCGGTATCCGGCCGACTGCAGGTTGCACGTCGTGATGTCCGCCCTCTGCCGCGCCGTCTTGCCGGTCGCGGTCGGGGCGTACATCCCGGCGACCAGGATGCGGTAGTAGTAGCGCGCGGGAGGCAGCGTGCGGGCCAAGCTCACCGCCAGCGCCACCGCCGCGTGGGCGAAGATGGTGCGATAGTTCTCGTGCACCGTGGTCCCGTTGGGCAACTGCTTGTCGAAGTTGTACTCCCCGTACGGGCCCTTGGTCAGCCCGCAGCAGGTGGGCTCGTTGCCGATCTCGTAGTAGGTCGGGCGATAGCCCACGCGGCCCTGCGCGCGCGCCGCGCTGATCGCCCCCGGCAGCCCCGCCGCGAACGCCGTGAGGTCAGTGTACCACGTCGCCGGGTCGGCGTACGGCGCCTGCAGCGTCTGGCCGAAGCCCACCACCGGGTCGAGCCCCTTGTCGTAGGCCGCCTCCATCAGGGCGTAGGTCGGCGCCCAGTACTGCGGCAGCGCGCTCGGCGCCGTGCTCACCGGCGGCAGGGGCACCGTGAAGCGGATGAACTGCCCGCCCACGCCCTGCGGCCTGTTCGGCGGCGGGCTGCCCGCTCGCCCGTTGGCCACGAACTGCAGGTTCATGTTGTGGGAGTTCGGGCAGTTGGGATTGGTGAGGGAGGCGTTGTCGCATTGCGCGAAGGGCAGGGTCGGACTAAAGCCACTGGCCACGCCGTAGATGAAGCTGGCGCAGTCGTTGTAGCCCGCGGTGCTGCCCGCGCAGCGCGTGGGGCGCGGCTTGCCCCTTGGGGCCTTGCCGTACACGATGTCCAGGGAGGGGGCCGTGGCCGGCGCGTCCAGGCCCGCCCCCAGCGCCGAGGCCAGGCGCACCGGCGCCCCCCCGCCCGCCAGCGTCAGCCCGTTGTTGCTGCCCACGTCCTGCGCCCACCGCTGCGCCAGGGCCGTCACGTCCCAACTCTGCCAGTGCCCGTCGCTCCCGGCCTGCGCCAGCCCCACCGACCCCGTCATCACGGTCGGGGCCGTGGCCCAGCTCAGCGGCGGCCCCGCGTCCCCGTTCGCCGCGCTTGGGTCCGGCGCGTTGGGGTAGACCAGCGCCCCGGTCGCGGTGGTCGGGGCCGGAGTGTACAGCCGCAGCGTGGCCGAGAGGATCGGCGCGTCCTCCGGCAGCGCCGAGAGGTCGAAGGACAACTGCCCGTTGTAAGAGCAGCCGTTCTCCGCGCCCACCACCACCTCGGTGGTGACCGCCGCCGCCGTGGGCCGGCAACTGCTGACCGTGGCCGCGGTGCCGGTGTCGGCCAGGGCGGAGCTGGTGTCCAGGGGCAGGTCGAGCGTGACGGGGAAGACGCGCCCGGCGGCCTGCAGCCAGGCGGGGTCGACGCTCAGGCTGATGGTCGGCGTCACCGCGCCGCTGGCGTCGCTGGTCGTGCCCAGGGTAGCCGTGGCCGGACCGGTACTGACGGGCGCGGCGGGGTCGCTGCTGCTGTCGGTCAGCAGCGGGGCCTCGGCCGCGTACTCGGTCTGCGTGATCACATCGGGCGTGCCGTCGTCGCCGTAGTTGGTCACGGGTTGGGTCATGGAGATGACGCCGGTGGCGTCCTGGCCGATCTGGAGCCGCGGGTCGGGCGCCAGGTTGAGCACGAAGGGACCCTGCGCCGAGGCGCTGTTCAGCGTGAGGCGCACGTCCAGGCCCGAGGCCGTGGCGCGCATGCTCAGGGCCACCGGGTTGGAGGCGAACAGCGGGCGTACCGCGTTGGTCCCAATGCCCGAGCCCGAACTCGTGCCCGAGGTGGAGTAGGTCGTGGAGTTGGCGCTGCTCTGCCCCGCCGTGTTCGGGCCGGGGGCCGCGCCGTTGGCCGAGGCCAGGCCCACGCCCAGCGTCACCGCGTCCTCGTTGGTCAGCGACGCTTCGATCCCCGAGCTGGTGTCGGGCGCCGTTTGCAGGTCGTAGGACGTGGCGGCGGTGTGGTAGCCGCCGCTGGTCCCGCCGGTCCCGCCGCTGCCGCTGGAGGCAAGCAGCGTGGTATCCCGCGTATGCCAGCCGTCGTCGTCGGGCGTGCCGGCCGGGCTGTTGTAGAGCCGCGCCTCGGTGGTGAAGGCGCCGACCTGCCCGCTGGGCTGGGTGTCGTGGACCGTCGCGGTGTCCAGCGCCGCCAGCTCGGCCGTCCCGTTGATGCTCGTCGTATCGAACTGCGCCAGGGTGGTGGCGCTCGCGTTGTTCGAGGTCACCGCGAACCCCAACAACGCGGTGCTGGACATCGCGACGGTCACGTTGGAGTTGGGGACCGCCGTCCAGGCGCTGCCGTCGGGCGAGGTGTAGGCCGTGAACGTGTTGCCGGCGCGCGTGATGCGCAGGTAGGCCGCGGGCCCGGACGGCTGGACGGGCGCCAGGGTGGTGGTCCCCCCGCCCTGCGTCGCGCGATACTGCACGTAGGTCGCGAGCGGCTGCCCGGTGCAACTGGGCGTCACCGCGACGCTATACTCGGGGGCGCCGGGGTCGGTGCTCACGCGGTACATCAGACCGGCCTCGGCGCAGGGGTCCGCCCCGCCGCTCGGAACGGCGCGGGCGCTGATGCTGCTGTCGCCGCTGGCCGCCTGCCACATGTAGCGGAACTCGTCGCTCGCGCCGCCGCTTGCCGCCGTGCCGATACCCGTCCCTCCGCTTTCCAGCTGGTAGTATGCGGACGCGAGCGTGCCGCCGCCGCCTACCAGGCGCTGACCTCCCGCCAGCGCCGGCGCGCCGATGTCGTCGCAGCTCCAGCCGTCGGGGCAGGCGCTCGGGCGCACATTGTCGAACTGGGCCGTGCTCGTGGCGGCCGCGGTCGCGGAACTGACGGCAAGGCCGAGCATGCTCGTGGTGGGCATGGAGCCGAGATCGACGCTCGAGCCGACCACGGCCGTCCAGGCCACACCGTCGGGCGAGGTGTAGGCGGTGAAGGTCGTGCCCACGCGGCTCACCTTGAGGTATACGGGCAGCGCGCTCGTGGCGGCGGCCTGGACGGTCGCGGTGACACCTTGCGTGTCGCGGTATTGCACGACGATCGACGTGTCGGGCTGCCGCGTGACCAGATAGTCGACGGCGTCGGGGTCGCTGCTCGCGCGGTACATCAGGCCGGCCTGCGCCGCGGCCCCGGCGCTGCTCTGGGCGGTCAGGCGCGCGCTCAGGTTGCTGTCGCCGCCCACGCTTTGCCACAGGTAGTGGAACGCGTCGGACGTCCCGCCGATCCCGCCGCCCGCGCCTGTTACGCTATAGACGCCGTAGTTGTCCAGCGCCTGGGCGCCGGGGATGGCCAGGCTCCCTATGTCCACGCCGCTCCAGCCGCCCACGCCCGTCGCGACCTTGGCGACAAAGGCGTCCTGCCCGCCCTGGGCGCCGAACTGCGCCCCCGCGGTGGGGAAGTTGGGCGAGGTGGTCGTCCCGGCCACGTACGCCGCCCCGCTGCCGTCGACGGCGATCGCGTTGCCGACATCGTCGACACTCCCGCCCAGGTAGGTGCTGTAGACCAGGGCGCTCCCCGCCGCGTTCAGTTCCGTGATAAAGGCGTCGCCCCACGTATAGGGTCCGCCCCCGCCGTACGCGGTCTGCACCGCGTTGGCCGTCGGGAAATCCGGCGAGTTAGTCATCCCCGTGACATAGATATTGCCCACGTCGTCCAGCGCGATGCCGAAGGCCCAGTCGACCCCGCTGCCGCCCAGGTACGTGCCGTAGAGGAGGGCGTCGCTCCCACCGTCGAACTCGACCACGAAGGCATCGTAGCCTCCATGATTTTGGGTCTGGTAGGCGCCGGGCGTGGTCGGGAAACGGGTCGAGGTCGTCACTCCCGACACGTAGATGTTGCCCCGGCCGTCGAGCGCGATGCCATAGGCGTAGGTGTTGCCGCTGGGGCCAAGGTAGGTGCTGTAGACCAGCCCCCCATTGGTCGTGTCGAGTTCGGTCACGAAGCCGTCGTAGCACGGGATGCCGGCGCACGTGCCCCCGCTATAGTTCGCCTGGTAGGCGCCGGAGGTGGTCGGGAAGGCGCTCGACGTGGTGTACCCCGTCACGTAGGCGTTGCCCTGGCTGTCGAGCGCGATGCCGTTGGCGTAGGTGTCGCCGCTCCCGCCCAGATAGGTGCTGTAGAGCAGGGTGGCCCCATCGGGGCTCAACTCGGAGACGATGGCGCTGCTGAGGCCGCAGCACAGACTAGAGGTGGCCTGAACGGCGTTGGCCGTGGTCGGATAGCCCCCGACGGATGTCGAGCGCCCGGTGATGTAGGCGTCGCCAAAGCTGTCGACGGCGATGGCGTTCGCGCCATCGTTCCCCGGTCCGCCGATGTAGGTGCTGTAGAGTAGCGCGGTACCCGTGGGATTGACCTTGGCGACGAAAACGTCGCTGTAGCCGCCGAACGTTGTCTGGTAGGCGCCCGGAGTGGTCGGGAAGTCCGTCGCGCCGGTCAGTCCGGCGACAAAGGCGTTCCCTGACACGTCCACGGCCACGGCGTCACCCACGCTGCCGGACGTGCCGCCGAGATAATCGCTGTACACGAGCGAGCGCCCGTCGGCGCTAAACTTGCTGACGAAGGCCAGGTCGTTTGAGCCCGCGGGACCGAAGCCGGCGCTGGTCGGAAAGTTTGGCGACGAGGTCCTACCGGTCACGTAGGCGCTCCCGGCGCCGTCGACCGTGATGCCGTTGCCCCGGTCGTCGCCGCTCCCGCCAAGGTAGGTCGAGTAGTTCAGGACCGGGTCGATCACCAGCGGCTGGCTGCCGTCGTAGGCGTCCAGCGCGAGGCCCACCTGACCCGGACCCGCCAGCGTGTAGCGCGCGCCGACATCGTGGCGGCCGCGGCCGTCCCCCTGGTAGGCGTGCGGTATGTGCTGCACCAGCGTGCCGGTGTCGGTGCGCAGCACGAGGTCGCCCTGCGCGTCGAGGCTCAGTCCCCGCGCGCCGCTGACGGACAGGCGGATGGGCCGCGGGTCGGCGCCGGGCGCGACCTGCCAGTCGTACTCGAGCGCGTTGTGGTCGCCGTGGTACACCAGGCTGATGCCGGGGTAGATGTCGTGGTAGGTGACGTGGGCAAAGGTGGGGATGCCGGTGTGCCATTGCGTTGGGTCGCTGCCGACGAAGTAGTTGGCCGTCCCGGTCAGCGGGTCTTGCCCCTCGATCCGCGGGGCGGCCGCGGCGCCGGGGAAGCTCAGGCGGATAACCGACACGCGCGCTGGCGGGCTAGGATGTTCGGGGACGCGACCGCCCATGGGAACGGTCGCGGTCAGGCCCACGGTGTCAGTGGCCGGCGCCGCCAGGGCCAGCACGGCCTCGGTAGAGGTCAGGAACACGGTCCCGCCGGCGCCGTGGGCGACGTAGGCCACGCTGCCGTCGGTCTGTCCGACGTTGCGCTCGAAGCTCAGGGGCAGGTGCGCGTAGAGGGCGGCCGGGTCCGAGAGGGGGCCGGTGGCCGTCACGGTCGCGGTCCCGGACACGGGCGCGGTTGGCGGCGCCGTCGCGCTCGCGGCGGCGCCCGACGTTGCCTCGGCCGTCGCGGACGATGGGGTCCCCGTGCCCGTGAGCGAGGCGGTGACCGGGATCGTCGCCGTGACCGTGGCCGTCGCGCTGACAGCGGCCGTCGTCGTGACGGGTGTGGCGGAGATGGCGGAGATGGTGGGGCTCACGGCGCCCGTCGTCGTCACCGATGTGGTTGGGCTCACCGGGATCACCGGCGTGACGGTCGTGGTCACGGCGACGGTGGGCGTCACGAGGGCGGGCGTCGCCGGTGGCGCGGGCGTGGCGGATGTCGCGGATGTCGCGGATGTCGCGGCGCCTGACGGCTTACCCATGGGCTGGGTCATCCCCGCTCGTGGAACGGTCTGGGCGGCCTGGGCAGCGGCCGCGCCGCCAACGGCGCCAGCCAGGGGCCGGCTTGTGCTCACCGCCGAGACAAAGATTGTGCACAGGAGCGCCAGTGGAAGAGCCCATCGCCATCGTCGTGCTGCCATGACCGGTCCCTACCTTTCCGTCATCAGATCGCTGGTTATCTCGCCCTGTCGTCGCGTGGCCCTGTCGTCGTGCCCGCGCGGCGGTGAATCGGCCACGCGCGACGCCTTGTGGCTACTCTACGACGCGGACGCGCCGGAAAGCTATGCGAAAACGCATAATTCCCCCTTTTTGCCCCTGGTCGAGACCATGATCATGGTGGAGGGGTCAGGGGTGAAGGGTGCGCCGGGCTTACAGCGCGGCGAGCCGCTCGGGGTCGTTGACGACGATACCGCGCCGGCCCGGCAGCCTGGCCGTATACGTCAACTCGTGGAAGCGGCTCAAGGCGCGGCACACATCCGTCTGGCGCGCGCCGATGCGGGCCGCGAGCTGCTCCTGCGTCAACGACACGACGCCGTCCTCGCGCTCTCGCCCCAGTGCGGCCAACGCATGCGCCAGGCGCGCGTTTGCGGGATACAATGCCAGCTCTTCGACCAGATCGCGCGCCTCGGCGAGCTGGCGAGCCTGGAGCGCCAGCAGCGCGCTGTTCGCGGGAGGATGCTCGGCGACGATGCGCAGGAAATGTTCGCGGGGAAAGTGGTAGACGACGGTCTGATGCGCGGTGGCCTCGGCATGGTCGCGCGGGCGTCCCGCCTCGTCAGCCCCGTATAAGTCGACGGGCTCGCCCACCCGCGCGGCGCCAAGCGTGATCTCCCGTCCCGTCTGGGTCCCACGAAAGAAACGGACGCCGCCGCGGCCAAGGACGATGTACAAGTATTCCGTCCCCGCCCCGTCCACGAGCAGCGCGCCCAACCGGTAGGACCGGCGACAGGCGGCGCGCGCTAACGAGGCCAGAGCGTCGTCGTTCAGGAGCGCAAAGAAGGGGAAGCGGAGTAGGTCGCGCGCCGAGACCTCGGTCGTGAAATGGGACATGACAGTATCAGACTCCATCATGGGGGTCGAAGGTGGATCTGGGCTGCCGAAGACAATGTAGCATTGCGCGATACAGCAGGTCAACGGGAAATCGGCACAACGCTGTTAACAGTAGGTTAAAGATTGCTGCCGCCGGCCTGCACAATTAGCGGCCGCCGGCCTGCACAATTAGCGGCCTCCGACGACGGGCACTTGAGCAATGCCGCCGTCCAGTCAGATGGGCGGTTCAGGTCATCCGTCACCTCTACGCGAAAAACCGTCCTCCCGGATAGGGCGCGAGTCCTCTGCCTGCGCGATACTGAGGCCTGGGTAGCGCCGCGCGGCCCAGATATGCGGGACAGGCAGACGTGGAGGCCAGGGTAGCGCCGCCGCGCCGCCTAGACAGGTGGGACACGCGGACGCGACGAATAGAAATGGATGTGTTTCAGATACGTTGAAGGACGGCCTCCCCCTCTCCCGCGCACGGGAGAGGGGGTCGGGAGGTGAGGGTGTCCCCAACACGACTGAAACACACCCAATAGAAATGGAGGATAGGCGAATGGTCGGCGATGGAGGAAAGGGAGCGGGGACGCCAAGGGTGGCGCTGGTCACTGGCGCCGCCCGCGGCATCGGGTTCGAGGTGTGCCGCGTGCTGGCACGGGACGGCATGACCGTGCTCCTCGGCGCGCGCGACGCGGAGAAGGCCCGCGCCGCCGCGGCGGAGTTGGCCGGTGACGGGCTCGACGTGCGTCCCGCGATGGTCGACGTGGTATGGGCGGCCACCCTGCCCGACGACGGCCCCACGGGCGGCTTCTTCCGCGACGGGAAGCCCCTGCCCTGGTGAGCAGCCCAGCGTCCAAGCCGGTCGGGTCACGCGAGCAGCGCGGGCATGTCGCATGCCATACAATGTTATTCACCGTGGGGGGAGGGCGACGAATAGAGGAATGTGGCAGAATGGAGAGCACGACGCGGAGGAAAACACGATGACCGTCGACTCGCCCGCGCGCTACTACGCCAAGGACCGCGCCGCGTGGCGCACCTGGTTGGAGCGGAATCACGCCACGGCCCCCGGCGTGTGGCTGGTCTACTATAAGCAGGCCAGCGGCAAGCCCCGCGTCCCGTACGACGAGGCCGTGGAGGAGGCCCTGTGCTACGGCTGGATCGACAGCAGGCCGAACAAGCTGGACGATGAGCGGTACATGCAGCTCTTTTCCCCGCGCAAGCCCAGGAGCCCGTGGTCGAAAATCAACAAGGAGCGCGTGGAGCGGCTCGTCCGGCAGGGCCTGATGACGGCGGCCGGCCTCGCCGTCGTCGACGCCGCGAAGCGCGACGGCTCGTGGGACGCGTACGACGCGATCGAGGCCCTGGAAATCCCGCCGGATCTGGCGGACGCGTTGGCCGCCGGCGACGCCGCCCGCCGGAACTTCGAGGCCTTCGGCAATTCGGCCAAGAAGCAGGTCCTGTGGTGGATCGCCAGCGCCAGGCACGAGGAGACCAGGCGCAAGAGGATCGCCCAGATCGTCGCGGCGGCGGAGCAGAACACAAACCCGTTGGCCTACGCGGCCAATGCGGCCAAGAAAGATCCGTCATTCACCGGGCGTGTCGCACGGTCTGTGAATTCTCGCTTGCACGGCTATCGTGGAGGCGTCTCTGGGGGCGCGGGCGTCTCGCCCGTCCCCGGTTCAACGCCGGGACGGGCGAGACGCCCGCGCCCCCAGGCTGAGAATTCATAGACCCTGGGCCGTGTTGCCCACGCATCGCCTCCGGCTTCGCTATGATGTACGTGTTGGGAGGCAGATGCATGAAAAACGCGGGCCACATCTTTCTCAGTATCGTGGCGTGCTGCAGCGTTATTGGGACCGGGACGGCGCGGGCGTATGTCCATGCGCACAGTCTGAGCAGGACGGTGACACTGACCGTGGCGTTCAGTGAGGCTGGGCCGCCGCCGTACGCCGAGGCCATTGCCTGGGCCGCGGTCAAGCGGCGGATCGAGGCGTCCAACCCGTTGGTGCGGGTGCGGCTGTTCCCTATTGTCCCCGACACGGACGGCTACGGCGCCAAGCTCGATGCCCTGCTGCGCTCGGCCGACCCGCCGGACGTCGTGGACGTGGATAGCTTCCGCCTGGGGGCCACGGTCGCGGCCGGCGACCTCCTGCCGCTGGACGGCTATCTGGCGTCGTGGCCCGCCTACAAAGCTCGCTGGTATCCGTCCATGCGGCGCCTCACCGTCGTCGGGGGACACACCTACGGCGTGATGAACGGCAGCGACGTGCGGGTGATCTGGTACAACAAACGGGTCTTCCGCCGCGCCGGCCTGCCCGCCTCGTGGCGCCCCCATTCGTGGGCGGACATCCTCGCCGCCGCGCGGGCCA
>JAABUX010003452.1_pt1 | contig 20940 bp, 18 predicted proteins | sample 5561851 | NCBI WGS metagenome assembly JAABUX01 (sample SAMN10711883, study PRJNA513361) | rock metagenome | isolation source: Antarctica rocks | place: Antarctica: Victoria Land, Richard Nunatak red sandstone | collected 2016-01-03 | reverse complement strand
TGGATGTCGGTCAGGTCGGTCGTGTAGGCTTTACGCATGGCAGGTATCGTGGGTTGAGCGAGGATGCAAGTCTTGGCCACCTCGGGGATTCTAGGGCCAAACCCACTTCCCGGATAGCCTCTCACCCTGCCGCCGCTCCTGATGGAGAAGTACCTGGCCGCCGCCGAGGCGATCGCCGACCAGGCCATCCTCGCCGACGAGACGGCCCGGGGGCCGACCCGCCGCTGGAAGGCCGACTCGCTGGGCAAGCCGGGCGACGTCCACGGCGAATCGGGGTTCCGGCTCCTCTCGACCAACGCCGAGATCGCCGTCGAGGGGGCCTTTCCCAAGGCCGGGCAATACATCCTCCGCGCCCGGGCGTTCGGCCAGCGGGCGGGCAAGGACTTGCCCCGGATGGAGTTCCGGGTCGACGGCAAGGAGGCCCGGGCCTTCGACGTCCGGGCCGAGGAGGACGCGCCGGCCGGCTACGAGGCCCGGGTCAAGATCAAGCACGCCGGCCGGTTCGCCGTCGCCTTCACCAACGACGCCTGGTATCCCGACTTCCCGGACCCGACGCGCCGCGACCGGAACCTGGCGGTCGACTACCTGGAGGTCGTCGGGCCGCTCCACACCCTGCCGCACGACCTGCCCGAGTCGCACCGGCGGATCATCTTCCGCCGCCCGACCCACCTCAACCGCCGCGAGTTGGCCCGCGAGGTCATGGCCAGGTTCGCCACCCGCGCCTACCGCCGGCCGGCGACCGCCGCCGAGGTCGACCGCCTGGTGGCGCTGGTGGACCTCGTCGAGAAGGGCGGCGACCGGTTCGAGAAGGGGATTCAACTGGCGATGCAGGCGGTCCTGGCCTCGCCCCACTTCCTGTTCCGCGTCGAGCTGGAGACCCGCCCCGGAGCCCCGCGGACCTTGACCGACCTGGAGCTGGCCTCGCGGCTGTCGTACTTCCTCTGGAGCAGCATGCCGGACGACGAGCTGCTCGACCTCGCCGCCCGGGGCCAGTTGCGGGCGGGCAAGAACCTCGACGTCCAGGTCGCCCGGATGCTCAAAGATCCCAAGGCCGGGGCCCTCGTCGAGAACTTCTCGGGGCAGTGGCTCCAGACCCGCAACCTGAAGCTCGCCAACCCCGACCGGGGCCGTTTCGACCAGTTCGACGAGCCGCTCCGCCTGGCCATGCAGCGCGAGGTCGAGTTGTTCTTCGCCGCCGTCGTCCGCGACGACCGGCCGATCTCCGACTTCCTCCACGCCGACTACACGTACCTCAACGAGCGGCTGGCCCGACACTACGGGATCGGGGGGATCAAGGGGGACCAGTTCCGCCGGGTCGCGCTGACCGACCTCCGCCGGGGCGGTGTGGTGACGATGGCGTCGGTCCTGACCGTCACTTCGAACCCGACCCGGACCTCGCCCGTGAAGCGCGGCAAGTGGATCCTCGAAGAGATCCTCGGCACGCCCCCGCCGCCGCCGCCGCCCGGCGTGGCCGACCTGCCCGACGACAAGAAGGACGTGGCCCGGGGGACGATCCGGACCCGCCTGGAGAAGCACCGGGCCGACCCCAACTGCGCCTCGTGCCACGCCCGGATGGACCCGCTGGGCTTCGCGCTGGAGAACTTCGACGCGATCGGCTCGTACCGCGACGGGGACGGGAGCTTCCCGGTCGACGCCTCGGGCACCTTGCCCGACGGCCGGAAGTTCGTCGGCCCGGTCGAGCTGAAGGCGGTCCTCCTGACCAAGATGAAGCCATTCGCCCGCTGCCTGGCCGAGAAGCTGATGACCTACGCCCTGGGCCGGGGCCTCGAATATCAGGACCGCTGCGCGGTCGAGAAGCTGGCCGAGGCCACCCTCGCCGACGGCGCCAGGTTCTCCCGACTCGTGTCGGGGATCGTCCACAGCGACCCGTTCGGCAAGCGGGGCGTCGAAGGGAGCCGCTCGCAATGAACCCAATCTCGCGTCGGACGGCCTTGAGGGGCCTGGGCACGGCGATGGCCCTCCCCTGGCTCGAGGCGATGGCCCCGGTCGTCGGGGCGGGTCCGGCCGCGACGGTGGCCGCCGCTCCCCGGCGGATGGCGTTCTTTTACGTCCCCAACGGCGTCCACATGCCCGACTGGACGCCCACCGGGAACGGCCCCGGCTTCGAGCTGCCCGAGATCTTGCGGCCGCTCGCCGCGTTCAAGGACGACCTCCTCGTCCTCACCGGCCTGACCCAGGACGGCGCCCGGGCCCACGGCGACGGCGGCGGCGATCACGCCCGGTCGCTCGCCTCGTTCCTCACCGGGACTCATCCGCTCAAGACGGCCGGCTTCGGGATCAAGGCGGGGGTCTCGGTCGACCAGTACGCCGCCCAGAAGCTCGGCCTCGCGACCCGGCTCCCCTCGATCGAGCTGGGGATCGACCGCGGGGCCCAGGCCGGCAACTGCGACTCGGGCTACAGTTGCGCCTATTCGTCGAACATCTCCTGGCGGTCGGAGTCGACCCCGATGGCCAAGGAGATCAACCCGCAGCTCGTCTTCGAACGCCTCTTCGCCGGCCAGCTCGCCCACGAGACGGCCGCGGCGAAGGCCAGGCGGGAGAAGTACCGCAAGAGCGTGCTCGACTTCGTGGCCGAGGACGCCCGCCAGCTCCGCGGCAAGCTCGGCCAGGTCGACCGCCGGAAAGTCGACGAGTACCTCGCCTCGGTCCGCGAGCTCGAAGGCCGCCTGGCCCGGGTCGAGAAGTCGGTCGACATCGACCTCAAGGGCGTCCCCCGGCCCACCGGGATTCCCAAGGACAACCGCGAGCACATCCGGCTCATGTTCGACGTCCTGGCCCTGGCCTTCCAGGCCGACGCGACCCGGATCTCGACCTTCGTCTTCGCCAACGAGGGGAGCACCAAGAGCTACCGGTTCATCGGCGTGCCCGAGGGGCACCACGACCTCTCGCACCACGGCCAGGACCCGGACAAGCTGGCGAAGATCAAGAAGATCAACATCTACCACGTCGAGCAGTTCGCCTACTTCCTCGGCAAGCTGGCGTCGCTCCGCGAGGGAGAAGGCACGGTCCTCGACCACTCGACGATCGTCTACGGCAGCGGGATCAGCGACGGCGACCGCCACAACCACGACGACCTGCCGATCCTGGTGGCCGGCAAGGGCGGCGGCACCCTCAAGGGCGGCCGGCACCTCGTCTACCCGAAGAACACGCCGCTCAACAACCTCTACCTCTCGATCCTGGGTCGCGCCGGCGTCCCCACGACCGCCCTGGGCGACAGCACCGGCCCGCTCCCCTCGCTCGGGGGCTGATCCGACCCCGACCTACTCGCGACGGTGGACCCCGATGTGATAGGCCGCGACCGTCGCGCCGGGCCGCTCGACCCAGGCGCGGAGCCTCCCGGGGCCGGCGGGGAACGCGACCCCCTCGATCCGGCACGAGCGGGACTCGGGCCCGATCTCGGCCCGGCCCTCGACGCCCGCCAGGTCGAATCGGGCCAGGCCGGGCGGCCCTTTGGCGAAGGTCAGGGTCAGGTCGTAGGTCCCGGGTCGCAAGACCTCGACGTCCCAGCCCCCCAGGGCCTCGGGCCCCCAGGCGGTGGCCGCCCCGCGCCAGTCCTGGCGGGTGAGGGTGGCCGGGTCTTCGCGGGGCGACCCGAGGTGAATCCGGGTCGGGCCGGCCCGTCGCGTCGCGGCGACGTCGCGGAACCACTCCTCGTAGCCCCGGAGCATGGCGGCGACCACCTCGGGATGGCGGTCGGCCACGTCGCGCTCTTCCAGGGGGTCGGCGGCCATGTCGTACAGCTCGGCCCGCGTCCCGGCGGGCAGCGGGCCGGGCTCGACGCCCCGGGGCTGGACGAGCTTGAACCGGCCCGATCGGGCGGCGAAGGCCCGGCCCGGCTCGGGCACGTCGCCCCGATGCCAGCGGAAGTAGAGCGTCCGCTCGGGCCAGTCCGCCGCCTCCCCCCGGAGCAGCGGCATGAGGTCGCGGCCGTCGAAGGCCACGCCCTCGGGCCGGGCGACGCCGCAGGCCGAGAGCAGGGTCGGGGCGAGGTCGATGTGGGCGGCGATCGGCCCGACGACCCGGCCGGCCTCGATCGCGGCGGGCCAGCGGACGAAGCACGGGACGCGAATCCCCCCCTCGTGGACGCTCCCCTTGCGGTCGAGCAGCCCGGCGTTGTAGCGGACCTGCGCCGGGCCGTTGTCGGAGAGGTAGACGACGATCGTGTCCCGGGCCAGGCCGAGCGCGTCGAGGCGGTCGAGCATCCGGCCGAGGTTGTCGTCGAGGTTGGCCATCATGGCATAGACCCGCGCCGTGGCCTCGGCCGGCGGCGGGCCGGGCAAGGCATGGCCGGTGCCGGGGCCGGGCGTCCCCCGATCGGGGACCATGCCGCGGAAGGCCGCGAGGTATCGCTCGGGGGCCTCCAGCGGCTCGTGCGGGGTGTTGAAGGCGAGCACGGCGAAGAACGGCCGGGACGGGTCGGCCTCGACGAACCGGATCGCGGCGTCGGTGAAGGCGTCGGCGCAGTAGCCGCGGGCCCGCTCCTCGCGGCCGTCGCGCATCAGGGGCGTGTCGAAGTAGCTGCCGCCGCCCGGGGGCTCGAACCCCTGGCCGATCCCCCCGCCGCGATGCACCAGCGACTCGCCGAAGCCCTGGTCGATCGGCCGGAACGGGGCGTTGTCGCCGAGGTGCCACTTGCCGAAGATCCCGGTCCGGTAGCCGGCCGGGCCGAGGATCTCGGCCAGCGTCACCTCGTCGGGATGCATCAGCGACCGGCCGCGGAAGGTGTCGACCACCCCGGTCCGCTCGCTGTATCGCCCGGTCATCAGGCTGGCCCGCGTCGGCGAGCAGACCGGCGAGACGGAGAACGACCGGAACCGGGCCGACTGGCGGGCCAGGGCGTCGAGCCGGGGCGTCCGGATCTGCGGGTTGCCGTGGAACCCGAGGTCGCCGTAACCCTGGTCGTCGGCCACGACCAGGAGCACGTTGGGCCGCTTGGGGCCGGCCGTCGGCCCGTCGGCGGCCCCGGCGGTCGCCCCGAGGGGCAGGATCGCCGCGATGAGGATCGCCCGTGCCGTCGCGCTGATTCGGGACATCGGCGGGCCTCGAAATCCGGGGGGAGATGCGGCCGGCGGCCGGGGCAACGCCGGAACGCGCCGTATCATCTCACAGAGGATGATGCCGGTGAAGGCGACGCGACCGGCGGGTCGCTCATTGCCGCGGGCCCCGGCGGCGTCCAGAATATGGGGCGACGCCGCGAGTCGCCCCCCTTCCTCGCCGACCTCGCCCTCGCCCCCCGTTGAATCCCCAGGGAGCCTTCGCCCGATGTTCGACCTCGCCTCGGTCCAGGACGCCCTCCGGGAGTACGGGCTCGACGGCTGGCTGCTCTACGACTTCCACGGGAGCAACCGCCTGGCCTTGCGGACCCTCGACCTCGACGGCCACAAGCCGGGCACCCGGCGGTTCTTCTACCTCGTGCCGGCCCACGGCGAGCCGATCAAGCTCGTCCATCGGGTCGAGGCCGGGGCCCTCGACCACCTCCCGGGCGAGAAGCGGCTCTACCTCCGCTGGCAGGAGCTGGAGGCGGGGGTCGCGGCCCTGGTGGAGGGCAAGGCCCGGCTGGCGATGGAATATTCGCCCCGGAACGCCAACCCCTATATCTCGCGGGTCGACGCCGGGACGATCGAGCTGGTCCGCTCCGCCGGCGCCGAGGTCGTCCCCTCCGGCGACCTGATCCAGCGGTTCGAGGCCGTCTGGGACGACGACCAGTGGGCCATGCACCGCGAGGCCGCCGAGGCCTGCCGGACGGCCTACGACGCGGCGTTCGGCCTGATCGCCGACCGGGTCCGCCGCGACGGCTCGCTCCGCGAGACCGACGTCCAGCGGGCCATCCTCGACCACTTCCGGGCCCACGGCCTGACCACCGACGGCCCGCCGATCGTCGGCGTCGGCCCGCACAGCGGCGACCCCCATTACGAGACCACGCCCGCCACCGACGCCCCGATCCGCGCCGGCGACTTCGTGCTCGTCGACCTCTGGGCCAAGCTCGACCGGCCCCGCTCGGTCTTCGCCGACTATACCCGGGTCGGCTACGTCGGCGAGACCGTCCCGGCGAAGTATGAAGACGTCTTCGGCGTGGTCGTCCGGGCCCGCGACGCCGGCCTGGCGCTGGTCCGCGAGTCGTTCGCCGCCGGCCGCCCGCTGCGGGGCGGCGAGGTCGACGACGCCGCCCGGGGCGTGATCGAGGCCGCCGGCTACGGCCCGGCCTTCACCCACCGGACCGGCCACAACATCGGCCAGGACGACCACGGCAACGGCGCCCACCTGGACAACCTCGAGACCCGCGACGATCGCCTGATCATCCCCCGGACCTGCTTCTCGATCGAGCCGGGGATCTACCTGCCCGAGTTCGGCGTCCGGACCGAGATCGACGTCTACATCGACGCCGGCGGCCAGGTCCACGTCACCGGCGGCGAGCCCCAGTCCCGCGTCCTGCCGATCCTGGCCTGACGGCCCCCCCTCCTCGCGACCGCAACAGGGAGCCAGCCCACCGATGGCGTCGTTCGAACCGCAGAGCCGCGACGAGTCCCCGGGCGACCCGGCCCCGCCCTTCGGCGAGCCCGGCGCGGCCCCGCCGCCGCGGCCGACGACCCCGCCCGTCCGCCGCGGCTTCGTCTGGGTCCTGCTCCTGCTCACCCTGCTCACGGCGGTCGTCTACGGCGTCCCCTACATGCTGGAGCAGGTCGGCTACGCCTACGAGAAGGGGCGGTCGCGGGCCGCCGTCGAGGCCCTGGACAAGCTCGACGAGGGCGGGGCCCTCGCCCGGGCGTCCGAGCTGTTCCGGCTGGCCACGCACGCGGTCTCGCCGGCGGTGGTCCACATCCGGACCCAGACCTTCGCCCGGGGCGGCGGCGGCAACGGCCTGGGCTCGGGCGTGGTGATCGACCGCGACCGGGGCTACATCGTCACCAACCACCACGTCATCCGCGACGCCGACGTGATCGCCGTCCGCGTCGGCCGCCGGACCGAGATGATCGGCGAGCTGGTCGGCTCCGACCCCAAGACCGACCTCGCCGTCGTCCGGGTCAAGGGGTTGCTGCCGATGGCCGCCTCCTGGGGCGACTCCGACCGGCTGGAGGAGGGGGACTGGGTCCTGGCGATCGGCAGCCCCTTCGGCCTGGAGCGGACCGTGAGCGCCGGGATCGTCTCGGCCACGGCCCGGAACAACCTCGGCGCCGGGGGCCAGGATGCCTACGAGGACTTCCTCCAGACCGACGTGGCGATCAACCCCGGCAACTCGGGCGGGCCGCTCGTCGACCTCCGCGGCCGGGTGGTCGGGATCAACACGGCCGTCAGCCTGGTCAGCCCCGAGAACGGCGGCGGGAACCAGGGGATCGGCTTCGCCATCTCCTCGGCCCTGGCCCGCCGGGTCGTCGACCAGCTCGTCAAGTCCGGCAAGGTCGTCCGCGGCTACCTCGGCGTGATCGGCCAGCCGATGACCCCTGACCAGGCCAGGCAGCTCAAGGTCCCCGAGGGCCGGGGGGCCCTCATCGGCTCGGTCCTGCCCAACAGCCCCGCGCAGGGGGCGGGCCTGAAGGCCGGCGACGTGATCGTGGCCCTCGACGGCAAGCCGATCGAGGACTCGTCGAGCCTCCGGAACACGGCGTTCACCCTCGCCGCCGGGGCCAAGGTGCCGGTGGCTTTCCTCCGATCGGGCCTGCCGGCGACCGCCGAGGTCGCGATCGCGGTGATGCCCGACGACCTGGCCCTCGCCTTCTTCGGCTTCAACGTCAAGGACGCCGAGCCCAACCCCGCCGGCTCGATCGTCGTCGACCGGGTCGCCCCGGGCGGCCCGGCCGAGCATGCCGGCCTCGCGACGGGCCTCCGGGTGTTCTCGATCGGCCGGCGGCGGATCTTCTCCAAGGCGGAGTTCGACATCGCCGTCGCCCAATTTGGCGGGGTGGGCGGCGTCCCGCTCGGCCTCGTCCGCGACGGCAAGCTTGAAGTCATCCAGATCGGCGCCCCGACCTCCGGCCCCGAGCAACCTTGATCGCCCGCCCCGACCCCCCAGATGGCGCGGAAGGGCCCGCCCGGACACCTGGGCCGTGGGACGCTGTCAAGCCGGGCGGAAACTCCATGAAATCCCGGTGTGGATGCCGCCCCTGCCGCCCGATCGCGGGTGATCGGGCAGCCCGGTTATGTCAAGCACCAAATGGCCCGGCCCGGCAAGTCCCGGACGCCTCGACCGAAGCCACCCGACCTAACTGCCCAAAAGGTCGAGGCTTAGAAATCGCGACCGATCGGCTCGGGGCGTCCCGAAAAACTTGACCGAATCTGGCCAGGAGGTATAATTTTCGTGTTGCCGCCGAGAACAGGGCACCGCGATCGGGTCCTCGAAGAGGGACCCTGTCCGAGCACCCTGGCGTCGTCGGCCACGGTCCCGGGCCCTTGACGGACTCCAGGAGCCCCCGGTGCCCCGACACTCCGAAGCGACCCTCGCCGCCATCAAACACGCCGTCGACATCGTCGCCTTGGTTGGCGAATACCTGCCCGTGCACCGGTCCGGCTCCAAGTTCAAGGCCCTCTGCCCGTTCCACGACGACCATAACCCGTCGATGGAGCTGAACCCCGACCGCCAGTCGTTCAAGTGCTGGAGCTGCGGGGCGGGCGGCGACATTTTCGATTTCGTGAAAGATTACGAACGCGTGGATTTCCCCGAGGCGTTGCGCATGTTGGCCGACCGGGCCGGGGTGATGCTGGGAGAGCCCGAGGCCCCGACGGCCCCCGGGCTCTCCAAGGTCGAGCTGTTCGCCGTGACGGCCTGGGCCGAGCGGGCGTTCGCCGGGGCCCTGGCCGAGTCGGCCGACGCCCGCGCCTACCTCGAAGGCCGGGGGATCTCGCCCGAGTCGGCCACGGCCTTCCGGCTGGGCTATGCCCCGGAGTCGCGCGACTGGCTGGTGGCCCGGGGCCGGAGGGCGGGGATCGCGGCGGCGGCCCTGGAGCGGGTCGGCCTGATCGTCCGGTCGGAGCAGGACCCGATCCCGCACGAGCGGTTCCGCGGCCGGCTGATCTTCCCGATCCACGACCCCCGGGGCCGGACCCTGGGCTTCGGCGGGCGAATCCTGCCCGCGATCGAACAATCGATGGCCGCCGCGGGGCGTCGCGTCGCCAAATATCTGAACTCGCCCGAGACGCCGCTGTTCCAGAAAAGACGAATCCTCTATGGGGGCGACCTCGCCCGGCCCGCCGCGCGGTCGGAAGGCTGGGTCGCCGTGGTCGAAGGTTACACCGACGTGATCGCCGCGCACCAGGTCGGGCTCTCGAACGTGGTGGGGACCCTGGGGACCGCCCTGGGGGACGACCACGTCACGGCCCTGCGCCGCCTGGCCGACCGCGCGGTCCTGGTCTTCGACGGCGACGAGGCGGGCCAGAAGGCCGCCGACCGCTCGCTCGAGCTGTTCCTGGGCCACGAGGTCGACGTCCGCGTCCTCACGCTCGCCGAAGGACTCGACCCCTGCGACTTCCTCCTGGGCGAGGGGGCCGGGGCCTTCCGGGCGATGGTCGAGAAGGCGGTCGACCCGCTGACCTTCGCGATCGGCCGGGCCTCGCACCGGTTCGACTTCGCCTCGCCCGAGGGGTCGCGGCTGGCGGCCGAGTGGGTCCTGGCGATCCTCGCCCGGATTCCCGCGAACCACGGCGGCGCGGCGGGCCTCGATCTCAAGGTGGCCAAGGCGCTCGACACGCTCTCCCGCAAGCTCTCGGTGCCCGTGGCCGACCTCAAGCGGCGGCTCCACCAGCTCCGCAGGCCGAATCGGCCGGCCCCCGCCGCCGAGGCGACGGCCCGGCCCGGCGACCCGACCGCGACCGCCGCCCTCGACGGCCCCGCGACGACCCCGGACGCCCCGCCGGTCCGGATGGCCGACCTCGACCCGATCGACCGCGAGCTCGTGCAGATCGCCCTGAACGAGCCGTCGGTGACCGGCCTCCTGATCACCCGGGTGACGGTCGCCTCGCTGGGCGACGCCCCGCTCCGCGCGATCCTCCAGGCCTGCTACGACCTCCACGGCGAGGGGTCGACCCCGACGTTCGATCGCGTGACCTCGCGGCTCGACGACCCGGCCCTGCGGGCCCTCGCCGCCGGCCTGCTCCTGCCGATCGACCGCGCACCACTGATCGAAGGGACCCGCCAGGCCCCCTTCGAGGTCCGCCTCGCCGGCGTCCTCGCCCGGTTCGACGACCGCGACCGCAAGGCCCGGCTCAGGGACGTGCAAGCGGCCCTGGCCGAGACCGACCCCGAGTCCGACCCGGTCGGCCACCAAGCCCTCCGGCGCGAGCTTTACCAACTATTCACCAGCGGCCGGACACGCAGAAGCAACGCGTCCTGACCCGTCGTTCCGCAGGAGATTGGCGCATGGATAAGATGGACGAGGGCCTCAAGACGCTCCTCGATTTGGGCAAACGGCGTGGGTTCCTGACCTTCGACCAGGTCAACGACTTCCTCCCGGATGAGGCGAGCAGCCCCGATAAGATCTCCGGCCTCCTGGAATCCCTCGACGAGCTGGGTATCGAACTCATCGGCGAGGAGGAGGCCGAGGCCCGGCTCACCGCCTCCGGCGAGATCGACGAGGAGCCCGAGGACGTCGCCGAGGAGCAGGCCGACGACGACGAGGACGGCGAGCTCACCCCCGAAGACCTCGACGAGATCTCCCGGCGGATCGACGATCCTGTGCGGATGTACCTGACGCAGATGGGCGAGATCCCCCTGCTCACCCGCGACCAGGAGATCGGCCTGGCCAAGAAGATCGAGATCACCCGCAAGCGGTTCCGCCGCAAGGTCCTGGAGTGCGACTACGCCCTCCGGCTGGTCGTCGACGTCCTCAAGAAGGTCAACGACGGCGAGCTCCCCTTCGACCGGACGGTCAAGGTCTCCGTCACCGAGAACCTGGAGAAGGACCAGATCCTCGGCCGGATGTCGCACAACCTGGCCACCCTGGCCCACCTGATGGACGGCAACGACCGCGACTTCCGGTCGTACGTCCGGGCCCGGAACGACAAGCCCGGCCGCCGGAGGCTCCGCCACTCGCTCAAGCTCCGCCGCCACAAGGCGGTCACGCTCGTCGAGGAGCTCTCGATCCGGACCCAGAAGGTCCAGCCCCTGATGAAGCGGCTGGAGCAGGTCTCGCACCGGATGCACGAGCTGGGCGAGATGATCGCCGACTACAAGGCCGGCCGCGGTGGCAAGGAAGACCTCGCCAACCTCCACAAGGAGCTCAAGGACCTGATGGTCATGACCCTCGAAACCCCCGAGTCGCTCCGGCGCCGGGTCGAGGCCATGAACAGCCGGTTCAAGGAGTACGAGCAGGCCAAGCGCGAGCTCTCCGGCGGCAACCTCCGCCTCGTCGTCTCGATCGCCAAGAAGTACCGCAACCGCGGCCTCTCGTTCCTCGACCTCATCCAGGAGGGGAACACCGGCCTGATGCGGGCCGTGGACAAGTACGAGTATCGCCGGGGCTACAAGTTCAGCACCTACGCCACCTGGTGGATCCGCCAGGCGATCACCCGCGCCATCGCCGACCAGGCCCGGACGATCCGGATCCCGGTCCACATGATCGAGACGATGTCCAAGCTCCGCAACGTCTCCAAGAAGCTCCTCCAGGAGAAGGGCCGCGAGCCGACGATCGAGGAGACGGCCAAGGCGGCGAACATCTCCATCGAGGAGACCCGCCGGGTCATGAAGATCTCCCGGCACCCGATCTCGCTGGACCGCCCGGTCGGCGAGAGCGAGGACAGCTACTTCGGCGACTTCATCGAGGACGAGGCCGCCGAGAGCCCGATCAACGCCGCGACCCAGGAGATGCTCAAGGAGAAGATCGACAGCGTCCTGAAGACGCTGACCTACCGCGAGCGCGAGATCATCAAGCTCCGCTACGGCCTGGGCGACGGCTACACCTACACCCTCGAAGAGGTCGGCCGGATCTTCAAGGTCACCCGCGAGCGGGTCCGCCAGATCGAGGCCAAGGCCGTCCGCAAGCTCCAGCACCCCGTCAGGAGCCGACAGCTCGAAGGCTTCCTGGAGAGTACCGGCTGATCCGGCGACACCGACCGCCGGCCGTCCTTCGGGGCGGCCGGCGTTTTTTTTTCGAGCGGCCCGGACCTCGGGCCTGGGCAACGTCCCGGCCGGCGATTATCATGGACGACCCACGTCATCCGCCGCCCGGCCGAAGCCCGATCGATCGATCCCCCGCATCGTGCCCGATGCCTCCGGGGTGGCCGCCGACCGGCCCGCCCCCAAACCCCAGGAGTTGGTACGCCATGCCCTCGGCCGCCTCCAGCCTCCGCGACCTCCACCAGCTCCACCAGCGGGCCAAGTCGCTCCGCGATCGGCTGACCTCGGGACCCAAGACCCTGGCCGCCCGCACGGCCGCGCTGGCGAGCAAGCAGGTCGCGCTGGAAGAGGCCCGCAAGTCGTTGCAGGATGAGAAGGTCGCGGTCAAGAAGCACGAGCACCACCTCCAGAGCCAGCAGTCGAAGTCCGACGACCTCCGCGTCAAGCTCAACGCCGTCAAGAAGAACGAGGAATACAAGGCGATCCAGAACCAGCTCGCCCTCGACGCGAACCACATGGGGAAGACCGAGGGGGAGATCCTCGAGGCCATGGTCCGCGTCGACGAACGGACCGTCCAGCTCCACGCCGCCGAGCTGGAGGTCGCGAAGTTCGCCGACGAGGTCGCCGCCCTCACCAAGCAGATCGAGGCCCATGCCGACGCCCAGAAGGCCCAGCTCGCCGAGCTCGACCGGGCGATCGTCGAGGCCGAATCCCTCATCGACGAGGACCAGCGCGACCGCTACCGCCGGACCGTCAAGCAGCGCGGGGCCGACGCCCTCGCCGCCGTCGAGGGCTCGGCCTGCTCCGGCTGCTACGTCACCATCACCCACCAGGTGATGAACGAGCTGATCAACGGCCAGACCCTCCAGTTCTGCATGGCCTGCGGCCGGATGCTCTACCTTGCCGACGACGACCAATCGACCACCGGCCGGTCCTGAACCCCCGTTTCAGCCTCCGTTCGCCCCCGAAGTGGCGGACGCCGGGGCCGGCCCCGCGTGGCCTCGCCCTTCGGGCAGGAAGAAGAACGCGACGGCCAGGATGGCGTAGACCATCAGCAGCATCGCCCCCTCCAGCCAGGTCGACTCGCCGTCCTCGGCGACCATCCGGGCGATCAGGACCGCCAGGATCACGGCGATCACCTCCAGGGTCGAGAACACCAGGTCCATCGGCGTGTCCCGCAGGTAGCTGGCGAAGACCAGCGCCGGGGCGACGAACAGCGCCACCTGGAGGGCCGAGCCCAGGGCGATCCCCACGGCCAGGTCCATCTGGTTCTTCATCGCCATCAGGATCGCCGTCGAGTGCTCGGCGGCGTTGCCGACGATCGCCACCACGATCACCCCCATGAAGACCGCGTTGAGCCCGAGCGACGCGCTCGTCGCCTCGACCGCGCCCACCAGGATCTCGCTCATCCAGGCGACGAAGACCGTCGCCCCGATCAGCGCCCCGGTCGCGTGGCGGAGGCCCCAGGTGGCCTCGCCGTCGCCGGGGGCTACGTCGTCGCGGACCCCGCTGATCACGTCGCGGTGGGTCACCAGGCTGAAGACGAGGTTCAGCCCGTAGGTGATCATCAGGAGCACGCTCACCGCGACGCTCACCCGATGCCCCAGCCCGACGGCGCCCGGTGCGAGGTGGTGGAACAGCGCGGGGACGATCATCCCCACCGTCGCCAGGACCATCAGGGTCGAGCCGATCCCCGCCGCCGTCTTGTTGAACTGCTGGATCGGGAATTTCAGGCCGCCCGCGAGCAGGCTGGCCCCCAGGACCAGCAGGAGGTTGCCGATGATGCTGCCGGTGAGCGACGCCTTGACCACGTCGTCGAGCCCGCGCCGGAGCGCGAACAGGGCCAGGATCAGCTCGGCGGCGTTGCCGAAGGTGGCGTTGAGGAGCCCGCCGATCCCCGAGCCGAGCCGGTGCGCCAGTTGCTCGGTCGCCCGGCCCATCAGGCCCGCCAGCGGGATGATCGCCACGCCCGCCGCGACGAAGCGTGTGACCGGCGATGCCCCCAGCAGCGACGCCGCGATCGCGACCGGGACCGCCGCCAGGAGGTAGCCCTCCCAGCCCAGCGACCTCGGGTCGTACCAGCCGTAGCGGCGCGCGGCCGGTCCCGGGCCGGCCCGGCGGCCCGGCCCGGCGGCGGCCTCGGGATTGCCTCGCTTGCCGCCTTGGTTGACTCTGTTTCGCGCCACTTATATCATCTCCCAATAGCAGAGGCCCCGTGGGGGCCGCATTCTCGACGGCAGACCACGTCCGTGCTCGACGATCGAGACGGCGTTCGCGAGGCGATAAACATGGCCGGGAACGTGATGGAATTTACCGACGCCAACTGGGGGTCGGAAGTGCTCGGGGCCGATGTGCCCGTCCTCGTCGACTTCTGGGCCCCCTGGTGCGGCCCGTGCCGGATGCTGGCCCCGACCATCGAGAAGCTGGCCGGCGAGCTGACCGGCAAGGTCAAGATCGGCAAGATGAACACCGACGAGAACCAGGATACCCCGGGCGGGCTGCGGATCTCCGCCATCCCGACGGTCCTCGTCTTCCAGGGCGGCAAGGAAGTCGACCGCCTCGTCGGCGTGAACACCGAGGCCAAGTTCAAGGCCTCGCTGGCCAAGCTGGGCGTGTCTTGATCGACGTCCGCGTCAAGGTCTGCGGCCTGACCGACGTCCGGACGGCCCTGGCCTGCGCAACGGCCGGGGCCGACTGGATCGGCCTGAACTTCCATCCCACCTCGCCCCGCTTCGTCTCCGCCGAAGTCGCCGCCACCATCACATCGACCTTGCCCGCCGGGGTCGAGGCCGTCGGCCTGTTCGTCGACCGGCCCTCGGCCGAGGTCGCCGCGATGGCCTCCCGGGTCGGTCTCGACGCGATCCAGCTCCATGGGCACGAGCCTCCCGAATACCTCGCCGACCTCCATCGGGCCTGCCCCACCCCGCCTCGCATTATCCGCGCCTTCCGGCTCTCCGACCCTGCCTCGATCGACCGGATGGTTGCGTATCTCGACCGGGCCGAGGAATTGGGCTACCCGATCCATGCTGTCCTCGTCGACGCCCACGTCGAAGGCCAGGCGGGCGGGACCGGTCAGACGATCCCCTTCGAGGTCCTCGACCACCTCCCGGCCCACCCCCGCCTGATCCTGGCCGGCGGCCTGACCCCCGGCAACGTCGCGGGCCGGGTCGCCCAGGTCCGACCCTGGATGGTCGACGTCGCCAGCGGCGTCGAGCGGTCGCCGGGCGTGAAGGACTCCGGCCTGGTCTCGGCCTTCGTGGCCGCGGCCCGCGAGATCGGGTCGTTTGTCTCTTGACACGTACGTACGCTCGTCGTTAAGTTCGGCTCCGCCTCGTCGCGTGCGGTGACGCGACGGTTGCGTCCGACTATCGTCGAGGTGGTGTCATGGATCGAGACCGTCGCGGTCGCCGGCGTCATCCCGGGCAGGATCGGGGGTTGCGCCCGCTCCACCCGCTGCTGCCGCCGGAGTGGATGAGCCGGGCGCTCCGGGTTGCGATGTCGACCGAGGATTGGGCCCGTTTCGATGCCCTCGTCAACGAGGCTTCGCTGCGGGCGCCGACCCGGGCGAGGGCGCACGGCGAGGCGATCTCGCGGCTGATCCACGAGCGGGCCCGGCCCGCCCCCGGCCCGCTCGATTGGATGGACTGGGAGCGTCAGAAGACGCTCCGCCTGCTCCGTCCGGCGAATTGATCGCTCGACAGGCGAAGAAGTTGATCCGGCCCCGCCGCGTTGGCGGGCCCGCCCACCCGCGTTGCGTACGCGGGCTCTCAATCGAAGTTTCTCCAGGAGCATAACCTTGGCGACCATGGTTGCTGGTGACGTGAAGGACGTGGCGTTGGCCGGCGTCGGCTATCAGCGCATCCTCTGGGCGGAGCGGGACATGCCCGTCCTCCGCGCGATCCGCGAGCGGTTCGAGGTCGAGAAGCCGCTGGCCGGGCTCCGGATGTCCGCCTGCCTGCACGTGACGGCCGAGACGGCCAACCTGGCCCGGACCCTCGTCGCCGGCGGCGCCGACCTCGTCCTGGTCGCCTCCAACCCGCTCTCGACCCAGGACGACGTCGCGGCCAGCATGGTCAACGACTTCAACATCCCGGTCTACGCGATCAAGGGCGAGGACGAGGCGAGCTACTACCGCCACATCGCCGCCGCGCTGAAGCACCGGCCGCACATCACGATGGACGACGGCGCCGACCTCGTCAGCGCCATGATCTTCATCGCGCTGGACCGGCTCAAGGACGTCCACGAGGAGGTCCGCGACTGGGCCAAGGGCCTCGACGCCTCGGACCGGGCCGGCCTGGTCGGCAACGTCGTGGCGAGCATGGAAGAGACCACCACCGGCGTGATCCGGCTCCGCGCGATGGAGAAGGACGGCGTCCTGAAGCTGCCGGTCATCGCCGTCAACGACGCCATGACCAAGCACTTCTTCGACAACCGCTACGGGACCGGCCAGAGCACCATCGACGGCGTCATCCGCGCCACCGACATGCTCATCGCCGGCAAGCGGATCGTCGTCGCCGGCTACGGCTGGTGCGGCAAGGGCGTCGCCATGCGGGCCAAGGGGCTCGGCGCCCACGTGATCGTCACCGAGGTCGACCCGATCCGCGCCCTCGAGGCCGCGATGGACGGCTTCGAGGTCATGGACATGGCCACGGCCGCGCCGACCGGCGACCTCTTCATCACCGTCACCGGCAACATCCACGTCATCCGGTCCGAGCACTTCGCCGCCATGAAGGACGGGGCGATGGTCTGCAACTCGGGCCACTTCAACGTCGAGCTCGCCCTGGAGCAGCTCGCTGACCTCGCCACCACGACCAACAAGGGCGTCCGCGAGTTCGTCGACGAGTACGTCCTGGCCGACGGCCGCCGGGTCTACATCCTCGGCGAAGGGCGGCTGATCAACCTCGCCGCCGCGCACGGCCACCCGGCCAGCGTGATGGACATGAGCTTCGCCGCCCAGGCCCTGGCGACCGAGTGGTCCATCAAGATGAAGGGCAAGCTCGACAACAAGGTCTACAACGTCCCCAAGGAGGTCGACCAGTGGGTCTCCACGCTCAAGCTCCAGAGCATGGGGATCGCCCTCGATGTCCTCACGCCCGAGCAGGCGAAGTACCTCGAAAGCTGGGAAATGGGCACATGAGCACCCGGCATCGGGTTTGCCCCCGATGACGCGACCGTGCGGCGCAGTCGAGGGCCGGGCCTCGCGGCCGGCAGCAATGCCCGCCGGGGGGCGCGGCCCTTCCGTCCCGGAGGCGTCGCCCCGGAGCACCGAAGCCAATGTCCAGCACCGTCACGAAATCGGTCGACGTCAAGGCCCCCGTCCGGGCCGTCTACAACCAGTGGACCCAGTTCGAAGAGTTCCCCCGGTTCATGGAGGGGGTCGAGGAGGTCCGCCAGATCTCCGAGAAGCGGCTGCACTGGCGGGCCAAGGTCGGCGGCCACGTCAAGGAGTGGGAGGCCGACATCCTCTCGCAGGTGCCCGACCAGCGGGTCGAGTGGAAGAACGCCACGGGCGCCCACAACGCCGGCGTGGTCGACTTCCTGCCCAACGAAGACGGCACGACCCGGGTCACGGCGATCATCGCCTACGAGCCCGAGAACTGGGTCGAGACCGTCGGCGATGTTCTCGGCTTCATGGGCCGGCGGGTCCAGGGCGACCTCGACCGCTTCAAGGCGTTCGTCGAGGCCAACGGCTCCGAGACCGGCGCCTGGCGCGGCGAGATCCAGGACGGGGAGGTCAAGAAGGGCGACTCCGGCGGCGCGGCCGGCTCGGCCTCGGGCGCCCAGCTCTGATCGGACCGGACCGGATCGTCTTCCGCCCCCGCCCGGCCGGTGAACGGGCGCGACCCGGGATTGCCCCGACCGCGCCCGATTCGCTACGATGCCCGGGGACGCACTTCGCGTCCCGGACCCGCACCCCCGCCGCGGTTCGACGAGCATCCCGGTTCAGGACGGACGGCCTTCCTCAATGCCCGACATCCGCCCCTTCCGCGGCATCCGGTACGACATGGCCCAGGTCGGGGCGCTCTCCGACGTGGTCGCCCCGCCCTACGACGTGATCGATGCGCCGCTCCAGGATCGACTCTACGACGCCAGCCCCTACAACATCATCCGGCTCGAACTCAACCGGGAGCAGCCCGACGACTCGCCCGAGTCGAATCGATACACGAGGGCCGCGCGGTTCCTCAAGGAGTGGCTCCGCGGCGGGGTCCTCCGCGAGGATAGCCAGCCGGCCTATTACATCTATCATCAGGCCTTCGAGGTCGAAGGCCAAACCTACACCCGCAAGGGTTTCCTCGCACGGGTCCGCCTGGAGGCGTTCGGCGAGGGCAAGATCTACCCCCACGAGCAGACGCTCTCCGGGCCCAAGGCCGATCGCCTGGCCCTGTTCAACGCGACGAAGTACAACCTCAGCCCGATCTTCGGCCTCTACCCCGACCCCGACAACCAGGTCATCCGCGCGGCCGAGGCGGGCATCCGCGACCGGACCCCGCTCGAGGCGACCGACCACCTCGGCGTGCTCAACCGGCTCTGGGAAGTGCACGACCCGGCCGTCCAGACGGCCTTGCAGGGGATGATGGGGTCGCGGCCGGTCTTCATCGCCGACGGCCATCATCGCTACGAGACCGGCCTGAAATATCGCGACGAACTCGCGGCCCGCGGCGAGCTGACCGGTCCCGACGACCCGGCCAACTTCTGCCTGATGATGCTGGTGGGGATGAGCGACCCCGGCCTGATCATCCAGCCGACGCACCGCCTGGTCCGGGGCTTCGTCGGCCTGACCACCGAGACGCTCGCCGCCCGGCTCGCCCCCGAGTTCGTCATCACCCAGGAAGGGGAAGGCGAGGCCGGCTGCCGGAGCGCCTGGGAGACGATCCAGATCGGCGAGGGCCAGGATACCCTCGGCTTCGGCACCGTCGAGGACGGCCGATGGTTCACCGCGCGGCTCCGCGACACCAAGCGGATCGACGTCCTCACGCCCGATCACACCCCCGAATGGCGGTCGCTCGGCGTGAGCATCCTCCACGAGCTGGTCCTGAAAGACCTGATCGGCAAGATCGGCGCGGCGGCCTGCACCTACGTCCATCGGATCGACGAGGTCGTCTCGGCCGTGGCACGGGAGGAGTGCGACCTCGCCTGCCTGGTCCCGCCCGCCGGGATGGAGCACGTCGAGGTGATCGCGTCGAACCTGGAGAAAATGCCGCCCAAGAGCACGTATTTCTATCCCAAGCTCCTGAGCGGCCTGGTGCTCAACTCCCTCCGCTGAACCGCCCGACGGGCCGCGTCGAATCGAGAAGGCCGACCCATGTTCGATAACCGCTGGGACAATTGGTCGGGCGACTTCGCGGAGTCGTTCGGATCGGGCCTCCTCGACCCGGCCGTACGCGACTTCGTGCCCGAGATCCTCGCCCAGTTCGGCCTCTCGGTGCGCAAGCTCGACCCCGGGTTCCCGGACGAGGTCTCGGCGGGCACCTTCGCGACGGTCCTCACGGACGTGATGCCCCGCCTGTCGCTGCCTGACGCCGCGCGGGCCGAGGTCCCCGAGGTCATCGCCCGGTTCCTCGAATACCTCCAGGAGAGCGGCCGGGTGGGCGAAGGGTCGGATTGGGCGGCGCAGGTCCGAGTGATCGCCCTGTCGTACCGCGACCGGCTCAAGCCCGAGGGCGGCGTCAAGGGGGTGACGATCCGCAAGCCGGTCGACGCCAGCCCGGTCGGCCGGAACGACCCTTGCCCGTGCGGCTCGGGCAAGAAGTACAAGAAATGCTGCCACGCCCGGGCCTGAACGATGGCCTCGGCCGCGACGTTCGATTCGAAACAACCCGGGGCGGGGCCTGAGATCAGGCACCGCCCCGCATGGGTCGTCGGTTTGGTTGGTGTCGGTCGCCCGCGCGACGCTGGACTAAACCGTGGGTCCGCCGCCGGTGACCCTCCGGCCCGCGATGGCCGCGATCACGAAGAGGACCAGGAAGATCAGCGCGAACAGCTTGGCGATGTCGGCCGAGGTGCCGGCCAGGCCGCCGAAACCGAGGGCCGAGGCGATCACAGCGATGATCGCGAAGATGATAGCCCAGCGAAGCATGGGAAGGCTCCTGATCGTCCGGAGACGTTGGGGATGGAGGGAGGAGGGAGGCGCCGAGGAAGCCCGGCACCTCCCGTGGGAACTTACTTCGAGCGGAGGGCCAGGCCGACGATCAGGCCGGCCACCAAGCCGACGCCGAAGGCCGCCGCGACCGACTGGCCGGGGTTGTGGCGGACCAGGTCCTGGGCCGTGTCGAGTCGTTCGCGAGCCTGGTCGGACAGGTTGCCGTACTGGTCGCGGAACCGCGAGCCGGCGTTCTGGGCGAAGTCGCTGACCTTCTCGGCCGCCTGGGCGACGGCCGAGCCGCCCTTGCCGGTCAGATCGGTGAGGAACTTCTCGATCGCCTCGCGGCCCTCGCCGGTACGCTGCTGGATCTTGCCGACGAGCTGCTCGATGTTGCCGCCGTGGATCTGGAGGTCGTCCTCGGTCAACTGGCCCCACTTCGTCTTCACCTGGCCGCGGAGGTTGTTCCACTGGCCTTGAAGTTCCTGAGCGTTGATGGCCATCGGAGTCGGCTCCCTGGGATGTTTGCGATCCGCCGGCCGCGTAGCCGGTCACAGGATAGCATGCAAACGCAACAGGGATGCCAATTCGAGGCCTCGCCGCGGTTTACCCCGCCGAATCCGGTCGACGAAAAAACGCCCCCCGGAAGGGTGGGGGGCGTCTTGTCATCAGTCGAGCTGTGCAAGCGACCTGACCGAGCTTAGAGGCTATCCGGGAAGCTACGCCGCTTTCGGTTGTGGATACTTGAATGGGGTGGCCGGCCGCCTCTCGTCTGGGGCCAGCCGCCGCAACATCC
>JAABUX010003451.1_pt1 | contig 20943 bp, 23 predicted proteins | sample 5561851 | NCBI WGS metagenome assembly JAABUX01 (sample SAMN10711883, study PRJNA513361) | rock metagenome | isolation source: Antarctica rocks | place: Antarctica: Victoria Land, Richard Nunatak red sandstone | collected 2016-01-03 | reverse complement strand
CTCGTGCCCGGCACGGCGTTCGCCGCGTACGACCGGCACTTGCTCGGCGATCGCACGCCATACGTTTTCGTGACACACGACGATGGCGCGCACTGGACCTCGATTACGAGCGGGCTGCCGCGCGGTCAAGCGGCGCGCTCGATCCGGCCGGACACACGCAATCCCCATCTCGTCTACGTCGGTCTCGAACGTTCCATCCAGCTCTCGTACGACGATGGCGCACACTGGCGTCCGATCGATCTCGGGATGCCGCCGGCACCCGTTTACGATATCCGCATCCAGCCGCATTATAACGATCTGCTCGTTGCGACACACGGCCGCGCGCTCTATATCTTCGACGATGCAACGCCCGTGCAGCAGTTACCGGAAGCCGAGAAGGCCGGGACGATGCTCTTCTCGCCGCGCACCGCCTACGAGTACAACCGCGGCGGCGATCACGAGGGCACCTACACGCTTTATTTCGCAAAAAACCCGCCCCCGGGCGCGATGTTCTCGTTCTATCAGCGGCATGCAGGCGCGACCCCCGTCGTTCGCATCTACGACGCAAAACACACGCTGGTCCGCACGATCGCGGGGAATCGCTGCGTCGAGAGAAAACCGGAGCCGTTCGTTACGAACTTTAACGGTCTCAATCGCACGACGTGGGATCTGCGCGAAGACGGTCCCGTGCGTTGGAACGGTGCGGCTCGCGAGAAGTACAAGGGCCCGCGCACCGGGCCGCTCGTCGTGCCAGGCCGCTACACGATCGAGATGGATCTCGGCGGCAAGACGCTGGTGCAGCATCTCGACGTAAAGGCGGATCCGCGCACGACGTTGAGTCAGCCCGACCACGTTGCGGCATTCCGTCTCGCATCCGAGACGATGACGAAATACTCGAACGTCGATACGGCGCTCAATCGCCTCGATGCGACGATCGTGGTCGCGCGCAAAGCGGGTTCGAACGCGACCACAACGCTCGCGCGAGCGGAGGCGCTGCGCGGCGAACTAACCGCCGACTATCACAACGATGAAGACTCGATCCAGCGCCCCGGCAAGGTGCGTGAAGATCTCGAAGGTCTCCGGTATGCGGGAAGCAACGGGACGCCGACGGCGTCGACGCTCGGGCTTGCGGCCCGGGTCGCGGCGGAATACGACGGCGCGATGCACGATGTCGCCGCGTTCTTCGCGACCCAGCCTCCCGTCACGGTGCCCCCGGCTCCGGCGCTGGACTGCTCGACGGACGAAGAGTAACGAGTCGTCGCGCGACTGAAGCGCCACGATTTTGCCGTCTCGTATGGCCCTAGGATGCTTCCCCTTCAAGCTTTTTAAGGCGGCTTTCTGCCGACGCCAACTCGGTTTTGCACTGCTGCCGCTCGACGTCGGACAGACCCGGGGCTTGGAGACGTTCGCGCGCTTCTCGCACGGCCTCTTTAGCAAAGAGGATCCCTTCAGGCTCAGTAGTCACGGTGTACCTTTCTAACTCGCGTCGAGCGCGAGCATTGCGGCGTCGCGACGGAGTAGCGACAGGCTTCGGTCGCGGGAGTATCCCCGAGCCAGTACCCATCTACGAACCCCCGTAAGCGTCGCGCCGCTTCCGTGCTGCGCCGGCGGCAGAGCGGCGGTGTCGCTACCGGATGAATTCGTAGACGGCACTGTAATGGACCGCCCGCGTTTGTCCCACGCTGTCGCGCGCGCACTCCGCTGCGCTCGGGGCAACTCCGCCGGCCGTATCGTAGCGCGCGACGTAGCGTGCGTCGGCAAGGATACCGCTTCCGGTATGAGCCTTCACGCGTAGCGCTAACCATGGGACGGCCGCCGGCTGCGCTAGGCGAGCGAGCGGAGCCGCTCCGTCCGCGACAATCGCAGATCCGTCATTAGCCATCCACGTTGGTCCGGCGCCGTGCGTTCCGAACGTACTGCCATCTTCGCGGTAAAGGGTCGCAGCCGGCCGATCGAGCGCCCACGCCGGCGGCTGCTGCGCCGTACTCGTGCAACGATATATTTGAACGCCCCCAGCTTGCACCGTCAGAATTGGCGTCGCGGCATCCGTAAGCGGGATCGGTAGTGAGACGGCCGTTAAGGCCGCAAGAATGAACGTATCGAGCACTTCGTCTCCTTCGCTAGACAACGCGAATTCCCGCATGACGCGCCAGGCTTACGGCCTGTTCCCGTGTCGCACGCGAATCCAAGAGGAAGCGGTAGGCTGCACGAACGGATTCAGACCACGGTACGCGCGCGTTATCGCGATTGCTAAGCGCCGACGCGGTTCATCGGCGCACTGGCGTAGCGTACACTGTCAGCAGAGAGCCGGAGCTATTGGAAGCTTTGTGCGAGCCGGGCACGCTTGCGGAGCGCGTCGATCTGACGATCGATGTATTCGACGGTCAGCGGCAACCGAAATTCGGCGAGGCCGCGCGCCGGCGCATAGATGATGTCTTTCTTGAGCAACTGCGAGCGCACCGAACCAAGATCGGCGGACGACTCCAGATTGAGCGCACCGGCGATTTCTTCGAGACGATGCGCGCCCGGACCGAGGGTATGGAGCGCGAGCACCACGGCGGCTTCGCGCGGACTCACGGCTACGAATTGACGGTCGTAGACGCTCTCGTCGAGCATGCGTTGGACGCCCGGCGCGATCGCCACGACGTCGTCGGCACGTACCGTATCGCCCGTGTGGCGGAGCCAGGCAGCGGACGCAAAAGCCTGCAAAAAATACGGATAGCCGCGGCTCATATCGTAGACGTGGCGCAGCGCGTCATGCGTCCAGCGAGTGCCCAGTTCGCGCGCCGGCTTGTCGATGGCCTCGCGTGTTGCCTCCGGCGTTAAGAGTTCGAGCCGGTAGTACGCCCAGCGTTCGGTATACGTTCGTACGCCTTTGAGCACCGCAGGGCTATCGGGCAAGCCGGCGCCGACGAACAGGATCGGGCTATCGGTGCCGGCCGTTTTATGCACGGCGCGGACGATCCGTAACAGATCGACGCGCGAACTTTCCTGAATCTCATCGAGACCGATGACGAGAAATCGGCCGTGGCGGTGGAGTTGCTCGTTGAGCAGCAGCAGCACGTCTTCGAGGGAGTTCGCTGCATGGAGGTCATCTTCTTCACCATCACCACGCCCCGCGATCCCGATGCTGCCGGCTTGATGCGGCATTTCATAGGAGAGCTTCGGAAGCTTTTCGATGATCCGCGCGATCGACGTGCTCAGGCGAGCCGGGAGCGGTTCGGTTCTCTTGAGTGCGTCGGAAAGTTCGCGACGCATGACGTCTCCGAATCGCAGCGATGCGTCGGCTTCGCCCACGATGGATATGCCGCCGACTGCAGCCGCATCTCGGGCGACGCGCCGTAATAACGCCGTCTTGCCCATGCCGCGAAGACCCGTGAACACGATCGGATTTGCCGGCGCGCGTTCTCTCGTCATGTCGATGGCGTAGTGGGCTGCGCCAAGCTCTCCAGCACGACCGGAAAGTTCGGGCGGCTCGCTTCCGGGCGCGGTGCGATACGGGTTCCGACGCTGAGCCATGTGGATATATTACCGGTGTTTGACACTTTTGACAACACTGGATCGTGCCAACATCCTAGCGGTACGCCGCTCAAGGGACATCGAAAACCACCACTCAGTAAGACAACTTTGACGTATTTGACATCACTTGCCTCGTGCGGCTTTGCATGCATCGCAATCTTTGCAGTACGTGGATACATCTCTGAGCCGTCAAGCCCACGACAGGGACACCGCAGGCGGTCGAACGCCCGAGCGAGATCAGGCGCTGTCCACGCGAGCCGCCGCGTTGCGGACGAGACCGCGAAACCACGTTGCGGCGTCGCTTGTAGCGCGCGCGTGCCAGGCCATGCCGTAACGGAACGGCTCTAGGTCCGGCGGCGGGTCGACGATACGTACGTCGGCGAGCGCGACGAACCGCTCGCACCAGCGCCTAGAGATCGTGCAGATCAACCCCGTTCCGGGAAGCGCGAGCAGTGCCGACACCAGGGACGGCGTGCTGAACGCCACGCGGCGCTCGAAGCCGCGTGCTTGCAGCGGACGCTCGATCCAGGCTTGCCGGCCGTCGTCGATCGCGAGCGCCGCGTGCGGATAGCTTGCGTAGCGTTCGAGCGTCATCGGCTCATCGCCAATCGGGTGATCGCGCGCGATGACGCACACGAATTCGTCGGTAAAAAGCGGCTCGAATTCCAGTTCCGCTGCGCCATCGAGACCGATGACTGCGAGATCGTGGCGACCTTCGCGCACGTTTGCGAACGCCGACGGACTCCACGCCGTAACTTCGACGCTAGCGTGCGGTGCGCGCGTTGCAACCTGCGCCACGATGTCCGGCAATAGCATCGTCCCGCCGTAGTCGGTCGTCACGACTCGGAAGCGGTCGCGGCTCGCGGCGGGATCGAAGCGTGCGTCGGTAACCACAGCGTCGAGGCGCGGCAAGAGTTCGCGCAGTTCGGCGAAGAGCCGCTCGCCGCGCGGCGTCCGCTCGTAGCGCGTACCGCGACGCGCGAGCAACTCGTCGCCGAAGACGAGTCGCGCCCGCTCGAGCGCCCGGCTCATCGCCGGCTGACTGAGGCCGCACCGCTCGGCCGCGCGCGTGACGTGCCGTTCTTCGAGTAACGCCATGAGCGGCACGAAAGATTGTAATCGGTCAGCGCGTGATGCGCGAGCGATATGGATGTCATGGCAATCATGCATTAGACAGATGCCGTCGCGTGTCTTACAATTCGGCCGAACGCTGTGAGAGAAACGGAAGACATGAACGATTCTAATCCGGAGGTCAGTTCGTGAAAATTTTCGTGGTCGGCGGAACGGGGCTCGTGGGCTCAGCCGTCGTTAAGGCACTCTTACGCCACAAGGCCGACGTGCGGCTGTTCGTGCGCGACGCGAAGGCCTCCGTGCCGACCGGCGTCGAGATCGCAGTCGGCGACCTGCTCGACCCGCCGTCCGTCGAGCGCGCGCTGGAGGGTACGCACAAGCTGTACCTCCTCAACGCCGTAACGCCGGACGAACTTACGCAGGGGCTCATCGCTTACGGCTTGGCAAAGCGCCGCAAGCTCGCGCACGTCGTCTATCACTCGGTGTTCCGCGTCGACCGTTTCCCCGACGTGCCGCACTTTGCGTCCAAGTTCGCGATCGAAGGGGCGCTGCGCGAGTTCGACGTGCCTTGGACGGTCCTACGGCCGAACTATTTCTTTCAGAACGACGCGACGTTGCGCGAAGCGCTGACCGGCGCCGGCGTCTATCCGATGCCGCTGGGGGAGACGGGCATCTCGGCGGTCGACGTGCGCGATATCGCCGAAGCCGCCGCAATCGCGCTCACCTCCACGGGTCATGAAGGCAAGATTTACAATCTCAACGGCCCGACGCCCCTGAGCGGGCCGAAGGTAGCGGCGATCTGGAGCGCGATGCTCGGCCGACCCATCCACTACGCGGGCCACGACATGAACGCGTTCGAGGCGACCATGCGCGAACGCGCTCCCGCTTGGTCGGCTTTCGACATACGGATGATGTTCGAGGGTTACCTGGAGCGCGGTTTCACGGCCGACGACGCAGATATCGAAACGCTCACGGCGCTACTCGGCCATCCGCTCCGTACGTACGAAGCATTCGCGCGCGAGACCGCGGATGAGTGGCGTGCGTAAGCGGCCATCACTCGAACGCCCACCGCGCGACAGCCTCTTCGTCCCAGCATAAACCGTTGCCGGGCATGTCGGCGACGATCGCATGTCCGTCTTCGATTGCGAGCGGTGCCGTAAGAATCGGCGCTGCCCAGTCCACGTATTCGAGACGATCGCGAGTCGGTGTGACGGCGAGCAGATGCGCCGATACTTCCGGGAAAAGATGCGATGACATCGGCATATCGTGGGCGGCAGAAAGCGCCGCTGCCCGCATCCAGCCCGTCACTCCGCCGATCCGCTCCAGATCGGGCATGACGAGATCGCTTGCGTGCACGGCGAGCGCCCGGGCCATCATGCGGATGCCTACGAAGTTTTCGCCAACTTGGATGGGCGTCGTGCAGACGCGCGCGATGTGGGCGCTGCCTTCGAAGTCGTCGTAGACGATCGGCTCCTCAATCCACGCCAACCCTTCCGAGTCGAGCGCCCGTCCACGCCGCAGCGCTTCGCTTCTACCGAGACCCTGGTTGAAATCGCAAGCGATCCACGTTCCTGAAGGGACGGCCGCGCGAACGCTGTGGAGCGCCTCGAGATCCGCTTCAAGCGTCGGATACCCGAGGCGTATTTTAAGCGCATCGAATCCATCCGCGAGAAGCGATACGGCTTCGTTGCCCGCTAATTCGGGCGATTCCATGAGGCCGAGCCCGTTGCTGTTGTACGCCGGCACGCGCGTAGGAACTCCGCCCAGAGCCGGACGAGCGGGGTATTCGCAGCTCGCGCAAGCGCGTCCCAGCAAGCGACGTCGACGGCCGAGAACGCCATCTCCAGCAGACCCTCGCTTCCCAACAGTCGAAACCTTCGTCGCAACTGCGTCTCGAAGTGCATCGGTGCGACCGGCGCCCCACGCAGAATTTCGTCGATATCCGCGATGAACGCGCGGACGCCGAACGTAGCGCTGCGACGATAGCAAAAGAGATACGCGTGACCGGCGACGCCTTCTTCTGTTTCGAGGTCGACGAGCACGAGCGGAGCCGACGTGATGCGGCCGAGAGACGTCCCAAGGGGACGTCGCATCGGCACGTCGACCGCTCGCGCCCGAATTCGGCGTATCGTCAGCTCGGCCATCATATGCCGACGGCCGCCTTTGCCGGCGCACCGTCGATATAGGGAGCGAGCAAAGCGGTGACGATTCGATTGATCGGCGTAGCGATGCCGGATTCTTCGCCGAGCGTCACGACGCCGCCGCTGAGCCACGGAAGCTCGAGCCTGTTGCCCCGCTCGAGATCGACCGCCATCGAAGCCCGCATATCCGTAGGCAAGCCGTCGATGAATTGCAGCCGCTTTTCGGCGTAGTTCGGATCGAGCGCGACCCCGCGCGCTCGGCCCACGTCCACCACCTCCCGCATAGCGCCCAGGAGCAGCTCGCGCGTCAACGCGTTCGCGCGGACGATCCCAATCGGCTGGCGCGTGCCCGCCGTGCACGCGCTCAGTCCGACGAGAAAGACGAACTTCTCCCACGTCGCGCGGCCGATATCTTTGCTTATCTCGGCCTCGATGCCGGCAGCTTGGCAAGCGTCAAAGAACGCCGTCACGCGTTCGGACGGCGCTCCGTCGAACTCGCCGATGATCAACTTCTGCAACGTACCGACGTGCTGGATCGCGCCGGGTCCCGCGATCGACGCCGCGATGTAGCAAAGCCCACCGGCGACGGCTTTTTTTCCGGCGATCTTCTGCAACGTGTCATCTTTTTGAACGCCGTTTTGCAGCGAGACGACCATACTTTTTGGCCCGAGCATCGGCAAGATCGCCCTCGCGCTCGACTCGGTATCCCACAACTTTACCGTAAAAAGAACGACATCGACGATACCCACTTCCCGGGGGTCGCTGGTAGCCGCGGCCGACGGAAGCGTTACGTCGCCCAGTCCGCTACGGACCGACAAGCCGCGCGCCATGATCGCGTCTAAATGCGCGCCGCGCGCGATGAAAGTGACATCGTTCCCGGCCGCAGCCAACTTAGCGCCGAAATATGCACCGACGCCGCCGGCACCCATCACTCCAATTTTCATCGCTCCAGACTCCATAACGCAACGCGAAACCAGCGACGTCAGCCTTTGCCCACGATCGCGCGAATCTCCGCCGCAACGTCCGCGTCCTGGCCGTCGCCGACAATCGTCATGCGCAATCGGCCGTTACGATCGAAGACCAGTTGCGTCGGCCAGGCCGAGACGCGGTAGGCGTCCCAAATACGGGCGCCGTTGTCGATCGCGATCGGCCACGGCAATCTCGCCGCCTTCGCCTGCCGCGCTACATATGCACTGCTCGACTGGTAGCTCGGAACCTCCGGCGTATGAACGGCAACGATCGCAAGATCGGAACGGGAGTATGCCCGGTAGAGGCGCTTGAGGCCCGGCGTGACGCGTACGCAATTGACGCATTCGAAGGTGAAGACGTCCACCAGCGGCGCGTCCGTGTAGACTTGCGGCGGTAACGTAGCCGCCGAGCCAGCGCGTCGCTAGCGACAGCGGCGCCAAGCCGTCACCGGATTTCGCGAGCGCCGCTTCCTGCAGCATCGGGGCGGCTAAAAGTCCGGCGACGAGAGTGCGACGTGTCATCCCGTCACTGTAGCCGGCTCGGCTCGCCGATGCGGTGCGCTACCTTACGGTTGCGTCGGCGCCGGACGTCTGGCACGCCACGCGCCGACGGCATAGGCGTACGCTGATCTTTAGTGCTTATCTTTCGCGGCATGGCCTTCCATCGCGTGCCCTTGCATGGCATGACTTTGCATGGAACGTCCTTTCATGGCATGCCCTTTCATGGCATGCCCCTGCATCGCGTCGGGCTTCGCCGTATTGGCGAGTGCGAGCGTGGGAAAGGCTGCGAAAAGCGTGAGGGCGGCGAGTCTCCGAATCATCGAAATACTCCAAAAAAAAACGAGCAACGTTCCGCCGTAAACCTAACAGGAGCGGCCGAGGATGCCGTAAGCGCTCTTACCTCACGGTCGCTGACGACGACGGCACGGCTCTTTACGAACCGTACGATTGCGGTCCAACGTAATGTCGCCTACCGCGCTGCGAGGGGGCAGCAGGTATGATCGAAGCATGTTATCGTTCATCGTTCTCGCTGTCGGTCTCGTACTTGGTCCGTACGCCGGCGCTCCTCTACCCGGCAGCGTTCCAGGTACCGCGAAATTCGCAGTGCACGTGCAGGGCGTCCCCGGATCCGCCGTACGCTTGCGCGCGCTCCAGGTTCCGCGCGGGTACATCGCTTCATTTTGCACGGATCGCGTATGTGCGCCGCGTAGCGTAACCTTCAAACTCCCGCCGGCCGGGAAGCAAACGATCGAGCTCCAGTTGGTCGAAAACACCACAAACGCGCGCCCGCCGACAACCGTCGTTGTGGAACTCAACGGAACGTTGCGCCGCTCGATACGTTTCACGCGCGCAACGCATTGATGGATTCGCCCGCGCAGACGTCGTACGTCTCTTTTCTCGCCTTCCATTGCCGGAATTGCGCGAGCTACGCCGCGCGCGTGTTGAGCGCTAACGCTTCGACGTCTAAGCCTTTAAGGTTTGCCGAGTTCGCCGCATTTGGCGCACGAGTTGCTCGCAACCATCGCACGCCTTGAGATGCTCGGCAAGCTCGGATGAAGATGCGACTGCCGCGAATGCGAGTACGCTGCGAGCCCCGATGAACGTCCTGGCCAGGTTTCCGACAGGCCCCGCTGCGGGCGCCTATACGCCGCTTCCCGCGGCCCCCGGCGGTAAGGCCTGCGGACCGATCGGCGTTCTGGTCAATTGCGCGGTCGTCGCCTTCATCGACGAGTCGCCATAAATGCGCGCGCACCGGTCCGTCACGTCACTCGATGCAGCAACGACCGGTGCGACGCTCGGTATCGGCCTATGGGTGGCCGTTACCCTCATCCTCGTGCCGCTGGTCTCCGGAGCGACGCCGCTATGGAGCGCCGGCGGCATGCGCGGCGCCTTCGGTGCGCTCATCGCCTAGATTTTCTTGGGCTCGGTCGGCGGGCTTGGGTTGCGGGGAGTCGGCGCGGCGGTGTTAGCATCGCTGCCGGGCACAAAGCGCTCCCTCAAAGCGAAGCCCGATCCCGCCCGCATCGTCATCGTCGGCGGCGGTTTTGCCGGCGTCACGACGGCGAAGGCGCTCGAGCGGCTGTACGTGTTCGACGCCGGCATCGATATCACGCTGGTGAGCGACACGAACGCGTTACTCTTCACGCCGATGTTGTCCGAAGTCGCCGGCAGCAGTCTCGAGCCGTCGCACATCAATAGCCCGACGCGCACGGCCCTGCATCGGACGACCTTCATCCGGGCTCGCGTTACGAGTGTGAACTTCGAACGCCGAATCGTGGTTGCCGGCGCCGACGAGCTGCCCTACGATCACCTGGTCCTCGCGCTGGGATCCGTCTCTGCATATCTCGGCCTAGACAATGTCGCGCGTTATTCACTCGATTTCCGGACGTTGCTCGATGCGATGACGATACGCAACCACGTCATCGAAATGTTCGAACCGGCCGATCGACTGGGAACGGCGCAAGAGCGGGCGCATCTCTTAACGTTTGTGATCGCCGGCGCGGGCTTTGCGGGCGCCGAACTGGCGGGAGCCGTCAACGATTTCGCCCGCGGCATCGTGGTCGACTATCCACGGCTAGGCGCCGACGAGGTCTCCGTGCTCGTCGTACACGCTCGGGATCGCATCTTGCCGGAGCTGAGCGCATCGCTCGCACGATACGCCCTCGAACGCATGAGTGCTCGCGGCGTAACCTTTAAGCTGAACGTTCGCGTGCGAGATGCGACCGAGACGAGCGTCCAACTCGATAACGGGGAGACGATCGCGACCGCAACGCTCCTGTGGACGGCCGGCTCGACACCGAATCCCCTGCTGCACGAGCTGGGACTGACGTGCGACAAGCGCGGTGCGGCCGTTGTCGAAACGACGTTAGCGGTACGACAGCATCCCAACGTTTGGGCGCTCGGCGATTGCGCGGCGATTACCGACACGTATACGGGCAACCCATGTCCGCCCACCGCACAGTTTGCAACGCGCGAGGCGACGACCGTCGCGTCAAATATTCGTGCGACGATCGACGGGCGCGATCGAACCGAGTTTCGATTTCGGTCGCTCGGCGCGCTCTGCGTCGTGGGGCACCAAACCGCTTGCGCGGAGCTGCAATTGCCGTTCCGCGTGCAGGCCGTTCGGTTCTCCGGTTTTTTTGCGTGGCTCCTTTGGCGCGGCATCTATCTCGCAAAGCTCCCCGGCACCGAACGGAAACTCCGCGTCCTCATCGACTGGAGTATCGAGCTTTTCTTTCCGCCCGACATCGTGCAAACGATCGATTTACGGCCGTGACCCGTACCGCTTTTTGGGTGCGACTCGCAGCCTGCGTCGTCGTCGGCGCAACCGGCGGATTCCTCGCCGGACAGGTAGCACCGAACGCGACGGGCGGCCCCCTGCTCGGCGCCGTCGCGGCGGCGCTCTTCTGCGTCGCATGCGGGCGGCGCACACTCGATATCGGAGGCGGTCTCCTGTGGGGAGCGGCGTACGCTTGCAGCGTGTGGTTGGCCATGCAAGGATTCGCGGTCGTCGGGCACGCTCATGCGGCGATAGCGATGGTCGATTCGGCGCGAACGACGTTTCCGCAACTCGTCGCCGATATCGTGACGCTCGGGATACCGACGGGACTCACCTTCGGAATCGTCGATACATTGCGCTCCGCCGCCAAAACCGGAGCGCCGATTTCGCTCGCGCGGGCGCTCGTCGGCGGCGGTTTAGCCGGCGTCGGCGGCGGTTGGGCGTTCGGCAAGTGGATGGAACGCGTCCACTTCTTTCCCCTAATCGCCGGGCTCGTCGATAGTTCGTCCGTCGCAGTCGGCGTGACGCTTCACTTTGCAATCGCCGTCACGATCGGCGCGACGTTCGGCCTACTGTTTCAACGCGAGATCCGAGGGGTCGGCTCGAGTATGTGCTACGGTGCCGCATACGGCGCGCTCTGGTGGTTCGTCGGACCCCTGACGATCCTTCCAGCCTTAACCCATAACCCCATCGACTGGAGTTCGGCGCACGCTGCAAGCATCTTCGGGTCGTTCGTCGGGCACGTCGTTTACGGCCTCGTCGTCGGCGCGCTCTATGCGGCGATCGATGGTGCGTGGCAGCGACTATTTTACGAATCCGATCCCCTGAATCGCGAACGGCCGGAGGGCGGCTTACAGACGCTCTCCTCGTTATATTGGGGAACGCTCGGCAGCATCGCCGGCGGACTCGTCTTTAGTACGGTGATGCTGGCGACGGGCGACTTGCCACGCGTCGCTGCGCTCGTCGGGAGCACGTCGCTCGCACTCGGCTTTATCGTTCACATGGTCATCAGCGTTCTCATCGGGGCGACGTACGGCGTCCTGTTCCGATACGAAGCTCCCAATATCGCGGCGAGCCTAACGTGGGGCCTCATGTATGGCGCCATCTGGTGGTTTCTCGGTCCGCTGACGCTGTTTCCGATTCTGCTCGGCGGCTCGTTCGCCTGGACCAGCGCCGATGCCGGCATGCAGTTGCCGTCGCTGGTCGGGCACTTGTTGTATGGTGCGGCAACGGCGCTCGCATTTCTGGCGCTCGAACGACGCCACGTCGCGTGGCTCTCAATAAATCCACGTCTCGCTCTGCGCGATCGCTTTCGTGCTCTCGGTTCCGACGGTACTCCTGTTGAAGAAACCGCCGAACGCGGCCGCTGCCAAGACCACGCACGCGGTGCTTGAACGAAGGTGCGTTTGCCGGGAGCGATCGAGCGACGCGCGCGGATTCCCGGCACATTCTCGCGAAGTGCCTTGACAATCGGACAGCTCACAGGGGTCCCCATGATCAAGACCGCACCAGAGTTGAGCCACGGTCGCGAAGATTCGCACGTGCTCGCCGTCCACTCACTCGATCACTTCGCGCTCGCCGTCCCGGATCTCGGCGTTGCGGAGACATTTTATACATCGTTTGGTCTGCGCGTCGAGAATGCGGCGCACGGCTTGCAGATCAGCGCCGCTCGAGGCACGACGGCGCTGTTGCGTGAAGCGGCGCGACGCCAGCTCGAGTACATCTCCTTCAACATCGATGCAGACGACCTCAAGGCGTTCCAGCACCGCCTCGAGGCGGGCGGGATCGCACTGGTCGATTCGCCACGCTTCATATCGGCGGAGGGCCTGTGGTTCCGCGACCCAGATGGCGTACTCGTGCAAGTCGCAGCACGGAAACGCCGCGCGCCGAACAGCAAGGGCACGATGGACGTGCGGATCGCTCCGGAAGGCGTGCGTCGAGCGGAGGCCGATATCGGCACGACAACCGTTCCGCGCCGTCTCGGCCACGTCTTGCGGTTCTCACCGGACGTATCGCGAGCGGTCGACTTTTATGAACGATTCTTGGGGATGCGCCTTTCGGATCGCTCGGGCGACATTATTGCTTTCATGCATTCCCCCCAATGGCAGCGATCACCACGTCGTGGCATTCGTGAAATCGAGCCGCCCGGGCTTCCATCACGCGAGTTTTGAGGTCGACAGTATCGATGCGATCGGTATCGGCGCTTCACATATGGCACAATGCGGATACGGCGAAGGTTGGGGCGTCGGCCGGCATGAGGCCGGCTCGAACTTTTTTTACTATGTTCGCGATCCGTGGGGTAGCTTCGCAGAGTATTTTTGCGACATGGATTATATTCCGGCGGGTTGTGCCTGGGACGCGCGTGACACGCCGCCCGAACTCGCGCTCGCGCTGTGGAGTCCGATCGTGCCGGGCTACTTTCTGGAAAATCACGAGTCTTCCGAATCCGATTGAACGAGCGCACGAAGCGGCGCCGGCGGGCGTAACTTCGGCGCAAACCTACTCCAGGAAAGACGAACGCAGATGCAACTGGTGACATACCGCACGAATGGAAGCTGGGAAGCCGGCGTCGAGATCGATGGGAAGGTCGTCGCCACGAGGACGCTCGGGCCGTATCCGTCGACCGTAAAGGAAACCCTTACGATCGACTCCGCGCTGTTCGACGAAATGCTCGAAGCGGCGGCCATCGCCGTGCAGTCCCCGGGCGCTCTCGCCGTTTCGAGCGTACACCGCGGTCCGGCGATCCCCGATCCCGGCAAGATCATCTGCTTGGGTTTAAACTATAAAGACCACGCTATGGAAGCGAATCTCGCGTTACCGTCGGCGCCGGTGCTCTTTGCCAAATACCGTAACTCGCTGATCGGGCCATACGACGACATCGTGGTACCCGCGGCCGCCACGGCCGCAGTCGACTACGAGGCCGAACTCGTCGTCGTCATCGGCCGTCATGCCAGCCGCGTCAGTGAAGGCGACGCTCTGGAATACGTTGGCGGCTATACCGCTTTCAACGACGTGAGCGCGCGCGATCTGCAAATGCAGACCTCGCAGTGGGGAGCGGGAAAAGCGATCGACACCTTTGGGCCCCTTGGGCCTGGCATCGTACCGGCTCGGCTCATCGTCGATCCGCAGTCGTTGATGCTAACCACGCGCGTCAACGGCGAGCGCGTGCAGCATGAAAGTACGAAACAAATGATCTTTTCTGTCGCAACGACGATCGCATTCATCACGCAATTCATGACGCTCGAGCCGGGCGACATCATCGCGACGGGCACACCGGCGGGCGTGGGCTTTACTCGCAAGCCGCCGCTGTTACTCAAAGACGGTGACGTCGTTGAAGTGGAGATCGAGAAAATCGGTACGCTGCGCAACACCGTCGTTTTCGAGCGGCCCGAATCCAAGGAGCCGCATTCGGGACGAAATTTCGCGGCGTCAGCCGTCCGCTTCGGTCGATAGGGCGATGTCCTTTTGGGCGTCGAGTGCGGCGAGCCGGCTCACCAGCGCCGCACGGACCCGCGCGAACGCGTCGGTGCCCAGCGTGAGCCGCCGGGGCGCCGGACTGCGGTCGACGGAATCGATCATCGCTCGAACCATCTTGAGGGCATCGCCGCGTACCGCAAATGCACCGGAGGCAATTGCGCGACGTACGTCACCGGCCGGCGTATTTTCGTAGACGGGCATCGGCGGTGCGCTGATGAGGCCGGCGCCGAAGTTCGTTTTAGCGGGCCCCGGTTCGACGATCGTAAACTCGATGTCGAACGGTGCGACTTCCTGAGCGACCGCCTCGACAAACCCTTCGATCGCCCATTTCGTTGAGTGATACAGGCTGAAATTTGGATAGGCGATCTGGCCGCCCTCTGAAGACAGCTGCAAGATCCGGCCGCCGCCTTGAGCTCGCAGATGCGGTAGCGCGGCGCGGATGACCTGAATCGAGCCGATCACGTTGGTGTCGATCTGATGGCGGATCTGGTCGTCGCTCACTTCTTCGGCGGCGCCGAAGAGCGCGTATCCTGCGTTGTTCACCACGACATCGATGCGCCCGAGGTCCTGGAACGCCCGCCCGATCACGCGGTGCACAGCGCCGGCATCGGTAACGTCCAACGACGCGACCCAGAGGCTGTCGGGATAGTGCGCTTTCAAGTCGTCCAGGGCGCCTGTCTTGCGCAGCGTCGCGGCAACGCGATCGCCGCGCCCGAGCAGCGTTTCGGTCAGCGCCCGCCCGAAGCCGGAAGAGGTGCCCGTGATGAACCAGCTTTTCGTACGCTCCTGCATGACCGCAGCATACGCGCGCCGCAAGCGCGCAACCAGACTTCACCGGATGCTATCATCAGCAGTGTAATGGACAAGAGCGCGCGCCGTCGTGAACTCGGGCGCTTTCTTCGCGACCGCCGCAGCCGCGTGCGTCCCAGCGACGTTGGATTGCCCGATGGCGCGCGCCGACGCGTCACCGGGCTCAGACGCGAAGAAGTTGCGACGCTAGCGGGCGTCGGCGTTACGTGGTACACGATGCTGGAAAACGGTTCAGCCGCAAACGTCTCCGCAGCAACGCTAAGCGCGATCGCCCGCGCGCTGCAGTTGAGCGCTGACGAAATCGCCTATCTTCACCGGCTTGCTGAAGAACGCGAAGTCGATCGGCCGCGAGCAAAAACCGGAGCGATCACTGGCGGCGCACTCGCCGCAATCGAATGGGCGCCGGCGTACGTGTGTACGTCGCAATGGACGGTCCTGGCCTGGAACCGCGCGATGTCGCTCGTCTGGGGCATCGAACCGCCCGGCGGTGCTCCATTCAACATCGTCGCGCGCATGTTCGGCGATCCGGCCGTGCGCGCGATGCACGGCGAGCGGTTTCCCGCCTTCGCTCGTACGCTCGTCGCGATGGTGCGTTCGGCGCTCGCGTCGCGCTTAGAAGACCGGGAATACCGCCGGATGTGCGACGACTTGCGCACGGATCCGCTATTCGCGGCGGCATGGGACGGGTACGATATCGCAACGCCGCTGGGTGCGCTCTCGACGACAGTTGAGTCCGCCGCGATCGGGACGTTCTCGTACCGGGCGCTCACATTGGAAGTTCCGGACGACGACGGTCACTGGATCGTCATGCAGATTCCGGACGCGCCGAGCGACGCTCGATTGCGCGCGGCGCTGATCTGAGTAACGCGCAAGATGAAGCGCGATCCGCGAGAGAGTTTCGATCAGACGACGCGACCACTTGCACCGTCGACGATGCCCAGAAGTCGCAGGCCGTTCGCTCGCCTCGTCGAGTCGCTCCAGTGCTGTGCGGTCAGCGCGATCGCTCCGGCGGACAGGTTTTGGGTTCCAGGAGATGTCGTTCCATGTCGGCAGCGTTGCAGCACTGCCTTACGCCGCCATGAGAAGCGGCCGGAAACGCATGTAGCCACGGGACGCCGCGAATAGCGCGCCGACGAGGCGTGCTCCGGCACGACCGTCGAAAGAGCATACTTGTGAAAGCATCTCTGCGGCTCGGCGCGCTTACGCTCATCGTCGTTTTGACATTCTCCGCCACCCGCAGCGTGGCCCAGATCGCCCCAGACGCAACAGCTTACCCGGTCGCAGAAAAGTCGGTAGCCGCCCTGCAGGCCGATCTCACGAGTGGGAACGTTACCTCCGAAGCGCTCGTGCGCGCGTACCTCGCGCGCATCGCCGCGATCGACGCGAGCGGCCCGACACTGCGTAGCGTGATCGCACTCAACGCGCATGCGACGGCCGACGCACGAGCGCGCGACGCGGAGCGCCGCGCCGGTAAACTTCGCGGACCCCTGCACGGCATCCCGATTCTCATCAAAGATAATATCGAATCGTCGGACGGAACCGCGACGACCGCGGGCTCCGATGCGCTCGCCCGCAATTATGCCGTTCGCGATGCGCCGGTCGTGCGGCGGCTTCGGGCGGCGGGAGCGATCGTGCTCGGTAAGACCAATCTTTCGGAATGGGCCAACATCCGCTCCTCGTATTCGATCAGCGGCTGGTCGTCCGTAGGCGGCCTCGTAAAGAATCCGTACGCGCTCGATCGCAACGCGTGCGGCTCGTCCTCGGGAACCGGCGCCGCGATCGCCGCTAGCCTCGCCGCCGTCGGCGTCGGTACGGAGACCGACGGATCCGTGACCTGTCCCGCTTCGACGAACGGACTCGTCGGGCTCAAGCCGACGGTCGGACTCGTCTCCCGTGCGCGCATCGTTCCGATCTCGCATAGTCAAGATACGGCGGGGCCGATGGGGCGTACCGTCGCCGATGTCGCGACGTTACTCGACGCGATGGCGGGCAGCGACCCCGCGGACAGCGCGACGAAAGCGGCCGATTTCCACAAAAGTCACTATGCGTCGGCGCTTCTGGGCGCGACGCTCGCCGGCAAACGTCTGGGCGTCTTGCGCTATGCGACGGGTAGTTCACCCGCGCTCGATGCCGTCTTCGCGCGAGCGCTCGTGGTCTTACGCGCGCATGGTGCACGCATCGTCGAACTCAAGGCGTTTCGACCAGCTGCCGCGCTCGCCGACGCCGAGACGACCATCCTCATGACCGAACTCAAGGTCGATCTCGGCGCATACCTGGCAACGACTCCGCGCAGCGTTCGAACGCGTTCCCTCGCCGACGTCATCGCCTTCAATAACGCTCATCCGCGCGAGCTCGGTCTCTTCGGCCAAGATTTTTTCGAGCACGCCGAAGCGACGACGGGCTTGGGTTCGAGCGCATACCGAAAGGCACGGAAAATCGCGCAAAGCTTAGCGGGACCTCGCGGAATCGATCGGCTCATCGCCGGCAAAAAGCTCGATGCGCTCGTAGCACCGAGCTACGGCCCGGGCTGGCGAACAGACGTCGTCGCCGGCGACAACTCGTCGGGTGCCGTTGCGTCGCTTCCGGCGGTCTCGGGCTATCCGCATCTGACCGTACCGATGGGGTACGTCCGCTCGATGCCCGTGGGAATCTCATTCATTGCCGGGGCTTGGACGGAGGCTCGTCTGCTCGCACTCGGTGCCGCTTACGAGCGTGCCGCACGCGCGCGCCATGCGCCGACATACGCACCGAGCATCGAGAGCCTGCCCGCGGTCCACACGTTGCTCGAGCCGCCGACGAAACGTTGACGCCACCTCAGCGTTTAAACGCACGGGATGGCTCCCATTGGCGAAGCTCACGACGAGGCCGCCGCTCGGCGAAAAATTCAAGAGACGCACCGACGTCGTCGGAATCTTCCCAAACGATCCCGCGATCGTGAGGCTCGTTGGAGCGCTGCTGCTCGAGCAGAATGATGAGTGGCAGTTGCAACGGCGGTACATGCAACTCGAAGAACTCCTACCGTCACCGACAATCAACTTCACCGTGATCTATTATGGCTGCCCGCCGTGGACTCGCTCCGCGCAAGGTGATCCCGGTCCATCTCGACGACTACGATCGCTTCAAATCGCCGCTTGAAGATTTCAAGCGGGCCGCTTCCGCGGCCGGTCTCACGTCGCAACTTATGTATTTGGAGCGTGGAGAAGGTACCTCGCTCATAGAGCTTTCGATTGGTTAAAACCGACTCATAACGAAGCAAAGCAAATCGCGTGTCGGACGTCGCAATCCGGGTACGACGAAAACCGATGAATCAAGTACAACAGTTCGTATATGAAGAGCTGGAGCAGCGAGTCGCGTTTTTCGGCTTGCAAGTCGTTTCGACCGCGCAGCGTTTACATACGATTGCCGATCACCTACGGCAAGATCAGCTCGCACAAGGCGCGGCGAATTTAGTAGATCGGGGCGCAGAGTCGGTCGAGGATATCGGGCATTATCTCGAAAGCGCGACCGTCGATTCGCTTGCCTCGAAAGCGGAAAGCTTCGGCCGCGGGCGTCCGCTTACGTTCGTGACGACCGCATTCGCCCTCGGCGTAGCGGGTTCACGCATTCTCAAGGCTTGCGGCCGCGCGCCGCTACAGCGTTTCGGAAGCCCAAGGCGAGCCGGTCGCTTTGAGGACGAGCGTATGAGTAACGACGACGTTCGCGGTCAAGAATGGATTGCGGATACTGGGTCCAAGCCTTCCGGCGCTGACACGATCGCGGACGCGGCCTCTCGCCGCGTCGCACCCACAGCATATGTGCGGTCGGAATCTGCGATCTTGCGGTCTATCGTTGCTACCAATCCGCTTGGCGCGGCGCTTGGGGCGATTGGCGCGGGGTTCCTCGTTGGCTTGGCATTCCCGGTTTCGAACATAGAGCGCGACAAGGTTGGACTACTTGGCGAAACGCTTCAGGCGTCCGCGAAAGCGACTGCCAGCGAGGTCCTGGAGCGCGGAAAGACGGCCGTGGCTGACGCCGTCGCTGAGGCGTTCGGGGCCTCGCGACAGTCTAAGCGTTAGCAGGCGCGTTATAGCGCTTCATTATGCCGGCAGATCATCATGCCGGCAAATCATCGTTGTCTGAGATTTCACGCGCTGCCTCGCGATCGATCGTCTCGCTAGGATCGGTATCTTCCGTTGGCGGCGGTTTCTTCTCAGGTTGTGCCCGGTCGGTTTTTTCCATAGGTGCTTCTTGTCCGGCGACGTCGAATTCGCTTTATTATCGGAGTCGCTAGACGACAATCGATGAACGCGGGTAGACTCTTCGCGTGAAGAGATTTGGATTCGTAGCCGTAGCGGTTTGCGTTGTCGTTGTGCCGGCGTTCGCCCAGAGCATCCCCCCGATGAAGACGTCCGTCGGCGCAGGCGAAAAAGCGGCCGCCAGTTATTTCCAAGACTCGGTCGGCAACGTGCAGCTCGGCCGGCTGCGGGTTCAGCGTGCGCGCGATCCGGCCGTTCGAAGCCTAGCACCGGCGATGGTACGCGATCATACGCGGACGGCGGCTGCGGGTATGCAGGTCGCGGGCGCCATCGGCGACGATGCAGCGCAGCTCGACAGTACGCTCATCGGCGCGCATATGGCCGATATCGGCGCCGCGCGGGACGCCCTTGAATCTGCAACGTCGCCGGCTCTGCGCGCGTATCTCACGTCCGCGATCGCGGTCGACCAGCGCCATCTTCGTATGGCGCAAGCCGCGCAATACCGAGCCGGGAAGGAAAAGTAGCCGCCGGCCGCGCGCCGTGAGATCGCGACCTTCAACATCAACGGCGTTAACCGCCGGCTCGACAATTTGCTATGTTGGCTTCGAGAGTCGCGCCCGGATGTCGCTTGCCTTCAAGAGATCAAGTCCACCAATTCTGGCTTCCCGCATACAGCGCTGACGGCCGCCGGCTACGGCGCGATCTGGCGCGGCCAAGGTCCGCACCACGGGGTCGCTATCCTCGCCCGCGGCGTCGACCCGATCGAAACGAGACGGAGTCTGCCGGGCGATCCGCTCGACCTCGAAGCGCGCTATATCGAAGCGGCCGTCAACGGTGTGCTGATCGGCTGCCTCTATCTTCCCAATGGCAATCCGCAACCGGGGCCGAAGTTCATCTATAAACTTGCCTGGTTCGAGCGCTTCATAGCGCATGCCGCGGAGTTGGATCGATCGCACGTTCCGGTGGTACTTGCAGGTGACTATAACGTCGTGCCGACCGACGCGGACATCTACGCGATGCGATCTGGCAAAAGAATGCGTTGGTCCAGCCTGAGCCGCGAGCGGCGTTTGCTCGCCTCTTAGCCTTGGGCTGGACCGACGCGCTGCGCGGGTTACATCCCGACGAGCCGATGTTCACGTTCTGGGATTACATGCGTGACGCGTGGACTCGTGACGCCGGAATGCGGATCGATCATCTTTTGGTAAATCGAAGTCTCGTCGAGCAGCTCGTGAATGCGGGGGTCGATCGGCGAGTGCGCGGGCTCGAGAACGCGAGCGATCACGCACCGGCATGGATCGAGCTAACACGGCAAACGCGTCTTGGCTCGCAATAAATCCTTACCGAGCGGTGCAGACGCCGATCGAGTTCGAGCCGTTCGCGCAGGACGGGGGCGGCGTGCTGGTATTGCTGGAGTGCGAGATCGCGGCGAGCGCTCCGCCCAACACCGCGGGGATGAGGAACAT
>JAABUX010003450.1_pt1 | contig 20950 bp, 19 predicted proteins | sample 5561851 | NCBI WGS metagenome assembly JAABUX01 (sample SAMN10711883, study PRJNA513361) | rock metagenome | isolation source: Antarctica rocks | place: Antarctica: Victoria Land, Richard Nunatak red sandstone | collected 2016-01-03 | reverse complement strand
TAGATCCAGGCGTAGTCGCGCGTGACCCGGTACAGCACAGGGATGGCGAGCAGCAGGACCAGCGCGGTAAAGGGTGCGGCCACCGGTCCGAACTCTCCGCCTGTCAGCAGATGCCGGCCATGGGTGGAGGTCTGGAAGATGGTGGCAAGGTCGGTCGAGCCGGCGGTTGGGAGACCGAACAGGAGGCCCAGCGAGGCCGTAAAGGCAAAGTTGAGCCCCCACGAGAGCCACAGGGCATGGGTACGCAGCCAGCCGAGCGAGAGCAGCAGAGCCAGCAGCACCATCGCCATAACGCCAAGGCCGGTCGAGCCCGGGCTGAACGCAAACAGCAGGCCGTAGATCAGCGACAGGCAAAGGGTTGCGGCGGTCGTTCCCAGGGCGTCGATCATGCGGCGAAAGGCATAGCCGCGAAAGACGATCTCGAGGGTCAGGGCGGTGAGGGCAGCTCCGAGCAGGCTGAGCAGAGCGTAAGCAAAGGCGCGCGGCTCGGTCCAGAGCTGGATGTGCATCGACCCGGCAACCGCAAGGGGGAGCACCGCCGCGAGCGCGGCCGCCCACCCGAGCGCGGCTCCGCTGGCCGCCTCCTGCCCGGCGGTCGAGCGCCGGGGCAGCCCCAGCAGATCGCGCGTGGACGAACGGCGGCGCGCCATGGTCTCCAGCAGGGACAGACCGACGAGCAGCAGAAAGATGTGGAAGAGGGGCCTCAGAAGCAGGCCGACGGCCAGGAGATCGAGACGCTGCGCGATGCCTGAGGCGGAGCGCGCCGACAGCTCCCGCGCAGCCAGAAACCAGGCGATCGCGGCGATCGACAGCGCGAGATCGACAGCCCTGCTGGGGCGAGGCGGTGGTGGGGTTGGTGCAAACGCCGGCAAGGCTGGGAGCTCCATGGAGTGGCGGCCGTCAGGCCGTGGTGTAGAACTGCGCGATGTTGCGGAACTTCTCGTAGCGCTGCTGGAGCAGGACAGCAACCGGCAGCCCCTTGAGCGTTTGCAGCTGACTGCGGAGGCAGCTGCCGACCAGAAGATATCCAGCCGCGGGATCGGCCTGGGTTCCCCCCGGCGGCTCTCCGATCACCTCGTCCACACAGCCTAGCCGTTTGACGTCCACCGCGGTGTATTTGAGAGCGACCGCGGCCTGCTGCTTCTTGCTGGCGTCCTTCCACATGATGGACGCGCAGCCCTCGGGCGAGATCACGGAGTAGATGGCGTTCTCGAGCATGAGGACGCGGTCGGCGACCGCCAGCGCCAGAGCGCCGCCCGAGCCGCCCTCGCCGGTAATGGTGGCGATGGTGGGAACCCGCAGGCGGGACATCTCCAGGAGATTGCGAGCGATTGCCTCGCCCTGGCCGCGCTCCTCCGCCCCGATGCCCGGGTTCGCTCCGGCAAGGTCGATAAATGTAAAGACCGGATGCCCGAACTTCTCGGCGATCTTCATCGCGCGCAGCGCCTTGCGATAGCCTTCGGGGTCGGGCGAGCCGAACTTACGCGTGACGCGCTCCTTCAGGGTGCGCCCCTTCAGGTTGCCGACAACCAGGACCGCTTCGCCGTCCAGCCGGGCCATGCCGCAGCTCATTGCGGCGTCGTCCCCGAAGGCTCGGTCGCCGTGGATCTCGCTGAAGTCGGTAAACAGGGCTTCGATGAAGTCCATGGGATAGGGCCGCTGCGGGTGCCGGGCGGTCTCGGTCCTGATCCAGGCTTCGGGTACAGGGGCCGCTGCTACTGCCGGAACGGCGTTGTTTTTCAGGGGTTCTTGATCTGCCATGCGGTGTTCTGGTCCGCTCTCGATTGTAGTGCATCAAGGCAGGCGATCGGGACTCGCCGAGGGCAGGTCGTCGCTGCCGAGCAGCACCGGCCAGCTAGTCGCATAGGGGTCGCGCAGAAAGAGCAGAGCGAAGATCACGAAGCCGTACACCAGCTGCAGACCGGCGGTGGTCCAGTCCTGCTTGATGGTCACGCCGATCATCAGCACAATCATGAAGAGCATGGCTGCGGTCAGCGTCAGGCGGGTGAGGATGGCCAGGATCAGCAGCGTTCCCAGGGTGATTTCGATCCATGGAACCGCCATCCCAAAGGCGTGGACCAGAGCCGCGGGCAGAAGCGCGGAGGACATCTGCATGACCATGCCACTGGCAAACGCAGGCACCCCGTTGTAGATGCGGATAAATCCGTGGCCAAACAGATTGACGCCGAGGATCAGACGAAGCAGAGCGTACGCCCAGCGGCGCTCTGACATCTGCAGCGCCAGCAGTTGCGTCGCCGAGCGTTGTTCGGCAGTCTGGCTCGGGGCCGCGACAGAAAGTGCCATATCCGCATTGGATGCGCAAGGGCACCGATGGGAGGTGGATTTCGGCCACAGTTTGCATACTTTTGCGCACTTTTTACGGCTTCTTCGGCCAGCTCCCTCCGGTCAGTCGATGACGCGGACTCCACCCCGTCCAACCAGCTCCTCGATCCGGTCAATAAAGAGCCGATCGGCGGCGACCAGGACATCCTGGGGCTCCAGCACAGCGCAGAACTCGCCCGGCTCCTCCAGATCGAGCAGCAGCCTACCCTTTCCCGGCGCCCCCACGAAGATGGCATGGAGCTTCTCGAGCAGCGCGGCATCGGGGTTATGCAGCGGCACCTTGATGCGCAGGGAGTCGGGCAGCTTGAGCTTGACGTCCTCAAGCGCCTGGATGTGCGAGACGGCGAGCTTGGGGGCGGAGTCCTCCTCCCCGCGAAGCACGCCGCGAATCACCACCGGAACGTCGATCTTCAGCAGCTCCGCCAGCTTCTCGTACATTTGCGGAAAGGCGATCAGCTCGATCTTGCCGACCGTGTCCTCAAGGCAGGCCTGGGCGTACATCTCGCCCGAGCGCTTGGACTTGGCCACCTTCAGCCCCGTCATCACACCGGCGATCTGAATCTCGTTCTGCGGCGCATCGTTGCCGCCGCGTCGAAAGACCTGCGGCTCCGGCTTCATCTCGCACGCGGTCGCCGTGTCGACGACTTTCATGTTCCGCAGCTTTTCCCGGTACTTGTCCATGGGGTGGCCGGAGACGAAGAAGCCCAACACATCCTTTTCGTTCTGCAGGCGGGTGTGCTCGTCCCACTCGGGTGTCTTCGGCAGGGCGTCGTCAGTCGCCTTCCGGACCGGGCCGTCGTCGAAGATGCCGAACAGCCCATGCTGCCCGGACGCCTGGTCGCGCTGCGCCTTCTGGGCCCGCTCCATCGCCTTGTCCAGGGCGGCCGTAACCTCCGCCCGATGGCCAAAGGCGTCCATGGCGCCGGCCTTGATCAGCGATTCGAGCACCCGCTTGTTCAGCAGGCGAAGGTCGACCCGTTCGCAGAAGTTCCACAGCGAGGCGAAGCCGACTTTGCCGCTTCCCTTCCCTGCGGCCTCGTTTTGGAGCGCGCCGCGCGCGGCGATGATCGACTCGATCGCGTTGTGACCGACGTTCTTGATGGCCGCCAGACCGAAGCCGATGGCGTCCGCGGTCGGGGTAAAGTTGGCGTCCGACATCTGCACGTTCGGCGGAAGGACATTGATGCCGATCTCGCGGCACTCGGAGATGTACTTGACCACGTTCTCGGGCTTCGAGGTCTCACTCGTCAGCAGGGCGGCCATAAACTCGACCGGAAAGTGCGTCTTGAGCCACGCCGTGTGGTACGCCAGCAGGGCGTACGCGGCGGAGTGCGACTTGTTGAAGCCATAGCCGGCGAACTGGGCCATGAGATCGAAGATCTTGCCGGCCACGTCCTTGGGGTGCTTGTTGGCGGCGGCGCCGGACATGAAGCGATCGCGCTGCTTGGCCATCTCGGCTGCGTCCTTCTTGCCCATGGCGCGGCGAAGCAGGTCGGCCTCGCCGAGCGCGTATCCAGCAACGGCGGCCGCGATCTGCATGACCTGCTCCTGGTAGACCATGACGCCGAGCGTCTCCTCGAGAATGGCTTCCATCTCGGGCAGGTCGTACTCGACGGCCCTACGCCCCCACTTGCGCTCGATGAAGTCGTCGATCATCGACATGGGGCCGGGGCGGTAGAGCGCGTTCAACGCGGTGAGGTCCTCGACACGGTTCGGCTTGTACCGCCGGAGCACGTCGCGCATGCCGCCGGACTCGAACTGGAAGATGCCGGAGGTAAGCGCGCGGTGGAAGACCTTCTCGTACACCTCCGCGTCATCGAGCGGAATCATCGCCATGTCCACCGTTTCGCCGCGATTGCTCTGGATCAGCTTCAAGCAGTCGTCGATCACGGTCAGCGTGGTCAGGCCCAGAAAGTCCATCTTGAGCAGGCCCATCTTCTCGACCGCCTTCATGTCGTAGGCGGTGACGATGGCCTCGTCCTTGGTGCGCGTGACCGGGACCAGCTCGGTGAGCGGCTGCGGCGAAATGACGACACCGGCCGCGTGGACGCCGGCTCCGCGGACCAGGCCCTCCAGCCGTAGAGCAGCGTCGATCAGCTCCTTGATTCGGGGATCGGAATCGTAGGCGGCCGCAAGCGGGTTCGAGTCCTTGAGCGCCTGGTCGATGGTGATGCCGATCGTCGGCGGAATCATCTTCGCGATGCGATCCACCTCGCCGTACGGCATGTCGAGCGCGCGTCCGACGTCCTTGATCGCCGCCTTCGCCGCCATCGTGTTGAAGGTGATGATCTGCGCCACCTGGTCGGAGCCGTACTTGCGGCGAACGTACTCGATCACCTCGCCCCGGCGGTTCATGCAGAAGTCGATATCGATATCGGGCATGGACACGCGCTCCGGGTTCAGGAAGCGCTCGAACAGCAGCTCGTTCTGCAGCGGATCGATGTCCGTGATCTCCATCACGTAAGCGACCAGCGACCCGGCAGCCGACCCGCGGCCTGGTCCAACGGGAATGTTCTGCTCGCGCGCATAGCGGATAAAGTCCCATACGATCATGAAATAGCCGGGAAACTTCATGGCCTTGATGCACTCGAGCTCGCGGTGGAGACGAGCATGGTAGTCGGGGATCGTCTTCTTCAGCAGGCCGCGCTCGCGCAGGTGGGCCACCGCCGTGTCGAGCCGCTTCACCAGACCCTCGCGGCACACCTTCTCGAAGTAGCTCTCGAGCGTCTCGCCCTCCGGAACGACGAAGTCCGGGAAGGGATCGCTCACCTTCGACATCTTCAGGTTGCAGCGATCGATGAACTGCATCGTCCGCGTGCAGACCTCCTCGTGCCCGGCAAAGGTCCGGTGCATCTCCTCCGCCGACTTGATGTAGAACTCCTGCGTATCGAACTTGAAGCGCTTCGGATCGTTCATCGATCCGGCCGTCTGGACGCACAGCAGGATCTCGTGCGCGCGGCTGTCGTCTGACGCGACGTAGTGCGAGTCGTTGGTGGCGACGAGCGGGATGCCGAGCTCTCGCTCCATCTGGAAGAGCTGGTCGCAGACACCCTTGTCCGGCGCCAGGCCATGGTCCTGGATCTCGAGAAAGAAGTTGCCCTTGCCGAAGATCTCCGAAAACTGGCCGGCCGTGCGCTTCGCCTCGTCGTACTTCCCCGCCATCAGGTTATGGTTCAGCTCCCCCGCCAGGCAGCCGGAGAAGCCGATCAGACCCTCGGTATGCCGGCTCAGGAACTCCTTCGACACACGCGGCTTCCGGTAGAAGCCATGGAGTGCAGCCTCGGACGTGAGCCGGACAAGGTTGCGGTATCCGGCCTCGTTCTCGGCCAGCACCAGGAAGTGGTTGTAGCCTCCTGACAAGGTGCGGTGGTCGTCGGTCTCCGACAGGTAAAGCTCGCACCCGAGGATCGGCTTGACGCCCTTCTTGCCCATCGCGTCGAAAAAGTGAACCGCGCCGTAGATGTTCCCGTGGTCGGTCATCGCGGCGGAGGTCTGCCCGATCCTGGCCAGATGCGCGGCCAGCTTGTCGACATCGCAGGCCCCATCGAGGAGGGAGTAGTCGGTGTGGAGATGGAGGTGCGTGAACTCGGCTGCCATTGGCTTCATCTTAAGCCTCGCCGAAGAGGAAAAGCAGGGACCAAACCTCGGCTGAAGCGGCGCTCCTTCATCCACGACCTACATGCCGAGCAGGAGCGCGAGCGATGCCGTCATCTCGGCCATCTCCGTGCTTGAGAGATGACCCACCGGCTCGCTAAGCTCAACCATGGGTAGGGTGATAAGCGAGACGAGTTCCCGCGCTACTTGTAACGAAACCGTGAGCCCAGAGCTTTCCAACAATGGCATATTCGGTCAATCATCTAGGCCGAAATGAAGACTCAGCAGAGCTTCCACATGGCGGAGAGTCTCGCGGTCAACCAATCCAATAACCTCTCGAAAGCGCGCCAAGGAGGATGTCTGGATCAGGTCTACCATGATCTCGGAAGGCAGTCGGAGGCCATTCTGGGCACTCGGGTGTATGGGGACACGCACGCCAGGTACACGCAGCAGATCACTCGTAATTGGTAGAAACGTGACGTAGCCGCTAGGGAACGCGACGTCCGACTGCAGAATCAGGGCTGGCCTCGGCTTACCGAACTCTCCAGGTGGAGCGACAAGGACAAGGTCGCCTCGTTTCAAGTCCAGCCCTGGTGCGACTGCGTGGATTCCCAAAAGGCCATCTCTTCACCTCGGCTCTGGAGAGCGTCGTTGATGATGGCACGCTGCCGCTTATACTCCTCGGCAACTTTAGGATTCGCAGATTTGGCACCTCGAGGATGACCGTCCGGACGAGAGGCTCAGGCACTGCGGCTTCAGCATGCTGCGAGCTAATCGCCATGCCGACAGTATAGCGCTGGTGGGACAGAAAGCTAGGCCTGCCCGGTGAGCTCCTGAGCCAGCTCAACGTAGAGATCAACGGCTTCCAGAAGCTCTCTTTTCGCGATCCGCTCCTCCGGCGTGTGCGCCACATGGATCGACCCCGGCCCGAGCAGAAAGGGCTCGCCCCACGCGGTCAGCGACGGGATATCGGTCGTGAACTTGGCGATCATCGTCGGCATCTCCCCCACCGCCCGCATCCGCACAAAGGGCAGGTCGAGCGAGAAGCGCACCTCCGCCCGGCCGGCAACGACCTCGACGATCCGCGCCCGGATCTCGTCCGACGGTCCCACCAGCCGAATCAGCAGGTGCGCCTCGGCCCTGTCGGCAATCACATTCGGGGCGCGCCCGCCGTGCAGCAGGCCCACGTTCAGCGTCGATTGGCCGTCCTCGCCCAGCGACGGCTCAAACGGCAGCGGTATCCCAAGCAGATCGTGCAGCGCCTCCACCAGCTTGTTGATCGCCGACTCGCCCAGCTCGGGGTAGGCCGAGTGCGCCATCCTTCCCTTGGCATGGAGCTCGACCCGGAGCGCGCCCTTGCTGGCAATCGCCAGCCGGTTATCCGTCGGCTCGCCGTTGATCAAAAAGCGCGAGCCCTTGGGCCGGAGGTTGGCCGCCGCCGCACCCGCCGAATCGCGCTCCTCCCCGACCACAAACAGCAGGCCCACCTTAACCCCACCCTCGCGCAGCCGGTCAGCCGCCGCAATCTGCGCCGCCACGATCCCCTTCGCATCGCACGCCCCGCGGCCGTACAGAAACTCCTCGTCCTCGCGCAGTCCAAAGAACGGCGGAACCGTATCCATATGCGTCGAAAGCACCACCTCGGGGACCACGCCCGGAAGGGCCGCGTACACGTTGAAGCGCTCCTGCGCCGCAATCTCGGCCTTGCTCGTGGCGGGGTAGTCCGGTTCATCGGGCTGACCGACCGCGGTCCGCTCGACCGCGTACCGCTCCGACTCGAGATACCTCTGCAAAAACGCGCCGACACGCCCCTCGTGAAAGGTGGTGGATTCGATCTCAACCAGGCGGCGTGTGAGCTCGATGGGATCGACGGGCATGCGGTCAGCATACGTCAGCGGCCGGTCATGACCCGGCGAACCACCCCGCGCAGACCCCGGACCGCCAGCATGCGAGCGATGCTGGGTAGACTGGAAACATGGATCTCCACCCAGGAAGCCTCGCCGGAGCCGCCCCGACCCCATCGCAGATCCAGTCCGTCGAGGACCTCCGCGGGCCACAGGGCCGGCTCGAGGCGCTCCTGAACACCGGCGCCGACGACGCGCCCTTCGCCGCTCTGGTCTGCCATCCGTATCCGCCGGCTGGCGGGTCCATGCACAACAAGGTGGTCTACAACGCCATGAAGGCCTTCAGCGCGTGCGGCCTTCCTGTCTTCCGCTTCAACTTCCGCGGTGTCGGCCGGAGCGAGGGCAGCTTTGACCAGGGGCACGGCGAGCGCGACGACGTGCGCGCCGCGCTCAGCTGGATGGACGCAACCCTGCACCGGCCTATCCTCTTCGCGGGCTTCTCCTTCGGCTCCTACGTGGGCCTGCGCGCGACCTGCGGCGACGAGCGGGTCGTTGGGCGGATCGGCCTTGGACTCCCCGTTCGCGCCGCCGGCCGCGACTACAGCTACCGCTTCCTGCAGACGTGTGCCGGGCCTCGGCTCTTTATCAGCGGCGATCACGACGAGTTCAGCCCGCGCGGCGTCCTCGACGGCGTCTTCGAAACCTTGCCCGAGCCGAAGCGACTGGTCTGGGTCCCGGGCGCGGATCACTTCTTCGCGGGCGTCCCGGGCTCACCCGCGCCGAAGCTGAACATCATGCAGGCGGCCATCCGGCTGTGGCTGGCGGACACCTTCGGTCTCCTCTGAACCTTCGCCTCTCCAGTCAGGAAGCAGGGGAGGTCAGGCTGCCCGAGCTCGGCTGCTCCCGCGAGCCACCGACCGACGCGGAGATCTGCCCGTCGGCGACCGGCATCGACCGAGCCGCGGGTGTCGCCAGGAACTCCAGCATGGCGCGATTGCAGACCTCCGGCATCTCCTCAAAGGCGATGTGCCCGACGCCAGGCAGCACCACCAGCTTGGATCGCCGCAGGACGCCTCGCAGCTGCCGCGCGGACTCGAGCCCGACGGCACGGTCGCGGTCGCCCCAGATCAGCAGCGCCGGCGTCTCCGCCAGTGCCGGAAGCAGCGCTCGCAGCTCTTCCATGTCCGAGCTCCAGCGCCGGACGATCGCGAGCACGTGATCGATGGTTCCGCGCAGCTCTAGCCCCGCCGTGTAGCCCTCCAGCGTGTCCCCGGCGATGCGCGCCGGGTCACCGTACATGCGGCGGAGCGCAATCCCCTGAACGCGTCGCGGCAGCGACGGGATGACCCGTGCGAGCATTCGTCCGGGAACGGTCCCGTAGAAGCCGATAAACCGCCGCCCGAGGTCGCAAAACGGGTTTGCCGGAGCGAACAGGATCAGCCGCGCGACCCGTTCGGGATGTCGCCCCGCCAGCGCCAGCGAGACCGCCCCGCCGTGCGAGTGGCCGGCCAGGTCCGCGGTCTTAAGCCCCACAGCATCCATAAACGCCGTCACGCGATCCGCCGTCGCCAGCAGCCCAGCGTCAAGCCCATGCACCCGATCCGACTCGCCCATGTTTAGTTGATCCAGGGCGTACACCGTCGCCGACTGCGCCAGGCTCTGGATATTGTGGTACCAGTTGCGATGCGATCCAACCAGACCGTGCAGCAGGATCAGGGGAGGTCCGCTCCCGGCACGCAGAGTGTGAACCCGCCGTCCGCCGACGGGAACGTCACCCTCCCAAACGCCACCGATCTGGCTCTGCACGCGCCACCCCTGCTAGAATTGAGCCGCTGTTGCGAACCCACCGTCCCGTCCACGCGATCTTACCGACGTGTGAACGGAACGAAAGCTCATCGCGCCGCGGCTGCCAGCAGGGGAGGCGCCGTTGCCGCCCGAGGCGTCGTCAGCAGATCTTCGAGCACCTCCATTGCCCGGTCGACATGCGTCCGACCGATGATCAGCGGAGGCAGGAAGCGCAGCACATTTCCCTGGACGCAGTTCAGCAAAACCCCCTTCAGCAGCGCCGCCTCCACCAGCGGTCGCGCCGGAATCGTAAGCTCGACGCCTTGCAGCAGCCCCACACCCCGCGCCTCGACGGCCACCTCAAACCCGCGCACGATTCCTTGTAACCTCCGCTTGAGGTAGTCTCCCGTATCCTGCACCTGCTGCAGGATTTGCTCGTCCTCCACCACCGCCAGAAACTCCAGGCCCAGGCGGCACGCCAGCGGAATTCCGCCCAGCGTGCTTCCGTGCTTGGCCATCCCAAAGGCGTGAAAGAGATCGTCACTGACCAGGATGGCGCTCAGCGGAAGCCCGCCGCCGAGCGGTTTCCCCAGGATCAGGATGTCCGGCCGAACGCCGCTCGCCTCCCACGCGAACCACCGGCCCGTCCTGCCCAGGCCGCACTGGATCTCGTCAAAGATCAGCGCCGCCCCGACCTCGGTCGCAAGCCGCCGAGCCTCCGCGAGAAACGCGGCGCTACACTCGTACACCCCACCCTCGCCCAGCACCGGCTCGATCAGAATCGCGCAGGTATCCGCGTTGACCGCCGCCCCGAGCTGCGTGAGATCGTTGCGATCGACAAACGTCACACCCGGCAGACCGGGACCGAAATCGTCCTGGTACTTCTTCTGCCCGGTCACCGACATCGATCCAAAGGTCCGCCCATGGTACGAGAATCGCAGCGCCACAATCCCATGCTTCCGCGGCGAGTAGTTCCGCGCGCCGTAGCTGCGCGCCAGCTTCAGCGCGCCCTCGACCGCCTCCGATCCGCCCGTCGAGAAGAAGGCGCCGGTCATCCCGGCCATCTCGCACAGCCGCTCCGCCAACAGGCTCGGGTGCGGATTGCTGAACTGCGGCGAAAGGTGAATGATGCGGGCCGCCTGCTCCGCCAGCGCCGCCAGCATGCGCGGATGCGCGTGCCCCAGAGCGTTCACACCAAGTCCACCCATCATGTCCAGATAGCTGTTGCCGTCCAGGTCGAACAGGTAAACGCCCTCGCCGCGGTCCATCACGACCGGATACCGGGCATATACCGGCAGCAAACGGTCCGTGTCGCGTTGGAGGATGGCGTCTACAGTGGCGTTGGGGCGAAGCGGGTCCATGACCTCCAGTTCACAGGACCGGGGTGGATCGGTCAAGAGAAAGACGAGGGGGAACCACGCCGGGTGACGCCCCCATCCCCGTCCAGCATCGCCGTCAGCTTCGCCACGGTCTTCCAGTTCCGCGCCGTGCACACCGTTCCCAGAGCCTTGTCGAAGTACCCATTCGTCAGCTTCGTCCGGGCCATCCCCGCCGGCAGATGGAGAAAGATCTCCCGCCCCACCACCGCAAACGCGTCCGGCGCCGACCTGCCGTCGTCCAGCCCTCTCACCTTGGCCATCGCCGGAGCATCCCGCAGAAAGTACACGTGCAGCATCTCCTCGGGCGCGCCCGCAAACCGATTCGCCGCCAACACCCTCCGCATCTCCGCCGCTGACCGCACCACTACCGGCGACCCAATCCCGAACCTCTCCCGGATCCCTGCCTCGACCACCGGCGCGAGCGCGGCCACACACTGCCCCGTCGCCCCAAACACCACATTGCCGCTCTGGATGTAGGTCACCACATCCACGCAACCCGCACCGGCAAAGATCGCCGCCAGCTCCCGCATCGGCAGCACATTCTTTCCGCCCACGTTTACCCCGCGCAGCAGAGCCACATACCGCTCCATCGCCTTTACCCCCGAGCCGGCGCAAAGCATCGCGCGAAACTTCCCGGGCCCACAGTCTCCAGCACCACCGCCCCCCCGGCCGGAACCACCACCGCCGTTCCCTTCCCGAGCTCCACCTCGCCCCCGTCCGCATCGCGCAGCATCGCCCCGCCCTCCAGCCCCACCAGGCACCCCGCTCCCGGCATCTCGACCCGTCTCTCGCCTGCGCCGACATCGATCCGGTCCACCGTAAAGTACACCTCCTCGATCAGCCGCGTCACGCCCTCCCCCAGCCGCCGCGCCTCCACCTTGCCCGCACGCGTCCTGAACTTCGTCGCCGCCACCCCCTGCTCCACATGCAGCTCGCGCGGCCGCCCATAGTCCCACATCCGAAACGTCGTATCGCTCGTCTGCTGGGTCTCGAGCAGCGTCACCCCCGGCCCAATCGCATGCACCGTTCCCGCATCCACAAACACCATCTCGCCCGCGCTCACCGGAAGCTGCACCAGCATCTCCTCGAGCGTCTCCTCCGCGATCGCCCGCTCCACCCTCGCCGCATCCGCACCCTCCTTCAATCCCAGCGCCACCGCCGCCCCCGGCTCCGCCTCCAGCACATACCAGCACTCCGTCTTGCCCCGCGGCTGCCCCATCGCCCGCGCCCGCTCATCGTCCGGATGCACCTGCACCGACAGCTTGTCATTCGGAAACAGCATCTTCACCAGCAGCGGAAACTCCCCGTCGCCACCCGCCCCCAGCAGCTCCGCCCCCCACACCTTCGCCACCTCCGACAGCGTCCGTCCGGCATGCGGTCCCGTCTCGACGGCACACTGCGGCCCTGTCAGCCAGGCCTCCCCCACCAGCTCCGCCGTCCCCGTCTCCCCAAACCACGGCAGCAGACTCGCCCGTCCCCAGACCCGCTCACTGAAAAACGGCTTCAACCGAAACGGCGCTAATCCCATCAAAACCCTCCTTACCCCTCGAACTTCAGTCCAGCCTGACCGGCCCAACTATTCTGCCATCCTGAGCAAAACTATTCTGTCATCCTAAGCAAGCGCAGCCGAAGCACGCGCTCCTTTCCCGCCCATCGTACCCCGCCACCGAACTCCAGTCCCCAACTGGCCCTCTACTCCCGACTCCCACTGCCCTAATCCTCATCCCGCTTCCCTCTCCTCCGCTTCTCCGTGATCGACGCGGGCACCGCCCGATCCCCCATCGCATCCCGCCACAAAATCACATTCAGCCGCCGAGCATCCGCCCGGTCCGCCCGCCGAAAGTCCATCCTCGCCGACTCCCGCGCCCCCGCTGCCGTGGCTGGCGACATCGCCGCCGTCACCTTCGGATTCGCCTTGTAGATCAGCCCATTATCCCGGTTCCGAAAGTCCGCCGTAAACGCCGCCTGATCTCCCGGGCCCTCGAACTCCGGAGCCATCAGCGACGAGAACGCATCGTTATTATTCATCGGCGGCAAACCCAGCACCGTCTCCATCGTCCGGATCATCGACACCGTCGAGTAGAACCGGCTGTCCACAAACGCCCCGCCATCCGCCGCCCGCTGCGCATACTTGCTCACCACCAGCGCCAGGCTCCGATGCGCGTCCACATGGTCCGCCCCGTTCTGCGCATCGTCCTCCAGGATAAAGAACGCCGTGTCCTCCCAGAACGCCGAGTGCGACACCAGCTCCACCGCCCGCCCGATCGCCAGGTCATTGTCTGCCACCGAGCTCTTCGGCGTCGGCGACCCCGGCGTCGTCCCCGCCGTATGGTCATTCGGAAAACGCAGCATCACAAAGTTCGGCATTGTGTCCTTCCCCGCCGCCCTCTCCCTCTCCCACTCCCGGAAATGCCGCTCAAACACCGCGTACCGCACCTGGTCCGGCACCTTCAGGTTGAAGTCCGCCTGCTCCGCCGCAAAGTGCCCCACCAGCTCCGGCTTCGTCGCCGTATTCCGCGCAATCAGCGGAATATCCCACCCAAACCGGTTCACCCCGCCGCCCCACTCCGCCGGCAGCGCCTCGCCCTGCCGGATCGCCGGCTTCGCGCAGTACACCCCGTCCTGCACCGGCCCATCCTGCGAGCTTTCGCTTTTCTTCTCGTTGCAGAACACCGTCGAGATGTATTCGCCGAAGTGGTACAGCGACCGCCCATGCCGCGCCAGGTTCCCCCACAGGTACCCGCTCATCGGCTCATTCACGTCCGCGATCCCCTGCGCGATCGGATATCCCTCCGCCACCACCCCCTCGAAGTCGTACGTCCGCTCCTTGCCCCGGTAGCTCGCCTGCCACGTCTTCTCCAGATAGTCGGTCCCGATCGCTGCATTCGACCACACATGCCCGTCCCCCGACACCTCGCCCGAGTCGAAAAAGTTATCCAGCACCCCAAACTGCAGCGCCAGCCTGTGCTGGTTCGGCGTGATGTCGGCCCCATACATCGTCAGGCTCAGATCCCCATTCCCAACCCCCTTCCCACCCTGCTCCAGATCCCCAAACACCTGGTCATACGTCCGGTTCTCCTTAATGATGTAGATCACATGCCGGATCGGCCCCGGAAACCCGCTCGACCCCTCGCTGTGCCCTCGCTCTTCTCCCCACCCCTGCTGCTGCTGGCCTTCCTGTTGTTGCTTGCTCTTTTGCTTATCCTTTTGCTTGTCATTCAGGAGCGAAGCGGTTGACCCTGCTTCCGCACTTCTGTCTCCCTTCCACAACGCAGCGGAGGAGTCTCCATCTCGACCGCCACCTCCCGCAAACCGGATCCGCTCCGCCGCCGCCTTCATCCGGTTATCCTCCAGCACCTGCGCCGTCAGCCCCGGCAGCTCCCGCTCCATCGCCCCCACATCCAGCCCCGCCACCGACCCATACAGCAGCGTTCCGATGTACGTCGACGAGCTCTGAAATCGCCGCTTCCCCTTCGTCTCCGGCGTCGGCCGCTGCGCGAAGTTGTTCGGCCCCGTTCCCTTGCCCTTCGCCGTCGCCACCCACAGCTTCCCTCCCGCCATCGCCATCGACATCGGCATCCACTCCGTCGGCACAAACCCCATCGGCTCCACAAAACCCCGCTTCGCCGCACCCGCCGTCAGCCTCGTGGTGTCGATCACCGCCACCGCATCCGTCGCGCCGTTCGCCACATACAGCCGCCGCCCATCCCCGCTCACCGCCAACGCCTCCGGCTCCGCCCCAAAATAGCTCTGCCCCGGCAGCCGCGTGTCGAAGTACCCCCGCACCGCAAACGCCCCCGCACCCTTCCCCGCCGACACATCCACCGCCGCCACCGCATCCCGGTTCGCCAGCGCCACATACATCGTCCGACCATCCGGCGACATCTCGAGCGCGCACGGATGCGTCCCCGCCGCCGTCGCCGTCGACGGCCGCAGCAGCGGCAGCCTCCGCCCTACCGTCCCCTTCACCAGATCCAGCTCCACCACCTCACTCGCATTCCAGAGCGCCACAAACCCCCGCCTCCCATCGCGCGAAACCGCCACCGCCAGCGGATACGTCCCCGGCACCGCATCTGTCTCCGCAAGATCGAACCGCGCCACCACCCGCCCCGTCTCCGCCTCCATCAACAACGCATCGTCCGAAAGATTATCGGCAACCAGCAGCAATTCCTTAGCCCCAGTACTGACCTTGTCATACCCCGCGGCCACCTTGTCACTCCCCGCCGAGACCTTGTCATCCTTCGCGGTGATCTTGTCATCCTTCGCGAAGCGGAGGACCTGCTTCTGCCCTTGCTTCCGCCCTTGCTTGGAAGCCCCAAACCCCGCAGGCGCCACCGCCACCCCCGCCGGAAACGGCACCCCCAAACTCCCCTCCATCCCCCCGATCAGCCGCGTTCGCCGCCCCTCCGCCAGCCGCTGCATCGGAATCGTCAACACCCGCTCCCGCGTCAGCCGCCCCTCGGCAAACCCGTACACCACCACCCCACTCCCCGTATCGCCCGCCTCCTTGCCCTCCGGATCCGAGATCGACCCCACAGTCCCATACAGGTGCCGCCCGTCCGCGCTGAACGCCAGCCCCGCGTACAAGGTCTGCCTCGCCCCCACCAGCGTCCGCTCGTCCGGCGAGTCCGTCACCTTCCCCGTCCGCGTATCCACCACCGTCAGCGACTGCATGTACCTGGACTCCCACGTCCCGTACCCCGCATTCACCGTCACCACCCACCGCCCATCCGGACTCACCGCCATTGACATCGGCAGCCCATTCATCCGCTGCGGACTCCCCGGCGCCGGCCGCCCAATCTGCTTGCTCGTCGGCAAATCGATCGCCCGCCCCGCCCCCTGCCCAAACCCCGCGCCCACACTCACGCCCGCACCCACCACACCCGCCATCAACCGCCCGAGACCTACGCGAAGAGTCATCCCCCCACCCTACCAAGGGGTACCACCCAGACACATTACAAAACCCTTACAAGCTCTTGTCTCCGCGCCTATGTCTTTCCCTGGCAGGCTTTTGCGTCACCTGCGCGATCTCCGCCGGGCACCCCGCTGCAACTCCCAGGCCACATTACAAAACTCTTACACCCACCCCCTCCCCACCCCTGCTAGCGTAAATATCAGCACCAAACGAGGACTCCCAGGGCATATGACTCCGCACACACTCTCCCCCGATCACGTCGCCGATCAACTCTCCGACCAGGCCGTCTACGAGGATGCCGTCACCGGCAACGCGTCTATGGGCGCCGACCAGACCCGCACCAATCCCGCCGAAGAGGTCGCCCGCAAGGGGAGGCAGGACCTCCGCATGGGCCGCGACCACCAGCAGAGCAACATCAATTGGATCACCACCATCGCCATGGGCGCCTTCCACGTCGGAGCCATCGCCGCCCTCTTCTTCTTCTCCTGGAAGAACCTCCTCGCCTTCGCCATCATGTACTTCCTCGCCATCAACGTCGGCATCGGCATGGCCTACCACCGCCTCCTCACCCACCGCGGCTATCGCACCCCCAAGTGGTTCGAGTACTTCGTCACCGCCTGCGGCTGCCTCGCGCTGGAAGGCGGACCCATCTTCTGGGTCGCCACCCACCGCGTCCACCACCAGAACTCTGACCACGAGGGCGACCCGCACACCCCGCACGACGGCACCTGGTGGGCCCATGCCGGCTGGATCCTCACCGGCCGCGCCCTCCACTCCGAGACCGCGCTCCTCGGTCGCTACGCCCCCGACCTCACCCGCGACAAGGTCCACGTCTGGATCTCGAAGTTCCACTACGTCCCCATGATCGTCACCGGCGTCCTCCAACTCGTCATCGGCACCGCCCTCTCCCCTGGCCACCGCGTCGTCGGAGCCGTCGGCATGGTCCTCTGGGCCACCTTCTTCCGCACCACCCTCGGTCTCCACGCCACTTGGCTCGTCAACTCCGCCACCCACCTCTGGGGCCGTCGTCGCTTCGAAACCAAGGACGACTCCCGCAACAACTGGTGGGTCGCCCTGCTCACCGGCGGCGAGGGCTGGCACAACAACCACCACGCCCACCCCGTCTCCGCCCGGCACGGCCTCGCCTGGTACGAGTTCGACGTCAACTACTACGGCATCTGGCTCCTCGAAAAGGTCGGCCTCGCCCACAAGGTCCAGATCGCCAAGTTCGACCCCGTCAACCCCAAACCCGCCGGCGTCCTCTAAACCCATCCTTCACCTGCATCCCCGAAGGCGCAGAGCACAGGCTCTGCGCCTTTTCCCTTGCCCAACCCCCACGCGCACGAAAGTCATGGAGACCCTCGACGCGGGGGGAACGCAGGTCATACTACGTGTTCAGTCGAACATAGCTAGACCAAGGGCCAAGGAGTTCGCTTGTGGGCACGCATCTCGTCGAAAAGATCGCAAGGACCTCGCCCCGGCTAGCCAGGCAGGTCGAAACTCATCCGCAGCCTACCAACCCGCAGCACACCGACATCTCCCACGACACCCTCTACGAGAACGAGCAGCATCTCCGCGCCCTGGTGACCGCCAGCTCCGACGCCATGTACCGCATGAGCGCCGACTGAAGCGAGATGCACCAGCTCAAGCGCCGCATGGAGGATCGCGGTTTCCTCGCCGAAACCGAGGAGTCCAATCGAAACTGGCTCGGGAAGTACATCCACCCCGAAGATCAGCCGCGTGTCCTGGCCGCCATCGCGGAGGCCATCCGCACCAGAGGCATCTTCGAACTGGAGCATCGCGTCCTCCAGGCCGACGGCAGCCTCGGCCGGACCCTGTCCCGCGCCGTTCCCTTGCTGAACGACGCCGGCGACATCCGCGAGTGGTTCGGCATGGCCAGCAACATCACCGAAAGCAGACGCGCCCACGAGCGGGAACGCGAAAGCGAACGCCAGCTCCTCGAGGTCACCGCCGACGGGGTCCTCAGCCTCGATCGCAATTGGATCGTCACCTACCTCAACGGCAACGCCGCACGCCTTCTCGCCGCCAGCGGAGATCTGCCGGCCGCAACTTCTGGGAGGCCTTCCCCGGCGCCATCTACGAGGGATCCCCCTACGTCGAGTTCTGTACCCGCGCCATGAACGACAGTCTCCCGGGTGACTTCGAAGCCTTCTACCCGGAGCCGCTCGACAGCTGGTATCACGTGCTCGCCCGGCCATCCGCCGACGGCATCACCATCTTCTTCCGCGACATCACCGCCAGCAGGCGCGCCTCGGCCGCCCTCATCCAGAGCGAAAAGCTCGCCGCCGTCGGTCGGCTGGCCGCATCCATCGCCCATGAGGTCAACAACCCGCTCGAGTCCGTCACCAACCTCGTCTATCTCGCGCGAACCAGCGACAGCCTCGACGAGTCGCGCCAGTACCTCCAGACTGCAGACCGCGATCTGAGCCGCGCCGCCGCCATCACCAACCAGACGCTGCGCTTCCACAAGCAGTCGACCAGCCCCGTCGAAGTGACCTGCGAAGATCTGCTCCGGAGCGTGTTGACCATGCACCACGGACACCTCCTCAACTCGGGCGTCCGGGTTGAAGAGCGCCTGCGCGCTCAGCGGCCCATCTTCTGCTTCGACGGAGAGATCCGCCAGGTACTCAGCAATCTCATCGGCAACGCCACCGACGCCATGACCCCCACCGGTGGTCGCCTCCACCTCCGCACCCGCGAAGGCTGCAACCATAACCCCGCGAGAAAAGGCGTCGTCATCACCGTCGCGGATACCGGCCCCGGCATGTCGCCGCACACCATGAGAAAGGCCTTTGAGGCGTTCTACACCACCAAAGGCGCCGCCGGCACCGGCCTCGGTCTCTGGATCAGCAAAAAGATCATCGCCCGGCACAACGGCGACCTTCGGCTCCGAAGCTCCCAGCGGCCCGGCCGCACCGGCACCGTCTTCACCATGTTTCTCCCCTACGACGCGGTAAGCCGCTAAGCCCCAGTCGGGGAACGGAGCGCCGAGAGCTCCCCCCGCTATACTCCTACGCAGCCCCATGAACCTCACCCGTCGCCGCGGAGCCGTCGCCCTCTTCATCGCTCTCGGCGTTCTTCTCCTCGGCGTCGCCGTCACCCTCAACATCGGCTGGATCATCCTCAACCAGCGCCGCGCCGCCCTCCTCGTCCTCGGCATCATCTTCTTCGCCATCCTCATCGCCGGCGTCGTCCTCAACACCGTCTTTCTCCTCCGCGAGATCCGCCGCAACGAGCGCCAGGACTCCTTCCTCAACGCCGTCACCCACGAGCTCAAAACCCCCATCGCCTCCATCCGCCTCTACCTCGAAACCCTCCAGCGCCGCCCCGTCCCCGAAGCCCAGCGGCAGGAGTTCTACGCGGTCATGCTCGCCGACTCCGACCGCCTCCTCGCCACCGTCGAGCAGGTCCTCAAAGCCGGACAGCTCGGCCAGAAACACCGCCAGCTCCACCGCACCCTCATCGACCTCGAAGACCTCCTCTCCGACTGCATCGCCATCACCCTCCAGCGCCACCACCTCCCCCCCTCCGCCATCACCCTCGATCCCCCTCTCCAGACCGTCCGCCTCCACACCCTCGGCCTCGCCGAAGACCTCCGCACCGCCCTCCTCAACGTCCTCGACAATGCCGTCAAGTACTCCTCCGAAAGCGTCCAAACCGCCGCCGCCGCCAGCCCCGTTCGTATCCGCTGCAACCTCGCCGTCGAGCGCCACACCACCGTCGCTATCCGCATCGCCGACAACGGCCTCGGCCTCCCCCCCGGCCACGAAAAACGCATCTTCAAACGCTTCTACCGCGTCCCCGGACGCAACATGGTCCGCATCAAAGGCACCGGCCTCGGCCTCTTTCTCGTCCGCGCCATCCTCCGCCAGCACGGCGGAGACGCCACCGCCCAAAGCCCCGGCCCCAACCTCGGCGCCACCATCACCCTCACCGTCCCCCTCGCCACAGCCGATCGCCCCACCGGCACAGACCGTCGTTTACCATAAGCCTCATGCAACGCCAGATCGCTACGATCGACCCCAACGGGCAACTCTCCATTCCCTCCGAGATGCAGGCAGCTCTCGGCCTCCACCCCGGCTCCCAGGTGCAGATCTCCGTCCAAGATCGCCATCTCGTCCTTGAGCCCTTGGATCGGCATCACATCGTCGCCAAGTTGCGAGGCCTGTTCAGCTCCACACCGGGTCTCACGGAAGATCTGCTCGAGGATCGCAGAGCGGAAGAGCTCCAATCCCAAAGCAGACAAGAGCGGTGGTAACGTTCGTCCTGGACGCAAGTGCCGTCCTCCGCTACCTCGATAACGAGGCAGGCGCTGGCCGCGTCGAAGCGATCCTCACGGCACACGTCTATGGCAGAAGCGCCGTCCTGATCTCCGCTATCCACTGGGGAGAGGTCATGGGTATTCTCTGGAAGCGCCACGGCCTGGAAGCAGCGGAATCCACGATGCGCGATCTGCGGTCGATGAAGTTCGCAATCGTGCCAGCCACCGCGGAGCGATCCCAACGAGCCGCCGTGATCAGGCACCAATTCAGAATGCCCTACGCGGATGCATTCGGCGTGGAGCTCGCGGGCGACTCCCCCGAACACATCTTCGTTACAGCCGACTTCGACGCGAAACCCGCGGAAAAGCACATCTTAATCGAGTTCCTGCCCACAAAACCTCGCGCCTGAGAGCTTGGCCGCATGCCCGAAGCCCCCCTCATCATCCTCGTCGAAGACGAAGCCCACCTCGCCCAGGGACTCCTCTTCAACCTCGCCGCCGAAAGCTATCGCACCCAGCACTTCGCCGACGGCGACCTCGCCCTCGCCGCCCTCCTTGCCGCCCCCGCCTCCGGCCCCCAGGCCCCCTCCGCCATCCTCCTCGACTGCATGCTCCCCGGAGCCGATGGCTTCACCATCGCCCGCACCCTCCGCGACGCCCACCACTACACCCCCATCCTCATGCTTACCGCCCGCTCCCGCCCCCAGGACATCCTCGACGGCATCGACGCCGGCGCCGACGACTACCTCCCCAAACCCTTCGACCTCAACATCCTCCTCGCCCGCCTCAAATCCCTCCTCCGCCGCAT
>JAABUX010003449.1_pt1 | contig 20952 bp, 20 predicted proteins | sample 5561851 | NCBI WGS metagenome assembly JAABUX01 (sample SAMN10711883, study PRJNA513361) | rock metagenome | isolation source: Antarctica rocks | place: Antarctica: Victoria Land, Richard Nunatak red sandstone | collected 2016-01-03 | reverse complement strand
CGCATCCCCGATCCACGAAAGGTCCGCAAGCCGGCCGCAAACCACCCGTGGAAAACCTACCGACCCCCCGCTCCGGCGGCGTGACCGGACATTTCTACTTTGCAGAAACCGGACATTACCGCTTTGCGCTTACAGCGCGAGGTCGCCCGGGTGTCGGCACGAGCCCGCCGACTGCGTTTGCCTGGCTCTCGAGGCGGTGTTCGTATGGACGACGGGATGTTGGGTCGGGTGATCGCACGAGCGACGGGCGCCGGGGCGCTGCTCTTGCTCTCCGGCGTTCACGCTGCCTGGGCGTGCGGATCGTCGTGGCCGGCACCCACGCGCGTCGAACTCGCTCGCGCGGTCATCGGGCGGGATGCGCTTCCCGGGCCGCTGCCGACGGTCGTTGTCGTCGCGCTTCTCGCGGGCGGCGCTCTGCTCGTCGGGGGACGGCCCGTCGGGCCACGATCGCTTGTCGAGCGGGTCGGATCGGCCGGCGTCGCCGGGGTGTTGGCACTGCGAGGCGTCGCCGGGGTTTCGGGCGCGATGCCGCACGAACGACGCTCGGCGACCTTTCGGCGTTGGAATCGGCGACTCTATTCGCCGCTCTGCTTCGCGCTCGCGCTCCTTGCGAGCGCGGGGGCACGGGAAGCGTGACCGGCTCGCAGCTTACGGCAGGCCTTCCCGGCGAATGCGTCATACGCAACGGTGGCTTTCCGGGGCGGCTCGTTTGGCCGCTTTTGTTGCGCCCGAGGTGGTCGTTCCGTGCGCGATAAGATGGAGGTACGCGCGCGTGCACGAGTACCGATGGAATCGAGCGGGCGAGACGCCGAAGCTCGAAAGGGATGTTCTTGGAGAAAAAACGGGTCGTTATCACCGGCATGGGCGCGGTCACGCCGCTGGGCAATTCGCGAGATGAGTTCTGGCGTCGCCTGATCGCCGGAGAGAGCGGCGTCGCGAAGGTCACGGCGTTCGATGCCGCCGCCGCCGGGCTCAAAGCGCAGATCGCAGCCGAAGTGAAAGATTTCGACGCCGACGCCTTGATCGGCCGACGCGACGCGCGCCGGATGGATCGCTACGCGCAGTTCGCCTACGTCGCGGCGCTCGAAGCGGTCGAAGATGCGAAATTTCCCGAAGATAAGGCGCTGCGCGACGAAACGGGCGTCGTCGTCGCGAGCGGCATCGGCGGGATCATCACGATTCAGGACAACGTCACGAAGGCTCGCGCCGCCGGGACCGCGGGGCGCATCACGCCGTTTTTCATCCCGATGTTGATGAGCAACGCGGCGCCCGCACAGATCTCGATGCGCTTCGGATTTCGCGGGCCGATGTACGCCGTCTCGAGCGCCTGCGCGTCGTCGAACGATGCGTTCAGCGTCGCGTACGATATGATTCTGCACGGCAAGGCGCGCGCGATGATCACCGGCGGTTCGGAAGCGACGATCACCGATTGCGCGATGGGTGGCTTCGATTCGATGAAGGCGCTCTCGACCCGCAACGACGAGCCGACGCGCGCGTCGCGCCCGTTCGATAAGGAACGCGACGGCTTCGTGCTCGCCGAAGGTGCGGCGATCTTCGTGCTCGAGGAGCTCGAACTCGCGAAGTCGCGCGGCGCGCGCATCTACGCCGAACTCCTGGGCTACGGGGAATCCGCCGACGCTTACGATCTCGTCGCAGTCGACCCGAGCGGCGGCGGGGTCGAACTCGCGCTCCGTCGCTCGTTCGTGTGCGCGGGCATCAAAAACACCGAAGTCGACTACGTCAACGCGCACGCCACGTCGACGCCGATCGGCGATCCCGCCGAATCTCAAGCGCTCGGCCGCGTGATCGGCGAAGGCGGCCACAAATTCGCCGTATCGTCCACGAAGAGCATGCACGGTCACGCGCTCGGGGCTGCGGGCGCGCTCGAAGGCGTCGCGACGACGCTCGCGATCTACAACAGCATCATCCCGCCGACGATCAACTACGAGAATCCGGATCCTGCGTGCACGCTCGACGTCGTCCCCAACGTCGCTCGCAAAGCAGACGTGAGCATCGCGCTCTCGAGTTCGTTCGGCTTCGGCGGACACAACAGCGTCGTCGTCTTCGGAAAGTATCGGGCTTAACCGATGGCGGGCGAGGCCCGGCGTCAACATATCCGCGCGCTGATGGAGCTGGCGGGTGCGCGCCATGCCGACGTTCACGCCTTCGATGCCGCCTTCTTTCACGAGAGTGCGGTCAAAGAAAAACTCGCTCTGCAATCCAACGAGCGTCTCGAATTCCTCGGCGATGCCCTCTTGGGATTTTGCGTCGCGCGGTCGCTGTACGATCGCTACGCCGATGCCGCCGAAGGCGAGCTCGCGCTGCGCAAATCGTCTCTCGTGTCCGATCGCGCGCTCGCGGCCACGGCGGAGCGCTTGGGATTCGAATCGCTCTTACTGTTGGGAGCGGGACACGCGAGTGAGTCTGCGGCGCGCCGTCGTTCGACGCTCGCGGATGCGTTCGAAGCGTTCCTCGCGGTGTTGCATCGCGAGTGCGGGCTCGCGGCGGTCGAGGCGTTTCTCGCCCGCGAGCACGTCGAACCGTGCGAGGCGCTGGGCACGACGATCGACGACCCCAAGACCATCCTCCAAGAGTGGATGCAGCGACGCTACAAGGCGGTCCCGGTTTACGACGATCGTTCCGAAGGCTCGGGTCACGAGCCGACGTTTCACGCCGAGTTGACGATCGCGCAAGACGGCATTCGTGCCACGGGCAGCGGTGGCTCCAAGCGTGCCGCGCAGCGGGCGGCCGCGGCCGACGCCCTCACGCAACTCGCCGCAACCTACGACGACGTCGCGCCGAAAGCGCTCTCGCTCGCGAAGGAAGACGTGGGGCCGATGGTTCCCGCGAAGGTCAAGAAGAAACGCGTGCGGCGTCGCCCGGGCGTGGGCGAGTCGCCGCGCGGAAACGTTGCTAAACGGCCGCACGCGTGAAGCTCAAGTCCTTACGCATCTTCGGCTTCAAGACATTTGCCGAACAGACGGCGCTCGCGTTCGAGCCCGGCATCACCGCGCTCGTCGGCCCCAACGGGTCCGGCAAGTCGAATCTCGTCGATGCGATCCGTTGGGTGCTGGGCGAACAGAGTTCCAAATCGCTACGCTCGACGAAGACCGAAGACGTCATCTTCGCCGGCAACGAGCGGCGCAAACCCCTGGGCATGGCCGAGGTCGCGCTGACGTTCTCCAACGACGACGGCGCGATGAAGATCGATGCGAGCGAGGTGCAGATCACGCGACGCGCCTATCGCGCGGGCGAAAGCGAATTCTTCATCAACCGCCAGAGCGTCCGCTTGCGCGACGTGATCGAGCTGCTGATGGGCACGGGGCTCGGCCCCGGGTCGTACGCGATCGTCTCGCAAGGCCAGATCGACGCGATCCTCGCGGCGAAGCCGTCGGATCGGCGCTCGCTTTTTGAGGAAACGGCGGGGATCAACAAGTTTCTCGCGCGCAAGAACGAGTCGCTGCGGCGGCTGGAGCAGACGGAACAGAACGGCATCCGCGTCAACGACCTCGTGCAAGAGATCGCAGCGCGCGTTCCGGAACTCGAAACGCAAGCGCGGCGCGCGCGCCGCTTCCGTAAGGCTTCCGCACGGTTGCGCGATCTCGAGATTCTCTCGTATCTGCGTGCGAGTGCGTCGCGGAGAACGGAGCGCGAGACGTTGCAGGCGTCGCTCGAGACGCACGAAGTCGAGCGCGCGGGTGCCGCCGCGCAGGCAGCCGCCGCCGACGCGCGATTGACGACGCTGCGCACCGAACTTTACACGCGCGAGCGCGCGCTCGAGGCGCTGCGCGACGAAGCGATGGAGGCGCGCTCGGGTCTTGCAGAACGCGAATCGTTGCAGGCGGGCTTGTCCGCGCGACGCGATGCGCTCGTCGCGCAATCCTCGCAGATCACGGGCGATCGCGAGCGCGCGGAAGCGGAGCGCGCGGAGCTGCACGCGCTCGTCGCGCGCCTGGATGCCGAGGTCGAACCGCGCGCGCGCGAGCTCGAAGCTCACCGCGAACGCGAAGCGGCGGCACAAGCGGCGCTCCTAACCGCGCGCGCGGCGCTCGATGCGATCTTCACGGCGCTGCGCGAAGCCGAAGCGGCTGCGGCTGCGGATGCGACGACCGAAGCGCGGCGGCGCGCCGAACTCACCGCGGTGCACGCCGAGTACGAACGCGTGGAACGCGAAGCGTTCGAATTGCGCGGCGAAGCCGAAACGCGCAGCGAACGCGCGGCGACGCTCGCGCGGGATCTCGCAGCCGCTCGCGAGTCGCTCGCGTCGCTCGAAACGCGCAGCGTCGCGGCGCGCGCCGTATCGGCGCACGCCGACGAACGCGTGCGACTCGCGCAAGCCGCGCTCGCAGGCGGCCAAGCCGCATATCGCGCGGCGACGAGCGAACTTGCATCGACCGAAGCCCGCCTGCATACGATCGAGGAACTCGAGGCGACGCTCGAAGGCCACGTCCCCGGCACGCGCGCCGTGCTGGAAGCGACCAAACGCGGCGATTTCGGCGGAATCGTAGGCGTGGTTTCGAACTTGATCCGCGTCGACGAAGCGTACGCACGGGCGCTCGATATCGCCTTCGGCGGCGCGCTCTCGAACATCGTCACGGAGACGGCGGAAGATGCCGAACGCGCCATCGCGTTTCTGCGCGCACGCGAACTCGGCCGGGCGACGTTCTTGCCACTCGACACGCTGAACGACCGCCCCGGGCGCAACCCCGGCGACGCGCCGCGTTCGCGCGGCGTGATCGGTTACGCGCACGTGCTCGTCGAACCGACCAAGCCGACGTACGCGCGCGTCGTCTCATTTCTGATCGGGCGCATCCTCGTCGTCGAGACGCTCGAGGTCGGCGTGCGACTGGTTCGCGGCGAGGGCTTTCGCGATGCGATCGTCACGCTCGACGGCGACGAGATTCGCAGTGGCGGCGCGATGACGGGCGGCCGCTACAAACGCGAACGTTCGATCCTCTCGCGACGCGCGCAAGCGCGCACGCTTTCCGAGGCGGTGCCGCGTTTGCGTGCCGAGCTCGAAGCCGCACGGACCGCGACGACGGCCGCGAGCGACGAGGGCGTCGCCGCGGCACGCGATCGCGACGACGCGCATCGGCTGGAGAACGAGCTCGCGATCGGCATGCGCGACGCGCACGCGCGCCTGGAAAATCTGGCGGCCGAAAGCGCGCGCCTGCGCGACGAGATCGCCGCGATGCTCGCGCGCGCGACAGAACGCGACGCGCAGACCGCGGCCGCGCGCGAGCGCCTCGTCGCGCTCGATCGCCCCATCGTCGATCCCACGACCGCGAACGCCGAACGCGAATGGCTCGAAGTCGCGCTAGCGCAAGCGCGTGAGACGATCGCGCGCGCGCAAGACGCCGAACGTGCGGTCGCGGCCGACATCGCGAGTTCGCGCGAGAAAGTGGCGTCGCTGGTCGCGCGGCGCGACGGCGCGTGCGGCCGACTCGGGTTGCTCGACGCCGACCGCGAGCGCGCATCGACGGCGCGCGAGTCGATGACGGCGGAGCTCGACTCGCTCGCCGCGCGAATCGCCTCCGGTGGCGACGGCTTGGCCGCGGCACGCGAGCGCGTCGCAGATGTGGACGTGCGCGAAACGGCCGCGCGGCGCGAGCGCGAAACGCTCGCGGGCGGGGTGGCGCAACTCGAGAGCGACGTGCGCGTCGCGCAGAACGCGGAGCGCGAGGCCGCGCGTGCGAGCGAGGGGGGTCGCTTGCGACTCGCGGAGATCGATGCCGAACTCGGCATGTTGACGGCCGCGTTCGCGCAGAATCCGGCGACCGCCGATGAGTGCGCGGATGTCGAAGCGCGCTACGCGAGCGAACAGGGCGATTTCACGGCGGAGATCGCACGGTTGCGCGACGAGCTCGCGCGCCTGCAAAACGTCAACCTCAACGCCGATGCCGAAATCGAAGAGCTCGTCGAACGCGAGCGCTTCTTGCGCGAACAACTCGACGATCTCGGACGGGCGCGCGAGACGCTGCTCGCATCGATCGGCGAGATCGAAGCGCAGAGTCAAGAGCAATTCAACGCAACCTTCGCGCTGGTCAAAACCGCCTTCGAAGCGGTCTACGGGCAGCTCTTTCCCGGCGGTCAGGCCAAGATGTGGCAGACCGACTCCGAGAAGTTGAGTGAAACCGGCATCGAAATTTCCGTCCAGCCGCCGGGAAAACGGATGATGCCGCTGGCGACGCTCTCGGGCGGCGAACGCGCGATGGCCGCAAGCGCGCTCATCTTCGCGCTCATCCGCGTCAAGCCGTCGCCCTTCTATCTTTTGGACGAAGTCGATGCGGCACTCGATGATGCGAACGTCGAACGGTTCTCGGCGCTCGTGCGCGAGACCGGTTCGAGCGCGCAACTGCTCATCGTCACGCACAACAAGAAGACGATGGAACTCGCCGAGCGCATGTACGGCGTGACGATGTCGGAGCCGGGCATCTCGAGCGTCATCTCAGCCGACCTCACCCCGAACACGTACGAATCCGATCGTGCCATGGAGGCCGCTCTTGCCGGTTGAGTCGAGCGCAGTCGCGCTCTTTTCCGTTTACGACCGCACGGGGGTCGTTGATCTCGCTCGCGCGTGCGAACGCCGCGGGATGCCGCTCTACGCGACCGGTGGCACGCGCGCGCATCTCATCGACGCGGGCATCGAGGCGCGCGACGTCGGCGATCTCACCGGCTTTCCGTCGCTCTTCGACGGGCGCGTCAAAACGCTGCATCCGCGCGTCTTCGGAGGCATCCTTGCCGATCGCAGCAACGCCGCGCACGTGAACGAAGCGCGCGAACACGGCGTGCCTGAGATCGGCGTCGTGGTCGTCAACCTCTATCCGTTCGAGACGACCGTCGCGCGCGACGGTGCGACGCTCGAAGAAGCGATCGAGCAGATCGATATCGGCGGCGTCGCGCTGATCCGGGCGGCGGCGAAGAATTTTCAACACGTCACCGTGCTCGTCGATCCCGATCAGTACGCGCTCCTCCGCGATGCGGCGCCCGCGACGCTCGATCTCGCGACGCGTCGACGTCTCGCGACCCGCGCCTTCGAGCGGACGGCGGAATACGATTCGTCGATCGCGCGGTATCTCGAGGCGGGCTTGCTCGCGCGCGAGCTACCCGGTTCGCTCGCGCTCACGATCCCGCTCGCGACGCCGCTGCGCTACGGAGAGAACCCGCAATCGCGCGCCGCCTTCTACCTCTCGCGCACCGAAGCGTTGCCGGAGCAGCTCGGTGGGAAGGCGCTCTCGTACAATAATTTGCTCGACCTCGACGCCACGCTGCGGCTGCTCGTACGCGGCGTTCCCGAAAGCGCGACCGGCGTCGTGCGCGCGGCGATCGTGAAGCACACGGTTCCGTGCGGCGTCGCGGAACGTGCGCGACCGTTCGATGCGGTGCGCGACGCGTTACAGGCCGATCCCGTCTCCGCGTTCGGTGGCATCATCGCGCTCGACGGCACGGTCGATCTCGACACGGCGAATGCGCTCGCGGAATTCTTTCTCGAGATCGTTGCGGCGCCGGCGTTCGACGACGATGCGCTCGAACGTCTGCGCCGAAAGAAGAATCTTCGCATCATTCGCTACGATGCGCGGCTCCCCGAGCGGTTGGCGAGCGAACTGCGGGTACGTAGCGCTCTCGGCGGCGTGCTTGCGGAAAACGACGATCCCGGTGCCGAAGCCGAGCGGTTTCGCGTGGTGTCGCAACGCGAGCCGTCGGCGGATGAGTGGCGAGATCTGCGGTTCGCGTGGGACGTCGTGCGGCACGTCAAATCCAACGGCGTCGTCGTCGTGCGCGATCTCATCACGCGCGGCATCTGCGCGGGTCAGACCAATCGCGTGAGCGCGGTGCGCATCGCGGGCGAACGCGCGGGCGCCTTTGCGACCGGCGGCGCGTGTGCGAGCGACGGTTTCTTTCCCTTCGCCGATGGTCTGGAAGCCGCGGCCGATGCGGGTTGCACCGCGATCATCGCACCGCAGGGGTCGATACGCGATGCCGAAGTCGTGGCCGCCGCCGACGCGCGCGGCATCGCACTCGTCTTCTCGACGCATCGCTACTTCTTGCACTGATATCCGCAGGCGCGGGCAACCGGCCTCAGCGCGCCGTTGCCTCTCGATCGGCATCGTAGACTTGCCGCGCATCCTCGATGCGAATGATATTGACTTCGGACCAATCGTTAAGTTGCGAAATGATCGGTGCGAGGGTCCTGCCGAGTTCCGTGATGTCGTACGATACGGCCGGCGGATGCGTACGGACGACGTGCCGCTCGACGATGCCGTCGCGCTCGAGTTCCCGTAGCGTTTTCGCTAGCATGCGCAACGAAATGCCGTCGATCTGCCGCTTGAGTTCGCCGAAGCGGTGCGGACGGTCGTTGAGCGACGCGAGGACCAGCACGCACCACTTGTTCGCAATCGTTGCGAGCACTTCGCGGGTCGGGCATGCCCTGGCGTAGACGCTGACGTACCGAGGCCCATGCACTCTCATTTTGAGAGTATGGAACACCGGTGTACGTAATTGCAAGAAAAATTCAAATAATTTAGGCTAGCAAAGCGTTCCTTCACGGGCGCATCCGATCGAGGAGATCACCGCCCATGGTTGAGCGTTCGAATCCCGAACATCAACGTCGCATCGAAAACGTTTGTCGTTATCTCGAAGCGATGCCGGTGTTCCGGCTTCTGGGTTTTCGCGTCGGCACGGCGTCGTTCGGTCGCGTCGAGCGGGGTTTCCCGGCCGCGATCGTCGGCGCCCTGGCGGACTTTGCAGCGGGCGCCGCTTGCGCCACGGCACGCGAGGACGAAGCACCGCTGGCCTCCATCGCGTATTCGATGAGTATGCTCGCGCCGTCCTCAAGAGCGGCGGCTTCGTATCGATCGGCAGGGCCGACGTGTTCGTGATTTCGGAGGACACGGAAACCGCGTGCGCTACCGCCACGATTACGATGCGCGGGACGCCGTCGAAATGACCGAGGCATCCGCATTCTGGAGTCTGCCCGGCGTCTGGATGGCCGTTGCCGGTGCGGCATTCATGTTGTTCAATGCGGTGCGATCTTGGAAAGCACCGCAGGCATTTGCGACGTATCTCGGACTGCCACTCGCGGACGACCGAGACTCGCCTCTCGTGCGCGTCTACGCTCTTCGAGCGCTCTTCATCGGAATCGCATTCGTGGCGCTCCTCGTCGTCCACGACATCCGCGCACTTTGCTACGTCGTGTTCGCCGCGATACCGATGCCGATCGGCGATGCATGGCTAACCAGTCGAGGGGGCGCAAAACGCGCGACCGTTGCGCGCCACATCGCCATCGCGGCGTTCCTCTTGGTCGCAGGCGCCCTGCTCGTCCGCGTCTCGTAATGTCGTCGAGCGAGCGCGAATCTATGCTGACATCGCCGCTCGTCTAGCGGCGCAAGATCAGGATCGCGTTAACGCGCCCCCCCAGTAGGCGTTCTCATCGCGTTCGGCACGTTGCGCTTCGTCGAGCACCGCGACCACTTCGCCGACCTGCGGCTGCGGCGAGAGACGGTACGCGAACGCCCGGAACGTCGAGAGCACTTTCGCAACGTACCGCGGCGTTTCGCCGTGGCGCGGGATGCCGTATTCGCGCACCGCGAACGGCCCGGCGTTGTAGCCGGCGATCGCTTCGCGCATCGCGTTACGCGATGTTGCGAAGATCGAAAGCAAGCGGTGCAGATACGTGCTCACGCCGCGCAATTCGCTGCGCGCCGAGCGCGAATCGACGCCGAGATCGCGCGCCGTTCCCGGAAGAAACTGACCGAGGCCGCGCGCGCCGCTCGAGGAGACGGCCGAAGCGTTCCAATGCGACTCGACCGTCACGACGGCCATCACGAGGCGCGGGTCGACGTGCATGCGTCGCGCATGGAAAAGCAGGGCCTCGGCGTAAGCGCGGCTCTGATCTTCACGGACGCTCGGATTCACCGAACGTATAACGTTCGCGTATGCGGAGTTCGGGACGATCGCGGTTTGCGTGTCGGCCGCTGCCGGAGCAGCGAACGCGAGGCTGATAACGCAAGCGAGCGCCGCTCGAAAGAGTCGGGCGGTGCGGAACATGCACCGTCGCTTCGAAGCTTCTACACGGTGGCCTTCCGCCGATCGGTTAAAATTCGGAACGGCCGGACGTGACGCGTCTTACGGTATGCGCACGCTCGTGTGCTCGACGACCGTGCTGCGCGTCTCGTGGGCGTTCGTCGTGCGTTCGCTCGATGCGCGTTCGCTCGGCATGCGTTCGCGCGGCGATGCGACGGGCGAACCGACGGCCGTTGCCCGTTTCGGCGCGACGCTCGTTGCGAACGTTGCCGGAGCGACGATCGCATGCGGATACGTTCGCGCGGATTCGCGCGCCGTCGCACCGGATGACATGCGTGCGGATGCGTTCGACGCGCTCGCGGACGGAGCGTGCTCCGCAAAACGCTCCCATGGCGATGTCGCGCGTGCGGTCGCGGAGACGGCCGGCGGTTGCGGCGCATGCGGTAGCGATTGCAACGTCTGCACGTGCGGTACCACCGTTGCGGCGGTCGGGGTACCCGGCTGCGTCGGCCCGGATGGGTACGCGACGCGCGCGGCATCTCGGACGACGGTGCGCTCGAGTTCGAACGGTCGCGCGCGCATGACCGGTGGCGCGAAATGCGCGAACGCGCGTGTCGGCACGACCGCGCTCGCAGTTGCGGACGGCACATGCGCGGACGGCGCGAGGCTGTTCGCCGTCGGGACGATCGGCACGACGCCGCGCACGACGGTCGCATGGGCGAGCGCGATCGGCTTGACGGTATCGACGTGCGCGAAACGGCCACTCGCGAAGTCGCGGCTACCGAGCGACACCAACCCGCCAGGAGCGCCGACGTTATGATAGATCGTGTACGTCTGCGTCCCGGACGATGCGCCGGGTGGCGCGTTGACCGTCACGTTGGTGACGTTCGTGATATTGTTGACCACCGTAACGTTTCGTCCGCCGTACCACGGATAGAAGGGCTCGAACGGCGCGAGCGGCACCCAACCGACGTTACCGAAACCGAAATCGAAGCCACTGCCGAACGAAAAGAATGCAACGACGGCGGGCCGATACGTGAAGGCCGCACCGGGCGACCAGCACCAGCCGTTCGCTCCGTAAAACCAATTCCCGTAGTGGTAGGGCGCCCAGCCCCACGGTTCGGCTGCGACCCACGTCCAGCCGTAGTACGGCTCCCACACGAATCGGCCGTCGTGGTAGGGTGCCCAACCCGCGGCTTCGTATGGCGACCAGACGCGGCCGTACCGCGCGTCCTCGAGCCAGTGGCCCGCATCGAGGTCGGCGGCTCCGACGAGATCGCGATCGAGGTAGGCGGTCTCGCGTGCGCGCACGATGCGTTCGTCGCGCGCGTCGCTCGACGCGTCGAACGCGTCGTCGTCGTAGGAGACGACGCCGTGCAGGCTCGGCGCCGCAAACGACCCCGTCACGGCGAGCGACTCGCCGTCGGCCAGCGCTCGCGAGCCGGCTTCGCTGCGCACGTCGGCGCTCCCGGACCGTACGCCGAAGCGCGCGTCGCCCGTGGCCGAAACGGAGATGCGGTAGCGTCCCGGTGTTCGCGGCTGCAAGATCGCTTGCGGTGCCTCGACGCTCGCATCCGTCCCGCTTTTGCGGAAAACGCGCAGTTCGACCGACCCCGCCGCGAGTTGCACGCGATGGTCGGTCGCGTCGATGCGAACGAAGCGGAGTTGACTTTCCGGCGTGACGCGCACGAGGGTTCCGTAGTCGAGCTCGACTTCGGCACGCGCGTCCGTCGCCGTGACGAGCGTGTCGCCCACGGCGAGCGGCGCGTTCGGCGCCGCGGCGACGGTCGCGCCCGAGTCGGCGCGCACCACATCGACGTCGCCGTGCACGTAGGCGATGCGCGCGACGCCGACCACGTCGCCGACCGTACCGGCTCGCACCATGCCGCGCGGCGTGGCAATCGCGAGCAGAGCGATCAGCACGACGAGCGTGCGTACGGCGAACGGCGGCATCGGTGGTTCTCCCGGAAGATCGAAGACGATCGGTCTTCGCACAATGATACGCCGTCCCACGCCGCTTCGTTGCCCCGCGCCCGTAATTCTGATGCGATTCTCACCCGGACGCGGCCGGGAGTCGAACGCGTTCGCGGGAAGCGTCGACCATGTCACGTTACCTGCATACCTCGATCTTCGTCAGCGACATGGCGGCCTCGATCGACTTCTACACGACCAAACTCGGGCTGGAGCTCCTGGACGGGCCGATCCATTATCCCGGCAACGCCGACATGGCGTTCGTGGGCTCGGATTGGAACGCGTATATCGAACTGGTTTTCGACCTTGAAGAACATCCGCCGTACGAGCTTGGCAATCGGTACGAGCACCTCGCACTCGAGGTCGACGGCGACTTGGCCGCCGTCGTCGAACGGTTGCGCGCGCAGGGTGTCAAGATTCTCAAAGAGCCCAAGAAATCACCGGGCGGTTCGCGGGCGATCGCCTTCGTCGAGGATCCGAGCGGCATCCCCGTCGAGTTGCTCGAGCCGCGTGCGGGCGCGGTGGTGTAAGCGCCGATCACCGGTACGCGAACGGATCGCGCGGCGCGACGACGACCCGCGCACGCTGCGGCGCGAGCCGCAACCGGCCGTCGGTCGCGCGAACGAGCGTGCCGTCTGCCGCGATCCATGTGCCGTCCGCGACGTGCAACGCACGGGTGAGCGCGACGGCGCTGGTGTTCGCGTCGATCCGGCAGCACGTGATCGTCGAACGCTCGAGGACCGTCACGGGGCCGGCGCGGTGAGCGATCCCCACGAACGTGAGCCGCTCGCCGGCCACCGCGTTTTCCAGCGCCGTCGCGTCGGCCACGCCGATCGGCGTGGGCGTGCGGTCGACGAGCGCCGCGAACATCACGGCTGGGACGAGTACGGCCATGGCCCGCGGCACGCGCGCGGAGCGTCGCAAGGCCGCGATGGCCGCGCAGGCACCGAGCGCGAGCACGGGGGCGAGCCGCGGCGAGACGAGTCCCGGCGTGCCCCCGATCGCGGCAGCGCCCAGGAGAAGCGAGAGTGCGACGAGGGCGGGACGGGCGTCCGCATCGACGGCGACAGCATCGACGCCGCGGCGCGACGCGCGGTCGGAACTCCGCGCCGGTACGATGCCGCATGTGGCCAGGATGCCGCACGCGAGCGGCGAGTGCACGACGAGCGTCGCGAGCGCTCCGAGCGTTCCGACCGTTCCGCTCGCGCCGTGCGTTTCCGTCGCCGCGCGTAGCCCGATCGCAACCGCGATGCCGGCCGTCGCGCACGGCATGAGGGCGCCCGCGAGCAGCCCTACCACGAATCGCGCCGGCCATGCGAACCACGCATCGTGCGCTCCACCCAGCGCCAGCGGCGCGGCGAGTTCCCGGATCAGCGCGACGCCGATCGCGGGCACCACGAGCCCGCCCAGCGTCGCGATCGGGGATGGGTCGCGATCCGCGTGCGATGGTCGGGCGCCGGCGCGGTCGGCGCGGTCGGCGCGGGCGACCGCCCGGGCGACGACCGCCGCCGCGCCGGCGCGCGCGATCGCGATCGGCCAGCCGAAGGCGAGCGCGGCGAGTGCGGCGGGCGGCACGGCCAGTGCCCCGGGCAGGGGCGAGGCGCGGCATCCGCACCCGCTCGCGTACGCGAGCGCGCGCAAGCCTCCCGTCGGCAGCAGGGATGCGGCAAGGACAAACGGTGCGGCTTCGAAGAGAGTACCGGCGGCCGCGGCGAGGGCGGCATGCAATGCGGGCGGCGGCACGGCGGCGCACAGCACGAACGCGGCGACCCATCGGAGGGCCGATGGAACGCGTCCAGGCAATGGAATCGCTCGTACACGAAGTAAGGATGTCATGGAAAAGATCGCCGCCCCGCGAGGAACGGCAGACTGCTATCCCCCCGAGAGCACGCGGTGGCAAGCCCTCGAAGCGCGGGCGCGCGACGTCGCGCACCGTTTCGGATATGGCGAGATCCGCACGCCGATGTTCGAATCGACGGAGCTTTTCGTACGCGGCGTCGGCGAGACGACGGACATCGTCGAAAAAGAGATGTACACGTTCGCGGATAAGGGCGGTCGTTCGCTGACGCTGCGTCCCGAATGGACCGCGCCCGTCGTGCGCGCGGTGCTCGAGCATCAGTTGCTCGCGCAAGGGCCGGCGCGGCTGTTCTATATCGGTCCGATGTTTCGTTACGAGCGTCCTCAGGCCGGGCGCTACCGGCAGGCGCATCAGTTCGGCGTCGAGTGCTTCGGTTACGCCGGACCCGAAGCCGACGTCGAAGTCCTCTCGCTCGCGCACCAACTGCTGCGATCGTTCGGTCTCGACGTCGTCGCGCGCGTGAATTCGATCGGCGACGAGGTCTGTCGACCGTGGTATCGCGAGGCGCTGTTCGCGCATTTCGCACCGCATCGCGCGTCGCTGTCCGCCGATTCGCAGCGGCGCCTCGATCGCAACCCGCTGCGCATCCTCGATAGTAAGGCGGCGCAAGATCGCGCGCTCGTCGAGTCGGCCCCGACGGTGCTCGACGTGTTGTGCGAAGCGTGCGCCGCGCACTTCGCGCGCGTTCGCGCGTTGCTGGACGCGATCGGTATTCCCTACGTCGTCGACACGCGCATCGTGCGCGGCCTCGATTATTACTCGCGCACCGTTTTCGAGTTCGTTTCCGACGATTTGGGCGCGCAATCGACGGTGTGCGCGGGCGGTCGTTACGACGGACTGGTCGCTTCGCTCGGGGGGCCGGCGACGCCGGGCGTCGGCTTCGCACTCGGAATGGAACGGTTCCTCATGATCCTGGAGAAACGTGGTTCCGCGGGCGCCGCGCCGAAGGCCGGCATCGCCGTCGTCGCGCTCGGCGAGGCCGCGCGTACGCGCGCGGTGCCGCTGGTCGCCGCGCTACGGCACGCGAGCGCGGGGCTCGCGATCACGATCGATTACGCGGATGCGAAGATCGACAAGCACTTCAAGAAAGCCGATCGTGCGCGCGCGCGCGCGGCCGTCATCATCGGCGACGACGAACTGCGCGATCGCACGCTCGTCGTACGCGATCTCGTGACGCGCGGTCAAGAAACGGTCGCCGATTCGACCGACGATGCCGCCGCCGCCGCGGTCATGCGGTGGTACGCAACGTTGCCGCGCGAAACCGAGGTCGCGGCGTGAACGACGAGGCGCCGGACGAACCGTCCGCGATGAGCGAGCGCGATGCGCTCGACGCGTTGCTGGCCGTCGTGCGGGAACACGATCTCGACGCGCTCACCGTGCGCGTCGGTGATGCGACGTACGAACTCGTCGCCCACGACACGGCGGGCGTGTTGGTCGCGGCTCCCGGTGCGTACGCGCAAGCGCCGACCGCGCCAGCCCCTTCGAGCGCGGCCCCGGCACCCGCGGCGGCGGGCAACGCGAAGAAAGTCGTCGCACCGATCATCGGCGTGTTCTACGCGGCGCCGGCTCCCGGCGCCGAGGCCTTCGTGCAAGTCGGCGATCGCGTCGAGATCGGGCAGCCGCTGTGCATCCTCGAAGCCATGAAATTGATGAATGAAATAACGAGCGACTACGCGGGCATCGTGCGCCGGATTCTTCCGGATAACGGCGCGCTCGTGTCGCTCGGTGAGGAGATGTTTTGGATCGACCCATAACGACGTCGCCGGTCGAGATCACGCGGCGTTCGTTCCGCGAGATGCTCGACGACCGGCGCGGGTTGCTCGATGCGGATCGCTACGAAGCCGTCGTCGATCGCATCGCGCGCACGCTCATCGCGGCCTTCAGCGCGGGCCGCAAGGTGTTGTGGTGCGGCAACGGTGGCAGCGCCGCGGACGCACAGCATCTCGCCGCCGAATTTTCGGGCCGCTTCTTGCGCGAACGGCGCGGGTTGCCCTCGGAAGCGCTCTCGGTCAATTCGTCCGCCGTCACCGCGATCGCGAACGATTTTGGCTACGATCGCGTCTTCGCGCGGCAGGTCGAAGCGTTCGTCAATCCGGGCGACGTCGTCGTCGGTCTTACGACCAGCGGCAACTCGCCCAACGTCGTGCTCGCCCTCGAGGAAGCGAAAAAACTCGGGGCGACGACGATCGCCTTTACGGGAAACGGCGGTGGCCGGCTCGCGGGCGTTGCGGACATCAATCTCATCGGGCCCGACGGCTATAGCGCGCTCGTGCAAGAGGTGCACATCACGCTCGGCCACATCGTGTGCGATCTCGTCGAACAAGCGCTGCTCGCCAGTGCGTGACGATCGCAAACGCGCGCTCGCATTCGCGCTCGCATTCGCGGTCGCGGTCGTAGCGTGCGTCGTTCCGGCCGTACCGTCGCTCGGCGCAGGAGCTGCGAGATTGCCGTTCGGATGCGTGGCGCGGCTCGGGAATAGCGCGACGGGAAGCGGCGCGAAAGCGTATCGCACGCGATACGTCACCGACGGCACGTATGCATACGGTGAGTGGCGTACGGGCTCGTTCGGTGGGCAGTCCCTCTGGACGAAACGCGGCGGTGCCTGGTGCAAGACGCAGACCGGGCTCGCGACGCTCGATCGCGCGACGATGATCGGCTACGGCGTTCCCGCGCCGAATGCGGCCCGACTGCTCGCGAGAATGCACGCCGTGGGCGATCTCGCTCCACCGGTCGCTGCGGCCGTCGGCGCGCGCGCGCACGCGCACCCTCGCACGCATCGACGGTAGGATGGCGAAGCCGGCAGCTTTTCTCGATCGCGACGGAACGCTCATGGAAGATACCGGCTTCGTCGGCGATCCGGCGCGGATCGTCGTGCTTCCCGGCGTGATCGAGGCGCTGCGAGCGCTCGCGTCTGCGGGGTTCGAACGCATCGTCGTGACGAATCAATCCGGCGTCGCGCGCGGCTATTTCGGCGAACCCGACGTGGTCGCGGTGCACCGCGCGCTCGAGGCGCGGCTCGGTGTCGGTGGCGCGTCGATCGATGCGTATTATTACTGCGCGCATCTCGACGACGGCTGCGACTGTCGCAAGCCGTTGCCGGGCATGGTGCGTCGCGCGGTTGCGGAGCGGGACCTGGACCTCGCGCGCAGCGTCGTGTTCGGCGATCGCGGCAGCGATATGGCGCTAGCACATGCCGTCGGCGTCGCGGACATCCTCGTCAATGAACGCCCGAATTACGTCGGGCCCGCGCCGCTCTTCCGCGCGCGCACGTTGCTCGAAGGCGTCACGTTCTTTCTCGAGCGCGTCCATGCGTGACGGCCTCGCCGTCGAAAGCGCGCGCGAACTCTTCGGGCGGATGGGCGACAAACGCGTTCTGGTGGTCGGCGACGTGATGATCGACGAGTGGGTGTGGGGCCGCGTGACGCGCATCTCGCCCGAAGCGCCCGTACCGGTCGTCGCCGTGCACGATCATTCGTTCACGCTCGGCGGCGCGGGCAACGTCGCGAGCAACCTGCGCGCGGTGGGCGCGCGCGTCACGTTCGCCGGTGCCGTCGGCGACGACGCAGAAGGCCAACGCGCGCTCGAACTCTTCGACGCCGCGGGCGTCGACCGTCGCGGGGTCATCGCGCTCTCCGATCGGCCCACGACGCGCAAGACGCGCATCGTCGCGCACAACCAGCAGGTCGTGCGCGCGGATTGGGAATCGGCCGCCCCGCTGGAAGCGAGCGATCGCGCGCGCATGTGCGCGCTCGTCGCGAAGCTCGCGGCCGACCACGATGCGGTCGTGCTCTCCGACTACGCCAAGGGGCTCTTCTCGCGCGACCTCGTCGAAGCGGCGAGCGTCGCCGCGATCGTGACGGCGGATCCAAAGCCGCAGAACATCGATCTCTTCGCGGGCGTCACGTGCGTGGCACCCAACGCGAGCGAGGCGGCGGATGCGAGCGGCATCGCGATTCGCGACGATGCGTCGCTGGAACGCGCGGGCGCGACGCTCCTGGACCGGCTCGGGTGCCGCTACGTCGTCATCACGCGCGGCGAACGCGGGATGGCGCTCTTCGGTCGCGACGGCGAACGGCTGCTCATCCCGTCGGTCGCGCGCGCGGTGTTCGACGTGAGCGGCGCGGGCGATACCGTCATCGCGGTGCTCACCGTCGCCCTCGCGGCCGGCGCTCCGATCGAGCGTGCGATGCGACTCGCGAATTTCGCCGCGGGCACCGTCGTCGGGAAACTCGGAACGGCGACCGCGTCGCCGGACGAGATCGTGGCCCTGGTGGAAGCCGGTGGCGATGCGTGAGCCGTCGCCCGCCCCGATATTCGATCTCGAAGCTGCCGTGCGCTGGCGTGAGGAGATGCGCGCGCTCGGACGCCGCGTCGCGTTCACCAACGGCGTCTTCGATCTGCTGCACGCCGGGCACGTCGCCTATCTCGCGTGGGCGCGCGCCCAAGGCGACGCGCTGATGTTGGGTCTCAACACCGACGCGTCGGTGCGCGCGAACAAGGGGCCGGAACGGCCGCTCGTCCCGTTCGCGGACCGCGCCGCGGTGCTCGCGGCGCTGCGTAGCATCGATGCGATCGTCGGTTTTTCCGAACGCACGCCCGAGGTCTTGCTCGACGCGGTGCGTCCCGACGTGCACGTCAAGAGTTCGCAATACCGGGTGGAAGATCTGCCCGAACGCATCGTCGTGCTCCAGCATGGCGGCGAGATTCGGCTCGCGCCGCATCTCGCGGGCAAGAGCACGACCGATATCGTCGCGGAAATTCGGCGCCGGTACGTGGGCTAGTGCGCATCGCGATCACGAGCAACGGCCCGGGCGAGTTCGCCGGCTGGGTGCGCCCGCTCGTTTCCGCCCTCTATCGGCTCGCGCCGGAGACGGACGTGACGCTCGTCTTCGTGCCCGACGATTACGCGACGGGTAGCGAAGCGCTCGTGGCGCAACGACTGTTCCGACGCGCGCACGTCGTGACGCCCAAGGATTACGTGCGGTTCGCGCTCGGTCGCGCGGTCGACGCGGTGCCGTCGCACGTCGATGCCGTGTTATATCTGGGCGGCGATCTCTTACACGCCGCCCGCGTCCGCGCACGACTCGGCGGCCGCGCCTTCGCGTATAAATTCGCGCGGAGATCCGACGCGCGTCACGTCGCGCGCGCGTTCGCGATCGATGCGAAGAATGCGGACGAACTCGCAGCGACCGGTATCGCGCGCGATCGCATCGCCGTCGTCGGCAACCTCGCGATCGACGGCGCCCTGGGCGAAGCCGAGGGACGCTTGGCGATGCCCGAGGAAGCCGTCGCGGCGGCGACGAGCCCGCAGGCACCGCTGCACGACGGCGAACATTCGAAGACGGTGCTCTTCATGCCGGGCACGCGCAAATACGAAGTCGCGAATATGGTCCCGCTGTTGCTCGCGGCCGCTTTGCGTTTGCGCGCGATGCGTCCGGAGTTCGAAGCGGTCTTCGCGATCTCGCCGTTTACGGGCGAAGACGAACTCGCGCGCGCACTCGCAGTCGGCGGCCATCGCAACGTGTGGGGGGCGCGCGGAACGATCGTCCGCACGGACGCGGGGCTCGCGATGGCGCCGCTCGACGGGGGCGCGCCGCTGCGCATCGTGCGCGATGCGATGCGGCACGCGCCGCACGCGCGTCTGGCCGTCACGTTGCCCGGCACGAAGTGTATCGAACTCGCGGCGCTGGGCGTGCCGACGATCGTCTGCGTGCCGCTCAACGCCCCCGAAGTCGTCGTCATCAACGGACCGTTGCAGTACCTCGATCGGCTTCCCGTAATCGGCATGGCGCTCAAGCGCGCGGTCGTCGTGGGCGTCGACAAACGCTTCGCGTTTACGGCGCAGCCGAACATCGACGCGGGCGAAGCGGTGATGCCCGAAATGCGCGGGACGCTCTACCCGGGCGACATCGCTCGCAAGATCGCGGCGTATGCGGACGACGATGCGGCACGCGCCGTCGATCGCGCGCGAATCTGGTCGCTCTATCGCGCGCACGTCGGTGCGGCGGAACGCATGGCGCTCGCGCTGCTCGGCGCGACGGAGCCACACGCGTGAAGCTTTCGGTCGTCATCGCGACGCGCGATCGCGCGGCGTTTCTCGCGGGCGCCCTCGACTCACTCGCGACGCAGCGAGACGCGCCCGCTTGCGAAGTCGTGATCGTCGACAACGGCTCGCGCGACGCCACCGCCGAGCTCGTGCGCGCACGTGCCGCGACGGCCACGTTTCCGCTGCGCTACGTTTTCGTGGGCGAACCCAATCGCGGCGCCGCGCGCAATGCGGGCGTCCGCGCGGCGACGGGCGATATCGTGTGCTTCGTCGACGACGACGTGCGGCTGCCTGCGCGGTTTCTCTTCGCACACGCATCGGCTCACGCGCGGCGCGCCGGACGCGCCGTTTCGGGCCCGATCCTCAACGTGCCCACGCCGCGCGACGAACCGTCGCCGTCCGTGTTCAATTATTCCGGGGCGTTCTTCTGCACGTGCAACGTGTCGGTCGCGCGCGCGGCCTTCGACGCGGTCGGTGGATTCGACGAGCACTTCACGCTCTACGGATGGGAAGATACCGACCTCGGCTTGCGTCTGCGTGGAAGCGGCGTCGCACGTGGCTTTGCGTGGCAGGCCTACCTCTGGCATATCAAACCGCCGCACGTGGAGACGTTCGACACCGTCGTCGAAAAGACGGTGGAACGCGGCCGCATGGCCGCGCGCCTGCTGCAAAAGGACGGCGGCCTGCGCACGAAGCTCGCAACGGGTGCGTACGCGTTCAACGTCGCGCGTTCGGCCGCGTTCGCGCCGCGCTGGTCGCTCGACGCGTACCGCGCACTTGCGACGAACGAACGCGCGCCTGCGATCCTGCGTGCCGTCGCGCGCGGACAATACCTGGACGGACGCTATCGCGAGGCGTTGACGGGCGCGCTCGCCGATGCCGCTCGCGCGCGGTGAAGGTGCTGCTCGTGCGCGCGGACGGGATCGGCGACGCACTCGTCTGCGCGCCGCTGGTCGCCGCGCTCCTTCGTGCCGGTCACGAGATCTCCGCGGTTCTCGGCACGCGCAACCGTGACGCGTTCGCGGCGCACGTCTTCGCACGGGTGCACGTCCTC
>JAABUX010003448.1_pt1 | contig 20952 bp, 18 predicted proteins | sample 5561851 | NCBI WGS metagenome assembly JAABUX01 (sample SAMN10711883, study PRJNA513361) | rock metagenome | isolation source: Antarctica rocks | place: Antarctica: Victoria Land, Richard Nunatak red sandstone | collected 2016-01-03 | reverse complement strand
TGTTCACCGCCGACGAACCCACCGAGCTCGACACCGCGCCGCCCAGGCGCTGTGCGGCGGCTGCCCCGTCCAGGCCGACTGCGTCCGACACGCTGCCGGTATCCACGCCCAGTTCATCGCCGGCATCTGGGGCGGCCGCCGCCGCGGACACCGCACCACCACCCCCACCTGACCCCACCGGGCGCGGGCGCCAGCCGGCCCGACGCCCCCAGGCCCCACCGTGAACGGGTGACAGCCCGGCAGCACCAGCGGTTCAGCCCGGTCCAGATCACCCAGACGGTCACCCCCCGCGGTGACTGGACCCCTGAGCACGCCGTCGGCCTGCTCGAGCAGGTCATCACCCGCACCGGCTACGACCCCCGCTGGCTCACCGCCCAACACCGCCGGCTCACCGCCGTCGGCTGAGCGACTCAGCCGACAGCGACCAGCCCGACGGGGACGAGGTCGGCCAGGGTTCACCCAATCCAGCTGGTGGTGGCCGTCCCAGCACACCGTTACCCGGTCGACATGCCCGGAACACCCAGTCAGCGGCGACGGTGCGGTCGGATCCCCGCCGACCAGGTCCCCGAGGGCCGGCTCGACCACCCTTCCCGACTGGCGGCGGACACCCCAGCTCCAACCGGTCCGAGGTTGGGTGGACACGGACATCGGGGGACGGCGCTCGACAGGGGCGGGTGAACACCTGCTGGGCCCCGAGGACGGCCATCGCGTCCCGCCAGGCGCCGGAGTGGCGGTAGGCCATCGCGTTGTCGGTCATGACCCGCTCGACTCGGACCCCGTGGCCGGTGAACCACGCCCCCGCGCGGAGGAGGAACCCCGCGCAGGTGGCGCCCTTCTCGTCGGGGAGGACCTCGGAGTAGGCGGCGCGGGAGTGGTCGTCGACCGCGGAGTGGACGTAGTCGTAGCCGATCCCACGGCCGCGGACGGCCTCGCTGCGCCCGTGGACCCGCCAGCCCCCGCCGTCGGGGATCTTCCCGAGCTTCTTCACGTCCACGTGGATCAGCTCGCCGGGGCGGTCGCGTTCGTAGCGCACCCCCGAGGCGCGGACGCGGATCGGGGCCCCGGTGAGGCGGTCCAGGTCCCGCAGCAGCGGGACCCGATGCCGGCGCAGGACCCGGCCCACCGTCGACGCGGGCAGCCCGAGCTCCCCACCGATCCACACCGCCCCGTGCCGCGCCCGGCGGGCTTCCAGCACCGCCGCCTCCACCGGGTCCGGGGTCCGGGTCGGACTGCGCCGGGGCCGGCTCGACCGGTCGACCAGCCCGCCCGGTCCGTCCGCGGCGAGGCCGTCGGATCCAGCGGTGCACGGTCTGCCGCGACATCCCCATCTCGGCGGCCACGTGCGCGGCCGGGCGGCCGGCCGCGACCCGCTGACACAGCAACAGACGCGAGTACGGCGACAGCCGGGACTTAACGTGATACACGCCGACCTCCGGGCTTGGTGCTGGCTTCGACACCTGCACCCCACCCGGAGGTCCTCACCCGTCAACGCACCGACACGCTGTCAACCACGACCCTGATCAGTAAATCTAACCCGGTAAGGCGTCGGCCGGACGCTCGGGGGTCCGAGGCCCAATCCGGCGCCGGCGGTCAGGTGTCGCGTAGGTGACCGGTCGATGGTCGGGTCGGCGACTGTCGCCCGAGGCGCCCCCGGGGAGAGTCATAGCTGTCGCGGGTCACCGACCCGCTCCGATCGGAAGGACTCCCGGCCGTATGAGCGACACCGAGCAGCCCGCCGCCCCCACGGGCGAGACCACCGACGTCCAGGGCCACGTCGTCTTCGCGAACCCGCCGACCGACGAGGGAACGGGCGAGGACGCCAAGGGCCACGTCGTCTTCTGAGGGCGGGCCCCCGGGGTGAGCGCGCCCCGGAGGGGAATGGTTAGCGCCGTCCACGACCCGGGTGCCCAGCGGCACCCGGGTCGTCCGCGGTGCATCTGTCCAGGCCCGCGTGCCGGTCGGAGAGACCGCTTTGATGGCAACGAACAACGGAATCATGACCGCAATCGACCCACCGACGACCTGGCGGTAGCTGCGGGTGCCGCGTGCGCGCGTCGGCTTGTGGCCCGGTGCTGCCGCTGGTCCTCGAGATCCAACCGGGCGGCCGCGCGGGGGGCTCGCCGCCCAACTGCCCCGCCGGTGAGCTCGGTGGTGGCCACCGCCCGCGCGCCTCGCCCGGGCCCACCGGGCGTGGCGACACGTCCGTGCTCGCGTGACCGCTCTGGAGGCCTTCGCCGTACTGGACCGGTTACCGCCGGGGACCGGCGATGACCACGTCCACAGAGCTCGGCCCTCTTCGTCGTCACCCGGATTGCTCGCTACTTCGGTGATCGCCCGGTGACCGGCCAGACGGTGGAGCAGAGGATGCCGGTCTGGTCAGGCGCGCCGCCCGTAGCGGGTCAGCGAGGTGGTGATGACGATCCGGCGGCCTGGAGGATCGACCGGTCCGGTCTCGTCGGTGGCCATCCGGTCGAGGAGGAGTCGGGCGGCCTGCCGGCCGATCTCCTGGGCGTCGTAGGCAACGACGGTGAGTGGGACGACAAGGACGTCGGCGGTGTCGAAGTCGTCGAACCCGGCGATGGCGACGTCCGCAGCTGCTTCGGCCACCGCACGCAGGGACCCGATGGTGTTGCGGCTGTTTGCGGTGAAGATGGCGGTCGGCGGCCGGGTCCCGCTGAGCAGATGTGCCGCCGCAGTACGGGCTTGCCCGATAGTTTGTTGGGCTCGACGCACGATCCGGGGATTGACGTGCAGGCCAGCTTCTTGCAACGCGACGCTGTATCCGCGATAGCGCTCGGCGCCGGTATACACCGCGGGAGGATTTCCCAGGAACCCGATGCGACGGTGCCCGTCGGTGATCAGTTGGGCCGTCGCGGCGCGGGCGCCCCCGAAGTCGTCGACGAGGACGCAGTCGATCCCGAACACGGTCGGGGGTCGCGCGGCCATCACCACGGGCACCCCACCGAGTTCGTGAGGGCCGAAGTGGCGCTGGTCGGCGCCGGCGGGCACGGCGATCAGACCGTCGATCCGGCGTGCGACGAGGTCCTCGACGATGTCGCGTTCGCGGGTCTCGTCCTCACCGGTGTTGGTGAGCAGCACCCGCAGCCCGTGCTCGGCGACGACGGCCTCTATCCCGAGGGTGAGGCTCGCGTAGAACGGGTTGGCAAGGTTGGTGACTACAACACCGACGATACCGGCGCGGCGTCCTTGGCGCAGGCTCCGCGCGAGCTCGTTGCGCCGGTAGCCGAGGGTTCCAACGGCCTCGTGCACCCGAGCCCGGACCTCGAGGGATACCCCTGAACCCCCGTGCAGTGTCCGGGACACGGTCATGGGGCTGACCCCGGCGAGGGCGGCGACGTCGCGCATCGTCGGCGTCGGGTTAGTCTTCCGGCGCGGCGCCGCAGGTACCGCCCGGTCCCGGTTGACCACCTTCACATCATCAACGCCCCGGTCGCGCCCGACGCCGGAAGCGGATCAGCGCCGGGTGGTCGCAGCGACTCAAGGAGCCCGGCGGCGACGCGGGTGGCGACACCGATCGCGGCGGCATGCTCGGCGTCGCGGGCCATGACGACGGCCGGGAAGGGCTCGTCCTCGGGGAACGCCGACTTCATGGCCCGGGTTAGCGGCGGGCCGAGGACATCCCAGGACCGGGACATCGATCCGCCGACGACGACCACGTCCGTAGCAAACGCGTTGACTGAGGGGCTGACGGCGCGGCCGAGGGCGGTGAACGCTGCGGTCAGGACCGCGCCCGCCGATGCTTCACCGTGACGGGCGCGACGACAGATCTCTTCGACGTCGACGTTCTTGTCGTCGCTAGCGCGGGCGGTGCCGGCCCGGTAACGGGCGAGGATCGCGCGGCGGGAAATGGTGTCCTCCAGCGGGCGGCCGCTGATGACCAGCAGGTCCGCGCGACCCTCGGGTGGCAGGCCGGGGCCGTGGTCGACGATGACGCCGCGGTCGAGGAACGCGGAGCCGATTCCGGTTCCCAGCGTCAGTCCGACAACCCGCGACCGGCCCACGGCCACGCCGGCCGCCCATTCCCCGATGACGAACGCGTGGGCGTCGTTGAGGAAGAGCACCGACGCGACCTGGTCGGGCAGGCCCTCGAGGAGCACTCGTCGTAGATCGAGTCCGTGCAGCGTGTCGAACTTCCCGACCCCGGCCCACAGCGCCCGCCCGGTGGAGTAGTCGAACGGTCCCGGCAGGGCGACGCCCCAGTGCGCGTTGCGGTGGGTCCGCAGGCTGGCGGCACACGCCAGGACCGCCTGCACAAGATTGCCATCGCCAGTACCGGATAGGACCCGGGTGCTCTCTCCTCGTCCGCGAAGCACGCGCCGGTTGTCCACATCGACGACGAAGGCGCTCACGTGGGTGCCTCCGATCTCCACGACCGGCACGGTGCCCGGAGGGACGGCCGCGGCTCTCATCGGACGAACGCTTTGACCACCCGGACTGGGGCGTCCCCGAGCCGGCGCAGCCGGTAGGGACCGACGGCCGCCGGGACCACGAGGGTCTCGGCGTAGACGAGGAAGTGGCTGCCGGTTGCGGTCACCAGCTCCACCCCGGCGCCGTCGACGACGCTGAGGATCACGAACGAACCACCGGTGTCGTCGGGAGCTTCCACCGAAGCATCGTCTGTCTCCCCGCCACCGCTGGAGTCGTCGCCTGCGGGCTGACCGGGCGCCGGAGCGTGACTGGCCGGATGGTCCGCGGTCCCCGTGAGGACGACGCGATGGACGTCGAAGAACATCTCCGGGAGGCTACCGATCTGTTCCTCACGCCATCCGGGCCCCGACCGGACGGTCCTGGGGGACTGCACGAGGTCTGCAGCGACTGCCCTCCCGACTCGGTCGGTGGTGAGGTTGGCGAACGCTCGCTCGACATGCACGGCTCGGGGTCCACCGATGCCGGTTCGACGGAGCCAGTCGTAGAAGCGCAAGGAGTAAAGGTAGGGGGTCGCGCTGACCTCGAGGACCACGTTGCCTTTCCCGCTGCCGTGGGGGGTTCCGGCCGGCACCAGGAACAGCTGGTGAGGATCGGCGGGGAAGGTCTGGACGTGGTCCTCGATGTCGAAGGCTCGGTCCCTGTCGTGGGCTTCCTGAGCCTGTCGGTGGAACTTGTCGACGTCGATGTCGTCGCGCAGTCCAAGGAAGATTTTGTGGTTCGGACTCCCGACCATGACGTAGTAGGTCTCGTGCTGGGTGTAGGGCCACCCGAAGATCTCGCGCATGTATTCTGGGCGTGGATGGCAGTGCACTGACAGGTTCGCGCCGCCGACGGTGTCGAGGTAGTCGAAGCGGACGGGGAACGACGTACCGAAGGTGCGGTACACCGGTTCGCCGAGGAGTAGCTCGGGGTGGGCGCCGACGAGAACCTGGAACGCGATCTCGACCCGATCGATGTCGTCTCCGAGCAGGATGCCTGACTCCGGGGCGATCAGTTCGTAGCCCAGGGCGGTGTTGGGGGCGTCGGGGTTGACTCCGAGCTGGTGCTGGGCCCAGTGCCCGCCCCAGGAGGTGGTGTTGAAGGTGGGTCTGGTCCGGAATGGCCTGGTCGCCAGCGTGGCCAGAGTTCGCCGCAGATCGCCCCCGTCGACCGACCTTGGGCTGCGATCGTCCTGCACGTCGATCCAGCGGTCCACCCGCGCGGCGATGTCCTCGCGGTGGCGGTCGAGTATCGGCCAGTCGAGGTAGAACAGGCGCCGGGTCGTTCCCGGCCCGGTGTCCGGGGGCTGACCGAGGTTCCGCGCGGTTCCGGCCACGATGCCGGCTTCAGCGAAGCGTTTGGGCAGATCGGCGTACCAGAGGACGGTGGGGCTGAGCAGAGCGGCACCGGGGCCGAACACGAGTGTGGTCCGGGCACCGGCGGTTCCGACGGCCGACGACGCCGCCCCAGCCGGCAGTCCCACCGGGGGCAACGGTCCGAAGATCGCCCTCAGCGCGACCTCGGGCAGGCGGGCGAAATGCGGATCGGCTTCGAGTTCGACCGTCGAGGTCAGCGCGACCACCTTGGGCCATGGCAGGACGAGCGTCCGCATGTCCACCACCGTCGGCCGTCTGCCCACGGTGTCGAGACATCTGACGAGGCCGTCGAGTAAGAGGTCCCAGTTGAGGACGGCGGGACCGTCGACACCCAGCACCAGGTCACCCGCCGGTAACCCCTTGACCGCGGCCTCCCATCCACGGGTCACGGTCCCGGTGAGCATGGAGTACACCGGTTCCGCGTCGTACACAGCCGACCGTTCGACCTCCACGACGCACCTTCCCGCTGGACCCGGTATCAATACCAGGGTCCACCGTGCCACACCGTCGACCACACGAGGGGTCTTGTCGACTCACTGAGTTAACGATACCGTCGTAGGGTCGGCTCGGGACGTTCTCGCCGCCGTCGGCCCGGCGGCAACATCGGCGTACCGAACAAGGGAGTGCACCATGTCAGGTAGCAGCGCCTGGTCCGTGAGTCGGCGCCGGTTGTTCACCGGTGCCGGCACCGTGGGGGCCGCCGCCGCCCTGGCAGCCTGCGGCACGAGCAAGACGTCCTCACCGACGGGCTCAACTGGGTCGGTGGCATCTGGGTCGGTGGGGTCGGTGACGCTTGACTCGGACAACCCCACCTGGGCCAAGGGCTTCACCCAGGCGGGGGTCGCCCTGAAGGGCATCACCGGTACCGCCGTCACCCCGATCTCCCTGCCGACGACTGAGAACTACGAGCAGGTCGTGAAGACGGCACTACAGACCCCGAAGACCGCGGACATCGTCAAGTGGTGAAGCGGCTACCGCCTCGCCGACCTCGCCCGGACGAGCCTGCTCACCGACCTCACCGACACCTGGGCCGGACTGCAGTCCAAGGGATGGGTCGACCCGGCCCTGAAGGCGTCCATGTCGGCCCAGGGCAAGGTCGACGGCATTCCGGTGGCCCAGTCGTACTGGGTCTTCGTCTACAGCAAGCCGCTGTTCGCGAAGTACGGGCTGAAGCCGTCCACGGACTGGGCGACGTTCATGTCGAACGCGGCCACCCTGAAGACCCACGGGGTCACGCCGATGGTCGCCACCCAGAACGGCACCTGGCCGGCGTTCATCTGGTTCCAGGAACTGCTGTCCCGATTGGACCCGGCTTTCTACACCAAACTCGTCAACAAACAGGCGACGTACACCGACCCGACCGCGGTCAAGGCGATGCAGCTGTGGAGGAGCTTCTACGACATGGGCTGGTTCACCAAACCCAACTTCGACATGAACACCGGTCCGGCGGTCATGCGGGCCGGCAAGGTCGCCATGATGCCGTGCGGCACATGGGAGAACGGCGCATTCGCCCAGATCGGGATGAAGTCCGGCACGGACTACGACGCGTTCATCCTGCCTCCGATGGCGGCGGCGGCGAAGCCGGCGATCATCGTGGAGAGCACCGCCCTCACCATCCGGTCGAAGGCACCGCAGCACGCCGCGGCCCTGACAGCCCTGACGGACTGGATGAGCCCGAAGGTGCAGAAGGTGTGGTTCGGCTTCCTCGAGGACAACTCCGCCAATCCGACGGTCGTGTCCCCGGACCCTGTGATCCGGGCGATCAAGGCGCAGGTCGAGCGCCAGCACCTCACCCAGCTCGGCCGGTACTGGGAGGCCAGCCCGCCGAACCTGATCGAGGACAACGTGCAGACTCTCGGTGCGTTCATGATCAACCCCGACACCTACCCTGCGGTGCTGAAGCAGATGGCGGCCACAGCGAAGACCCAGTGGGCGGATTGGAACAGCGCCTCGTGAGTGACGCCACCGTCGGATCTCCGCCGGTGGTGCCGCCGCTTCCTGCCCGGTCCGGTGCCCCCCTCATCCGGCGCCGACGCGGACGCGGACGCCGTTCCGTCGGTGACCTCCTCGCCGCGGTGGGCTTCCTGACTCCTGCCCTGGTCTTGGTTGCCGTTCTGCTGCTGGCGCCGTTCGCGTGGACCGTGTGGGACAGTCTGACCACGGACAACGGCACCACCGGCCACTTCACGGGACTGAGCAACTACGCCGCGCTGTTCCGCGATACTGCGTTCAACCGGTCCCTGCTCAACACGTTCCTGTGGCTGGTCGGCACTCTCGTCCTACCGGTGATGCTCGGTCTGGCGATCGCGGTGATGACCAGCTCGATGCGGGGCGGCCGGTACGCACGCATGGCCCTGGTCCTGCCGTACACGATCTCCGGATCCGCGACCGCGGTGGTCTGGGGGTTCATCCTCCGCAGCGACGGCGCCCTCAACGGCGCGCTCGGGGGGGCTCGGGCTGTCCAGGAGCGAGCACGAATGGCTGTTGTCGTGGCCGATGAACACGGTCGTCTTGATTCTGACGTCGACGTGGCAGGCGACCGGCGTGAACGTCATCCTGTTCCTCGTCGGTGTACAGACCATCCCGCGCGACACTCTGGAGGCGGGTGAGATCGACGGCGCCACCGGGTACCGGCTGTTCAGGCACATCACCCTGCCGCAGCTGCGAGCCTCGACCGTGGTGGTGGTGGGGATCGCCCTCGCCAACGCGCTGAAGGCTTTCGACATCATCTGGATCCTCACCCAGGGCGGGCCGGCCCGGTCCTCGGAGACCCTGGCGCTGACGATGTACCGGGAGACCTTCCTGCTCGACCAGTACAGCTACGGTTCCGCTGTCGCCGTGTTCCTCACCGTGATCGTCATGGTGGCGTTCTTCGCCTACCTGAGACGACAGATGCCGCAGGGGGGCTGACGCCATGGGACGCACCGTCCGTAACGTTGTGATCATCGCTCTCGCCGCGCTCTGGTCCGTTCCGGTGTACCTGCTCCTGGTCAACGCGGTGACCACTCCGGCCGCGGACAACGGTAGTCCCCGGTGGTTCCCGACGAGCTTCGGGCTGCTGTCGAACGTCGCCAGTGCCTGGACCGACGCCCAACTGGGGCCAAGCTTCCTCAACAGCGTCGGCTATGCGGCCATCTGTGGGGCGCTTGCGGTCGCGGTCGCGGTCGCGACCTTCGCCGCCTTCGGGGTGGTCATCGTTTCGTGCCGGCACCCGGCGGTGTGGTTCTGGGGCATCTACAGCGGGACTCTCCTACCACTGCAGATCTTCCTCGCCCCGCTGTTCAAGGTGTACGCCAACCACAACCTGTACGACACGCGGGTCGGGCTCGGGCTGATCTACACCGCGCTGTGTGTGCCGTTCGCCTTCTTCGTGATCCGCAACCACCTCACCACCCTGCCCCGCTCGCTCGTCGAGGCAGCCAACCTCGATGGTGCGTCCTGGTGGTCGATGTTCTGGCGGATCCACCTACCCCTGGGGCGGTCGGCGATGGCCGCGGCGTTCCTCTTCCAGGCGACCTGGGTGTGGAACGACCTCATCTTCGGAATCACCCTGTCCACGAGTCCCAACGTCCGACCGATCGTGGCGGCCCTGGCCAACGTCAACGGCAACTACTCCAACACCCCGCCGCCGGTGCTCCTGGCCGGCGCGCTGCTGGTCTCGCTGCCCACACTGCCGCTGTTCGTATTTTTCCAACGGTTCTTCACCACCAGCCTCCGCACCACCGTCTGAGCCCGTCCGCCCTTCACCTGTCCGCCGTCACCTGTCCGAGGAGCTCCCCACCCGTGACCACCCGCACCCTGGTCCGTTCCGCCACCTGGAATCACGACGCCCCCCGCCGGTCCCTGCAAGAGCGCAGCGTCACCACCCATGCCGTCGTGAGCGGGCACACGGTCGACGTCTACGCCGAGCCGCTGCTGGCCGACGACGGGCACGGCGGCCTGTTGCAGTCGGTGCGTGTCGAGGTCGACAACGGACTCACCCCGGTCCTCGACCCGGCGGTATCGACCGTGGCGGGAACTCCGGTCAGCTGGTCCGGCCGTCCCGGTCCGCGGGGTTCGCTGCGCCTGCTCGTCGCCGCCGTCGACACCCCGACACCCGTGGTGCTCACCCTGGCGGGCCTGTCGGACGGTCCGGGAATCGAGGTGCTGCTATCGCCTCAGCGGCACTGGACGATCCACCTGATCCACCACTCCCACCTCGACATCGGTTACACCGACCCCCAGGGAACCGTCCTCGCCGAACACCTGTCATTCCTCGACTCCTGCCTGGACCTCACCGCCGCCACCGACACCTACCCCCCGGAGTCACAGTTCCGGTGGGCCGTCGAGTCGCTGCACTCCCTGCGCCAGTGGATGCGGGCGCGGCCCCCCCAGCGGGTGGCGGAGTTGTTCGACCGGGTGCGGCAAGGGCGTATCGAACTGACCGCCATGCCCTACAACCTGCACACCGAGACTTGCTCCACCGATGAGCTGTTCGAGATGCTCCGACCCGCCCGCGACCTGCGCGACTCCCACGGCGTCACGTTCACCACCGCGATGCAGACCGACGTCCCCGGTTCCACGATCGGGCAGGTCGACGCCCTCGCCCAGCTCGGGGTCCGCTACCTCTCCGTCGCCCACAACTGGGCCGGACGGTCCGTGCCCCACCTCACCGGCGGTCAGGACCTGCCCCGGCTGTTCCGGTGGCGCGCCCCGAGCGGCAACTCCGTACTGGTGTGGATGACCGACACCCCGCACGGACTCGCCTACATGGAGGGCCCGCTGCTCGGGTTCGACACCTCCTACGCCGATGTCGAGGACCTGCTTCCCTCCTATCTGACCTCCCTCGCCCGCAATCCCTACCCCTTCGACGGGTCGGTGTTCGGGTGGCCCGCGGCCGACGCGCCGCTGACCCGCGAGCCCTACCCCTGGGATGTACTCCACCTGCGGGTCCAAGGCCGCTTCGGGGACAACGCCCCACCGCGGCTGATCATGGCCGACACCGCACGTCAGTGGAACGAGCAGTGGGCCTTCCCCCGGCTGCGCCTCTCTCGTAACGAGGACTTCTTCACCGACGCCGAGCACCGACTCGGCGACGCCATCCAGACCTTCGACGGGGACTGGACCGACTGGTGGGCCGAGGGCATCGGGTCTGGGGCGCGACCGCTGGCAATGACCCGCCGCGCGCAGGGTGCCGTCGCCGACGCCCAGACCGTCGGTTCCCTGGCCGGGATCCTCGGGGCCGTGGACGCCGCCGCAGACACCCGCGACGCCGCCGCGCCCTACGAGGCGGCGTCCCTGTTCGACGAACACACCTGGGGGGCCGGGAACCCGTGGACCGACGGCGACCACGGTCACTCGTCAGGAGATCAGCAGTGGCACTGGAAGTACGGCCAAGCCATCGCCGCTCACGACGGCGCCGTCGCCCTGCTCGACCGGGCCTCGGCGCGCCTCGGAGCCCTCCTCACCGCCGCACCCGGTGCACTGGCTTCGTTCCACGTCGTCAACACCCAGAGCTGGTCGCGGACCGACCGGGTCACCTGCTTCCTCCCCGAAAGCCTGGTGCCCCAGCAGATCGCCGTCCAAGTCCTCGACGCTCGCACCCACCGCCCGGTCCCCCTCGACGTCGAACCACAGCTCAACCCGATGCACCGTGCCGCCGGACGCTTCCTCCTCGCGGTCGTGTCCGACGTGCCCCCCGCCGGGTATGTGCGCCTCGACGTCGTCCCCGCTCCCGAGCCGGTGACCGCCCCACCGGCCCCGACCCCGGCCCCCGCCGTGACCTCCGATCCGCCGGCCACCGACAGACAGGATCCGCTGGTCCTTGACAACGGGCTCCTCCGGGTCCGGGTCGATCTCGGGGCGGGCAGCGGAACCGGAACACCGGGTCCGGCGCGGGTCGCCTCCATCCGTGACCTCCGGAGCGGGCGGGAGCTCGTCGCCGCCGACAGCACCGTTGGGATGGCCAGCTACGTCTACGACCAGTACGCCTCAGCGGGGGAGTTCAACCACAAGTCCAGCGCCCTTGAGGCCGGGGACAGCCTCGCGCTGCTCGGCGCCCGCACCGTCGCCGGACCCGGGGTCCTCATCGACCGGCGGAGCTCGGCCACCGCCGAGACCCTGGTGTACTCCAGCTTCGCCGCCGGCGCCCGGTCTCTGGTCACGACCCTCACCCTCATCCGGGGGGTTCCCCGCCTCGACCTCACCCACCGGCTGTCCAAGGCCCCGACCACAGCGAAGGAGAGCGCGTACATCGCGTTCCCGTTCGCCACCGTCGAGCCCACGGTCCGCGCCGAGGTCACCGGAGGGGTCGTCGGAACCGCCATTCCCGCTGTTCCCGGGGGGGCCCGGCACATGCGTGCACTACGCCGCTGGGCCACCTTCACCGACACCAACTACACCACCGCGTGGTCCACCCAGGACGCCGCGCTCGTCCAGTTCGAGATGATCGCGCTGCCCTACGCCCCATTTCCCGACAGCATGAGCACCCGGGAGCCCGCCACGGTGTACTCCTGGATCCACAACAACATGTGGGACACCAACTTCCCCTCCCACCAGGGGTTCGAGATGGACTTCCGGTACAGCATCGCCGGAGCCCCCACATCGACCCTCGCCGCACCGGAGGTCCTCGGCGTCCGGACCGCCGCCGCGACCAGCCGCCCCCTCCACGCCGTCCTCGCCCGGGCCACCGCCCCCGGCGTCCCAGCCACCCCCGTCGAGCAGTCACTGTTCCAGATCAGTGACGACCGAATCCGGCTCGTCGGCGTCACCACCCTCGGCGAACGGCAGATCCTCCTCCGGCTTCAGTCCGTCGCGGACGAGCCGGTCCAGGTCATCGTTGGGGTCGGGTGCCCGCTCACCGCCGCTACGGCCGCGACCTGGCTCGGTGACCCGACAGGACCAGCAGACCTGCTGCCATCGACCGCGCCGCTTACGCACCAGATCGTGGTGCCCGTGCCCACCCGGGGCGCTGTAGGGCTTCTTCTCGACCTTCCTCCGACCACAGGCTCGTGAAAATTCCTCCACCGTGAACGACGCGGGTTTGTTGGGATCATCGGACTCGGGCGGATCGCGGCCGCGATGATCGGCGACTTCGCCTTCGAAGACGTGTGACTCTGCTAACCGACTTCTTGCCCGCTGGGTGCGACGCCGAGGATGCAGGCATTGACACGGTCCGCGAGGGGAACGAGTGCGGGGAGGTGGTTGAAGGCGTTAGTGAGTTCGACCATGGGGATCGGCTCCCTGGCCAGTTGTGGGGTGATGTCGGAGAGCAGGACGTAGGGCCGGGCTGCGTTGTCGCGTCGGTGGGCGTCGAGGACGGGGGCGACCAGGCCGATCCACCGCTCAGCCACGAGGTAGGGGTCGATCGGGGTATCGGCGCCCTGCGGTCGGGTGAGGTGGGAGCAGTCGCAGCGTCCGCGCCTGGTCGGGGTGGGTGAGTTGGCAGTCGGCGGCCCACGTGTCGAGGACAGTGCCCATCTGGCGGAGCGCTCGTTGCATCCGGCGGGGGAGGCGGGTCAGTTCCTGCTCCGCGGCCACGGTGAGCGCGCGGTCGAGCAGGGCGACGGCATCGGCGTCCAGCGGGTGGGGTTCGGGGTGGGTGGTGAGCTCGGCGCGAAGGTGGGTGCAGATGTCGGCGACCGTGCCGGCGGGCTTGAGGCCGGCGCCACTGAGAAACCGCCAGTGGGGGGCGCCGTCTGAACTGCCCGAGATGGCGAGGAACCCCAGGGCTGCTGCGCGTGAACGGGACTCACCCGGGCCAGAACCCGGTGGTGGGTCTGGCGCAGCTCGGCGTACAGCGCCGATGGCAGGAGCGGATCGTCCCCGGACACCAGGTGCCGGACCGGGTCCAGGGCGTCGCGGATCCCGTCCCACGGTTCGGCGTCGGACGCCTCGGCGATGGCGATCTGGTCCTCGACCTCGACAAGGCGCTCGGTGGGTGCGCTCCCGAGGTCCGGGATCGCCAGGTTCGACCCGAACAGCTGCGCACTCTCGGTGGCCCGGCGGACCAGGACGTCGTGAGACCGGGTCGCGAACGCCGGGCTGTCGCGGGGCCACCACACCTCGATCACGTCGTGCAGGCTGTTCATCCGGTCCACCCGCCCGACGCGCTGCTCCACCACGCGCAGCGTGGTCGGCAGGTCGAGGTGCACGAGGGCGGAGGCCCCTGCAGGTTCAGGCCCTCGCTGAACGCATCGGAGCACAGGGCCACCGACCGGCCGGTGGCGTCCCGGGCGAACAAGCGCTCCACCAGCTGGCGGGCCGCGGTGTCCCCGCCGGTGGCCACGACCACCCCGAAGTCCCGCCGTTTCAGGTGCTCGGCGAGGACGGCGAGGGAAATGAGGTGGCCGTCAAAGGCCAGGACCCGGTCGCGGCGAGCCCGGCCAGCAGATCGGCCTTCATCTCGTCACGGGCGGCGGACAGGGCGCCGGCGGACTCCAGCAGCCTCGGTAGCGGTCGGCCTCGGCGCGGCAGCGATCAGCCCACTCGGCGAGGTCGGTCAGCCACCCCGGCAGCGGACACGCGGCAATACCGTGGTATCGTCACCATCGTCTCACGATCGGCACCTACACCGACGTCAGTGGAAAAGAGAACATCATGAGCAACGAGAAGCTAGTAAATCGACGCTCCGTCCTCGGCGTGATGGCTGTTGTGCCCATCGCTACAGCCCTTTCGCAAGCTTTACCGGCAACTGCTAGTACACTAACATACTATGTCGATCCAAATGGAAACGATGATAACAACGGGACATCGATTAGTTCGGCATGGGCGACCCTTGCTAAAGTGAACTCAGTGACGTTTCAGTCAGGCGATAGTGTGCTCTTTAGAGCAGGAAGTGTATTTAGCGGTCAATTAGTACCCCAAACGAATGCGGTTGCGAACGCTCCTGTCATATTCGGAAAGTTTGGGTCGGGTAGCAAGCCCATCATCATGGGCGACGGAACTGGGCGGCGGAGTATGTACTCCGGTCCGATCGAGTCAGTAGTTTATATCTACAATACGCAAAATATCGAACTTCAGAGCCTCGCCATAACAAGCGCACGGACCGACGCATCCACGTACCGCTGTGCTGTGTACGTACGGAACAACGACTATGGCGTCCTGACACACGTTGCCGTTAAAGATTGCGAGATCTACGGAATCAGGTCAGTAATCGACGGAAACGACGGACGGTTCTTCGGGGGCATATTTATTAACCAGTACAGCACCTCAGATACCGCCAGCTTTGACGGACTAGTACTGACCCAGAATTACATTCACGACTGCGATATGGCTGGGATCTATATCCAGGCGTACGACGAGTCTCGCGGCGCCTGGGATCACCCAAACACCGCCAAATCAACGAACGTGACCGTCAGTAACAACACGATCGCCACGGTTGGAGGGGATGGAATAGTTGTCAACTTCACCGCGAGCGCAGTCGTTGACCACAATGTCGCGAGCGATGTGACGACCCACAATGTCGCGCCGTTTGCCGGTATCTGGACCGCGTGCAGTGATGACATCAAAATCGAGTATAACGAAGTTTATGGCACAAACATCTCCCAGGACGGCATGGCATTCGATGACGACCTATTCACCAACCGATCAGTCTTCCAGTATAACTACAGCCACGACAACGCAGGTGGGTTCTTTCAGTCCATGCGCTCCGGGAAGGACTACATTGTCAGATATAATGTAAGTCAGAACGACTCGACCCGAATTTTTCGCCGTCCTTATGTCGGGAAACACTACAATAATGTAATCTACTTGGACAGTGGCTACGAAACGCCAATCACCGCCGATTCCATTGAAGTCAACTCCGAGTTTTACAATAATATTGTGTACGTAACCGGAAAGACTTCCTACTTGGTAGGCGGCGTATGGATCTCGAACAACTTTTATGGCGCGCACCCGTCCACAGAGCCTGACGACCCAGCAAAGATTGTCGCTGACCCCCAAGTCGTTAATCCAGGCGGGGCACGGGTTGGAATTGGGACTGCAGTAGCATACAAGTTGACCGCTACGTCGCCAGTAATCAACCACGGCAGAGATGTCGCGTACAGTGGTCCTGGGGTTCTTGACTTCTTCGGCAACGAAATTCCCCGAGGCACTCATAACATTGGGATTGATGAGTACTATGCATCGGGAAGCATGGTTGGACTGGTCGTCAACCCCGGTTTCGAGGTGGACTGTGCCACCCTCACTCCCACAGGTTGGTCCGTGTACACCGGAACTGGATCGACTCACGCTAGCTACACCGAAGGGAACAATGGGGCGCACACTGGCTTTTACCACCTTACCCATTTCAGCGGCGCGAGCACGTGGAACGTATACACCTACCAAACTATCAGTGGACTGAGTACTGGTACGTACACGCTTAGCGCATGGGTTCAACGACACGGTGGCGGGTTCAAAAGCTGTGAGCTCGAGGCGAAGAACTACGGTGGCAGTCTGATTAGTGCGACGATCCCGGATACGTCGTCGTGGCAACAAGTTGAAGTGCCCAGTATCCAGGTAGTAAATGGTCAAATTGAGATTGGATTTTGGACGGACGTCACCAATGGCGACGGGACCAGCTATGTCTACATAGACGATGTCGTCCTTCGGAAAGACTCGTAGCTTTCTGTCGCCTAAAGGTCGAGGGGGTCTATAAGCAGTGGAGCCGCCTGTGGACGACGATATCGTCGTGTATGTCAACTCGGACGACATAGCTGCCGCCGAGTTTGAGCTAATATACACAACGCGCGTACGGGGACCGCTTCTAACACACTGTGTTGTGACTTCGTTGAACGTAAACGATCCACTATTTTGGGAGACAACGAACGCGGAGGGAGTGACACCGGCCGACGTAGCGAAACAGAAAACGCTCCGAGTGGCAATCGGAGCAAAGATCGAACGGCGCCTAGCCGTAGAGAGTCAGTTATTGCCCGACGCGAGCTTTCGAGGCGTGATGATGCGCTGGGCAGGTGACAAAATGAAGCGATCGGAGGCGTATGCGAGGGGTGATGTCGTATACGGTCCTGTATCTCACGACCTCGAGTGGTTTTATAACTATGAACAATCACTAGTTAATACGGCGCTTCGCCGACTAGCAAGTGCGAGTGCACGCGAAAGTGACCTGATTGCGCATTATCGAAACGTCTCGGAGCGCTTCGCGAATTTCCAAGTAGTTCGTGTAGACCGTGGCAGTACGGAGTCCGAGGACGGCGGCCTTCTCCCCGAACGTGCAGGGTTCTTAGCTACTGACGGGAGGCCTGCCAGTTTCGAACCGAACAGTGTTGCGGCCACACCTATCTTACAAGGTAAGGCTATAATGGATGCTGTCCGCTACGATTTCGCTCGCGAGTCCCACAACCGAGTTCTGTCGTCCAGGATAGACAGCTCGGTGGTAGATATTAATGTGAACGTTCTGAACCGTATTAGAATCCAGTAGCTGGGTAATAGCGCCACGAGAAAGGCGGGGATCGCGTTGCGCGGCTATAGGTTGAGACAGGTCCGGCGACACTTGAACAGCGTTTATGAGTGATCCCAGCCGCAGCAGGAAAGGTGCTGTGAAAGTGCGTCGTGGTCTCGGCGTCTGAGCCCAGTTCTGTCATCGGCGGTGCCGTTATCGACGGGTCGCGCGCGACGGTTGCGACGGTAGTCACAAAGCATTCCAGCTACCACGTGACCGACCGCCCCGAGTCGAGATCGACGAAGCTGCCTCGGCGCCGGAGCTTCTCGATCGAATCTGAACAGCGATCGATCAGCTCGGACATTCTGGCATGATTTGGATGTTCTATGTGGGGCGCGGGGGTGACATTGGTTCGGAAAGCGAGGTTATTGACGACCGGGCAGTGTTCGCGGCGTCAGATCCGCGAGATCGCCGGCGCTCGGGGCGAGCTGCAGCTCTGCGGTTAGCGCCACGACGTGACTCGGACCGGTACTTACGTCGTCGATCCGGTTATTGGACGGGAAACGGCCGATGCGGTCGAGCAGCTCCCTGTGCAACTCCGCCAGACCGGCCGCGTTCTCCTGCGATGGTGCAGGGCCGTAGGTCCGGCGGACTCACATCGATGCCCGCGGACGGCCGGTCTGCGACCGAGACGAGAGCCCAGGTGCGGTCGGGGGAGCTACGTCTTTGTGGTGGATAGGTGAAGTTACGCATGAGACGCCGCGCTACGCTCGCTGCGCGGCCGCCACATGAGGCAGGATGTCCGAAGATCACGCGACCGATGTCTCCGAAGTCACGTGCAGATCGCTGTCACCACCCCGACCGGTGCAGTCGGCGCCACGTGGTCACGCTCCTGATTCGCGGGCATCTGCCCCCGGTTGCTGCTGCGGGATCCCGACCGGTTGGACTCCGACGTCCGCGGCCGGGTTGAGGTTGTCCGCTGCGACCTCACCCACGGGGAGGCGGTGCTCGCCGCGACCACCGATTCTGAACGCCTTGTTCTGGGTCGATTCGCCTGGACAGTCCGATGACCCGGCGACGGCGTATACCGCTCTCGGCGCGGTCGCGGCCCGAGCGGTCACCGTCAACCGCATCCCGCGGGTGGTGTTCCAGTCCAGCATCGGCGCGGAGCGGCGGTCGGGGATGGGCAAGATTGACGGGCTCGCCGGGACCGAGCAGCTGCTGGACGCCACGGGCGCCGCGGTGATCCATCTGCGCTGCGGCTACTTCTTCACCAACCTCCTGTTCGACCTGAACGCCGTCCGCTCCGGGCGCTTCGGGGTCCTCCTCGATGTCGACCATCCGTTTGCCTGGGTCGCGCCCCGTGACAGCGCCGAGGTCGCCGCCGCGTGGCTGCTCCGCGCCGACTGGACCGGCCGCCGAGTTCAGGCGGTCCACGGCGGGGGGAGCGGCGCGAGACCCTCGAGAACGGCCAGCGCCCTGACGGTCGTGGTCTGCCCGTCCCGTTTCCGTGTTCGGGCGTTACCGACCCGGGCGCAGAAGGCGTCCAACGAGATTTGGGCCTCGGCGCGACGGTGAACCCGTCGGGCAGCGTCCGCCACCACCGCTGCGCCGCGGAGTGGTTCGCCTTCTCCACCGTGCCGTGCCCTTGCGGTTCCCGTGCCGCGGGGGGCACAGATCCACATGCACCCCGTAGTGCTTCGACCGCGGCGAAGCTGGCCGTGACCCGGCCGGTGTTCGGGCTGACCACGGTCGCCATCCGGTCGAACCGCCACCGCTTCGCCAGCCCACCCAGGCGGGTCGACACCTGATGCAGGCCCTCGATCAGATGCGGCTGGTGTTCACTGTCGGCAAGGACCCCGCGCCATCTCCCCGACGCCGGCAGCGCCCCCACCAGCAGATGCGCCTGCACCCCAACCTGCCACGAGGCGGGCGGGTCGGGGAGTTCCACCCAGTCTCACTGGACCTCCTCCCCGGGCGGGGTGGTCGATCACCGCATGATCGCGGCCCGTCGACACCGAGCAGGGCTCGCAGTGCGGGCGGAGCCGGTGGCGCCGCAGTCCGCGGGTGAAGCTCAGATACGAGCGGTCGAACCCCAAGGCGGCCACCTCGTCGAACAGCACCGTCGCCCACACATGCGGATCGTCGACCAGCCGCTGGCGCAGATAGCCCACGAACGGGCTGAGGGAGTCTTCGCCGGCGGCGGCCCGGGCGCCGGCCGAGCGGTCACCGGACAGATACCCCCGGATGGTCTTGCGGTCGTGACCGAGATGCCGGGCGATCGCCGACACCGTCCATCCCTGCCGGCCCAGAACGTGCACGTCCACGTCGTCCTCCTTGTGTGAGCATTGAGCCGGGCTCCTTCGAGGTGCTGGTGGAGGTCAGAGACCGCCACCCTCGAAGGAGCCTGCCCGCACGCGACGACGCCACGCAGCGGGTGCTCAAGGTGGGGAAGTTCAGTGAGCAGCTTGGGGGACGTTCACCTGAGCGCCGTCAACAACACTGAACGACACCTCACCGCACTCGGCGGCCACCCGAACCACGACCGGCTCCCGTCAACCACCTCATGAGTCAGTACACCTAGTGTCGCGTGTTGGAAGTGACATTGCTGTCGTGGGTTGAGATCATGGGTTATGTCGCGTGTGCAGCGGTTGGTGTTGCGGGCCGGGGACGACGCGGTGCTGGCGGGGTGGACGCGGTCGTCGACGATCGCGGCGGGGTTGGCGCAGCGGGCGCGGATCGTGCTGTTGGCCGCTGAGGGTGCGTCGAACGTTGAGATCAGTCGTCGGGTCGGGGTGAGTCTGCCGACGGTGGCGGCGTGGCGGGTCCGGTATGCCGGCGGCGGTCTGGACGCCCTCGGGACCGGCCCCGGTCCGGGCGACCGGCGGTGCACGACCAGACCTCGATCATTGCGGCGACGTTGGACCCCCCGCCGGCGAAGCTGGGCGTGACCCACTGGTCGGCCCGGCTCCTCGCGGACCATCTCGGGGTGAGTTTCGCCACGGTCGCGCGGATCTGGCGGCGGTGGGGGCTGCAGCCGTGGAAGGCGGAGACGTTCAAGTTCAGCACCGACCCGGAGCTGGAAGCCAAGATCCGGGACGTGGTTGGTCTGTACCTCGACCCGCCGGCGAAGGCCGTGGTCCTGTGTGTGGATGAGAAGACCCAGATCCAGGCGTTGGACCGGACCGCCCCGATCCTGCCGCTGCGACCCGGGATCCCCGAGAAGCAGACCCATGACTACAAGCGGAACGGCACGACCAGCCTGTTCGCGGCGTTGGAGATCGCGACCGGGAAGGTGACCGACCGCTGCTACGCCCAGCACACCAACACCGAGTTCCTGAACTTCCTCAAGACCGTCGCCCGGGCCTACCCGCGGGTCCCGTTGCACGTGGTCTGCGACAACTACGCCACCCACAAGCACCCCAACGTGAAGGCCTGGCTGACCCAGCACCCCCGGATCCAGCTGCACTTCACCCCAACCAGCGGGTCCTGGCTGAACATGGTCGAGATCTTCTTCGCCGATCATCACCCGTCAGGCCATCCGCCGGGGCACCTTCCACAGCGTGAAAGACCTCGAAGCAGCGATCGGGACCTACATTGACGGCTGGAACGACCGCGCCCGCCCCTTCGTCTGGACCAAGACCGCCGACCAGATCATCAGCCACGCCCAACCCAACCCGCACCTAAAGACCACTTACAACACGCGACACTAGGTGGGTTCGGGCCTGGCCGGGTGCGGGGTCCGCGGCCTGGCTGGGGTGCTGGGTGGTGGGGGTGGTGCCGGGGCTGGTG
>JAABUX010003447.1_pt1 | contig 20956 bp, 18 predicted proteins | sample 5561851 | NCBI WGS metagenome assembly JAABUX01 (sample SAMN10711883, study PRJNA513361) | rock metagenome | isolation source: Antarctica rocks | place: Antarctica: Victoria Land, Richard Nunatak red sandstone | collected 2016-01-03 | reverse complement strand
GAGGATTTCGGCACGCCGGGCTAGGTCGAGGCTGGCCAGCGGCTCGTCCATCAGCAGCAGCCGCGGCTGGGCGAGCAGGGCCCGCCCGATCGCGATCCGCTGGCGCTCGCCGCCGGAAAGTCCGTGCAGCCGACGCTCGAGCAAGGGCTCGAGCCCGAGCAGGGCCACGACGGAGTCGAGCCCGATTGCATGCGGCCGCCCGGCCCGGCTTAGCCCGTAGCGTAGGTTGCCCAACACGCCGAGATGTGGAAACAGCCGCCCGTCCTGGAACACCACACCGAGCCGGCGCCGCTCTGGCGGCAGCCAGACGCCCTGCTCGGTGTCCGCCAGCCTCTCGCCCGATACGCTCACCCGGCACGCCTCGGGCCGGAACAGGCCGGCGACTGCCAGCACGGTCGAGGTCTTACCACTCCCGGATGGGCCGAACAGCACCGTCACGCCCGGTACTGGTGCAGTGAAGGCGATGTCGAGCGCCGTTGCCGCCCAGCGCTGCCGCAACGCCACTTCGAGCGTCACCGGCGGGCAAGCCGGCGGCCGAGCCACTCCGCCGTGCCGAGCCCCAGCGCCGCGAGCGCTATGCTGACGAGCACGAGCCGGAGCGCCTGGGCTTCGCCGCCAGGCTGCTGGAGGGCGGCGAAGATGGCGAGCGGCAGCGTCTCCGTGCGGCCCGGGATGCTGGCGGCGAAGGTGATGACGGCACCGAACTCGCCGAGGCTCGTCGCATAGGCGAGGGCGATTCCCGCCAGCAGGCCGGGGGCGGCGAGCGGCAGGGCGATGGTAAGAAGCCGGTCGAGCCGCCCGGCACCGAGGCTCTGCGCTGCCGCCCCTAGCCCCGGATCGACCTGCTCGAAGGCCGTGCGCGCGGAACGGACGAGCACGGGAAAAACCATGGTGCCGCAGGCCAGGGCCGCGCCCGCCGTGGTGAATGGCAGATGCAGGCCGGCCCGCGCCAGCAGCGCCCCGATCGGACCTTGCCGTCCAAAGACGAGCAACAGGAAGTAGCCGGTGGCAACAGGCGGCATCACGATCGGCAGGAACAGTAGCAGAGCGAGCGCGCCTCGCCCGGGGAAGCGCGCCCGGGCAAGCACCCATCCAGCCAGGATCGCCGGGCCGAGCGCGCCGCCGACGGCCAGCACCGACACCCAAAGCGTCAGACGGACTGCTTCCCACTCGCCCTGGGTAAGCAGCGGCTATTCCGTCCCGAAGCCGCGCCGGGCAAAGGCGGCGCGTGCCGGGGCGCTTTCGAGGAAGGTGAGGAAGGCCTGGGACGCGGCATCATCGGGGCGCAACAGGGCGACCGGATAGGTGATCGGGTCGTGGCTGCTATCCGGAAAAGTCGCGGCCACGGCGACGCCGGAGCTCGCCGCCGCGTCCGTGCTGTAGACGATTCCGGCCGGCGCCTCCCCGCGCTCGACGAGAAGGAGGGCGGCCCGCACGTCCGCGGTGGGGGCGAGACGCGGGCTGGCCGCGTCCCAGAGCCCGAGCCGGCGCAGCGACTGCTCGGCGTAAATGCCAGCCGGGACGTGCTTCGGGTCGGCGACGGCGACGCGCCCGTCCGGTCCCAGGAACGCCGTGAGGTCGAAGCCCGGCGCGAGCGTGACCGTGGTGGCGTGGGCCTTGGGGACGACCAGCACGAGCCGGTTGCGGAGCAGGTCGCGCCGCGTGCCCGGCACGAGGCGGTCCCGCTTGGCAAGGTAGTCCATCCAGCGTTCATCGGCGGAGAAGAACAGGTTAGCCGGGGCGCCCTGGTCGATCTGCCGCGCGAGCGTCGACGAGGCGCCGAAGCTGAGACGGGGTGCCGGGTGGCCGGCCTGTTGCCAGAGACGCGCCACGTCCTGCAGGGCATCGGTCAGGCTCGCGGCGGCGAACACGGTTTGCGCATGGGCGGCGGCGGGAAGCAACAGAGTGAGCAGGAGCAGGACGCGGCGCATGGTGCTATCCTCCAAGTGGAAACACGATATGTCGGAATGGCTATAACGCGCAACATGCAACCGACCGTCAGCCTGCGCTTGCAGCTTCGCGTCGATGGCGTCCCGGTGATGGGGCCGGGGCGGGCGGCGCTGCTGGCGGCGATCGCCGACACGGGCAGCATCAGCGCGGCCGGCCGGCATTTGGGCATGAGCTATAAGCGTGCCTGGAGCCTGGTCGAGGCGACCAACGCGGCGTTCCGCGAGCCGCTGGTGCGGGCGGCAAAGGGCGGGCCGGGCGGGGGCGGCGCCAGCCTTACGGCAGTCGGCGAGACCGTGCTCGCGGCCTGGCGCGCGCTCGAGCAAGGGGCGACGACGGCGGGAGTAGACGCGCTCGAAACGCTGGGCGAAGCAGCTCGCTTGCCGGCGCGCCAGCCTCCCGCCTAGCATCCGAGCCGAGGTGGTCCTATGCACGCGCACCATGCTGGCCGGTTGATGGCGGCCGAGATTGCGGAGCAGCCGGGGCTGTGGCGAGCGCGAATCCGGGAACAGGGCGAGGTTCACGCCGTTGCTGCCCGGCTTCGTGCCACGCCGCCTCGCTTCGTATTGCTGGCCGCGCGCGGTACCAGCGATCACGCGGCGCTCTATGCGAAGTATCTCTTCGAAATACGCCATGCGCTGCCGGCCGGGCTCGTCTCGCCGAGCACGTTCACGGCCTATGGCGTGCGGCCCGATTTGCGCGGCGTGTTGCTCGTTGCGGTAAGCCAGAGCGGCGGTTCGCCCGACTTGGTGCGGACAATGGAGGTGGCTCGGGCCGGCGGAGCGCTCACGCTCGCCGTCACAAACGCGCCTCTGTCGCCGCTTGCGGCCGCGGCCGAGCTCCACCTCGACGTGGGCGCCGGGCTGGAGCGGGCCGTCGCAGCGACCAAGAGCTACACGGCTCAGCTACTCGCGCTCTACTTGCTCTCGTCCGCCTGGCTCGGCGAGGGCGCGCACACGGAGGGTTTGCCGGAATGGGGGGCGGCCATCCTCGCCCGGGAGGACGCGATCGCCGCCATTGCCCGGCGCTACCGGTTTGCACAGAGGCTTGTCACGACCGGCCGCGGCTATGCCTATCCGACCGCGCGCGAGGCCGCGCTGAAGCTGATGGAAACGAGCTACCTGGCCGCCCAGGCGTTCTCCGGCGCCGATTTGCTGCACGGGCCGCTCGCGATGATCGATGGCCAGGTGCCGGTTATCGCGATTGTGCCGGACGGCGTGGGCGGGGCTGCAATGCGCCAGGCGCTGCCGCGATTACGGGATGCGGGGGCCGATCTGTTCATTGTCGGCGCCGAAACCGCGGGTGCCGCGGTCCGGTTCGCGCTGCCTCCGGGCGTGCCGGAGGAGCTCTCGCCGCTACTGCAGATCATGCCGCTGCAATTGCTGGCGCTGCACTGCGCGATCGACCGCGGCGAGGACCCGGACGCGCCGCGGGGTCTGCGCAAGGTCACCGAGACGCTGTGATCGTCGCGGCCCGCCAGCGACTTGAGGATGGACGGTGGCGTCCGGGCGGTGTCCGGGTCGAGGCGGGCCGTATCGTCGAGCTATGCCCGGTTTCGGGGGGGGAGGGTTGCCTCACGCCGGGCCTGATCGATTTGCAGAGCAATGGCGCGTTCGGCATCGATTTCGCAACGGCCGATGTGGCCGGCTTCCACCACGCGCTCGCGGGCCTCGCCCGCCGCGGCACGACTGCTTTGCTGCCGACCAGCATCACTGCGCCGATCCCCGCGCTGCTTGCGAGTTTGGACGGCTGCCAAGCCGCTCGGTCGGCGTTGCAGGGGGAGGCGGTCGCGCGCATTCTCGGCACCCATCTTGAGGGACCGTTCCTGAGCGAAGCTCGGCGGGGCGCCCATCGGGCCGACTGGCTCACCGCTCCCACCGCTGGTTCGCTCCAGCCTCTACTCGACCATCCAGCGCTCGCCATGATGACGTTGGCTCCCGAGCGCGACGGTGCGCTCGCGGCCATCCGCGCGCTCATCTCGCAGGGCATATGCGTTTCAATCGGCCACACGGATGCGACGGCCGCCCAGGTCACGGCGGCAGCCGACGCGGGCGCGCGGCTCGTCACCCACCTCTTCAACGCGATGCGGCCATTCGAGCATCGCGACCCCGGCGTGCCCGGCGCGGCGCTCACCGACCCGCGTCTGACCTGCGGCCTGATCGGCGATCTCGCCCACGTGCATCCGCTCGCCTGCCGGGTCGCTTTCCAGGCCGCGGCCGGGCGCATCGCGCTCGTCTCGGATAGCATCTTGCTCGCGGGTTTGCCGCCTGGGACCAGGGCTGAGTTCGGCGGTCTGGCGGTGACGCTCGACGGGTCCGGGCTGGGCCGCCGCGCAGACGGTACAATCAGCGGCGCGGGGACGTTGCTCGATGAAACAGTGCGTCGGCTGATCGGTACCGGGCTCGATTCGGCACTCGTGCTCGATGCGGCGACGCGCGTGCCCGCCGAAGCGCTCGGCCGAGGCGATTTCGGCCGCATCGCGGTAGGCGGCTGGGCCGATCTTGTGCTTTGGGACGAAGCGTGGCGGCCGGTCCGCGTTTGGGTGGCGGGGCAGGAGGTTGCGTGAGGGGTGAAGCGATCCTCGCCGTCGATCTCGGCAAGACGAGCTGCCGGGCGATGCTGTGGGCCGGCGATACGGCAACCACCGGAGCTGGGACCGGGGCGCCCGGGCTCGCCGCGCCGGGTGGGCTCCTAGCGGCCGAAGCCGCCATTCTTGCAGTCGCGGGATCACTGCTCCGGGCCGCTGGCCTGCCGTGCGTGGGAGTGGCGAGCATCGGGGCCGCGGGGGCGCTGGCGGGGCCAGACCTGGCCGCCGCGCTGGCGAGCCGGCTTGCGGTCGCGCTGCCGGCCGGGGAGGTGCTGGTCACCAGTGACGCGGTCATGGCGCATGCGGGGGCGTTTGCGGGCGGCCCCGGCGTCGTGCTGGCGATCGGCACAGGCAGTGTCGCGCTCAGCCTCGATGCTTCGGGCTGGCGGCGTGCCGATGGATGGGGGCCGTTGCTGGGCGACGAAGGCAGCGGTGGCTGGATCGGGGCGCGCGGCTTGCGTGCGGCGTGCCGCGCAGGGGAGGGCAGGGGACCCGCGACGCAGCTTGCGGCGGCAGCGGCGGCCCGGTTTGGCGGGCTCGACCGGGTTCCGGCGCAGGTCGCTACGGCGACAGCGGCAGCCCGCTTTGCGCCAGATGTCGCCCGAGTCGCCGAGGCAGGGGATATAGTCGCGATTGCCATTCTGCGCCGTGCGGCCGAGCACCTGGCTGCAACCGCCCGGTCGGCTGCTCCGCCCGGCGCGCGCTGCGCCGTGATTGGCGGCCTTGCTCAGATGAGCCCATTGTTGAGTGCGATGTTGGAGGCCCTTCTCCGCGAAGCCGGGCTGCAACCCGTGCCGCCGCTCGGGACCGCGCTCGACGGCGCGCGGCTTCTCGTCCTCGAGCGCGGCCTGCCGCACGCGCTGCACGCGACGCGCTGCACGGCGCCGAGGGGCGACAGGCTCGACCAGCTTGCGACCGAGCGTGTCCGTCCTGGCCTGGATGATCTCGACCAGCGTTCGCCCAGTGAGGTCGCGCGGCTCGTGCTCGAGGCGGAGTTCGGCGCGCGTGAGGCGTTGCTGCGGGCGGCGGACCAGGTTGCCCTGGCAGCGGACGCCGTCGCCGCCCGGCTGCTGGCGGGAGGCCGTCTGTTTTACGTCGGCGCCGGTACGCCGGGGCGGCTCGCGGTGCTCGACGCGGCCGAGCTCGGCCCGACTTTCTCCGCGCCGGACGGACTCGTAATCCCGGTGATGGCTGGCGGCCCGGACGCGCTACGGCACGCAATGGAGGGCGCCGAAGATGATCCGGACGCGGCCGGGACCATGCTCGCCGCACACGGGCTCCGGGCGGATGATGCGGTGGTCGGCATCGCTGCCTCCGGCCGCACGCCCTTCGTGGTGGGTGGGTTGCGCTATGCCCGGGCGTGTGGCGCGCTCACCATCGGCCTCGTCAACAATCCCGCCAGTCCGGCCGTAGCCGCCGCCGAGTTTGCGATCGAAGTCCTGACCGGCCCCGAGCCGATTGCTGGCAGTACGCGCATGCTCGCCGGAACCAGCCAGAAGATCGTGCTGAACGCACTCAGCACCAGCGCGATGGTGGCGCTGGGCAAAACCTTCGGCAACCGCATGGTCGATGTCCGCGCGACGAACGCCAAGCTACGGCGCCGCGCCGCCCGGATCGTGCGCGAGATCACCGAGGCGAGCGAGGCAGAGGCCGCGTCGGCGTTGGCCGCGTCCGGCGGGCGAGTGAAGCCTGCGGTCGTGGCACTGCTCGCCAGGACCGATGTGGCCGAGGCGGAGCGCCTGCTCGCGCGTTCGGGCGGCCGGGTACGGGAGGCTTTGCGCGTGTGGGAGAGCTCAAAATGATCGTGTTGGGCCTAATTTCGGGAACCTCCGTCGACGCGATCGACGTTGCCGCGGCCGAGTTCGGCTGGGACGGAACGATGATTACGTTGCGGCCGCTGGGCCATGCGGAGCGGTCGTGGCCGGAAGCGCTCAGGGCGAGGCTGCTCGCGGCGCTGCCGCCCGCGCCGTGTTCGGCCGAAGAATTGTGCCAGCTCGACGTGCTCGTGGGGGAGGCGTTTGCAGAGGCGGCCGCTTGGGCGAATGCCGAGCTGGCGGGTGGGGCGGCGTCGCTCGTCGGTTCGCATGGACAGACGGTGTTCCATTGGATCGAGGCCGGCCAAGCCCGGGGGACGCTGCAGGTCGGCCAGCCAGCTGCGATCGTGGAGCGCACCGGACTTCCGGTCGTAAGCGACTTCCGCGCCCGGGATATGGCAGCGGGCGGCCATGGCGCGCCGCTCGCGAGCACGCTGGACGGGTTGTGGCTCGCGGGTGAAGGCGGCGTGCGCGCGGCGCTCAACCTCGGGGGGATCGCCAATCTGACGCTGGTGCGAAACGCGGCCGACCCGCTGGTCTCGTTCGACACCGGCCCCGCCAACTGCCTGATCGACGCGGAAATGCTGGCAGCCACCGGACGAGCTCGCGACGACCGTGGGGCCGCGGCAGCAGCGGGCCAGGTCCGGCCTGACCTGCTCGATCGGTTGCTGGCCGAGCCGTACTATGCGCGCCCGGCGCCGAAAAGTACCGGCCGCGAGTTGTTCCGCACTGGCTATGTGGCCCGGCACGCGACCGGGCTGCCAACCATCGGCCTGCCCGATTTGATGGCGACCTTGGTTGAGCTGACCGCGGTGACGGTCGCCGCTGCTTGCCAAGCGCATGGGGTGACGGAGGTGGTCGCCTCGGGCGGCGGCACGCGCAACCCCGTGTTGTTGGCGCGGCTCGGCGCGCTACTCGCGCCCGTCCTCCTCGCGACCAGCGAGGCACACGGCCTGCCTGCGGACGGCAAGGAAGCTTACCTTTTCGCGCTGCTCGCCTTCTTGACCTGGTATGGCGTGCCCGGCGTCATGCCGGGCGCCACGGGATCGCGCCAGCGTCGCGTCTTGGGCCGGATCAGCCCCGGCGACGCGCCACTGGTCCTGCCCGGGGCGGCTCAGTCTCCCACGGGCTTGCGCATTCGGCGTTAGGGCCGGCTTGCCACGCGCATTGTTCCTGTGCGAGCAAGAGCGTTGCTGCCCGAGCCTGGGTAGACGGCTTTGGAAGAGCATCAGCGGTGGCTCGTAAAATCCTGATCATGGGCCTGCCCGGCGCGGGCAAGACGACCCTGGCGCAAGCGCTCCTGCGCCGCATCAACGCCGTGCATTTCAACGCGGACGCCGTTCGTCGCGAGGTCAGCCGCGACCTCGGCTTTTCCGTGGCGGACCGGGTCGAGCACGCCCGCCGCATGGGCTGGCTGTGCGACCGGGTGGTGGAGGCGGGCGGCTATGCGGTCGCGGACTTCATCTGCCCGACCCCCGAAACGCGAGCAGCCTTCCAAGCGGACGGGCCGGCCTTCGTCGTCTGGGTGGACCGCATCGCCGCGGGGCGGTTCGAGGACACGAACCGGCTATTTGTGCCCCCGGACGCATTCGGCCTCCGCGTTTTGGCCGAGGGCAGCGTGGAGTACTGGGCCGAGCAGGTCGCCGTCCTGCTCCGCCCCCTGTTCGACTCGAAGCGCCCGACCGCGCTGTTCATCGGCCGTTATCAGCCATTCCACGACGGGCACCGGGCGCTGATCGAGGAGGGGCTGCGCCGGGTCGGCCAGGCCTGCATTGCGGTGCGGGACACCGCCGGGCTTGACGCCAAGAACCCTTTCTCGTTCGAGTATGTCCGCACCCGGATCGAGCACGGATTACGGGCGCACGAGGGACGGTTCACGGTCATGCCGCTGCCGAATGTCAGCCACGTCTTCTACGGGCGCGATGTGGGCTACGCCGTCGAGCGTATCGACCTAGACGCCGGGCTGCAGGCGATTTCGGCGACCCAGCAGCGGCGCTTGCTCGGCGAGAGCGCGGGGCCGGCGCCTCGGTAAATCTTATCTGGGCTTCAACGGCCGGCGTAGGCGCGGCACGCGTCGCCGAAGGCGCGGAACAGCGCGAGGCTCACGGGATCGTCCGCGTAGCCCCACTCCGGGTGCCATTGCACGCCGAACGCCCAGCCCGGCGCCTCGACGCGCACGCCCTCAATCGTGCCGTCGGGCGCCGACGATTCCGCGATTAGTGCGTCGCCCAGCCGGTCGAGTGCCTGGCCGTGTACCGAGTTCACGCGTGCTTCGTCCACGCCCAGCACCGCCGCGAGGCCACCCGCGAGCGTCACCGTGTGCTTCGGGCGGTACCGGTCCATGGCGCTCCCCGGGCCGCCCCGGTGGTCGGCGCGCCCAGCGACCGCGTGCACCTCCTGGTGCAGCGTGCCGCCAAGGGCGACGTTCAGCTCCTGAATGCCGCGGCAGATGCCAAGCACCGGCATCGCGCGGCGGAGCGCCTCGCGGATGAGCGGCAAGGTGGTGCCGTCGCGCGCCGGATCGTGCTCGTGCGGCGTGGCGTCGTCGGCGGCGCCGTACCGGTGCGGCTCGACGTTGCTTGGGCTGCCCGGCAGCAACAGCCCGTCGAGACGGTCGAGGATTGCGAGCGCCGCCTCGCCCACGGGCGGGATCAGCACCGGCACCCCGCCCGATGCGCCGAGAATGGCCGCGCCGTAGCGGGCCGGTGTCACATGCTGGACGTGTTCGCCGGCGATACGGGCGCAGGCGGGAATGCCGACGAGTATACTCATGCGGGGCTCTCCGTTCGGGGGACAGGACGGCGGCGGTCGGCGATAAAGGCGCCGAGTGCGCCGATGAGCATGAGTCCCGCGAGTGGCCGCGCGGTGCCGTCGCCGAGCAGGCCGACCAGTGCGCCGCTTACCGCCGCTAGGCAGAACTGCAGCGTTCCCATCAGCGCCGATGCGCTGCCGGCCTGGCCAGCGTGGCGGGACAGCGCGCCGACGGCGGTGTTCGGCATCAGAAACCCCATGCTGCCCATCGCCACGACCGCTGGCACCACGAGCCCGAACACGCCACCCCAGCCCAGCATCGCGCAGGCGAGCATCGCGCCTGTCGCCCCGACATACACCGCGACCGCGCCGCGCATCACCCGCCGCGCGCCGAGCCGCAGCAGCAGCATCGGGTTGATCTGCGAGCCGACGATGAAGGCGGCCGCACTGCAGCTGAACAGGACGCCGTAGAGCACTGGGCTCGCCCCGAACCGGTCGATGATCACGGGCGGCGAGCCGCCGATATAGGCAAACATCCCGAACATGGCGAAGGCGCCGGTCAGCACGTAGGCCATGAACACCCGGTCCTGCCCGATCTGCACGAAGCGGTGCACGAGCTGTGCTGGCGAGAGCCGTAGGCGCCGGCCAACCGGGAGCGTGTCGGGCAGCAGCCGCCAGACGAGCAAGGTCGCGACGAGGCCGTAGATCGTGTTGATCCAGAAGATTGCGTGCCAGCTCGAGACGGCCAGCACGGCGCCGCCGAGCGTGGGCGCGAGGATGGGGGCTGCGCCCATGACCAGCATAAGCCGGCTCATCAGCCGCGCCGCGGCATGCCCATCCGCCAGGTCGCGCACGATGGCTCGCGGGATCACCATGCTGGCCGAACCGCCAATGGCCGAGATGAGCCGAAGCGCCGAAAAGATGGCGAGGTTCGGCGCGAAGACGCAGCCGAGATTGGCGAGCGTGTAGACGGCCGTGCCGACGATCAAAGGCGTCCGGCGCCCGAGCCGGTCGGCGAGCGTGCCTTGCAGGACCTGTCCGATCGCCAGCCCTACGAACCACGCCGACAGCGTGATCTGCGCCGAGCCGGGCGCCAAGCCAAGATCGGCCTCGATCGCCGGAAAGGCTGGCAGGTACATATCCGTGCTGAGTGGGCCGGTAGCGGTGAGGAATCCGAGCAGGATCGGCAGCCAGCGAGGCGGGGTCATCTAGGCTTCTTACCCGCATCGCGTGGGCGCCGCCACACGACCCGGCACTGCCGCCCGAAACCGGCAGCCGGACGCGAGACCCGCCAGAATTTGACTCACGATAGCGTGTGTTCTCTGGCGTGAGATTTGTCGCGCGCTTGCGCATACCTTCGCGCTATCGTAATAAAAACATCCTCACTCTCGGAGTTGCATCGATGCTTCGGATGGCTTTGGCTCGCTCTTCCGCCCTGGGATTATTGGCCCTCGTGGCCGCAGGCCCGGCACCGCAACAGCCGCCCGCGGCGCAACAGAACAACCCGTCGTTCAACCTCGTCAACCACACCAAATCGACCATCAAGCAAGCCTTTGCCACGCCGTCTAGCGTGACCCGGTGGGGCCGGGACGTGCTGGGAGATGCGATCGTGCCGGCCAACGGCACCTTCCCCGTGCGCTTGCCGCTGGGCGACTGCGTGTACGATGTGCGCGTGTTCTACGCCAATGGCGAGAAAGCCGAGAAGCGCAAGATCAACACCTGTAGCGTCGACAGCGTTACCTTTACGGCAACGGACGCGGCGAGCCCGGACGTGCCCGCGCCGGCCACGCCGCCTGTCACTGGTGGCAGGACTGAAACCCCGCCGCCGGCCGAGGCTCCCGCAACACCGGCGCAGCCGCCCCAGGAATCTCAGCCAAACGGGCGCCAGCTCGAGCTAGTCATCTTCAACTTGTCCAAGACGGCGATCACCAGTGTTTATGCCTCGCCCACCGGCGTCGATAGCTGGGGCGACGATCGCCTCGGCAACAATACGCTGCCGGCCAACGGCAACATCACGCTGCCGATCCAGAATATTGGAAAGTGTCTGTACGATGTTCGCTTCGTCTATGCGGACGACAGCAAGTTCGAGAAGCGCAAGATCGATATGTGCAACGGCCCGGTGACGCTGCGGGTCCACTGACCGGAGGGCTTGCCGGGTCCTCCGGCAAGCCCCGGTTTCTCAAGGCGCCTCAGCCCTGCGAGTGACCCTCAATCTTCGTCATCCGTCCGGCGCACCAGCACCTCGCGCTTGCCAACGTGGTTCGCAACGCTGACGACGCCCTCTTTCTCCATCTGCTCGATCAGCTTGGCAGCGCGGTTGTAGCCGATATTGAGGTGGCGTTGCAGGAAGCTCGTGCTCGCCTTGCCCTCGCGCGAGACGAGCGCCACCGCGTGATCGAACAGGTTCTTTTCGCCATCACCCGACGCGGCGATGCCGGACAGCGCAGCGTTCGCCCCGTCATCGTCCTTTTCGACGATCTCGGTCACCTCGTCGAGGTAGGCGGGCTCGCCCTGGCTGCGCAGGAACGCCACGATGTCCTCCACCTCCCGGTCCTCGACAAACGGCCCGTGCACCCGCGCAATCCGGCCGCCGGCCTGCATGTGCAACAGGTCGCCCATGCCGAGGAGTTGCTCCGCGCCTTGCTCGCCCAGGATCGTCCGGCTGTCGAATTTGCTGATCACCTGGAAGGAGATGCGGGTCGGGAAGTTGGCCTTGATCGTACCGGTGATGACGTCGACGCTCGGCCGCTGCGTCGCCATGATGACGTGGATGCCGGCCGCCCGCGCCATTTGCGCCAGACGCTGCACCGCAGCCTCGATCTCCTTGCCGGCCACCATCATGAGGTCCGCCATCTCATCGATTACCACGACGATGAACGGCAGCGCTTCGAGCGCGAGCGGCTGTTCTTCGAAGGTTGGGCGCCCCGTCTCGGCGTCGAACCCAGTCTGCACCCGGCGCGTCACCATCTCGCCCTTCGCCCGCGCCTCGGCAACCCGGTCGTTGTAGCCACCGACGTTGCGAACGCCGAGCTGGCTCATCGCGCGGTAGCGCCGCTCCATCTCCCGCACCGTCCATTTTAGCGCGGAGACCGCCTTGGTCGGCTCCGTCACGACCGGCGCCAGTAGATGCGGGATGCCTTCATAGACCGAAAGCTCGAGCATCTTCGGGTCGATCATGATCAACCGGCACTGCTCGGGCGACATCCGGTACAGCAAACTCAGGATCATCGCGTTGATGCCGACGGACTTGCCCGAGCCGGTCGTGCCTGCGATCAGCAAATGCGGCATGCGCGCGAGATCGGCGACGACCGGCCGGCCCTCGATGTTTTTGCCCAGCGCCAGCACGAGCCGCGCCGGGTTGCGCTGGTACTCCTCGGTCGCGAGCAGCTCCGAGAGCAGCACGGTCTCGCGCTTGGCGTTCGGCACCTCGATGCCGATCACGTTGCGGCCCGGCACCGTCGCGATCCGCACCGCGGTTACCGACAGGCTGCGCGCCACGTCGTCCGCGAGCCCGATCACCCGCGCGCTGCGGATGCCCGGCGCCGGCTCGAGCTCGTAGAGCGTCACGACCGGGCCGGGCCGGATGTCGCGGATCGTCCCCTGCACGCCATAGTCGCCGAGCACGCCCTCGAGCAGCCGTGCATTCGCTGTGAGCGCATCGACCGAAGGGCCGGTTGTTGGGCGCGACGGGGGCGGCTTCAGCAGGCTCAGCGGCGGGAAACGCCAGCCGCTCTCGCCAAGTGCCAGACTCTCCTGCTGCACGGGTAGGATCTTCTTCGCGAGCGGGGCCACCCTTGGCGCCGACGCCGTCGGCAGCGACAACGGTTCGGCGCGTCGCCCCGGCGTGGCTGGAGCCGGCGGCGGCGTCACCCGGCGCAGCAGGTCCGGGTCGGAGACCAGCGGGGCAGGGGGCTCCTCCTCATCGAGCGCCGGCACGCGCTGCAGCAGGGTGCTGATCCGCCCCGCGGTTCCGCCGAGGCCTTCCGCAACGCCGCGCCCACGGCGAGCGCCGACCCGGGCCGCGACTGCGGCGCCTTTGCCGGCAGCCCGGTAGTCGCGCGCCTGCAAGCCGAGCGCCAAAACGACCAGCAGCAATGACAACAGTGCAGTCAGCCCCCATGCGAGCCAGCCACCGGGCATGCCTAATGCCGTCCGGCCCGCGGCCATAAGCCATGGCCCGATGGCCAACCCTGCGGCGCCGCCTAATCCCGCGCTCGCCGGCCAAGCTCGCCCGAGTGGCACCGGCGCCAGGCTCGCCGCCAACACCGGCAATGCCAGCAGCAATGCGGCAAGCCGCACCGCCGGGCTGCCCAGCCCACGCCCCGACCCGGCACGCCACGACCACGCCAACAAAGCCACGACGGGCAACCCGCCCGCAAGCCCGAAGCCTTGCAGCAGCAAGTCCGCGACCAAGGCCCCCGGCGCTCCGAGCAAATTGGCCGCAGGCCGCGCGGTTGCAGTGTCGAGCGACGGGTCGGCTGCGTGGTAAGTCGCGAGGGCCACGAACAGCACCACGGCCGCGAGGGCGAGGGCGATCCCACCGAGTTGCCCGACGCGCTGGCGGAATAGGCCGCGAATTTCAGGAGAGACAAGGCGCCGGGCCTGGAGGGTTGCGGCCATGAGTGGTTCCGATTGTGTTCCGCTACCATAGCCAGAAACAGGCTGTGCTAGAAGCCCAGGATCACATCGGCCGCGAGGGTGAACTGCCCGTTGTCGCGGCCGCCATTGTAGGGGCGAGTGCCATTCAGCGCCCGGTCGTAGCGGATTTCCGGGCGGATCAGCAGGGTGCTGATGGCCTTGGGCAGGCCCTGTGGCGTGTAGGTGACGCCGGCGGTAAAATCCGAGTAGGTTGTGGGCGCCGGCGACGTGAGTAGGAAAGCAAGCGCGCCGCGCTCGGCACGGATATAGTCGAGATTGCCGCGAGGGTTGGAGACGAAGAAGTTGTTGTTGTCGCGCCAGACCTCGGCGCGCGCATTGAGCGTAAACGCGTCGCTGAGGACGTAGCCTGCGTATTGTGCAACACCCCAGCCCTCGGCGCGGAAACCGTCCTCGCGCACGTAGTTGCCCTCGGTGGTGAGGGTGAGCTTGGGCGTTGCCTTCCAGGTCAGGACGGCGTCGTTGTAGTAGCGCAGCGCGCTGTTGCCGAACGGCGTGTTGAGCGTGGCGTCCTCGGCGCCGATATGGGTCAGCGCGAGCAGCGTCAGGTTGCCGCCCAGCATGTTAAGGCCGAAGCCGGCGATGCCGCCCGGCCGGTCGTTGTTGTCACCGCTACCAAACGAGGTGTTCGTGCCGCTATCGACGCCGAGATAGAGGTCGAGCAGCGGGGTGACATGCGCCTCGGCGAGCAGCCCGGTGTGCTTGAACGGTAGGCCATAGTTGAAAATGTAGCTGTGCGTGTAGAACGGGCTCCCCTTGGGATCGATCGTCTCGAAGCCGAGCGGCGTCGGATAGATGCCGGCCCGCACGTCGATGCCGCCGCTGGTGAGCCAGGGAAGGTGCGCCAGCGCGTCCGCCTCGAGAACGTCGAATTGGTTGCGGTCGTGGATAAGCTGGTCGAACACGCCGAGCGTGTGGATGATGCGGGCGTCCGAGCCGTAGAGCAGCGCAAGCTTGAAGCCGAAATCGTAGCCGGTCGCCTTCGGGTCGAGCGCCCGGCCGACGCTGAAGAGCACCTGGTTGAGCAGCGGTCGGTTGGCCTTGTCGGTGAAGAGCTGGCCGAAATTGATGCCGTCATTTGGGTTGGCGAAGTTGCCGGTAATGCCGCCGTCGAACTGCAGGCCGAGTGCGATACCGCTCGCCCATTGGCCAAGCGTGGCGGTTTGCGCGAAGGCTGTCCCGCCCAGGACGAAAGCCAGCGCGACGATCGCGCCAAATCTACAGGCTTGCGGCAAAAAGCGCTCCTCTTCGGGAAAGCCCGAGCCCTTGCGGACTCGGGCCGGCCTGATCAGCCAAGTTGCTCGCCGTGCAGCACGAGATCGAGCCCTTCGCGCTCCTCCTCGGCCGTCACCCGCAAGCCGATCACCACATCCACGATCTTGAGCAGGATGAACGTGCCGATGCCGCTATACACGAGCGTCGCGAGCACCGCGTACACCTGTGCGGTGAGCAGTGCCGCGCCACCGATATAGATGCCGTTCGGGTGGCCGGCGTCCGCGGTAAGCGGCCCATAGGCGAACACGCCCGTGAGCAGCGCACCGATGATCCCGCCCACGCCGTGCACGCCGAACGCGTCCAGGCTGTCGTCGTAGCCGAGCAGGTGCTTGAGGCTTGTTGCCGACCAGAAGCAGACAACGCCGGCGATGATGCCGATGATCAATGCCGGACCCGGCAGCACGAAGCCGCTGGCCGGCGTGATCGCAACCAGCCCCGCGACCGCGCCCGAGATCGCCCCCAGCACGCTGGGCTTGCCCTTTGTGACCCACTCCGCAAAGGCCCAGCCGAGAGCCGCCGCCGCCGTCGCGATCTGCGTCGCCGTCATTGCCATGCCGGCACGGCCCGAGGCGGTCAGCGCCGACCCAGCGTTGAAGCCGAACCAGCCAACCCAGAGCAGGCTCGCCCCGATGACCGCATAGGCCAGGTTGTAAGGCGCGAAATTGTCGTGCCCGTAGCCAACCCGCTTGCCCAGCACGAGCGCACACACGAGCCCTGCGATCCCCGCGTTGATGTGCACGACCGTGCCGCCCGCGAAGTCCGCGACCCCGAGCGCGTTCACCCAGCCGAGCGGCGCCCAGACCCAGTGCGCAATCGGCGAGTAGATCACGAGCGACCACAGCCCGATGAACACCATCAGCGCCGAGAACTTCATGCGGTCCGCGAACGCACCCGCGATCAGCGCCGGGGTGATGATCGCGAAGGTCATCTGGAACATCATGTACACGGTCTCGGGGATCGTCAGCTGCGACGCGTTGTTCGTACCCGCGCCGAGGTTGAAGGCCTTGTCGAAGCCCTGGCCCATGCCGTTCAGGAACAGCCGCGAGAGGTCGCCGACATAGGGGTTGCCGTTGGTGAAGGCGAGGCTGTAGCCGGCAATGTACCAGATCACCGTGACGAGCGCGCAGATGGCGAAGCTCTGCATGAGCGTCGCCAGCACGTTCTTCTTGCGCACCATGCCGCCATAGAACAAGGCGAGGCCCGGTATCGTCATAAGCAGCACGAGCGCGGTGCTCGCAAGCATCCAGGCCGTGTCGCCGCTATCGATCTTGGTCGCGTCCGGGGTGGGCGTTGCAGCCGCGGGCGAGGCAGGCCCGGCCGTGGCTGGCCCGGCGGCAGTCGCCGGAGCCGGCGTGGTTGCCGCAGCGGCGGCCGGCGCCGGGGCCGTCGTCTGTGCCATCGCTGATGCGGCCAGCGTAAGCGCCAGCAGCGCGGGTAACAGCCACCGCAGGCTACGCTCTATCTTTCGCATGCTCATAGGGCCTCCGCATCGAGCTCGCCGGTGCGGATTCGCACCGCCCGTTCGAGGTCCAAGACGAAAATCTTGCCGTCACCGATCTTGCCCGTCTGACCGGACCGCATGATCGTCTCCACCACCTGGTCCGCCATCGACGCCGCCACCGCGACCTCGATTTTGACCTTGGGCAGGAAATTCACGTGGTATTCGGCGCCGCGGTAGATCTCGGTCTGGCCTTTCTGCCGCCCGAAGCCCTTGACCTCGCTGACCGTGAGCCCCTGTACGCCCAAAGGCGTCAGAGCTTCCCGCACATCGTCGAGCTTGAAGGGCTTGATGATCGCTATCACCAGCTTCATACCCTCTCCTCTTCCCTATTCTGGCCCAAGCCCCACCTACGCGGTGCCGCCATGCCGAAAGACAATCAAGAATCATGCCACACCTCAGCGTGAGCAATTCGGCCAGCATGGTCTGTCAAGTGCCTTGGGTTTGGGCGCGCACCGCTCGCATGCGTGGCACAGATGCCACGTCGATATGCATTGAAATGAGGCAAACCGTGTCATGACTGAGCCGATCGACGTTGCGGTTATCGGCGCGGGCCCGGTGGGCGCCATTTTGGCGCTGCGTCTTGCCGCTGGCGGCGTGCGCGTCGCGATTGTCGATCGGGCAGCACTGGCGCCGATGGAACATCCGGATTTCGACGGCCGTGCCTATGCGATCGCCGCCGGGTCGCGTGCGCTGCTGGAGGCGGCGGATGTTTGGGCGGCGTTGCCGATGGCGCCCTGCCCGATCCTGGGCATCCGCGTGTCGGACGGGCGCATCGGCCGGGCTGCCTCGCGGCTCCGCCTGCATTTCGATCACGACGAAGCCGAGAGCGGCCCGTTTGGTTGGATGGTCGAGGCACGCAGCCTGCGCATGGCGCTCAACCAGCGATTGGCCGACCAGCCCCTCATCACTGTCCTCGCGCCGGCCACGGCGCGGGTTGAGCGGAGTGAAGCGGGCGCCACCGTCGAGGCGGGAGGCACGCAACTTGCCTGCCGCCTCGTCATCGCTGCCGAGGGCCGGGATTCCCCGCTTCGCCAGGCCGCCGGCATCGGCGTTACCCGGTTCGCCTACCGCCAACGCGGCCTCGTTTGCGCCATAGCGCACGAGCGTCCCCACCAGAACGTAGCTCTTGAGCATTTCCTGCCGGGAGGTCCCTTCGCGCAGCTTCCGCTCGCCGGTATCGAGGGCGCACCGCACGCCTCGGCAATCGTCTGGACCGAGCAGGGCCCACTTGCCGAGCGCCTATACGCTCTCGATCCTGCCCCGTTCGGCCGCGAGATCGCGCGCCGCCTCGGCTCCCATCTCGGCGCAATCCGACTCATTGGCCGCCGCTGGCTTTATCCGCTGGGCGCGCTGCACGCGCATCGCTATGTCGGCACCCGCCTTGCCCTCGTCGGCGACGCCGCGCACGGCATTCACCCGATCGCCGGGCAAGGGCTGAATCTTGGCTTGCGCGACGCGATCGCCCTGTCCTCGCTCATCCTCACGAGCGGCGACCCCGGCGCACCCGGGCTGCTCGCCGCTTATCAGCGCCGGCGCCGGCCGGACAGCCTCGCCATGCTCGCTGCGACCGACGCGCTTGATCGCCTATTTAGCACCGATAACCTCATCCTGCGCACCGCCCGCGACCTCGGCATAGCCGCGGTCGACCGGGTTCCGCGGCTCAAGCGGTTCTTCATGCAGCAGGCGATGGGACTCTGACCTCCCAGGGCGCAAACGCCCGGTATAGGACGGCGGTCTTATCCCCGCGCAGCACCTCCCAATGCGTCTTGCCCTCTCGGAGCTCTGATCGCCCAGGCGGAGATTATGGAGCGTGAGATCGGGCAGCCAGTCGGGCAGGGCCGGATCGAGGTAGAGCCGGCCCGCGGGCGCATCGGGGTCGAGCCCTAGCATGGCTCGCACGAGCGAGAAGACGCTGCCCGCGGCCCAGCCCTGCGGCACGTTCGCGCCGAGATACTGCACCGGGAAATTCGTCCGGTTTCGCTGCACGCCGCTATACAACTCGGGCAATTGCCGGAGCGCGAAGAAATCCCCCGCCCGCGCGATCGTGCCAGCGATCGCCGCCGCTTCGGTGTGCAGCCCGTAGCGCTTAAAGCCAACCGCGATCAGCCCGTTATCGTGCGGCCAGACGGCCCCGTTCTGATAGCTGTACGGGTTATAGCTCGGATTCTTCGACGAGAGCGTCCGTATGCCCCAGCCGCTCCACATGTCCGGTTGCATCAGTCGCGCGGCCACCCGCGCCGCCCGCTCGCGAGGCACGATGCCGGACCAGAGCAACTGGCCCGCATTGCTGGCCACCGTCCAAACCGGCTTTTTGTCGCCATCGAGACAATACGCGTAAAAGCCCTCGGTCTCGCTCCAGAACACCTCGTTGAATTTTTCATAGAGCGCTGCCGCCTTATCCCGCAATGCGGCGGCTCGCGCGGGCTCGCCCAGCACATCGAAAATCTCGGCCATGCCCATCCAGGCGTCGAACACATAGCCTTGCAGCTCGCACAACGCCTTCGGATTGCTCACCAGCGAACCATCGAGGTTCACCACCGCGGTGCCGCTATCCTTCCAGCCGACATTTTCATAGCCGTGGCCGCTGCGCGTCCCGTATTCCTGGAAGCCGTTGCCGTCGCGGTCGCCATATTCGTCGATCCAGCGAAGGCACCCCTCCGCGGTCGCCCGGTGCCGCTCGAGCAGGCTCCGGTCCCCTGTCGCCTTCCAAGCCTTGTGAAGCGTCACAAGATAAAGCGGCGTCGCATCCGCCGTGCCGTAATAGGGGGTATGCGGGATCAGCTTGAGGTAGGCGAGCTCGCCTTGACGCAGCTCGTGCATGATCTTGCCAGGCTCCGCGTCGCGATAGTCGTCCCGCTCCGTCGCCTGATAATGGGCGAGCACATCGAGCGTGCCGCGCGCGAAATCGCTATGCACGAACGCCGTCTGCATCGAGATGATGAGGCTATCGCGGCCGAACAGCGCCACGAACCATGGCAGCCCGGCGGCCGGCACGATCCGCATCACGCCGTCGCAGTCGACCGGCAGTCGTAGCGCTGCCATGTCCTCGAGTGCCTGCCCATAGAGCTTGGCAAAATCCGCGTTCGTGCTCGAAAGCGTGGTGACGCTGGCCCGGAACTCGTGCAACGCCTGGGCCTGCGCGTTCTGCTCCTCCTCGAGCCCGCGCTGAGCCGGGAAGATCGTGTCGCCGTCGAGCAGGTCGTAGAGCAACGCGCCATGCCAGGACTCACCGCGAGCGAGCCTGATATCGAAGGTGATCCGCCCGTTGGCGTAGGCAACGCTGCCGTTCGTGATCGCCCGCATGCGCAGCCCCCGGCGGAAACCTTCATTGCGGTACTGCGTGGTCAGGCAGCGCTCCTCGTCCGACCATTCGCTCGTGATGCGGCCGCGACGCACGATGCGCTGCTGCTTGACTTCGAAGATGTCCGCGAAATCACTGCGAGGCGACACCTCCAAGTTGAAGCACACCTCCCGCTCGCCGTAGTTCGTGATGTGTAGGTCCTCATGCAGGCCAGCATCGAGCGCACGGCTGACGACAAGGCTGATTGTCCGGCCCGCAACGTCGCCGTTCTCCGACGGAAACGGCCCGTTGGTCAGGAAGATCCGGGCGGCAAAGTAGGCGATAGCGCCGCTATTCAGTAACTGCCATTGGGTGCCGTTCGCATAGATTGCATAGGCGCTAAGCAGCCGCGTATCGCGATAGTAGAGGCCCTTGTCGCTGGGCCATGCGACTTGCCCATCTGGGTCGGTGACGAGGACCAGGAAGCCTGCGTGGATCGCGACCTGGGGCGGCCCGACCGAGATTTCGAGCGTCAAGGCTCCTTCGGCTCGAAGCGCATGGCCGCGCCATTCATGCAGAAGCGCTGGCCGGTCGGCGCCGGGCCATCCGGGAAAACATGGCCGAGATGCCCGCCGCAGCGGCTGCAATGCACCTCGGTGCGCGACATCCAAAGCGTGCGATCGTCCTGCTCATCGACCGCGCCCGGTTCGGCCGGCCGCGTAAAGCTGGGCCAGCCCGTGCCGCTCTCGAACTTGTCATCACTATTGAACACGACCTGCTCGCAGCCGGCGCAGAGGAATACGCCGGGGCGCTTCTCCGCGTTGAGCGGCGAGGTCCCCGCCCGCTCGGTCCCGTGCTTCCGCAGTACCCGGAACGCGTCAGGCGGAAGCTTACGTTGCCACTCCTCCTCCGTGTGTTCGACGGGATAATGGGCTTCGGTCTGCTTGGTGCCGAACAGGCTCATGGCGGATCCTCCTCGATTGTCCCCGCTATGTAGGGCGCGCGACCCGCCGGGCCAGCCCCGCGCCTAAGAACCCGCCGTCGACCGCAAGGACGTGACCGGTGATGAAGCTCGCTTCGCCCGAGCTTAGGAACAACGCCGCGGCAGCGATCTCTTCGGGCGTGCCGTAGCGGCCGAGCGGGAT
>JAABUX010003446.1_pt1 | contig 20957 bp, 23 predicted proteins | sample 5561851 | NCBI WGS metagenome assembly JAABUX01 (sample SAMN10711883, study PRJNA513361) | rock metagenome | isolation source: Antarctica rocks | place: Antarctica: Victoria Land, Richard Nunatak red sandstone | collected 2016-01-03 | reverse complement strand
TGTCGTTCCAACATCGAGGCCCCGGGGCCTGCGACCATGCCCGCGACGAACGCCGCACCCAGCAACAACCCGCTACGCATCTTCATGCTCGAACCGATCCTCTTGCACTCACGCCCGAATGCCTCGAGCAAGGCTTACCCCAGCCCGGCCATCTTTGTCACATGGTTAACTTGCGGCCGCCAAATTAAGCCTGTGTAGGGAATTGGTCACGATGTCGGGCGTAGGAAGGGGGCGGGATCGACCGGTCGGCCATCGTAGCGCAATTCGACGGTCAGCGCCGGGCGAGCGCCGGTGTCGGCCGGGTTCCAGTCGGGCATGGTGCCGAGCGGCTCGCCGGGCTGGACGGTGTCGCCGGGCTGGGTGTCGAGCGCGGCGAGGCCGGCGAGGACGAAGTGGTAGCCGGCGCCGCAGTCGAGGATGACGAGCACGCCGTAGCTGCGGAACGGCCCGGCGAAGGCGACGCGGCCGGCGCAAGGCGCGACCACCCTGCCCTTCGGCGGCGCCCGAAACGCGAGTCCGTGGGCGGGGCCGGCCTCGGTCGGGTCCCCCCAACGGCGAACCAGCGGGCCGCTGACCGGCAGCACGGCGCCGCCGCCTTGGCGCATGCCGGGGCCGGCGGGGGCGGCGATCTGGGCCTGGCGCTGGCGGGTGATAGCGAGCGCCTGGTCGCGGCGCTGGCGTTCGGCGCGCTCGGCGTCATGCTCGAGCAATGCTTGAGTGCGGGCGCGCGATGCGGCCATCGTTTCCAGTGCGGCGCCGACGGTCTCGGCGTGGACGGCTTCGGCGGCGGAGCGGCGGGCCTGGTCGGCGGCGGCGTCCTCGATGCGCGAGCGGGTGGCCCGCGCGAGGGCAAGCTGGCGGTCGAGGAGGGCGGATTGGCTGGCCTGGGCGGCCTGGGCCTCGCGCAGCCGGGGCAACGCCGCGTCCAGCGCGCGCTGGGCGGCGTCGACTTGCGCGAGTTCGGCGCGCAGTTCGACGGCCTGGCGTTCGACGGTGCGGATCAGGCCGTGCAGGACGGTCAGCCCGCGGATGGCTTGTTCCGGGGATGCGGGGACGGCGAGCAGGGTTTCGGCGGGGAACAGGCCGAGGCGTTCGGCGAGCGGGAGGAGCGGGCCGATCGCGGCGGCGCGGTCGCGCAAGCGGGCCTCGGCGGCGCGGCGTCGCTCGTCGAGCCCGGCCACGCGCTGGGCCGCTTCGGTGACGGCGTTCTCGGCCTCGCGTAGGTTGGCGGCGGCGCGGACGCTGGCATCGGACAGGCGCTGCTCGTCGGCGCGTGCCTGGTCGAGCGGCGGATCGGGCGCGGGAGCGGCCGCGGCAAGTGCGGCCAGGAGAAGAAGGAGCGGCCGGGCCGCCATCGATTACGTCAGCAAGGGCCCTCTCCCCCCGGGAGAGGGTGGGGTGAGGGTCTGTCCACGAGCTGCGCGATTACGTGTCATGGGGCGAAGGCCGCTCAACCCGGCCCTCTCCCGGAGAGAGAGGGAGAAGCGGGAGAGAACAGGAGGGAATGGCCGGTCATTTCTGGGGGTTGGGGAATGGCCATGAGGGCGAGGAGGGTGGGGGCGACGTCGGCGAGGCGGCCGTTGGCGAGAGGGGTTTGGCCGTGGAAGAGGACGACGGGGACGACGTTGGTGGTGTGGGCGGTGTGGGGGCCGCCGGTGGCCGGGTCGCGCATGAGTTCGCAGTTGCCGTGATCGGCGGTGACGAGGAGGGCACCGCCGACCTGTTCGATCGCGTCCATGATGCGGCCGAGGCCGTCGTCGACGGCTTCGACGGCGCGGATGGCGGCGCCGAGCTTGCCGGTGTGGCCGACCATGTCGGGGTTGGCGAAGTTGAGCACGATCAGGTCGTATTGGCCGGAATGGATGGCGGCAACGGCTTTTTCGGCGAGTTCGGGCTCCGACATTTCGGGCTGCAGGTCGTAGGTGGCGACCTTGGGCGAGGAGACCATGGTGCGGTCCTCGCCGTCGAAGGGCTCCTCGCGGCCGCCGTTGAGGAAGTAGGTGACGTGGGGATATTTCTCGGTCTCGGCTATGCGGAGCTGCGTGCGGCCGGCGGCGGCGACGACTTCGCCGAGGATGTGGCCGCTGTGCTGCGGGGCGAAGACGGTGCCGAGCAGCGGGGCGAGGGCGTCGCTGTAGTGGGTCAGGCCGATCGCGGCGGCCCAGGCGATGCGGCGGGAACGCTTGAAGCCGTCGAACGCGGGGTCGACCAGCGCGGACAGGATTTCGCGGACCCGGTCGGCGCGGAAATTGAAGCAGAACAGACCGTCGCCGTCCTTCATGCCGCGATGCGAGCCGACGATGGCGGGGACGACGAATTCGTCGGTGACGCCCTCGCCGTAGGCGTGGTCCATGACCGAGGCGGCGTCGGCATAGGCGGGGCCGTGGGCGTTCGCGAGAGCGTTGTAGGCCTTTTCGACCCGATCCCAGCGGTGATCACGGTCCATGGCGTAGTAGCGGCCGCTGACGGTGGCGATGCGGGCCTCGTCGGGCAGTGCCGCTTGCAGACGGTCGAGGTCGGCGGCGCCGGATTGGGGCGGGGTGTCGCGGCCGTCGGTGAAGGCGTGGATCGCGACCGGGACGCCGGCGCGGGCGACGATGCGAGCGATGGCTGCGGCATGATCCTGGTGCGCGTGGACGCCGCCGGGCGAGACGAGGCCGACAAGATGGCAGGTGCCGCCGGAAGCCTTGAGCGCGTCGATCAGCCCGGCGACGACCGGGCTGCGGGCGAGGCTGCCGTCGGCGACGGCCAGGCCGATGCGCGGGAGGTCCTGCATGACGACACGGCCGGCGCCGATGTTCATGTGGCCGACCTCGGAATTGCCCATCTGGCCCTCGGGCAGACCGACGTCGAGGCCGGAGGTGTACAGGAAGGCGGAGGGGGCCAGCATCAGACGGTCGAAGGCCGGGGTCCTGGCCTGGCGGATGGCGTTGTCGGCGCCGTCCTCGCGCCAGCCCCAGCCATCGAGGATCACCAACATTACGGGACGGGGGCGGGGTGCGGTCGACATGTCCGCGCAGGTATGGCGCGGGCGGTGTGGACGGGCAAGCGGCGGGGCTGGCGTCCGACCGGAAGGCGGCCGGACGCCGAGGCGGTGGCTACGGGCTGCGCCGCAGACGCTCCAACTCGTCCTTCAAGCGCAGTTTCTCGAGTTTGAGCCGGTTCAGCGCATTATCGTCCGGTCGGGGGCGGCGGTCCTCGTCGTGGATCCTGTGCTCGAGCGACGCATGCCGCCCCTTGAGGCTTTCGATGTGGGATTCCAGGCTCATGATTCCTCCTGATCGGTGGAACACGGTGGGGCGGAGGCAACCGCGGCCACCGCCTCGGAGCGTCATCCATTTGCGATGGAAGTGCCAGCTAATTGCAATGGTACTGCCAGCTAAAAATTGGCTCGGGCGCAAAACGCATGGTATGCACCAGGCATGTTGACCGATCGCGACTCGATGCTGCGCCATCTGCAGGAACTGCGCAGCGAGCACCGGGATCTCGACACCGTCATTGCGCGTCTCGCGGAGGGCGGCGGGGATCAACTACACCTGCAGCGGCTCAAAAAACGCAAATTGTTGCTGAAAGACGAGCTGGCCTGGCTGGAGAGCCGGCTGATCCCGGACAACATCGCCTGATGGCAAGACCTGTGGTGGCGGTGATCATGGGCAGTCAGTCGGACTGGCCCACGATGCAACATGCCATCGAGACGCTGGATCGGCTGGGGGTGGCGCATACGGTGCAGATCGTGTCGGCGCATCGCACGCCCGACCGGCTGGCGGCGTTCGCCCGGTCGGCGCGCGACCAGGGCTTCAAGGTGATCATCGCCGGCGCGGGCGGGGCGGCGCATCTGCCGGGGATGTGCGCGGCCTGGACGACGCTGCCGGTGCTGGGCGTGCCGATCCTGTCGGCGTTGCTGGCCGGCGTCGATAGCTTGCTCTCGATCGTGCAGATGCCCGGCGGCGTGCCGGTGGGGACGTTGGCGATCGGCAAGCCGGGGGCGATCAACGCCGGGCTGCTGGCGGCCGGGATCCTGGCGCTGGCCGACCCGGAGCTCGCGGCCCGGCTCGACGCTTTCCGCGCCGCCCAGACCGAGGCCGTGACGGCCGAGGTCGACCGGTCCGCCTGATGCCGGCGCTGCCGCCCAATTCGACGATCGGGATCATCGGCGGCGGCCAACTCGGCCGCATGTCCGCCATGGCGGCGGCCACCCTCGGCTATCGCTGCCACATTCTGACCCCCGAGACCGACAGCCCGGCAGCCCAAGTCGCCGCCGCGGCGACGGTCGCCGAGTACGAGGACCAGGCGGCGCTGCGCCGGTTCGCCGCCGCGGTCGATGTGATCACGTTCGAGTTCGAGAACGTGAGTGCGGCCGGGCTGGACCTGCTGGCGTCGTTGCGACCGGTGCGGCCGGCGCCGTCGGTGCTGCGGATCAGCCAGGACCGGGTGGTGGAGAAGAGCTTCCTGCGCGGCGCGGGCGTGCCGACCGCGCCGTGGGCAGCGGTGGGGAGCTTGCACGAGCTGCAGAGCGCGGTGGCGCTGATCGGGCTGCCGGCGGTGCTGAAGACGACGCGGCTCGGGTATGACGGCAAGGGGCAGGCGGTGCTGCGCGAGGTGGGGGACCTCGCGTCGGCGTGGGAGGCGTTAGCGCCGAAGCCATTGATTTTGGAGGGATTCGTGCCGTTCGCGTGCGAGATGAGCGTGATCGTGGCGCGGGGGGCGGATGGCAGCGGGTCGGTGTTCGATGCGGCGGAAAATCGGCATCGCGACGGGATCCTCGACCTGACGCTGGCGCCGGCGCGGGTGCGGCCGGGGACGGCGGCCGAGGCGGGGCGGGTGGCGTGGCGGGTCGCGGAGACGCTGGAGCTGGTGGGGCTGCTGGCGGTCGAGATGTTCGTCGACCAGGGGGGGCGGGTGCTGGTCAACGAGATCGCGCCGCGGCCGCATAATTCGGGGCATTGGACCATCGAGGCGTGTCCGGCGAGCCAGTTCGATCTGCATGTGCGGGCGGTGGCCGGGCTGCCGTTGCCGCCGGGAATGCGGCATGCGGATGCGCTGATGAAAAACCTGGTGGGCCCGGACGAGATGGCGCTGTGGCCGCAGATCGTGGCCACGCCCGGGCTGATCCCGCATCTTTACGGCAAGACGGAAGCGCGCGCCGGGCGCAAGATGGGGCATGTCACGCGGCTGTTCGCATTGGGCGGGCTGCCGGCGGACGATGGGATCGAGACGGCGCTGGGCTGTCTGGCGCCCCGGAGGTGAGATGCTTTCATTATTGATGGCGGCGGTGTTCTTCGCGGTGATTCATGTCGGCGTCTCGGGCACGCGGGTGCGGGACGGCCTGGTCCGGAGCGTGACGCTGCGGGGCTACATGATCGGGTATTCGGTGGTTTCCGTGGCGGGGATCGTCTGGTTGATCAGCGCCTATCGGGGGGCGGAGTATCAGCCGCTATGGGTGGCGCCGGAAGCGTGGAAGCTGGTGGCGGACGTGCTGATGCTGCCGGCGTTCATGCTCGTCGTGATCGGGCTGGCGACGCCGAACCCGACGGCGGTGGCGCAGGAACGGCTGGCCGAGCAGGCGCCGCGCGGGATCGTGCAGGTGACGCGACATCCGTTCCTGATGGGGGTGGCGCTGTGGGCGGTGCTGCATCTGGTGTCCAACGGCGACGTGGCGTCGGTGCTGTTCTTCGGCACGTTCGCGCTGGTGGCGCTGGCGGGGGCGCCGTCGATCGATGCGAAGCGGCGGCGCTCGCTGGGGGCGGCGACGTGGGACGCGTTTGCGTCGCGGACCTCGATCGTGCCGTTCGGGGCGATCGCGGCGCGGCGGGCGGGGTTTGATGCGGGGGCGATCGGCTGGTGGCGGATCGGGATCGGGGTGCTGGCCTACGTGCTGTTCATCGGCGGGCATCGGCACATCATCGGGGTGTCACCGTTCCCGCACTGGTAGCGCGGCTGCGACGTTGCCAGGATCTTGTGGCGTCGAGCGCGACGCCGTGGTCGCGGCAGAGGTCTGGGAGCAAGCCGCGCCGCAGCATCCGGTATTCGGCGGTGCGCCAGACCGCGTGGTCCGGTGCCATGGCCGCGAAGTCGCCTGGCGCGGTAGCGTGGAGCGCGAGATGGGTCGTGCCCGGCGGCAGATCGGCGATCAAGCGGCGCCATCGCCCGGCGAGAGCGGCGGGAGCGACCGGCAGGGTGCCGCGGCAATGGTCGATGATCGGGGCACCCTGGGCGTCGAGGGCGGCGAGGGTCGCTCGATACAGCGCAGGGTCGGGCGCCCAGTCGATCGAGCGCGGCAGGACGGGGAAAAGGGCGAATTCCTCGGCGAGTCGGAGCTGGATCTCGAGCAAGCCGGGCAGCATGGCGGCGGCCATGTGCGCGTCCACATGGGTCGGTTGCAGCCCGGCGGCGATCGCGCGCTCGATCTGCGCCCGCATCTCGGCCTCGGCCGCTTCCGGCACGACGTGGCGGCCCAAGCTCGCGATATCGGGCCAAAAATAGCCGTCGGTGTCGATCAGGCCGGAGGTGCGGCTCGTGGTCGAGATCGGCGCCCAGCGGCAGGTGCGCCACTCGCTGGTGAGGGTAAGATGGACGCCGATGTCGAGATCGCGGCCGGCGGCGGCGGCGGCCAGATGGCGGAACCAGGCGCCCGGGACCATGACGGAGCCGCAAGTGACGGCGCCCTGCCCTACCAGCTCGAGAAAGGCTCGATTGGCGCCGAGCGAGGCCCCGAGGTCGTCGATGTGCGGGATGACGGCGCGGTTCAGGTGCGGGCTCGTTCTAGGATGTCGACGACGAGGTCGATATCGGCCTCGCTGGTTTGGCCGTGGGTGACGCAGGCGCGGACGACGTCTTGGCCGCTGAACTTGGCGGCGGAGAGCCAGGCTTGGCCCTCTTCGAGCACGCGGGCGACGATTGTACATATTGGGGCGGGGCCGTCGGGTGGCTGGGCGCAAACGACGGCCATGGCCGGATCGTTGACGACGCTCCAGCCGTGGCGCTCGAGCCCGGCGGCGAGGCGTCGGCCGAGGCCCACGGCGCGTTCGACGTGGGCCGCGTAGCCCGGCCATCCGGCGGCGCCGAGGGCGAGGAAGAGGCGCAGACCCATGAAGCGGCGCGACCATTGCAAGGTGGTGAGGTAGGGGGTCGGCGGCGGGCGTGTGCGAGGGCATGAAGCTGGTGCGGACGTTGAACGACTGGTTCAGGATGGCCGGGCAGGCGACGAGGATCATGCCGCAGCCCATGGTGGTCGCGAGCCATTTATGGGCGTCGATAGTGATGGAATCCGCGGCATGGATGCCGGCGAGCATGGGGCGCAGGCGGTCGGAGACGAGCAGCGCGCCGCCCCAGGCTGCGTCGACATGGAACCAGGCGCCGGTGTCGTCGGCGATGCGGCGCAGGGCGGCGAGGTCGTCGATGGCGCCCGCATTGGTGGTGCCCGCGGTGGCCACGATCATAACCGGGACGGCGCCGTCGGCTTGGTCCTTGCCGATCATGGCGGCGAGTTCGGCCGCGTTGATCCGGCCGAGCGCGTCGGTCGGGACCAGGCGGGCGGCGGAGCGGCCAAGGCCCGCGGCATGGGCGATCTTGATCCAGGCGAGATGGCTGTCGGCGGAGATGTAGAAGGTGGGCGTTCCGGCGAAGGCGCGGCTGCCGTGTTCCGCGAAGCCGGGCGCGGACGCGGTCAGGGCGCAGATCAGGGCGGTTGCGTTGGCTTCCGAGCCGCCGGAGGTGAAGTGCCCGGCGGCCGCGTCGCCGAGGCCGGCGCGGCGGGCGAAGGCGCGGGTGACGTGGGCTTCGATGGCGACGGCGGCGGGGGACGTCGTGGCGGTGGCGAGTTGGGGGTTGAAGGTGGTTACGATGCGGTCGGCCAGGCGCGCGGGCAGGCTGGGGGCCGGGTTGAAGAGGCCGAGATAGCGCGGGTGCGTCATGTGGACGACGCCGTGTTCGAGCTGCTCGATGGTCCAGTCGCAGAGCTCGGCCAGGGAGCGGGGCTGCGCGAAATCCATGGCAGCCAGGGCGGTGTCGAACGCCGCGCGGTCGAAGTCGGGGACGGCCTTGCCGGCGCGGACACGGCGGTCGGCTTCGGCGAGCCGCGCGGTCAGCCGGTCCTCGGCGTCGCGAGTGACCGGATCGGGCGGGAACAGCGCGCCGCTCACGGCGAGGACAGCGTGGTGGGCTGGGTTGCAGCGCTCAGGTGGGCGAGCCAGGCGCCGAACAGGCGGATGGCGTGGGGTTGCCAGTGCGCGGCCGGGACGGGGGCGGCGTCGAGTACGGTCAGGGCGGCGGCGGAGCGGGTGTGGCGGGCGAGTTCGGCCTCGGTCGCGGGGTCGAGATAGGCGCGGGGCGGTTGCGGCCAGTCGGCGCGGTCGCCGCCGAGATAGCGCCTGATGTCGCGGCGATATTCTCGGAGCAGCGTGTCGGCCGCGTATTCCGGGTGACCCTGGAGCATGAGGAAACGACTGCGGCCGGCAGAGCGCTCGAAGCAATCGATGCCGGATCCGGCATCGCAATGCGCGATGATGGTGTAGCCGGCGCGCGCGAGGTCGCCGGCGTCGAGATCGTTGCAGCGGGAGTGTGGGACCGCCCATGACGCCGGGGTGCCGTCGAGCAAAGGATGCGGCGACGGGGCGGTGCAGGTGAGCAGGCCGGACAATTTTTTGCTGAGCCGTCGTCGCGCCACGCCGTCGAGACGGTAGGCGGCGGCGTGGGCGGCGAGGCAGGAGAAGATCGCCATGTCGGTGTGTTCGGTGGCCCAGTCGACGAGGCGGGCGAGGAGCGGCCAGGAGGGTTCGTCGTCGAGGCGGTCGGCGCGGGGCTCGGCGCCGGTGACGATGAGGCCGTCGAGGCAGGTGCGCCAGAGGGTCTCGATGGGGGCGTGGCCGGCGGCGGGGGTGGGGGCGAAGCGCCTTATATGGACGTGGAGGCCCGGCGACGCGCCGAGCAGTAGGGCGGTGAACTGCTCGTCGGTCGCGCGCCTTGCGGCGTCGGGCATGTTGTTGACCAGGCCGATGGTCAGCCTGGCCGCGCCTGGGCCGGGAGCGTGGCTGAGCGCGTTCACCGCCGGTTCAATTCTGGCCGGCGGCGCGGGTGGCGGCGGTCAGCGCCTGGTCGAGATCGGCGAGGATATCGTCGATATGTTCGATGCCGACGCTGAGGCGGATGGCTTCGGGACGGACGCCGGCGCGGAGCTGTTCCTGGGGGCTCATCTGGCGGTGGGTGGTCGAGGCGGGGTGGCAGGCAAGCGATTTGGTGTCGCCGATGTTGACGAGGCGTTTGACGAGGTTGAGGGCGTTGTAGAAGGCCATTCCGCCAGCAACGTCGCCCTGGACGCCAAACGTCGTGAGGCCGCAGGCGCGGCCGCCGAGATAGCGCTGGATTTGCGGATAATACGGACTGTCGGGGAAGCCGGCGTAGTTGACCCAGGCGACGCGCTTGTCGTCGCTCAGGGCGGTCGCGACCCGGCGCGCATTCTCGACGTGGCGGTCGACGCGCAACGCGACGGTTTCGACGCCTTGCAGGAGCAGGAAGGCGCTCAGGGCCGGCAGGGCGGCGCCGCTGGTGCGCAGGCTGAAGTTGCGGCAACGCTCGATGAAGGCGGTGGGGCCGAAATGATCGGCGTAAACGAGGCCGTGGTAGGAGGGGTCGGGCTCGGTGAGCATGGCGAAGCGTTTGGGCTGCGCGGACCAATCGAAGCGGCCACCGTCGACGATGCAGCCGCCGAGGGTGGTGCCGTGGCCGCCGAGATATTTGGTGAGCGAATGGACGACGATGTCGGCGCCGAAGGCGATCGGCTGAACGAGGATCGGCGAGGCGACGGTGTTGTCGACCATGAGCGGAACGCCGGCGGCGTGGGCGATCGCGGCGAGGCCTTCGAGGTCGGCAACGTTGCCGGCCGGATTGCCGACGCTCTCGCAGTAGACCGCGATGGTGTCGGCGTCGATCAGGCGGGCGATGTCGTCGGGGCGGTCGCTGTCGGCGAAGCGGACGTGGATGCCGATCCGGGGCAGAACGTGGGCGAACAGGGTGTGAGTGGTGCCATATAGTTGCGATACCGATACAATATTGCGGCCTACCTCGGCGATGGCGAGGATGGCGGCGTGCACGGCGGCTTGGCCGGAGGCCAGACAGAGCGCGCCCGAGCCGCCTTCGAGGGCGGCGATGCGGCGTTCGAGCACATTGACGGTCGGGTTGCTGATCCGGCTGTAGCGATATCCTTCGGCTTCCAGATTGAACAGGGCCGCCGCGTGCTCGGCGCTGTCGAACTCGTAGGCGACGGTCTGATAGATCGGGACGGCGACGGCGCGGACGGGACGGTCGGCCTCGTATCCGGCATGCAGGGCCAACGTTTCCGCGCGCATCTCTCCACTCCAGCTGAAAGCCTCGTGTGACGCCGATATTCCCACAAGATCTTTTACACTTCCTTAACGAGCCTCGCCATACGATGCATCAGACGAAACGATGCCGGCGAAATCGCCGGCGGTTGAAAGTAATGTTCGATTATCGATCTGTTTAAGGGAGTGCCGCCAATGAGCTTGACGTCCGAGCACGAGTATGTCCGCACGATCCACGCGATCGGTGGTCTCGCCTGGGAGAACCTGGACGAGCAGCGATGCGTCGAGGCCGCATGGGCGTACTATTTCTTTTCGGTACAGTTTCGCGAGAATCTGCTTATTGCACGCCGGCTGCATCCGGGCGACGACAAGCTGATGGATCTCGAGCGCGGGGAATGCGCGACCGACAATCTGTCGCCCTGGCCGGGCGTGGCGGCGGCGGGCGAGGCGATGAACCATGACGAGTTCATGCGGCGCGCGCTGCTACTGTCGCCGCTCGATCCCGAGCGGCAGCAGGATTTCGCCGAACGCGGCGAGGCCTATCTGTACGCGACCCGCGCGGTCCACGACGCGGTTCGCGCGATGAGCATCGCAAGCTATGAGGATGGCGGGCTCGAGCACGTGTTCGAGGCGATGCTGCGGATGCCGGGTTCGGCCAACCCGACCGTGGCGGCGTTTCGGCATTTCCTATCCGAGCACATCCGCTTCGACAGCAATCCGGACGAAGGGCACGGCGCGCTTGCCCGTCATCTGATGCCGGACGATCGCATCAAGCCGCTATGGGACGCGTTCTACGACTTGCTGGCCGCGTTCGTGCCGTCGCTGACGGCCCGGGAGACGCATACGGCCTGAGCACAGACGGCGTTCATCGCGACGGATCCCCTCGCCGCTCGCAGCGCCGCGGGCGACAAGGGCGTCACGACGGGCGAGCATGACAGAAACCCGTTCGGGCCGGGGGCGGATGCTTGCTCCTGGCATTTGCAGGGTGCATAGGTCGGCGCTGTTTGGACCGGCCGAACCGGCCATTTTTGCGAGGAATGCATGGCCAAGATTAAGGTGAAGACACCCGTCGTCGAGCTCGACGGCGACGAAATGACCCGGATCATCTGGGGCTTCATCAAAGACAAGTTGATCCTGCCGTATCTCGACGTCGATCTCAAGTATTACGATCTCGGAATCGAGTATCGGGACCAGACCGACGATCAGGTGACGGTCGATGCGGCGCATGCGATCCGGCACTATGGCGTCGGCGTCAAATGCGCGACGATCACGCCGGACGAGGCGCGGGTGACGGAGTTTTCGCTCAAGAAGATGTGGCGCAGCCCGAACGGGACGATCCGCAATATCCTGGACGGGACCATCTTCCGCGAGCCGATTATCTGCAAGAACGTGCCGCGCTTGGTGCCGCATTGGTCCAAGCCGATCGTGATCGGGCGGCATGCGTATGGCGACATCTACCGGGCGAGCGAGACCAAGATCCCGGGGCCAGGCAAGGTCACGCTGCAGTATCAGCCGGCCGATGGCGGCGAGCCGCTGATCCTCGACGTGTTCGACTTCAAAGGCCCGGGCGTGGCGATGGGAATGCACAACACCCGCCAGTCGATCGAGGGTTTTGCGCGAGCCAGCTTCAACTACGGGTTGGCCCGGGAGTATCCGGTGTACCTGTCGACCAAGAACACGATCCTGAAGGCCTATGACGGCATGTTTAAGGACGTGTTCCAGGAGATCTTCGACGCCGAATTCAAGGCGCGGTTCGACGCCGCCGGGCTGACCTACGAGCACCGGCTGATCGACGACATGGTCGCTTCGGCGCTGAAGTGGGAGGGCGGCTATGTCTGGGCCTGCAAGAACTACGACGGCGACGTGCAGAGCGATATCGTGGCGCAGGGCTTCGGCAGCCTGGGGCTGATGACGTCGGTGCTGATGAGCCCGGATGGCAAGACGGTGGAGAGCGAGGCGGCGCACGGCACGGTGACGCGGCACTTTCGCGAGCACCAGAAGCGGCGCGAGACGAGCACGAACCCGATTGCCTCGATCTTCGCGTGGACGCGGGGCCTGGCGTATCGCGGCCAGTTCGACGGGACGCCGGAGGTGACGCAGTTCGCCGACACGCTCGAGCGGGTGTGCATCGAGACGGTAGAAAGCGGGTTCATGACGAAGGATCTCGCGAGCCTGATCGGGCGTGAGCAGAAATGGTTGAACACGCAGGATTTCCTCAGCAAGATCGACGCGAACTTGCAGTCGGCGATGGCGCACGCGCAGGCGGCAGAGTAACGCCGCCCCCTGGCCGGCGCCGCCGGCCAAGTTATTCCGCCCCCTGGCCGGCTGCGCCCATCGGTCGCATAACCGGTGGACGGCGCCGGCTCTGCGGCGCCTGCCACGAGCAGGAGCAAGCTGATGGACAGTTCCGATTTGTCGATTTCCCGCCGCGCGGTCGTCATGACGGCGGCCATCAGCGGCTTCTCGCTAGCGGCCGACCGGGCGCATGGGCAGGAAATCCATACCAGCAGCGAGGGGCTGGATGCGGGCGACACCAAGATCTTCTCCGATGGGGTCGACCTGCCCGGGTATAGCGCCAAGCCGTCGGGCGCCGGGCCGTTCCCGGTCGTGCTGGTGATCGAGGAGATCTTCGGCGTCCACGAGCACATCAAGGATATCTGCCGGCGGCTTGCCAAGCTGGGCTATCTGGCCGTCGCGCCGGAGCTGTATGCGCGGATCGCCGACCTGTCGACGATGACGGATGCCGGCCAGATCGTGCGCGACGTGATCAGCAAGGCGCCGGATGAGCAGGTCATGCGCGATCTGGACAACACGCTGGTGTGGGCGGGCAAGAACGGCGGCGCTTTGGGGCGGGTCGGGGTGACCGGGTTCTGCTGCGGCGGCCGGGCCGTGTGGTTGTATGACGCGCATAACCCGGCGCTGCGGGCGGCAGTGGCGTGGTATGGCCCGGTCGGGGGGCAGCCGACGGAGATCCAGCCGAAGACGGCGATGGGCGTCGCCACCGAGTTGCACGCGCCGTTGCTGGGACTGTATGGCAAAGAGGACCAGAGTATTCCGGTCCCGTCCCTGATGCAGGCGGAGAGCAAGGCCAAGGCGGCGGGCAAGACGATCGAGATCGTCGTCTATGACAATGCCGGGCATGCGTTCAACGCGGACTACCGGCCGAGCTATCGGGCGCCGGCGGCGATGGATGGTTGGAACCGGATGCTGGCCTGGTTCAAGAAGTACGGCGTGGCGTGACCCGGCGCCGGCTCCTGAGCGAACAGGACCGGCACGCCTGGGCGCACTACGCGCAGCACGTGGTTCCGTTGCCGGGAGTGGCGCCGCTGGTGGTGCCGTTTGTGGCGGCCGAGCCAGTGGCAGCGGTGAATACCCCGCCACTGGTGCCGCGGCCGGCGACGCCCCGCTCGCCGTTGGCGCCGGTGGAGGTGGGTTCGGCACCGGGCGGCGTAGACCGGTCGACATGGAGCCGGTTCCGGACCGGCAAGCTGGCGCCGACGCGGACGCTGGATCTGCACGGGCGCACGGTGCAGCGCGCGCATGCCGACCTCCAAGCCTTCTTGTTCCATGCGATGGCCGAGCGGCTGCGGTGCGTCGAGGTGATCACCGGACGCGGGAGCGGCGAGACCGGAGGCGCGATCCGGCGGGAATTCCCGTTGTGGATCAACAGCCCGTCGCTGCGTCCGCTGGTGTTGGCGGCGTCACATCCGCATCCGGCCAATCCGGGATCGGTGCGGCTGCTGTTGCGGCGGGTGCGATGACGCCGTTCGGGGCCCGGCTGCGGACATTGCGGCAGGAGCGCGGGCTGACGCTGGCGGATTTGGCGGGTAAGCTGCAGGTGTCGGCGGCGTATCTGTCGGCCCTCGAGCACGGGCATCGGGGGGCGCCACGGTCGGGGCTGGTGCAGCATGTGTGCGCGATTTTCGGACTGATTTGGGACGATGCGGACGAGTTGGGGCGACTGGCCCGGCTCTCGCACCCTCGGGTGCACGTCAACACGGCCGGCCTGTCGGCGGAGCAGACGGCGCTGGCGAACCGGTTGGCCCAGATGATCCATCGATTATCACCGGAGACGGTGGTTGCGCTGCATTCACTGCTCGATGAAGAGACAGCGTCGAATAGCCGGAAATCTATGACTAAACATTCAGGCAGGGGATGCGGGCGCGACAATCAAGTTACAAAAACGTAACTTACGATGCGTCTCTCGCGATCGTGTGATAAAATCTGTGTTCATTCGATCGGAGAGGTCTTGTCATGGACACCTTCTCGCGTCCCCCACTTTGCGACGTTGAACTTTGTTTCACCGTGAAGGAATTCGCGTTCGCCATGGCTTGGGAGATGTATGCGCCCGGGCTGGGCGGCTGGACGGTGCATCGCGAGATGGAAGACGACGGGGCCGAGTTCATCCTGGTCGATCCGCCGTTGGTCTACGGCGACGGGTTTACGGTGCATCGAGAGGCGGGCGAGGTGGTGGTCTCCTGGTTTGGCGGGGTGTTGCGGACGCCGACGTTGCGGGAGGCGTTGCTGGTGATCTGTCCGCTGTCGCCGGAGGGGTTGGAGGCGGCGGATCGGTTGGCGGCTCTGCCTGGGCCTTAGTGCAGGTTTTCGGTCCCTCTCCCGGGGGAGAGGCGGAAGCTAGGACGATCAGGGGCGTTTGGCTTCGATCTTGTCCCAGATGATGGGGCTGAGATCGGTGCCGTCGAAGCGGGCGAGTTCTTGTAGGCCGGTGGGCGAGGTGACGTTGATCTCGGTGAGGTAGTCGCCGATGACGTCGATGCCGACGAAGATCAGGCCGTGATCGCGTAGGAACGGGCCGATGCGGGCGCAGATCTCGCGCTCGCGGGCGGTGAGCGTCGTCTTCTCGGGGCGGCCGCCGACATGCATGTTGCTGCGGGCTTCGCCGGCGGCGGGGACGCGGTTGATGGCGCCCATCGGCTCGCCGTCGACGAGGATGACGCGCTTGTCGCCCTGGCGGACGGCGGGTTCATAGCGCTGGATCATCAGCGGCTCGCGCGAGCGGGCCCAGTGCATCTCGAGCAAGCTGGCCAGGTTCTCGTCGTCCGGGCGGATGCGGAAGACGCCGGCGCCGCCGTTGCCGAACAGGGGCTTGACGATGATGTCGCGATATTCGGCGCGGAAGGCGCGGACGGCGTCGGCGTCCCAGGTAATGAGCGTGGGCGGCATCAGGTCGGGGAAGTGGGTGACGAGGAGCTTCTCGGGCGCGTCGCGGACGCTCTTGGGGTCGTTCACCACCAGGGCTTTCGGGTGGATGTGCTCGAGCATGTGGGTGGCGGTGATGTAGGCCATGTCGAAGGGCGGGTCCTGGCGCATAAGGACGACGTCCATGGTGGCCAGGTCGAGGGTCTCGGGGTCGCCGAAGCGGTAGTGGTCGCCGGCGACGCGCTGCACGGTGACGGGTCGGGCGCGGGCGGTGAGGCGGCCGGTGCGGTCCTCGTCCGTCCCGTTTTTTGGGCCCTCGTGCAGCGACATGTGGCGCACGTCGTAATGCCACAGCGCGTGGCCGCGGCGCTGGGCTTCGAGCATGAGCGCGAAGGTGCTGTCGCCCTCGATGTTGACGGTTTCGATCGGGTCCATCTGCACGGCTACTTTCATGGCGTGCTTGTTAGCAGTCCGCGTATTTGCTGCAAAATTCCTCGGCGCCGAGGACGCGGATGTCGGCCATGGCGGTGCCGAGGCGGGCGTGCGGCCAGTCCCACCAAGCGATGGCGAGCAGGCGTTCGACAACGGGCTCGGGGAAGCGCAGGCGCAGGACGCGGCCGGGGTTGCCGACGACGATGGCGAACGGCGGGACGTCCTTGGTGACGATGGCGCCGGCGCCGATGGCGGCCCCGGTGCCGATCGAGAGGCCGGGCAGGACGATGGCGCCGTGGCCGATCCAGACGTCGTGGCCGAGGATGACCGGGCTCGAGCGGCGCCATTGGAAGAAGTCGGCTTCGTCGGGGCCAAGGCCGTAGGCGCTGCTGCGGTAGCTCACGTGGCTCAGCATGACCCGGTCGAGCGGGTGATTGCCGGGATTGATCCGCGTGTGGGCGGCGATGGAGCAGAATTTGCCGAGCGTCGTGTGGATGATGTCGCTGTCGTTGACGACGTAGGAGTAGTCGCCAAACGCGCTCTCGGCGACTTTCGTGCGAGCGCCGACTTCGCAGTAGCGGCCGAAGGTGGTGGCGCGAACGGAGGCGGTGCGGTGGATGTCGGGCTCGCTGCCGAGGGATTTGGCACTGGCCGGGTCATTTGACATGTTGTTGGCCGGGGTCAGTTGAGGCGGCCCAGGGTGATGGTGCAAGGGCGATCGAACGGCGGGCGGCGGTCGAAATGCCAGTGCTGGAAGCCGGTCAGGGTGGTCGCGCCGCCTGGGGGCAGGATGCCGCTGTATTCGGAGTCGTAGCCGGACGCGTTGGAGAGACCGGATCCCTTGAGAGTGAGGCGGCCGCCGGGTCCCACCGGGCCTTGACCGGTCTCTTGATAGCCGGAGGGCACGGAGGTGTCGGGGATCCGGACGTCGCGCTGGCAGCGGGCGACGCCGCCGGCGACATCGAGCCGGAACGGCTGCACGAGCGGCCTGGTGAGGACGTTGGGGATGATGTCGCACCGGAGGGTGCCCTGCCATGTCTCGGCGGCGGCGGGGGTCGCGCCTCCCAGGGCGAGGAGGAGGCACATGGCGTTCCGCGTCATGGGCGTCTCCGCGGCTCAGTTCAGGAACATCTTACCAGGGTTCATGATGCCGCGGGGGTCGATGGCGGTCTTGATCTGGCGCATGACGGCGAGCGTTTCGACTCCGTGTTCCTGCTCGAGGAACTCGCGCTTGCCGAGGCCGACGCCGTGCTCGCCGCTGCAGGAGCCGCCGAGGTCGAGCGCGCGGGCGACGATCTTCTTGTCGAGCGCCCAGCCCTGGGCGATGCCGTCCTGCGTGTCGGGGACGAGGATGACGGTGTGGAAATTGCCGTCGCCGGCGTGGCCGACGATCGGGGCGGTCAGGCCCGAGGCGAGGATGTCCTGCTTGGCGCCGACGACGAGCTCGGCCAAACGCGAGATCGGGACGACGGCGTCGGTGGTCATGCCCTTCCAGCCGGGCTTGAGCGCCATGGCGGCCCAGTAGCCGTCGTGGCGGGCTTTCCAGAGGCGGCGGCGCTCCGCCTCGTCGGTCGCCCATTGAAAGGCGCTGGCGCCGAAGCCGGAGGTGATGTCCTCGGCGAGCGCGGCCTGTTCGGCGACGGCGGCCGTCGTGCCGTGAAATTCGAGCAGGAGCGTGGGGGCGGCTGCGTAGCCGGCGAGCTTGGAGTAGGCGATCGAGGCGGCCATCTGGACCTCGTCGAGGAGCTCGATGCGGGCGATCGGGATGCCGGCTTGCAGGATGGCGATGACGGATTCGACGGCGCCTTGCAGCGTGTCGAACTGGCAGATGGCCGCACTCATGGCCTCGGGGATGCCGTGCAGGCGGAGCTGGATCTCGGTGATGACTCCGAGCGTGCCCTCGGAGCCGATCATCAGGTGGGTGAGGTCGTAGCCCGTCGCCGACTTCCTGACCCGGCCGCCGGTCTCGATCAGGCGGCCGTCGGGCAAGGCGACCTGCAGGCCGAGCACGTTTTCGCGGATGGTGCCGTAACGGACGGCGGCGGTGCCGCTGGCGCGCGTGGCGCACATGCCGCCGATGGTGCACTCGGAGCCGGGGTCGACGGGGAAGAACAGGCCTTGGTCGCGCAGGTGCTCGTTGAGGCTTTGGCGGGTGACGCCGGCCTCGATGCGGCAGTCCATATCGGCGGCGTTGACCGCGATCACGCGGGTCATGCGGGACAGGTCGAGGCTGATGCCGCCGCGGACCGGGGTGACGTGGCCCTCGAGCGAGGTGCCGGCGCCGAACGGCACGACGGGGACGCTGTGGGCGTGGCAGAGTTGGAGCAGGCGGGCGGCTTCGGGGCCGCGCTCGATGAAGGCGACGGCGTCGGGGAGCGCGTGGGGCTGGTAGTCTTCGCCGTGACTGTGCTGTTCGAGCAACGCGGGATTGCGCGTCATTCGCTCGCCGAGGAAGTCTTGGGCGGCGTTGAAGACGGCGTCGACGGGTGTGGCCATGGCGAGCGGTCTAAAACCTGGCGGTGTCGGTGTCGAGTGGGACGCCGCGGCGATCAGTCCTCGTTCGATCGGCTGCGGAAGGGGGACCAGCTTTGGGGACCTTCGTCGCCGGGCTCCCATTGATCGGCCGTACTGCTTGGCTGCCAGTAGCGCAGGCGGAGGGCGCGGCGGAGAAACCAGGCGAACGGCGCCAGGAGGAGGAGGATCGCCAGTCCGACGACGTTCATGACCTTGATGTCGGGATCGCGGAGGGGGAACAGGCCTGCGAGGCCGGCCAGCGCGAATAGTACGGTGACCACGTAGCCGATGAGCAGCAGCTCACCGAGGTAGTAGAACAGGCAGATCGTCCAAAAGCGATGCGATCGCAGGCCGGCGATCAGGATGAATGTCGGGAGCAGCGCCAGCCCGATCACGTAGGGTGCGCTGTTCAGCCATCGGTCGAACCCGCCGGTCGTGTACGGCGCGGCGCATTCCAGCGCCATGAACGGCACGCCTACCGCGAGCGCCACGAGGCTCACGAACCCGAGCGAGGTGCCGCGCGGGGCATAGCCGGCCGGGCGGGTTCGGCTGCTCGCGCCAGACGCCGAACCCGGCGCGATCATTCGGCTTTGACCTTCTCGTGGCCGCTCACGCGCATCTCCATCTTGACGTCTTTCGGCATGCCGCCGGTAGGCGCCAGCATGCGGCGGAAGTGCTCGTCGCGTTCGCGCTGAGCGGGCGAGAGCACGACGTCGGGCGGCGCGGCCATGAGCATGCCGGTGCCGCCGAGCGTCGCGCCGGGCACGACGCCCAAATCCTTCAGCATCGTGGACCTGATGCGGGCTTGGGCTTCGTCTGCGGCCTTGGCTTGGGACGCGGCCGCCCGTTCGAAGCCGGCCACTTTGCGCATGCGGCGCGCGACCGGTCCGGGGTGCTTCTCGGGGTTGGCGATCTTGCCCAGCCGTGCACGGGCGGCCTCGGCGTTCTGCGCGGCTTTGGCGGAGGCCGACGTGGCCTCGCGCGCCTCGGTGCCGAGCTTGCCGATCTCGCCCAGCGCGCGGACGCCACCCACCGCGACGTCCGGCAGCAGCATCACCGTCGCCGCAATCCGCACCCATTGCACGGTGGTGTTGCTCTCGATCTTCTCCGCCCGGCCCTCGTTGCCCGACGCCTCGAGGCCGAACACCGTCCCGTCGATCCCGACCAGCACGAGCGAGCCGGCAAGGGCAGCGACGCCGGTCACGAGGCCGATCGTTCCCACGACGACGGCGCCGCCGGCGATCTCCGGCAGGGCGGCGACAATGAAGACGGCCCCGGCGACGACGCCGACCACGTCGAGTGCCACGCCGAGCCCGTCGGCGAGCAGCTTATGGCGGATCAGGAATTTGTGCGCCGGCAGCCAGATGTGCTTCTCGATGGCGCCGTCGACTTCCTGAGCAGCCGCGAGATTGATCTGTTCGCGTTGCAGCTCCTGCTCCCCCATGACCGTCATCGCGTGCCAGAAGAAAGCTTTGAGCTTTCCCCAAACCCCGCGCGGCTTGGGCGGTGGCGGAGGGGGGGCGGCGACGTGCTGGGTCAGGATGTTCAGCCACAACCAATTTCCGCCGACGCCGGCCGGTTGTCTGATGACCCCGATGTTGATCCCGTTCGAGAAGCTGATGCCACAGTGCGGACCCACCGTCGCGTTCGCGAATGCAGTCAGGCGGCTGCGCGCTTCGGGGAAATCGGCATACGGGTACCAAAAGCCGGCCATCACGCTCTCCTGGCGCTCGCGCGTCGCCAGGAAGGCCGGCTGGCGATGAGCGACCATACCGCTATCGGCAATGAGCGAGCTAGAGTCAGCCTAATGACGTACGGGCGAGCGTGCGCGATCATGGCTTTGCGGTCCGTTCCGTCGCATGGACGGGCAGACCGTCGGCGATCACGTCCCAGGCGAGCTGTTCCGAGACCCAGACATGGTCGGCTGGGGAATAGGCGTCGGGGTCGTCGAGGGTGACGGTCATGACGTCCAGCTGATCCGGCTCGGCGAGGTTCCGCCAGGTCAGCGGGGAACCGCACGCGCCACAGAACGAGCGGATCACGCCGGGTGACGAAGCGTAGTGGCGGGGGTCGCCCTGCTCGATCATGAAGGTGGCGGCGGGAAAGACGGTGAACGGGAGCGAGGCGGCGGAGGCGGTCTTGCGGCAGGTGCGGCAATGGCAAATGCCGCTGCGGACCGGGTCCTCGGCGACCCGGTAGCGGATGGCGCCGCAGAGGCAGCCCCCGGTGTGAGATTTAGCCATCGTGGCGGATCTCGCGCTCGAAATGCTGGAGCGTCGCGTCCAAGCGGCGGATCAGCTCGTGCATCTCGGCCTCCGTGATGGTCAGCGGCGGGGTGATCGGCACGAACTCGCCGAACGCGCCACCGGCCGTGCGGCGACAGTAGAGCGCGATGCCGTGCTCGAGGCCTAGCAGGATGCGGAAAAACCCCTTGCCCGGCTCGGTTCCGATTTGATTCCGTTACCCCGCACTGACCAGCCAGGGTGAGATTGATGCGCGGGACGGATCGTCAGACGGGGCACATGTTCAGCTATC